>Ga0105048_10009961_pt1 | contig 15073 bp, 14 predicted proteins | sample MAT05_FD_78382 | JGI IMG/M metagenome (GOLD analysis project Ga0105048, IMG submission 78382) | Freshwater microbial communities from Lake Fryxell liftoff mats and glacier meltwater in Antarctica - MAT-05 | ecosystem: Environmental > Aquatic > Freshwater > Ice > Liftoff microbial mat | place... | reverse complement strand
GTCGCCACGACCTGCGCAATATCCTCCTCGGTCACCTCCTCACGCAAAAGCGCCCTCACTGCGGATGTTCCGCTGCCAGCCGCAGAATCAGCGCCAATACCACTCCTCAACAACTCTTGCTCAAGATCGGGAATTTTTCCGTATTGCAGCTCGCTTGCCCTCGCCAGATCGCCCTTCCGCTGCGCCTGCTCAAGTTCGGTGCGCAGCGCTTCAAGTTGCTCTTTAACTTTACGCCCCGCATCCAGTTCCAATCTCTCTTTCTGCCAGCGGGCCTTCAGCACATCGCCTTGCTCGCGAAGTTCCGAAAGCTCTTTTTCTATCCGCTCTAACCGCTCTCTGCTCGCCGAGTCCGTCTCTTTTTTTAAAGCCTGACGCTCCATCTCCAGTTGCATCACTTCCCGCTCGATGACGTCGATTTCCGTGGGCATTGAGTCCAATTCGATCTTTAACCGCGATGCCGCTTCATCCATGAGATCCACCGCTTTGTCCGGCAGAAACCGGTCGCTGATATACCGGTGCGAAAGCGTTGCCGCCGCCACCAAGGCCGCGTCCTGAATCCTCACTCCGTGATGCACCTCGTAGCGCTCTTTCAAACCGCGCAGAATCGCCACCGTATCCTCCACGCTCGGCTCGTTCACCATCACCGGCTGAAAACGCCGCTCCAACGCCGCATCTTTCTCCACGTATTTCCGATACTCATCCAGCGTCGTCGCACCAATCGTCCGTAACTCCCCGCGCGCAAGCTGCGGCTTGAGCAAGTTCGACGCGTCCACCGCACCCTCGGACGCTCCCGCACCCACGATCGTATGAAGTTCGTCGATGAACAAAATGATGCCCCCTTGCGAATCCGTGACTTCTTTCAAAAATGCCTTCAGCCGGTCCTCAAACTCCCCACGGTATTTTGCCCCGGCTATCATCGCCCCGAGATCCATCGCGATGATGCGTTTGTTCTTCAAGGAATCCGGCACGTCGCCCGCCACAATTCGCCTCGCCAATCCCTCGACGATCGCCGTTTTCCCCGTGCCAGGCTCGCCGATGAGCACCGGATTGTTTTTCGTCCGGCGCAACAACACCTGCATCACCCGACGGATCTCGTTGTCGCGGCCAATGACAGGGTCTATTTTGCCGCGTCGCGCCATTTGCGTGATGTCGCGACCATATTTTTCCAACGTCTGATATTTACCCTCCGGTTCCTGATCGGTCACACGCTGACTTCCCCGCACCTGCTGCAACGCCTGCAACAAACGCGCATGCGTCACCCCCGAATCTGCGAGGATCCGTCCCGCCGCGGACTTCGAATGCGCCAGCGCGAGAAGAAAATGCTCCACGCTTAAAAACTCATCCTTCAACCCCGTCATCTCTTTTTCCGCCGCCTCAAACGTCGCACGCAACTCCTGTCCCATGTTCACCTGCAACCCGCTGCCCTGGACCTTCGCACGCTTCGAAATCGCCTCGGTCAACCGGGCCTCAAGCGCCGGAAGCGCCACGCCGAGCTTCTCCAGCAATGGACGCGTAATCCCATCGCTCTGCCCAAGCAGCGCCAGCAGGAAGTGTTCGTTCGTGATTTCCTGTTGCGATGCCTGCTGCGCCACCGTCTGACTGGCCTGCAGCGCTTCCTGCATTTTCGAGGTGAATCGGTCTGTTCTCATCGGTCTGATTTTCGACGCGGAAAAGTTGCTCCGCGTTCGAGCATTTTTGATGTTAAGTCTCTCGCCAATCCCTGCAACCCGATTCCATCCAGTCCATCATGACCATTAACGCTCACTCCAAGCTGAATCTCTCCCTTCGCATCCTCGGAAAACGCGAGGACGGATTCCACGGCATCGAATCCCTGATGGTCCCCATCGAACTTCACGACACGCTCGATGTGAAAGTTTCCGAATCCGGCCCGCACTCCATGACCTGCTCCGATCCATCAGTCCCGGTGGATGAAAAAAATCTCGTCCTTCGCGCCGCCGCCCTGTTTCAGGAGAAACTCGAACGCCCTTTCGGCTTCACTGCGCACTTGGAAAAACGCATCCCGCACGGCGCAGGCCTCGGCGGCGGCAGCAGCGACGCCGCTTCAACCCTGTGCGCCCTCAACGCGTTGCTGGCCGCCCATTTCACCGAGGACACCCTCCGGGCCATGGCGCTCCAACTCGGCTCCGACATCCCGTTTTTTATCAACGCCCGCCCCGCATGGGCGCGCGGACGCGGCGAACTCCTCGAACCCGCACCAGGCATCCCATCGCTCCCGATCCTTCTTCTCAAGCCACCTTTCGGCGTCCCCACCCCATGGGCCTACAAACGCTGGAGCGAACTCCAGGCACGCGGCGAAGAGCAATCCATCGACAACATCACCCTCGTCAACGACATGGAACCGCCCGTATTCGAAAAATACCTGCTCCTCCCCACGATGAAATCCTGGCTCCTCAAACAATCAGGCGTCCGTGCCGCCATGATGTCCGGCTCCGGCTCAACAATCTTCGCAGTCCTCCAAACTCCCGAGCTAGGCGCACACCTCGCCCAATCCGCAAAATCGGAATTCGGCGAAACCCTCTGGACCTGGAACGGCTCCACCATTTCCTAAATCCTCATTCTCCCATCACTCCCACTCAATCGTCGCAGGCGGTTTGCTGGAAATATCGTAGCACACGCGGTTCACACCTTTCACCTCATTGATGATCCGCGCTGAAATCCGCGCCAGCAAATCATACGGCACCCGCACCCAGTCCGCCGTCATGCCGTCCTGACTCTCCACAATCCGCAACGCAATCGTGTCTTCGTACGTCCTTTCATCCCCCATCACTCCAACACTCCGCACCGGCAACAACACGGCGAACGACTGCCACACTTTATAATACCATCCCGACGCCTTCATCTCCGCCACCACGATGGCATCCGCTTCGCGCAACGCCCGCAAACGTTCCAACGTGATCTCCCCCAGAATCCGCACGGCAAGCCCAGGCCCGGGGAACGGTTGGCGAAACACCACTTCTTTCGGTAATCCCAACTCCAGTCCAACCTGACGGACTTCATCTTTGAAAAGTTCACGCAGCGGCTCCACCAGGCCCAACTTCATCCGCTTCGGCAATCCGCCCACGTTGTGGTGACTCTTAATCAGTGCCGCCGGATTTCCCGCAATCGCCACGCTCTCGATCACATCCGGATACAGCGTGCCCTGCGCCAGCCATTTGAACGCACCCTTCCTGCTTTTCGCCTTCGATTTTTCCGCCGTCAACGAAGTGACCGCCGCATCAAACACCGTGATAAATTCCCGCCCGATAATCTTCCGTTTCCGCTCCGGTGCCGTCACACCTTTGAGCTTGGAAAGAAATTGCCGCGTCGCTTCCACGTACTTGAGCCGGATCTGAAAATTATCGCCGAACAGCTTCTTCACCGCTTCGGCCTCATTCGCACGAAGCAATCCGTTGTTCACAAAAACACAAGTCAACTGATCGCCGATCGCCCTGTGCAAAAGCGCCGCCGCCACGCTGCTGTCCACGCCGCCGCTCAATCCAAGCACCACATGATCGTCCCCCACCTTCTGCCGGATCTCGCTGCAGATCTGCTCGATAAACGACCCCATCGTCCAGTCCGATCCGCATCGGCAAATCCCGTGCACAAAGTTCGCCAGAATCTCCTTCCCGCGCGGCGTGTGGGCCACTTCCGGATGAAATTGCAGCCCGTAAAACTTTCGCTTTTCGTCCGCAATCGCCGCATACGGCGAGTTGTCCGTCACACCCACCGTGCTGAAACCCCGCGGCAATTTCGTCAGCTTGTCGCCATGCGAATTCCAAATCTCCAGCGCCTTGGGCAGCTTCGCAAAGAGCTCACACTTTTCCCGAAGCTGAAGTGTTCCAGGACCATACTCGCGCCGTTCGCCATGCTCCACTTTTCCACCAAGATGAAATGCCATAAGTTGCATCCCGTAACAAATCCCCAACATCGGCACCCCAAGCTTGAAAACCGCCGGATCCAGATGCGGCGCACCCTTAGCATACACGCTCGATGGCCCGCCCGACAAAATAATGCCAGCCGGCTTGTGTTTCGCGATTTCGTTTGAGGCAGTATCGAAAGGCAGAATCCTGGAATACACCTGGCATTCACGAACCCGACGCGCAATCACCTGCGTATATTGGGAGCCGAAATCGAGAATGAGGATCTTGGAAGACACTTGAGACATAAGCAGAAGCCCGCTTCACTTAGGGAGAAACACCAACCCTGAAAAGCCCAAAATCATACCTCCCATTCCTCCCATACCTCCCATACCTCCTATTCCTCCCATACCTCCCATACCTCCTATACCTCCTATTCACCCGAAGGCGGCATCTGCTCGCTCGTGTTGATCAACCGGAACAACGCCACCCCAAACTCCCCGAGCGCTTCCGCCGGAATCATCACCCGGTCGCGACGTCCACCGACGTCTTCAGTAATCTGCAAAAACCGCCCACGCGGATTTTCTTTCAGATCCAGAAAAAACACTTTCTTCCCGACAACGATTTTCTCGGAAGCCAGAATATTGGGCGGCGGTTTAAACTCCTCAAGCATATGCTTTAGATGATTACGTCCGCGGGGAAGACTCGGACTGGTTCATGCTAAGTCGACTTATAATGAAGCGATACTGAGCGATATGTCTGCGTGGTACTTTCAGCTGAAAAGTAGAACAGTTGAATCGAGGAGTTGTTCTGATTCCACTTATACCCCACCAACGTCTGGGTGACATCGCCTTCCGGTTTCTTAGAGCGCGCGATGAGCTGTCCCGTCCCGAACTTCGCCTCCACCCGACGCCGGATCTGCCCCATGAACTCGTCGTACTTTGTCGCGTCCCAATCCGCAAATTCATACTGCAACTCCACTTCCACCAACTGGCCTTCCACAAAATAAAACACCGTGCGCTTCAATCCCTGCTGCACCAACCCCTCCACATCCCACGCCTCGCGCCCTTCCACCTGCCGCTTCCCGATGATGTTCGCCTTCGCGCCGCGCAGCAGTTTGTCGATCCGGTCGGAATTCTCCGCCCACCGCAATCCAAACGGCGGATTGATCTCCTCCGCCTTCAACTCAACCGCAGCAGCTATCAGCAGCAGCATCCCGAACGCAATTCTGCGGAGTGTCGTAAAAATATGCGTTGGCGTGTGACTCGGCATTTGATGAATAAACTAAAGAACACACCAATCGCCGCAACGTCAAGGAACCCGCCACACTCACTTCCATCCCCACAAACCACCGCGCCGTGCCCCCTGAGACTCCGAGGCACAAAACTCGCCCCATACCCCAAACTTCCAGGCTTGCCAGTTCTCCCGGATTTCGCGGAACCTCCCCGCCTCGCGCATGATTCAAGGTTTCAAACACATCCACTTCCTCGGTATTTGCGGCACGGCCATGGGTTCCGTTGCCGCCGCGCTTCGCGACCGTGGCCTCACCGTCAGCGGCTCCGACGAAAACGTCTATCCGCCCATGTCCACCTTTCTCGAAAGCAAGGGCATCACCATCACCCAGGGTTATCGCCCCGAAAATATTCCCTCAGGCGCGGATGTCATCGTGGTGGGCAACGCCATGAAACGCGGCAATCCCGAGGTTGAGGAAGTGCTCAATCGCAAACTTTATTACCTCTCCATGCCGGAGACGCTCAAGCAGTTCTTCCTGCGCGGACGCCACAATCTCGTCGTCACAGGCACGCACGGCAAAACCACCACCACCACGCTCCTCGCCTGGATCCTTGAAACTGCCGGACTCGAACCCAGTTGGCTCATCGGCGGCATCCCGAAAAATCTGCCCCAGGGCTGCGTGATCCGCGACTCCCGCCATTTCGTCATCGAGGGCGACGAATACGACACCGCGTTTTTCGACAAACGTTCCAAGTTCATCCACTACCTCCCCGAACTCGTGATCGTAAACAACATCGAGTTTGATCACGCCGACATCTTCCGCGATCTCGACGAGATCAAATTGAGCTTCCGCAGAATGTTAAACATTGTCCCGCAAAACGGCATCGTTTTGCTGAATGGCGATGACCCTGCCTGCATCGACGCCACTTCGACCTGCCTCGCCCCCACCCTCGAAGTCGGTTTCTCGGAAAACTGCGCGAATCGCATTCTCGATCCCGCTTACGAGAAGGAGGGCAGTTCTTTCACCCTTTTTCACACCCGTTTCGAACTTCCCATGGCAGGCGAGTTCAACGTGCGCAACGCCGCCATGGCCATTTCCGCCGCACACTTTTATCAAGTCCCGCTCCCGGTCATCCAGAAAGCCGTCGCCACCTTCGAGGGCGTGAAACGCCGCCAGGAAATCCGCGGCACCGTGCGCGGCATCACGATCATCGACGACTTCGGCCATCATCCCACCGCGATGAAACAAACCCTCGCTGGTCTGCGCAAACAATACCCCGGACGGAAACTTTGGGCCGTGTTCGAACCTCGCTCCAATACCACCCGCCGCGCCGTTTTTCAAAACACCCTCCCGCGCGCTTTCGACGACGCGGACGGTGTCGTCATGGCTAAAGTCGCGCGGCTCGATCAAATCCCGGAGGCAGAAAGACTCCATCCGGAAAAGGTCGTCGCAGATCTCCAGGCCGCCGGTAAACCCGCTTTCTACGAACCTTCCGTGGACGATATCATCGCCCGTCTCAAGCCACTCGTGCAAGAACCCGACATCATCGTGGTGTTTTCCAACGGCGGTTTCGATGGCATCCATCAAAGACTCATCGCGGAACTGTAAGCCGACCATGGTAAGATCAGGAATCGACATCGCGGATCCGGCACGCTGCCACGACGCAGCTTTCCTTCTCGAACGCTGGCACCGCGTTGCCAAAGCTGCGCGGCTGAATTGCCTCGAAATCGCCCGCGTTTCCGGCTACCCGATTCTCGCGATTTCCCCGCGCACCACCGCCAGAACCCTTCCCATCTATATCTCCAGCGGCATCCACGGCGACGAAGCCGGGGCTACCGAGGGCTTCATCTCCTGGGCCGAAGCCCATGTCGATGACCTCGCAAAAAGTGCGCCCGTCATGCTCCCCTGCCTCAACCCCTGGGGCCTCACTCAAAATTCCCGCCTCGATGAACAAGGCCGCGATCTTAACCGCGCCTTCCGTCGCGGTCGGTCCCCGCTCGTGCTCGGTCTCAAACACTTCCTTCAAAACCGCCGGTTCGATCTCGCCCTCACATTGCACGAGGATTACGACGCCAACGGCCTCTACATTTACGAAATTGATACGGGCCGCCCTCCCTGGGCCGACTTACTCATCACGCATCTCGCACCCGTCATCCCCGGCGACACCCGCCCGCTCATCGAAGGCCGCGAGGCCCATGGCAGCGTGATCCGCCGTAAATTCAACCCCATAGAAATCCCGCTCGTCCCCGAGGCCCTCTACCTGCATTTCCGCCACGCCCGCCGCGTGTTCACCTTCGAAACCCCCTCGGAATTCGCCCTCTCCCAACGTGCCGAAACTCACCGTCGCCTCATCGAAGCTTCTCTCGATCTCTGGAAAACAGAGCACGCCAAAGCCTTGTAAAGTCGGTCTGTGACCGTCGTTCCCCTTTCAATCGCTGCGCCTTTGGAACGCCAAATCCCTTCGGACGTTTCCTACGGCAACGGCGGCGGCAACTCCGCCACACGCAAGTGCTCCGCACGACTCAACCGCCCGCCCAGCGCACTGTGCACCATCATCAGTTCACCCACGTTCTCCGGCGTGAACAATCCAACCAACCGTCCTGTCGCATCCACCACCGGCAACACCGGACACTCCGCTTTTTGCATCAACGCGAAGGCCTGATCAAACATCATCCCCGCCTGGACCGTCGGCACGCCTTCGCGCATCACCTGCACCACCGGGGTCTGCGGTCCGCGCTGACGCAACGCAATCACCAGGTCGTTCCGCGTTAAAATGCCACACACCTCGCCGTGCATGTCCGTAATCGGAAAATCAGGTTGCGATGACGAAAGCAACGCCTCAATCGCATCGTCCAACGTCGCCGTATCCGGTAACGCCGTGAATCGCGACACCATCGCGTTGGAAACATGCATCCCTCGTGAAACATCCCGCATCTGCGCAAACGACGCCTCCTGCGAAGCTCCGAGATAAATAAACACCGCCACAAGAATCATCATCGGATTCCACAACAGCCCCACAAATCCCATCACAAACGCAAACCCCTGCCCCACCGTCGCCGCAATATTCGTTGCCCGCGCATAATTCATCCTCAGCGCAAGACACGCCCGCAAAACCCGCCCGCCATCCATCGGAAACGCCGGGATCATGTTGAAAACCACGAGAAAAATATTCGTGAACATCAGCCGCTCCACCATCGAGGGACCGGTCACCACAAACGGATCAAAACTCTGCGGCCCGCCCGACGGCAAAAGCACCAGATACAACACGAGCGCAATCACCACGTTGACCGCCGGACCCGCCACCGCGACAATGATCTCCTGCATCGGTTTGTCCGGCATCTTCTCCAACCGCGCCACCCCGCCAATCGGCAACAGCGTGATGTCCGGCGTGCGAATCCCGAACGCCTTCGCCGCAAACGCGTGCCCAAACTCATGCAGCAATACGCAAAGAAAAATCAGCGATATGAAAATCACCCCGCTCCACGCCGCTTCCATCCCGCCCTGACGATAAAAAAGGAATCCCATGAACGCCAGCAGCATAAAAAAAGTCAGGTGAATTTTAACCTGAATGCCCGCAATCCGGGCGATGGGAATGGACCAACGCATAGTTAAACACCTGTTCTATCCCTCAATCGCCCCACGGCAATCACCGACCGAAACTTTCTGCCCTCCCCGTCAACTCCCTTCACGCAAATGTTACAATGCCCGCGTTGCATCAAACGCTCCCTGGCAGTCTATTCCACTCAATCTCCGGGTGGAGAAACCAGTTTTGCAGCCTTTGCAGCAGGTTGCGATTCTTAAAAAAGGCGGTCCGCGTCCCAAATATCGGAGGGTGCGCGGGCCGCTATTTTTTTAGCCGCCTCAACAACGCCGGCAGTTTTTGAAAAACAATTACCGCCACGGCCAACAACAACTTCAGCAAGACCACCCACTTCGGCTGCTCCAGAGGCTGCTTCTGCCGCGGAATACGCTGCGCCCGTTGCTCCCAGCTTCCCCCCTTGCTTCCCCGACTGACAATCACCCCGCCCCCGCCAAGCGCCGACTTCGCCCGCTCAAACGCGGCCTCAAACCGCGCCCGGTCGTCCAATGCCGTATAATCCGATTCATGCACGATTTTATTCCGGAGCGTCGCGATATACCGCAGGTCCCGTACCACCTCCCGGTCCAGCCGGTTCTCCGCCCCGTCCGTCAACTCATGCAACCCCCGACCCTGCACACCCCAGCGCTCTTCCAATAGGTTCTCCAATGTCTTGGCGGCGTTCACTGCAAGTTCCAGATCCGATTTCATTCGCGCACATCCTGCTCATGCTTTGCAAAAAAACCAGCAGAGAGCATATCCGGCTGGCATTAGCCCCAAAAAACACTGGTTGACGGACCTCCCCGCAACACCGATAGATTCCTTTCGTATTTTTACCAACTGATTTAACGTGAACACATTCTGGACCCATTTCGCCATCTTTTTTACCTTCGGTGTTGTCTATGCCTCGATTTTTGAATGGTTGCTTCACAAATACGTGATGCACCGCCCGATCCTCGGTTTCCGTTATCCCTTTCAAGCTCACGCCGTCGTCCATCACCAGATCTTCAAAGCCGACGAAACCTATCACCTCGTCAACGAAGAAGATAAACACACCATCCCCATGGCATGGTGGAACGGTCCGGCACTCATCCTGATCAGCTCCCTTCCCTTCACCATCTACTCTTTCTTCACAGGGTATTGGGGCGTCGGCCTCGGTGTCGTGGCGGCGATTTCCGCTTACTACTGTATGTACGAATACATCCACTGGTGCATGCATTTGCCAAAAGCACGCCGACTGGAAGCTGCTTGGATGTTCCGCAAACTCAACGGTCACCACCTGCTGCATCACCGCTACATGCACAAGAATTTCAACGTGGTGCTGCCCCTCATCGATCTGCTGTTCGGCACCCTGATGTTCCGTTCCAAAACTCACTTCAAACAGGCCGAAGGTCCTGCGGTTCCCAACATCCAGCCTCGCGAATCCAATGGCATTTCAGGCCGTCCGCAAGAGGCTTAAGAAACCGCTGATTTAAAGGCACTTCGGCTGTCCCTGACTGCCGAGGAATGCCCTTCACTCATAGGTGTATTCCACCTGGTAGATGAAGCTGCGTCCGATGTTCTGATAGGCAATATCAAAGACCTTTGATCGCCTTCACCAAACCTTCGATGTCGTGCGTCTTCGCTTCAGCCGCAACCTTCAGACCCAGCCTCCGCATGGTCTGAGAAGTTACCGGGCCGATGCTCGCATACTTCACATCCGCAGGCAGCGGCAGTTTCAAATCCAGAAACGCTTCGACCGCCGACGAACTCGCAAACGCCACGATATCCGCGCCTTCTTCCTTCAACCGAGCCAACACGCCAGACCGATCCTCTGTCGCAGGCACCGTGCGATACGCGATCGCCTCGTCCACAATCGCACCCTTTTTCGTCAGCTCATTCGCGATAACATCCCGCGACACCTCTGGACGCACCACGAGAATCCGCGTGTTCTCCACCGTCATCTCCGCGTCAAACGCCTTCACCACCTCCTCCGCGACCGCCTGCTCGGGCTGGAGCTCCACTTTAAACCGATACTCCGCCACCTTGCGCGCCGTCGCAGGCCCGATTGCCGCAATCCGCCCTCCACCAAATTCCCGCGCATCCCCGTAAATCCGGTAAAACATTTCAAAAAACGCCTCAACCCCGTTCGGACTCGTGAAAACCACCCACTCGTACATGTGCGCATCCCGCACCAACTCCGCGAACGCCCGCAGATCGTTCGGAGGCTGAATCTCTATCGCCGGAATCTCCAACACATCCGCCCCAAGCTCCCTCAGTTTTCCCGACAATTCCCCCGCCTGCTTACGCGTGCGCGTCACCACCACCCGCTTCCCCCACAACGGTCGATTGTCAAACCAACGCAGCTTCTCCCGTAACCCCACAACTCCACCGATCACCGTCACCGCCGGAGCCGAAAACCCGCGCTCCCTCGCCAGTCCGCCGATGCTCAACAGCGTGCCCGTCAACGTCTCCTGCTGACCGCGCGTTCCCCACCGCACCAGCGCCACCGGTGTCGAAGCGTCTTTGCCGTGCTCGATCAGCGTCTTCGTGATCTCCGCGAGCCGTTCGATTCCCATGAGAAAAACCAACGTCCCGGGTGTCTTTGCAAGCTGCGCCCAATCCAGCGCACTCTCCGGTTTCAACGGGTCCTCATGCCCCGTCAACAACGTAAGTTGCGACGCGAAATCCCGGTGCGTCACCGGAATCCCCGCATACGCCGGAGCCGCCACCGCCGAGGTCACCCCGGGCACAATTTCAAACGGTACCCCAGCTTTCGCCAAATCCTCCGCTTCCTCCCCGCCGCGCCCGAACACAAACGGATCCCCGCCCTTGAGCCGCACCACCGTCTTGCCCTCCTGCGATTTCGCCACGAGCAACGCGTTGATATCCCCCTGCGGCAACGTGTGCGCCCCCGCCTTTTTTCCCACGTAAATCAATTCCGCCTCCGCCCGCGCCCAATCCAGCATCGCAGGATTCACCAGGTAATCATAGACCACCACGTCCGCCCGCTCAATCGCCTCCCGCGTGCGCAAAGTCACCAAACCCAAATCTCCCGGCCCCGCTCCCGCGAGAATACAAAGTGCGTTCTTCTTTTTCATAAAAATCTTAAATCTTAAGCTGCCAAAAAACCTCCCGCGCAACTCCCAACCCCTCATCCTCAGCCCCCATCGCCTTGCCCGTCCGGGGCGCCTCCTCCCCCTCCACAAACAACACCGCTTCCATCGTCAACACCCCTTCCCGCAACTCCGTCCGCACCCCCACCGGCATCTGACAATCCCCATCCAGCAACCGCAACAACTCTCGCTCCGCGACGATCCGCAGCCACGTCGGTCCGTGATTGATCGCCCCCAACCTCCCCCGCGTCTCCGCGTCCTCCACGCGGCATTGCAGCGCCACCGCGCCCTGGCCAATCGCCGGATACATCGCCGGTTTCTCCACAAAAAATCCCTCCCGCGCGAGATCAATGCCCAGTCGCACAATCCCCGCCTCCGCGAGCATCGCCGCTTCACACACCCCGTCCTGCAGCTTCTGCAAACGCGTCGGCACATTCCCGCGCAGTTCCACCGGCTCAAGTTCCGGCCGCAACCACCGAAGCTGATGCGCCCGACGCACACTCGACGTCCCCACGCGCGCCCTCACCCGCTCCGCATCGCCGCGCCAGATCAGCAAATCATCCACCGGCGCACGTTCCAGCACCGCCGCAATCATCAACCCCACCACATCCTGCCCCGGCACATCCTTCAAGCTATGCACCGCAACATCCACCCGTCCCGCTTGCAACGCCTCCTCAATTTCCTTCACAAACGCCCCCTTCAACCCCGCGCGCGCATCCGCCACAATCCCCCGATCCCCGCTCGTCGTCACTACCTCACGACTCAACTCCAACTGCGGAAACGCCGCCCGCAACGCAAGCTCCGTAAGGTCCGCCTGCACCAGCGCCAGCGCGCTTCCCCGTGTTCCAAGCACCAGCTTTTTCATTCCCGCACCGAAAGTTTCCGCTCCCCAGTTTCCGCATTGCCCTCATCAGTTTCCACGTTACCCGCACCCTCCGGTGCGCCCTTTCGAGCTACCTGCGGCAGGCTATCTCGCTCCGCTCGGTTCCGCTCATCAGTTTCCGCTTTCCGCTTTCCGCTTTCCACTTTTTCCCATCCGCTTTCCGCTTTTTCTTCTCCCAACTTCTCCGCTACCTCCCGCGCGCATCGCTCAATGATCGCTTCGCACTGCACCAGCTCCGCCCGCCGGAATGTCAGCGATCGCTCCGCAATCTGCTGCAACGCGTCGATGTCATAAACATAGACCCCCTCCAACTCGTTCACCGACGCCTCAACATCGCGCGGCACCGCTAGGTCAATGATAAACAGCGGACGCGCCGGACGCTGCCCCATCAGCTTTTCCATCGGCTCACGCAACACCACAGCATGAGGCGCAGCCGTCGAGCCTACGATAATGTCCACGTCGTGCGCCCAGTTTTGCCATTCGTCAAAATGCAACGCCGCTCCGCCCATCGAATTCGCCAGTTCCACCGCGCGATCATGCGTCCGGTTCGAAACGAAAATGCTGCGCACACCTCGCGATACCAGCGCCCGCCCCGTCTGCTCCGCCGTTTCACCCGCTCCAAGGATCATCACCTTGCAATGCGCCAGCTTGCCAAAAATCTTCTCCGCCAAATCCACCGCCACGCCTCCCACACTCACCGGACCACGCGTGATGTTCGTCTGTGAACGCACTTCCTTCGCCACCGCAAACGCCTTTTGAAAAAGCACATGCACCTCGCGATTCGCCGCCCCGGCTTCCACTGCGCTCTGATACGCCTTTTTTACCTGACCCAAAATCTCCGTCTCCCCAGGCACCATCGAATCCATCCCGCTCACCACGCGCATCAGATGCGCCACGCTCTCCCGCCCTGCATGCGCGTAAAATCCCGGCTCCACACCCACACCCAGTCGCTGCCGGATCTGCTCCACCGCTTGCGCCGCGTCCGATGCCGCAAAATAATATTCGACCCGGTTGCACGTCGAAATAACCACCGCTCCGCACAGACCCTCAAGCTCTTTCACCCCGGCAGCCGTCTCCCCCAACACCGGGTCGCCCACCGCAAAACGTTCGCGCACCGCCACATCCGCTGTGCGATGACTGATCCCCACGCACCCGACCTGCAAGGGCTTGGAAAAACCGTTTGCGCCGTCCGCCGCACCCATCAGTTCGGCCCTCCCGGCAGTTGATTGATCCCCCACAGCGACGCCAGTGTTACCGTAAACGCCGTCACAGCCATAAGCGCCACCCGCCGCGCACTCAGCTTCTGTCGCATCAAAAGGATCAGCCCGTAAAGCACCCAGACTCCAATGCCCCACAGGATTTTTTTGCCCGGACTTCCCACGACAAATCCCGCACCTAACCCCACCGACAACAACGCCATGCCGGCAAATAACAGACTCTTAATCGCCGTCGCCAGTTCCGTGATCGGCGGCAGATGATAGAAAACCGCATTAAAACGGTGCGACTTGAGCTGGCGCTCCTGCACAAGAAACATCAACCCCGCCACACACGCCAGCGCGAACGCCCCATAAGCCATCACACTCACCGCCGCATGAAGCTCCAACCATGGATTCGGACGGGATGCCCCGACCACCGGAGCCGCGTCCAGCGGCGCAATCAACGCCACCATCTGGAAAATCGTCGCAAACGGCGCGGTAAACGCCCCCAGCAACGTCAGCCGATACGCCGGGCCAATCACCAGATAAAACAACACCATCGACCAGCTCAGAAAAATCAGGACTTCAAACAGGTTCGTCAGCGGACAACGCCCCAACATCTCCCCCCGCAAATACAGAAACCACGTCTGCGCCGCAAACCCCGCACTGATTACCACCAGATTCAACCGCGATGGACGATACTTACCCGCCCCCAACGCAAACATCGTCCAGCCGAAGCTGACGAGAAAAAAGAGCGTGGAAAGGATCAAAGGCCATCGTTCCATGGGAACAGGGAACATTGAAGCGCCCCGCCCTCATGTCAAGTGAAGCCACGTAATGAAGCGGCTCAAATGCAGAGCAGATTTCTTCGCGCACCAAGGGTGTGCATTGCTCTCTTGCTCTCTTGCCCCCACGTGCTCCCCCGTTCGCTGATGCCGGAGGCGTGAACCTGGGCATTGGTTTGCCCCGCTCTCCGCCGGCATCCCACGCCCTTTTCGCGCCTTGCCCGCGTTTCACAAACAAGGCACTGTCGAAGAGGATGAATTTTTCCGCCCTCCTGAGTGATCCTTTGACAGCGCTCGCCGTAAGCGTCCCCGCACTGTACTTCCTCCTCATTGTCTCGGGAAAAATTCTCAAACGCCGGGCCGGAGTTGCCTTGGGCGGAATGTATCAGCTTTTCGCCATCGCCTTCGGTTTCTGGCTTCCGCTCTACATCCTGGATCTCGCCGCC
>Ga0105048_10009957_pt1 | contig 15077 bp, 14 predicted proteins | sample MAT05_FD_78382 | JGI IMG/M metagenome (GOLD analysis project Ga0105048, IMG submission 78382) | Freshwater microbial communities from Lake Fryxell liftoff mats and glacier meltwater in Antarctica - MAT-05 | ecosystem: Environmental > Aquatic > Freshwater > Ice > Liftoff microbial mat | place... | reverse complement strand
TCGATCTCGCCTCGCTGCTCACGCGCGACGGTGGCGATCTGGCTCGGTCGATCGGCGACTGGGCCGAGCGTCGCGGGATCACGCTCGTGGCCGAGCCGTGGGACCTGGGTTCGTACCAGGTGGGTCGAGGGTTCCCTGACACCCGTTGGGCACAGTGGAACGATCGCTTCCGCGACGACGTACGTGGGTTCGTCCGCGGCGAGGCCGGGCTGGTGCCGGCGATGGTGCAACGGGTGCAGGGCAGCCCTGAGCTGTTCGACGGCGATGCGTGGCGCAGCGTGAACTTCGTGAGTGCCCACGACGGCCTCACGTTGCACGACCTCACGACCGTCACCAGCGACCGAGACCGCTCGTGGGACTGCGGGCCCGAACTGCGGCCGCAGCAGCTGCGCAACCTGTTCACCCACCTGCTGCTGTCGGCGGGACCGGCGATGTTCGTGATGGGCGACGAGTTCGCCCGCACCCAGCAGGGACACCACAACCCATACGACGTCGACGGCCCGCTCACCTGGGTCGACTGGTCGCGCCTCGACGAGTGGGCCGACCTCTCCTCGTACGTGCGGCGGCTGATCGAGTTGCGCGAACATCTCGACGCCGACCGGGTGCATGCCTACGGGGCGCACGGCGGCGTCGACTACCAGTACGAGTCGCGCTCGTTGGCTTGGCACAGCGGCTCTGTCTACGTGATGGCCAACTCCTGGTGGGAGCCGCTCGAGTTCACCGTCCAGGTGCCGGGCAGCTGGCGTCTCGAACTCGCCTCGTCGCCCGCCACGCACCACGCCCTCGACGCCCTCGACACGCTCAGCACCCTCGGCGCCGTCGTCGTCGCACCTCGATCGATGGCGGTGCTCCTCGACGAAAGCGCCCGCTCATGATCATCGACATCCAGCTCAATCCTGCGGTCGAACCGTGGGAGCGGATTCGCGACGGAGTGCTCGTCGCCGAGGCCGCGGGATTCGGCACGGCCCACGTGTTCGACCACTTCGCCGGCGACGTGTTGAGCGGCGGCGAGCAGATGCTCGAGTGCTTCAGCCTGCTGGGTGCAATGGCTGCAGCGACGACCACGATCGGGCTCGGCACGCTGGTGGTGAACGTGGCCAACCGGAATCCGGGCGTGATGGCGATGGCTGCAGCGAGCGTGCAGACCATCAGCGGAGGCCGGCTGGTGCTCGGCCTGGGTGCCGGTGCGGCTCCCAACACGCCCTGGTCGGCCGAGCATCGAGCGCTCGGCATCGAGCTGGCACCCACGATCGCCGAACGGCACCGACGGCTCGCAGGCGCGCTCGACCTGATCGACGAGCTGTGGGCCGACGAACGAGCGCCCGAGCATCACGGATTCCACCGGCCTCGTCCGCGTCCGCCGATCTTGCTCGGGGTCAACAGCGAGCCGCTCGCGCGGATGGCGGCGGAGCGCACCGACGGCCTCAATGTGCGCAGCAATCACCCCGACCTCGCGGCGATCCTTGCCGCTGCTGGCGACGCTCACGACGAACGCGTGCGCAGCCCCCGCAACGGCGACCTGCCCGGCGACATGATCGTGTCGGTGTGGGCCCACTTCGATCGTGCCCTCGCCGATCCCGATGACCCACGTCGGCGCCACTGGGCCGACCTCGGTGTGAACCGACTCGTGCTCGTCTGCCTCGAACCGCATGACAGCGCAGCACTCGAGCACTTCTTCGCCTGACCGGAGGGTACGTCGCTGGCCGGTCGCGCTGGTTGGCGACGGCGCGCACGTTCTCAGATGAAGTGCATCTCCCGGGCCGTCGCGGTGAGCTCGTCGCGGAACTTCGGGTGCGCCACTGCGATCAGCGCCGTCGTGCGCTCGCGGATGGTGCGGCCGCGCAGTTCGGCGACGCCGTACTCGGTGACGACCATGTCGACGGTGTTCTTCACCGTCGTCACCACGTCACCGGGGGAGAGCTGCGGCACGATGCGGCTCAGTTCGCCGCCCTTGGCCGTGCTCTGCAGCACGATGAAGCTCTGCCCGCCGGGGCTGTAGGCCGCCCCGCGCGCGAAATCGCTCTGCCCGCCCGACGACGAGTAGTAGCGCCCGCTGATCGTCTCGCTCGCGCACTGGCCGAGGAAGTCGACGGCGAGGCTGGCGTTGATCGACACGAAGTCGACGTCACGTGAGATCACCCGGGGATCGTTCACGTAGCGTGCCGACCACATCTCGAAGGTCGGGTTGTCGTGGATGAAGTCGTAGAGGCGTTGCGTGCCGAGCGCGAACGTGCCGATCACCTTCAACCGGTTGTTCGCCTTCTTCACGCCGTTCACCACGCCGGCCTCGATCAGGTCGATCAGGCCGTCGGAGATGAGCTCGGTGTGCACACCCATGTCGGTGTGGCCGCTCAGGTTGGCGAGCACCGCGTTGGGAATCGCGCCGATGCCGGCCTGCAGGGTGCTGCCGTTGCGTACCCGCTCGGCCACGAAGCTGCCGATCAGCCGATCGATGTCGGTGGGTTGTGAAGGGGGCACCTCGAGCAGCGGGTAGTCGGTCTCGATGTAGCCGTCGATCTGTGAGATGTGGATCTGGTTGCGTCCCGATGTGCGCGGCATCTGCCGGTTGACCTCGATGAAGAACGGTGCGCGCCCGATGAAGCTGGCGACGTAGTCGGCGCTCACGCCGAGCGAGAAGTTGCCGTGCTGGTCGGGCGGCGCCGCTGCGGCGAGCACGTACGGGTTCGAGGAACGTCGACGGATGAGGTCGTACACCTCGGAGAAGTGGTTCGGCACCAGCTCGACGTGGCCCTCGTGGAACCGCGGCCGGGTGATGTGAGACAGGAAGTACGACACGTGGCGCAGCCGGTCGCCGAACTCGCCGTGCATGGTCGGCCGATCGCGCAGTGCGTGCATCTGGTGCACGGTCACCCCGGACAGCCGGTCGGCGTTGGCCTCGAGCACGTCGAGGAGGTGCACCGGTTCGCCGTTGGCGATGGGGACGATCACCTCGCTGTTCGGGCGCAGGAAGTCGATCACGGCGGCCGGGTCGGTGACGCGCTTGGCAGCGAGCGCCTGCAACCCGCTCACGAGTCGAAGCCCAGGCCGAAGCGATCGAGGCCCTTCAGCCACAGGTTGCGCTTGCCGGTCCTGTCCTCGCGGTCGAGCGACCACCGGGTGGTCTGGATGCCGATGAAGCGGAATGGTTCGGGTGGGAAGGGCAACGGCTTCTCTCTCACGAAGGTGGTCTCGGTCGCCCGGGACCGGCGTCCGTCGAGGAGGTCGAGCATCACCTCCCCGCCGAAGCGGGCGGATGCAACGCCGAGCCCGGTGTAGCCGACGGCGTAGGCGACACGGCCCTGCCACGCCTGGCCCCAGAACACGCAGAAGCGGCTGCACGTGTCGATCGCCCCGCCCCACAGGTGGGTGAACTTGAGGCCTTGGAGCTGGGGGAACGTGTCGAAGAAGTGCTTGCTCAACTTGGCCCAGGTCTCGGGGCGGCTCTCGAGCTCGGTGTTCACCTTGCCGCGCCAGAAGTAGATCGCGTCGTAGCCTCCCCACAGGATCCGGTTGTCCTCGGTGAGCCGGTAGTAGTGGAACTGGTTGGCGATGTCGCTGAGGCCCTGGCGGTTGGTCCAACCGAGCTCGGCCAGTTGAGCCGTGCTCAGCGGCTCGGTGACCATGCAGTAGTCGTACACGGGGGCGATGTAGTGACTCACGCGGTTCAGCAGCGGCTTGAAGGCGTTGGTCGCGAGGGCCACCTTGCCGGCCCGCACCCGGCCGAGCGGGGTGTTGATGAGCACACCGACGCCGTCCTTCTCCATCGAGGTGGCCTTGGTGTCCTCGTAGATCCGCACGCCCAGGCTCATCGCCGCGGTCTTGAGGCCCCAGACGAGTCGAGCCGGGTCGACGATCGCGGCTCGGTCCTTGCGCCACAGACCACCGGTGTAGGTGGGCGAGTTCACCTGGCGGCGCATGCCCTCGGCATCGAGCAGTTCGACCTTCTGTCCGAGCGACCGCAGCTGCTGGAAGTCGTCGCGCAGCTCGGACAGGTACGACGGCGAATGGAACGAGGTGGCCACGTCGATCACACCGGTGCGCTCGTAGTCGCAGTCGATGTTGTAGCGCCGGATCGCCGATTCGATGTCGTTGAGGTTCTGCAACCCCAGCTCCTCGAGGAGGGGGAGCTCGTCGGGGAAGCGCTCTTGGCCGTTTCCCACCCCGTGCGTGAGGCTCGATTCCATGAATCCGCCATTGCGGCCGCTGGCGGCCGACCCGATCTCGTGGGCGTCGATCAGCACCACGTCGCGGTTGGGGTCGCGCTCTTTCGCGATGATCGCCGTCCAGAGCCCGGTGTAGCCGCCGCCCACGATGCACAGGTCGCACGTCTCGGTGCGCACCAGGGTGGGATTGCTGTCGGGTTCGTCCACGTCCTCGTACCAGTAGGGGTACGGATCGGCATCGGCGATGGCGTCGAGGTGGAACTCCTGGATGCCTGATTCGTCGTTCTCGATCGCCATGTTGGGTATCACCGGCCCGATCGTCGTGTGGCGTCGGCGCAAGGCTACCGGGGGTGGCTCGCCCGCGAGAGCCGTTCCGGCGCTTGTCCGTGCCTGACTCGCGCCTGATTCGTGCTGATTCGCGGGTGCCGAGGTCGCCACCCCACGTCACGCCTCGCGGCCGATGCGGTGACGGCTACCGTCGTCGAACATGGATCTTGGACTGAGCGGTCGTCGTGCCGCAGTGGCCGCAGCATCGGGCGGGCTCGGCTTCGAGTCGGCCCGTGCACTGGCGGCAGAAGGGGTGCTCGTCGCGATCTGCGGACGCGACCGTGCCCGTATCGACGACGCCGCTGCCCGCGTCGGCAACGGCTGTGTGGCGTTCGTGCAAGACGTGTCCGACGCTGCTGGGGGAGCGGCGTTCGTCGCTGCGGCCACCGAAGCGCTCGGCGGACTCGACATCGTCGTCGCCAACGCGGGCGGACCGGCGGCGGGCACGTTCGATTCCACACCGGTCGATGCCTACGACGCCGCGCTCGACCTGAGCCTGATGAGCGTGGTCGGGATGGCCAAGGCTGCCATCCCGGCGATGAGAGCAGGGCGATGGGGCCGCTTCGTGGCGATCACCTCGGTGTCGGTGCGCCAGCCGATCCCGAACCTGATCCTGTCGAACACGGCGCGCGCCGGCGTCACCGGGTTCCTGAAGACCGTTGCCCGCGAGGTCGCCGTCGATGGGGTGACGGTGAACTCCGCCCAGCCGGGCATGCATGCGACCGACCGGTTGTCGAACCTGTACGGCGGCGACCTGTCGGCGCTCGCTGCCGGCATCCCGGCAGGTCGGGTGGGTGATCCCGCCGACTTCGGGGCGGTCGTCGCGTTCTTGTGCAGCGCACAGGCCGGCTTCGTGACAGGCCTGCAGCTGCACGTGGACGGAGGGTCCTACGCCGGGCTGCTCTGACCTGGTTGCTCTGATGGGGCGACAGGCCAGGCAGCGCGAGCTCCCGCTCGTCAGTCGCACAAGCGGATGGCGATCAGCGGATCGACGGCCGCCACGGTGACCATGGCGGCTGCGTGCTGGAGGTCGTCGTCGAGTGGGCGCACGGTGCCGTCGAGATGCTCACGCATCATCGGGTGTGCGGTCAACCGGGTGTGACGGGTGCATCCGGCGAGATCACGGCGACGACCTCGTGGCAGCCCTCGCGCCGGGCAACGACGAGCGTCAGTCGTGTCTCGGGATCGAGGGCGTCGAACGCTGGGCCTGCGAGCCGTGCCGCCTGGCGACGGTGCTGGCCTGCGACGGCGACAGGAGACAGCGCTGCGAACGCACGTCGACGCTCATCGGTACCGGTGGCATCATCGGCATGGGGGGCATTGGCGGCATCGAGGACGTCGGCGCGGACCACGAGGCGGATCGCGTCGCAGCGCTGTCGGGCGACGGCGGCGAGATAGGTGCCCACGGCGGCACCGTGCTCAGGGTGCTGGGCATCCACCACCGCATCCACCACCGACCGATCGACGAGCACGGGTCGCGGTCGTCGCGATCGCCGCGGTCGTGGCGAGGTCGCGGCACTGGTGCTCGGCGAGGCCGGGAGCACCCTGCCCAGCGCCACAGCCGTCGCCTCGGCGTCGCGGTCACGCCGTCGCTGTTCGACACGCTGCCACGCTGCGAAGACACCCACCGTCAGCGCCCAGCCGACGAGCACGTCGATCACCCAGTGCTCGGCGAAGTACACGAGGGCCACCGCCATGAGCAGCGGATACGCGAACGCAACCACACGCAGCCAGCGCCACCGGAGCATCGGCAGGAAGAACAGCACGACGAACAGTGAGAACGCTGCGTGCAGCGAGGGCATCGCCGCGACGGCGTTGCTCCAGTCGAGCGTGACGCCCCAGTCGTGGGCGAACCCACCGAAACCGAGGTCGACGATCCCGCTGCGCGTGTGGCGCACCAGCGGCTCGCCCACGCCGAAGCCGAAGCGCTCATCACTCGCCATCCACGGTGGCACCGTGGGTACGAGCACAAAGGCGATGCACGCCACACAGATGAGTGTCGCGAGGCGTCGTATGTACCTGAGCCAGAGGGTGCGGTCGAAGGCCCACACCGAGGCGATCGCGACCACCGGCACCACGAAGTGGGTGTAGTAGACGAGCGACAGCAACTGGTCGTGCCACCCCACGACGCCGGGGTCGTACCAACGGGCCTGCATCCACTCGGTGGGCTGACCACCGAGGAAGAGCACTCGGTCGAGTGAACGCATCAGGTCGAGCTGCAGCGGCATGCCCAACCCGTCGGCTGCGCCGCGGGTGCTCTCGTAGGCGAACCACAGCAGGGCGTAACAGCAGGCGTCGACGAACACCTGCGCCCACCTGCGCCACGGCTTGCCGACGAAAGCGGCGACCAGGAACACGCCGATCGCGATGCTGGCGGTGATGCGGTCGGTGATCAGCCCCTCCGCTCGGGTCCACCACAGATACACGAGCGCGCACGTGGTCATGGCGGCGATCCGCACCCGGAACCACGGATCGTGGGGGACGAGGTCGACGAGCCAGGTCCAGGGCGCTGTGGCCCCAGCCCCGCTCGCCCCGTCGGCAGCGTGAGCCGGCTGCGAGGCGTGGGCCGGCTGCGAGGCGTGGGCCGGCTGCGAGGCGTGGGCCGGCGGCGTGATCGTCATCCCGGGCGACGCTACCCAGCCGCCACGACGTGCGACTGGCACTGTCGGCTGCGACACTGGCCCGGTGCAGCGCTGGCCTCGTCGGACCTCGATCGTCGCGATCGCACTCGCCCTGTCGGCGTGCGGCGACAGCGGCAGCGATGCCATCGACGACAGCGGCGTACTGGTGTTGCCCACCCGACCCACTGTCGCTGTTGCGCCCGACGACTCGTCGGGGGTGGCCGACGGCGGTGCTGTGTCGAGCCGGGCCGACGTGCTCCGTGCCGGCGATGCTGCAGTGGCGGTGGCCGGCGGCGAAGTGGTGCGCACCTCGGTCGACCTCCTGGGGTACGTGGTGCAGCTCCGTCAGTCGAATGGCACCTTCACGAACGTGCAGCTCGACGTCGGGTTCGGCATCGTGTTCGTCGAGTCCGACCAGGACGGCCGCCGCGACGCGGACGACCTCGCCGAGAACGTCGACCTGCGCCGCGCCGTCGATCTTGCACTGCAGACCGCTGCAGGCGAGGAGATCGGTGCGGCCGATGACGGCGTCGTCGTGGGTGCCGAGATCGAGCGCGACGGCTACGACATCGACATCCAGTACCCGGACGGTCGGGTGCTCGAGGTGCGGCTCGACGACGACCACGTCGTGACGGGCATCCGCATCCGCGGTTGACCGGAGGGCGGCGCTCAGCGCGGTGGGCTCTGCAGGAGGTCGATCGCGATGTCCTGCCACAGCTGCTCCATCAGGCCGAGCGAGTGCACGTCGACCCGCTCGTCCTTGGCGTGGAACATCGCCACGTAGTCGTCGTAGCTCAACTCGTCGGAGAACAGCCCGTACCCGTACGACGTGCAGCCGTGGTCACGGAAGAACCGGGCGTCGGTGCCGCCGGGCGTGATCGCCGGGACGCAGCGGGCATCGGGGTAGACCGATGCCGACGCCCGCTCGATCGATCGCCACAGCGGCGAGTCGACCGGTGACGCAGTCGACGTGGCCCAGTTCGGATCGAAGAAGTCGACCTCGACGAACGGCGCGAGCTCGCCCAGGATCTCGGTGAGCACGCGTTGCACGTCGTCGAGCGTCTGGCCCGGCAGGGTGCGGATGTCGACCTCCAGCTCGACGCTGCCCGGGATCGTGTTCGTCTTGCCGTCGGCGCGGAGGACGTTCGGCGAGATCGTCAGGTGCGTGCACGCGTGGCAGTCGGCGGCGAAGCCACGGTCGGGGTGGGTCTCGGCCCAGTCGGTGATCGCCGACGGGTCGAGCAGGATCGCCCGTAGCTCGGGGTCGAAACCCATCGCCTCGACGTACCCGCGCCACGTGTCGTGGATGATGCCCAGCGGGCGATAGCTCGACAGGCGCCGAACCACCTCGGCAGCGCGTACGAGCGCGTTGTCGCCGATGAGCGGGGTCGAGCCGTGGCCGGCGGTGCCGTGGACGGTGAGCTGGCACCACGCAGCGCCCTTTTCTGCCACGAGCACCGGCAGCTTCATCCCCGACGCGGTGTGCATCGGCGTGCCACCGCACTCGGTGAGCACATGGTCGGCCATCACGGCGTCGCGGTGGTTGCGGAGCAGCCAGTCGGCCCCCGCCTTCCCGCCGGCCTCTTCGTCTGCCACGGCGCAGAACACGACGGTGCCGGGCAGGGCTTCACGGCGCGCGGCCAGCTGCGCGAACGCCACGGCCATCGACGCCGTGACGCACAGCATGTCGATCGCCCCGCGACCCCACACCCAGCCGTCGATCAGTTCGCCCCCGAACGGATCATGACGCCAGTCGATGGCGTCGGCGGGCACCACGTCGGTGTGGCCGAGCAGCAGCAGCGTGGGCGCCGTCGGGTCGGTGCCGGGCAGGCGGGCGATCAGCGACTGGCGGGTCGCAAGTGGGCCGAGCGACTGGAGTTCGACGCCGGGCAGGTCGACCACGGTGGTGAGCAGTTCGGCCGCCCGGGTCTCGTTGCCGCTGTCGGCTTGGCCGGTGTTCACGCAGGCGAGGCGGATCAGGTGCTGGGTGAGCTCGGTGGAGGCGTTCGGTGCGGTCTGGGGTGCGGCGGTGGCGGCCATCACCCGATCATGCCCGAAAACGCACACGGCCGGTGACGCGTGGGCGTCACCGGCTCGTGGATGTTCGAGCGCCACACGACCATCGTGGTCGGATCTACTTGCTGGACTCCTCGAGCGCCCGGCGAACGAGCACCTTGGCCAGGTGCACGCGGTACTCGACCGAGGCGTTGAGATCCTTCTGCGGATCGGCCTCGGCGGAGGCCAGTTCGGCTGCATCGGCCACCGATGCACCCGACGCAATGGCGGTGGCCACACTGGTGGCGAGCACCGGGGTGGAACCCATGTTGACGAGACCGACGCCACTGTCGTCGCCCCGCCTCCATGCCGCCACGCCCACGATCGCCCAGTCCTGCGCGCGACGGTTGAACTTCTGGAAGCTCCAACCGGCGCCGTCCATCTTCGGCACGCGGATCTCGGTGAGCATCTCGTCGGCCTCGAGCGAGGTGGTGAAGAAACCCTGGTAGAAGTCGGCAGCGGCGATCTCGCGAGTGCCCTTCGGGCCCTGCGCGATGTAGGTGGCCCCGAGTGCGAGCGTGGTCGCGGGCAGATCACTGGCCGAGTCGCTGTGAGCGATCGAGCCGCCGATGGTGCCGCGGTGGCGCACCTGCGGGTCGCCCACGTGGCCGGCCGCATGGGCGAGCAGCGGGACGTGCTCGGCGAGTACCGAACTCGTCTCGACGTCCATGTGCCGGGTGAGCGCACCGATCGCGATGTGGTCACCGGCGTCGCGAACGTAGGACAGGTCGCTGAGGCGGCCGATGTCGACGAGCACGCTGGGCTGGGCCATGCGCAACTTCATCATCGGCAGCAGGCTGTGGCCGCCGGCGATGAACTTGGCGTCCTCCCCGTGCTCTCCGATGAGGCTGATGGCTTGTTCGGCCGACTCGGCACGGACGTAGTCGAATGCTGCGGGGATCACTTCGTTGCTCCTTGAGCGGTCGTGCTCTGGGACGAGCGCGCGGATTGGATGGTCTTCCAGACGTTGTAAGGACTTGCGGGCATCGGCATCTCGGTGACGCCGAGGCCGGAGAGTGCGTCGACGATGGCGTTGATGACCGCTGGAGTGGCGCCGATGGTGCCCGCCTCGCCGACGCCCTTCACGCCCAACGGGTTCGTCGGCGATGGGGTGATGGTGTGGCCGAGGGTGATCGACGGCACGTCGCTCGCTGCCGGGACGAGGTATTCGGCGAGGTTCGAGGTCTTGGGCTGGCCGTCCCACAGCGGGGCGAGGTCGACACCGCTGTACGCGGCGACGACACCGGGCGCGGCCGCCGCAGCGGTCAGGTCGACACCGATGATGCGAGCGTGCGCGTACGGGCTGCGGTGTACGGCGAGGTGCAGCGCCCCCGGGATGTTCAGATCGTTGGTGTACTTGGCCTCACCGGTCAGCAGCGCCCGATCTTCCTTGCAGAGCCGGCGCTTCCCCAGCACCGTGTTGCCCGTAGCTGGTGCGGCGGGGTCGGTCATTGTCATGTCGGGACCCCTCCTGGTTCGGATCACTGACCGCCGGCGGCGGCGAGGACGGCCTGGACGATGTTGTGGTAGCCGGTGCACCGGCAGAGGTTGCCCTCGAGCCCGAGTCGCACTTCTTCCTCGGTCGGGTGGGGGTTCTCCTGGAGGAGGCTGGTCGCGGCCATGACCATGCCGGGAGTGCAGTACCCGCACTGCAGGGCATGGTTCTCCATGAACGCCTGCTGCATGGGGTGCATCGTGCCGTCGGCGGCGGCCATGCCTTCGATCGTGGTGATCGATGTGCCGTCGGCCTGCACGGCCAGCACGGTGCAGCTCTTCACGGCCTCGCCGTCGAGGTGGAGGCTGCAGGCACCGCACGAAGAGGTGTCGCACCCGATGTTGGTGCCCGTGAGGCCGAGCACCTCGCGGACGTAGTGGACGAGCAACGTGCGTGGCTCGACATCGCTGTCGTGGACCGTGCCGTTGACGGTGACGCGGATCTGCATGGTTGTCGATTCCCCTCGTGATGGTGACCCTGTGGCACGACGGTGGCGCACTCGAGCCGTCGACCGAGGTCCGAAGATCCCGAAACGGCTCGCCAGCCCCCGTGGCGCGCCCATCATGCACCATTTCTCACCCCTGCGCAGCACCCGCCCGACACTGACTGCAAGCGGCGGGGCACCTGAGGGGCGAGTGCACAGCCGTCCGCGTGAAAATCCGAGGGCAGGTCATGTTCCGGAGGATGTTTTCAGCTTTTGGGCGATGCGCTAACGTGGAAAGCGGTGACAGACATCGACGACATTGCCCTCCACCGTCTCCGCAAGGACGGCCAGCGACTGACATCCGGGCGTCAGCTCATTCTCCGCACCCTCGAAGAGGCGAGCGGACCCGTGACGATCCCGATGATCCTCCAGCGGCAGCCGACCCTGGCGCAGAGTTCGGTGTACCGGAACCTCGCCGTGCTCGAGCACGCCGGCCTGGTGAGCAAGATCTCGATGGGTGACGAACACGCCCACTACGAGTTGGGCGAGGAGATCACGAATCACCATCACCACCACACGGTGTGCACCTCGTGCGGCGCAGTGTGTGACGTGACCCTCAGCGCTGCCGCCGAGCGTTCACTCGACAAGGCACTGCACGAGGCCGCCGCCGGTGTGGGGTTCGAGCTCGCCCATCACCGTCTCGACCTCCTCGGCCGATGTGCCGAGTGCGTCGCCGCCAGCAACTGAGTTCGCTGACGACCCGCCTCGAACCGGTCAGCAGGTGAGGCCTCGATCGGGGAGTTCCAGGTCGACCAGGAACTCGTCGATCGTGCGGTCGATACACGCGTTCAAGCCGTAGGCGGTATGGCGGTTCGCCTCGACCGCGACGAAGATGGCATCGTCGAGGGTGTCGGCCATCCGCCGACTGCCCTCGAACGGGGTGGCTGGATCACCGGTGTTGCCGACGACCACGATCGGCCCGGCGCCCTCGCCGGTGACATCGAGGGGTGTGCCACCGCCAGAGCCCGCTGCTGCGAGCGAGGCACAGATCAACACCTCGTAGGCGATCGCCGTGCTGATGCGGGGTGCGGTGAGGTAGAAGTCCCGGCGTACCGCGACGGCCTCGTCGACCGCCGCACCGGCTGGTGCTGGGGCTGCCGGATCGTCGGCGCACACGATCGCGAAGTAGGCCTCCAGCTCGTCGCCGTAGCTGCCGTCGGACCGGCGACCGTAGTACCGGTCGTTCAGGCCGATCATGGCCGCGCCGTCACCATCGGCGGCGTCGGTGAGCGCCTCTGCGAGCGACGGCCACGAGGAGTCGTCGTACATCGCCTCGATCACGCCCGTCTCGAAGATGCCCTGGTTCAGCGGGGGGCGACCGTCGAGGGTGGGGATCCGCGTCGTCTCCACCGCCACGAGCAGGTCGAGGAACGCTCCTTCGGCATCGCCACCGTTGTGGAACGCACACGAGGTGTCGGCAGAGCAGTCGGCCAGGAACGCCGTGAGCGCACTGTCGAATCCCGCCGCCTGCTGCACCAGCTCGTCGACGCGGCCGACGGTCGGATCGACGGCGCCGTCGAGCACTGCGGCACGCACGGTCTCGGGGAACAGGGTTGCCCACGTGGCGCCGAGTTCGGTGCCGTAGCTCCACCCGAACCAGCTCACCGTCTCCTCGCCGAGTGCCTGCCGGACGAGGTCGACGTCGGTCGCGCTGGCGACGGTGGTGATGTGGGCGAAAACGTCGCCGGACCGCTCGATGCAGCGTTGGGCGAAGTCGGATGCGATGGCCTGGAGGGCGGCGTCCTCGGTGGCATCGTCTGGGCCGGTCTCGATCGAGAAGTATGGGTCGTAGTCGTCGACGCAGTCGACCGTCGGTCCGGAGCGGCCCGTCCCGCGTGGGTCGATGCCGATGATGTCGAAGGCGTCGAGCAATGCCGCGCCGTAGATGAAGTCGGCCTGCAGCGCGAGGTCGGACGCCCCGAAGCCGGGACCACCGGGGTTCACGAACAGGGTGCCGATGCGCGCCGACGGGTCGGCGGCGAGGTGTCGGACCAGGTAGAGCTCGATCTGTTCGCCGTCGGGATCGTCGTGGTCGATCGGCACGCCGAACGAGGCCTCTTCGATGCCAGGCTCGAGTTCGACCCAGTCGATGCGCTGGGTCTCGGACTCGACTGGCTGTGCTGGCGTCGGCTGCGCTGGGGTCACCGATGTCGTGGTCGCGGTCGAGGCGGTGGCGGTGGCGGTGCTGGTGGTGACGGTGGTCGCCGTTGCGCCGGGAGCGCTGATCTCCGGGGAGTTCGTCGTCGAGCCGGTGGGCGACACCACGAGCGAGTCGGAACAGGCGGCGAGTGCGAGTGATGTCACGACCGCGACGAGCGGCACCGACCGCCGCCACCGTGCTCGGTCGGGCTGGGACGACGATGAGGCGCTGCGCACCCGGGCAGAGTACGCCCCGCGCGACGAGGCGGTGTGGGACGTTCGGGCGGCTCGATTCATAAGCTGGGGGAGTCATGACCCAGGACACCACGGAGACCCTCACCGACTCGGGCGCACCGGCACCCGCCGACGACCCCGCGCAGACCGTCCCCGCACAGCGCGACCCCGGGGAGATCGACCCCGCCCAGATCGACCCTGCGGCGCGCGACCGAATCTCGGAGATCCTCACCGCAGACGACCCGATGGAGCTGCTGTGGGTGGCCCAGGAGGACGGCTTCTTCGAGCGTGCGGTCCCGGAGATCTCCGCCCTCGCAATGGAGCAGGATCCGGTGCATCGTCACAAGGACGTGCTCACCCACACCTTCATGGTCACCGCCAACACCTCGCCCCGCCTGCTGCTGCGGCTGGCGGCGTTGTTCCACGACGTCGGCAAGAGCCGCACCCGTCGCTATGCGAAGGGCAAGGTCACGTTCCACCACCACGAGGCCGTTGGTGCGCGCATGACCCGCGACCGCCTTGCGACCCTCGGGTTCGAGACGGCCATGATCGCCGACGTGGCACGTCTGGTCGAGCTCAGCGGTCGCTTCCACGGCTACCAGCACGGATGGGAGGACTCGGCCGTGCGCCGCTATGCGCGCGATGCCGGGCCGCTGCTGGGCGATCTCAACGAGCTCGTGCGCTGTGATTGCACCACCCGACACCCCGAGAAGGTGCGCGGCCTCCAGCGGCGGATGGACGAGCTCGAGGGGCGCATCCGTCAACTCGCGATCGACGAGGCCCGCAAGGCCGAGCGGCCCGAGCTCGATGGGGCCCAGATCATGGATCTGCTCGACGTCCCACCCGGCCGCGTGGTCGGCGAGGCCCGTGCGATGCTGCTCGAGCACGCACGCCAGCACGGTGCACTCGAGCGTGACCAGGCGGTGGCGTTGCTGCGCGTCTGGTGGTCGACCCGTCAGGCCGGCGCCTGATCACACCGCTCGCCAGCGGGTGATCACCACCAGCCCTGTGCCAGTCCGGCCGCTGCGCCGATCGCCACGAGCCAGGTGGAGCTGAGCCGCTTCGTCACGAGCGCGACGAGGGCTCCCGCACCCAGCGCCCAGGTGAGCGGACTCGTGAGCGCAGTGTCGCCGAGTCGGATCGCAGCTCCGGCCATCAGCCCCACCGATGCCGCGTTCACCCCGTCGAGTGCCGCGCCGGCGACCGGAGAACGACGCATGAGCGGGGTCACCCGGCTGAGCAGCGCGACGAACACGAAGGCCGGCGCGAAGATCGCCACCGTGGCCACGATCGCGCCGGGCAGCCCTGCCACCTGGTAGCCGACGAAGGTCGCGGTGGTGAACACCGGGCCGGGCGTCACCTGTCCGACGGCGACGCCATCGAGCAACTGGCGTTCGGTGAGCCACCCGAGGCCTTGCACCAGATCGCGTTCGAGGAACGACACCAGCACGTACCCGCTGCCGTACAGCACGGCGCCGATCTTCAGGAACACGCCGGCGAGTCGCCACAGTTCGGGATCGCTCGCGGCCGGAGAGCTGGTCAGCGGAGCGAGGAGCGGG
>Ga0105048_10009955_pt1 | contig 15078 bp, 11 predicted proteins | sample MAT05_FD_78382 | JGI IMG/M metagenome (GOLD analysis project Ga0105048, IMG submission 78382) | Freshwater microbial communities from Lake Fryxell liftoff mats and glacier meltwater in Antarctica - MAT-05 | ecosystem: Environmental > Aquatic > Freshwater > Ice > Liftoff microbial mat | place... | reverse complement strand
TTTTGGGTGTTCTTGAAGGATCAGAAGACGCTTCGCGAATCTGCCGAAGTATACCATTGGGCCAATTTGGTTCGAAATTCCAACTCATCGATCGGCATAACCAAAGCTGTGCTTCCGTGAAGTACGATTCAGATCACTGACCAAGACAATGACCGGGAAGAACCGTCGAGAATGGATTGAACCGAGATGACCGAACGCACCTCGTCTCCCCCGCGCACCCTGTCGCTCAAGGAAATGGCGCCTGATGAGCGACCCAGAGAACAACTCAAGTTACGTGGGCCAAACTCTCTGACCAATGGCGATCTGCTCGCGATCATTCTGAACACGGGTGTCAAAGGTGAAACCGTGACATCAGTCGCGCAGCGATTGATCGTCGAGCATGGCGGACTTCTCGGTCTCATGAAACTCGAAGTCGAGGAGCTCGAGAAGATTCACGGGGTGGGTCCGGCCAAAGCTGCGAAGCTCAAGGCGGTCATGGAGATCGCAAACCGCGTTTCGGCGATGGGACCGGAACAGCGTCCGCAGATCACATCTCCGGATGACGTTGTTAACCTGCTGGGTCTGGAAATGGCTGCACTTGATCAGGAAGAGCTTCGCGTTGTCCTTCTGGACACAAAGCATCGTGTTCACAGTATGAAATCTGTGTATAAGGGGAGTGTCAATCAAGCCCAGGTGCGCATCGCCGAAGTCTTTCGAGACGCAATTCGCACAAATGCTTCAGCAATTGTGATCGTGCACAATCACCCTTCCGGCGACCCGACTCCATCGTCAGCGGATGTGTCGCTCACCGCAGAACTGGTGCGAGCGGGTGAGTTGTTGAGTATCGACGTTCTCGACCATCTCGTGATCGGACGAGGAAGACATGTTTCAATGCGCCGGTTGGGTCTTGGATTCACCAGTCCGTCGTCAAAACTCTGAGAATCCATCTGCATCGAATTGAGGGTTGCAAATGGCAATTGCGCGTGGGTTTGGAATCGCCGGGGCGGTTGATCATCAAGTTGCTGCCAGATTGGCAGTCGCCGCCGAAGCAGCGGGATTTGCCACTTTCTGGGCGAACGATACGCCGGGCGGTGATGGACTCGGGTCGCTGGCGGCAGCTGCTGCTGTCACGACCTCGATCCAACTTGGTGTTGGCGTGATCCCGATCGATCGGCAACCGGGTGACGTGATTGCCCGCCGGGTGATCGAACTTCATCTACCACAGGATCGGGTGATTCTCGGAATCGGGTCCGGTGGACTCGTCCACGGAGCGCGAGACGCTGTTCGTGTCGGTGCACTTCTCCTTCGGGAAAGGCTGAGCGCGACAATCGTTGTCGGTGCGTTGGGACCTCGAATGTGTGAAATCGCGGGCGAGGTGGCGGACGGTGTGCTTCTCAACTGGCTGACGCCGGATTACATGCCGGTGCTCGCCGAAATCACGCGCGGCGCAGCAGAGCAAGCAGGAAGACCCGCTCCGTGGATTGGCGCGTATGTGCGAGTTGCTCTCGATGGTCCGGCAATTGATCGACTTGAAGAAGAATCAGCCCGGTACGCGAGTTATCCTCAGTATGCGGCGCACTTCGAGCGGATGGGCGTTCCGGCAATCGGAACCTGCGCAATGGGCAACTCATCCCAGATTCAATTTGGACTGAATGCATTTGCATTCGGCGCAGATGAGATCGTCGTCCGGGCGATTGCTTCTGCCGAGACTGAAAACGCGTACCTGGAACTACTACAAGCTGCCGCGCCAAAGGAGTCCTGAACAACGTGCAAGTTCGTGAGTTGCCGAAACCGAGTGATCGGGCCAGTGCGGTTCGATGGGCACGGCTGATCACCGCCTCCTCGAAAGTTCTTTTTCTCGATACGGAAACCACCGGGCTTGGGAAACTTGCCGAGATTGTCGACCTGTCGATCGTTGCTGTGGATGGAACGGTCGTGTTCAACCAGCTTGTCAGGCCGAAGCGACCGATTCCCATCGACGCAATGCTGATACACGGTATTACAAACGATCATGTCGCGGATGCGCCGAGTTGGGGTGAAGTTCTGGAGTCCGCTCGCCATCTGCTCGAGGGGCGGACGGTCATCGCCTACAACTCGAGTTTCGATCGTTCCATGATCGAGCAATGTACCGAGGCGGCAAATATCGGGCTTCCCGCAATCGAGTGGCATTGCGCGATGAGGGCATACGCCGCGTTTCGAAAGGACCCACGGCTTCCTTCGCACGGTTACCGCTGGCGTCCACTCCATGAGGCCGCTGATTCATTCGGTTTGACCATTCCGACGCACCGCGCATTGGCAGACGCTATGGCATGCCGAGGTGTCGTGCTCCGGATGGCCGGGAGCTAAACTTCGGGGTCTGTTTCCTGACCGTAGAGCACAACCCGGTTTCGACCGGTCGTTTTGGCCCGGTAGAGCGCTTTGTCTGCACGTTCCAGCAGCAGCGCCAACTCTCCAGCGTGTTCCGGGTAGCCCGCAATTCCAATGCTAATCGTTGTTCCACCTAGAACTGAATAGACAGGGTCCTCGATCTTCTCTACTGCCGTTCGGAGGCGTTCAGCAAGAATGAGTGCATCGGCGGACCAGGTCCCTGGTGCGACGACGATGAATTCCTCGCCACCGTATCGCGCGACGAAGTCGATCGAGCGGGCCGTTGAGCGCAACCGGCTGGCGATCTCCTGAAGAAGACGATCGCCGACCGCGTGGCCGAGCGTGTCATTGACGGTTTTGAAACGATCGATGTCGGCGAAGAGGATGCTGAGAGGTTGCTCATAGCGAAAAGCTCGCTCGTACTCCTCACTCAGGCGCTGGTCAAGCGCGGCCCGGTTGGGAAGTCCGGTCAGGATGTCGATATTTGCAATACGCTGAAGTTCCTCGGACGACAGAAGTAATTCTTCTACCTCAGCATGTTTCGTCCGGAGAAGTATTGCCTGCTTTGTGGCGAGCAAAGCGAAGCTGAATGCTCCAATAACGGCGACGTCCGGTCCCAACTCCGAGTTGGCAATAAGGAGAGCGATGGCCCCGGTTGCGAGCGTTACGGCGGAGATCCAGGAAGTCGAGCCGGATGCGAACGGCCAGCGTTGCGATACGGCTTTGCCCGACGATGTATCGATCGGAGCGCTGGAATGTCCGAATGCAAATGCGGCTATGCCAATTATCGAGATTGGCGCGATCCATCGCCCAAGAGCAACTATCCCTGGCGAATCCGACCAGAATCCAAACAGTTCGAACGTCGACACGAGCAAAACGATCATCGCGAACAGAAGCAGACCGCAGAACTGAAGTTGCTGACCCCGTTCGGCACATCGGAAATTGCTCCAGGCAATAGCGGTGATCGAAACAAGTGAAGCGAGTCCGATGACGGGGGCAAATAGCTCCCATCGTGTCAGTTCGGCAGCCGTGACCAAATGGAGGAGCAGCACCACTCCGGCAACTGTGGCGAGAGCGTTTGTCGCGAGTCCACAAAGTGCTGCCGCACTTGGGAATGGTTCGTCAGTTCGGGTGACCAGGATGATGAGTCCTGCGGCGATGGCTATCGCGCCGATAGACCACATCGGGGTGAAGAATTTCGGACGCCACAGGTCAATCTTGTCGGAAATCAAGACATTGAATGAGGCAAGTTGAATCGCGCTTGAGCTGCCAATTCCAACGGCGACGAATGCCCAACCGAGTTTTGCCTGAAATCCCCGTGCCATCTGGTACGAGATGATTGAAATCGCGAACGAAATGGAGAATGCGACAACCGCTGCGAACGAAGCGGCACGCGCATTCGACAGATCATTTCTTCCGGATGCACTCCATCCCAGCGTGATCAGGATGTATATCGCGGAAACTACCGCCATCAGGGTGGGAGTCAACTTTTCAGAGAGCCGCGAAGAAGCCATCCCGTAAACGGGCCGATTTCCTGGGGAATTGGAGGCAAATTGAGGATTGGAGGATGTCACAAGGCGCCATCTCGATCGTTTTCGAGTCGACCCGTCAGGATCGAACGTGTCTCTCCATAGCCTACGTTCATGAGAGATACGGGGTCAACACGTTGATTATTCTGCATTGTTCGGAAATCACTTCCCAAAATGGCAGCCACTCTGCGAAAGTAGCGGCGACGCAATCGTGGCAGGCAGCTCGGAGGCCAAACCCGGTGCCCAGCGGAGAACATCCCTCATGCGAAACCTCACCTCGCGAACGACGAAGTCTGGCCAGGCTCGTTCAGATCGAGGCAGGTGGATGGGGCATCATGAAGGCGCTGAACGACGCCTTTATCAATCCCCTGCTCATCTCCCGGGGAGCAGGTCCGCTCGCACTGGGCATTTACAACAGCGGAGCCAATCTCTTTGGATTCGGAGCCGGATGGTTTGGTCCGAGACTCGCCGCCAAAACGAACAGCGTTCGCAAAACCACGATCGTTTGTCTGATATTTGGGCGACTGACCTTCCTCGCACTTGCGCTCTATTTGATTCTCACGGCGCAGAGTTCCGTCCCTGTGTTGATCGCCCTGATCATGCTTTGGGGAGTCGGCGAGGGACTGGTGTTGCCGCTCTGGTCGAGTTTCATTGCCGGGATGGTCGGGCCGGGGCAACGCGGCAAGTGGCTCGCGATGCGTGCGACCGCGGCCACACTCTCCACAGTGCCATTCATGGCCGGTCTCGTCGTCGTTTTTTTGTTCGCGACTCGCGAAGACGCGTTGCCGGTTGCCTATGCAGTTGCGTCCGCGGCAGGTCTTATCAGCCTGGTAATGGTCGCCCGGCTCTTTCGGACATTCGGCGAGGGTCCGATTCCGCCGGCGAGATCGTTTCGAGCGCTGCCCGATGAACCGGGCGCACGGCGATTCCTCAGCGGAGTGCTCGCGTTTTGGTTTGGTGCAGGATTTGTCTGGCCAGTGTTACCCGCGTACATCCTCAAGGATCTTGGTGCGCCCACCGCGTACTTTGCGATTTCACAGCTGATTGCTGCGATTGTTGGTGTCTTCGTCCAGCGCAAATGGGGAAAACTAGGCGATGAACGCGGAGCGCGCCGGGTACTCTTTCTTACCGGAATCGGCGCCTCAATCGTTCCGGCACTTTGGGGGATCATCCCTTATTGGTGGCTGGGTTTCGCGGTGGAACTCTTTGCGTATGTGTGCTGGCCGGGGCACATGCTGGGTCTGACCCTGCGCTCAGTCGAGCTGGCCCGCCATGAACAGGATCGATCATCACTGCTGGGTTGGACCAATCTTGCGCAGGGCGCAGGGGCCAGTATTTCCCCGTTGATTTCTTCCGCGGTGGTGATTCACGTCGGCACTGTGCCGATTCTTTTCTTTTCGGCAGTACTACGGTTCATTGGGATTTTGATCATGGCCGCGCCGTCGCGAACGGCCCACGACGAGGCCACTGATTCCGAAAGTGCGCTTTCATAATCAGCTGAACGAGATTTCACGTCCGGGTTGCGTGGAAGCGGCAGATTCACCGTCGGGTTCGACGACGTCGCCATTCGGCCAGATGTGATTCCCCCGGTGCTGGCAATCACAAAGCAGGATCCGACCGTGCGCGCGTGCCACTGCGACCGGATTGATGACTGCCATGCCCGTTCGGTGGTTAACGGGAAACTCCACCGGGAGTAGCGAAGGCATCTCAGTACAGAAGGCTCGCTCGATGCCATCCGCGAAAACCCACATCGAAAAGCGATCGTTGCGCTGACGGGGCCGGTTGGAATCTCCGTTATCTGCGCTCTTGCCGGTACGCTTGCCGGAACCACGTTTCGAGCGCGATCTCGCCTGTTCTTCCGTTAAGGAAGACTCCCCATCCGTATCCGCCGGTGCGTGCTCCGGGCTCGTCATCGATCTCCCCAAAGACAGTGAACGCCAATCCATCAGAGGCGTCTGATCATCAACGTGTTCAAATGAGCAAAACAGGTTGCTTTATCGCCCTATGGTACACTTCACAGCCATTGGACGGCTTGTAGCATAAAGCCCTTTTCTTTTTCCTCAATCCGTCCTCATTCGTGTTCCGAACGAGGTATCACCACGTGGCGAAACAAATAGGCATTGATTTGGGGACGGCCAACGTCCTCGTTTTTGTGCGCGGACGTGGAATCGTAATCAATGAACCGTCCGTCGTTGCCATTTCCGCGAAAGATGGAAAAGTCAAAGCGGTCGGAATTGAAGCACGGAACATGCTCGGGCGCGAACCCAGGGAGACGATCGAGGTCGTGCGCCCAATGCGGGACGGCGTGATTGCCGATTATGTTGTGACCCAGGAAATGCTGCGCTATTTCATCAACAAGAGTTGCGGACGATTTTCACTCATCAGACCTGAAGTAATGATCTGCGTTCCTGCCGGAGTAACCGGAGTAGAGCGACGAGCCGTGCGTGATGCCGCGCTCAATGCGGGAGCCAGACGGGCATACTTAATCAGTGAACCGCTGGCTGCTGCAATTGGCGCTCGCGTTCCGGTTGCCGATCCATCCGGAAACATGATCATCGACATTGGTGGCGGCACGACGGAAGTGGCGGTCATCTCGTTGAATGGAATTGTTGTCGCCAGATCGTTGCGGGTCGGTGGCAACAAGTTCGATGAGGCCATCAGCAACTACATCAAGCGAAAATACAATTTACGGATCGGTGAACGAACCGCCGAGGAAGTCAAGATTCAAATGGGCAGCGCGATGCCTGGTGAAGATGACGAAGTGATGGAAGTTCGAGGTCGCGACGAAGTCGCGGGCCTTCCGCGAACGATCCAGATTCACGCCAATGAAGTTACGGACGCGATTACCGAACCATTGGAAGCGATTATCGGCGCGGTTCGTGCAGTGCTCGAAGAGACGCCGCCCGAACTGAGTTCGGATATTATCGACAAGGGAATGATTCTGACCGGCGGCGGTGCGATGCTACGGCGCTTGCCCGATCTGCTCACAGAAGTGACCGGTGTCCCTTGTTACGTCGCCGACGATCCGCTCTCGTGTGTCGCGATCGGCACAGGGCTTGCACTCGAACATATGGACATCCTGCGGGATAGCCTGGAAGAACCGTAGCGTTCGACTGTCATTCAACCCGTCCAGCCGTTGAGGGCCCCGACATTATCTCAGCGGAGAGCACAAATGCCGTTCAACCGATCCAGCGGAGTTCTCGCCCATCCAACCTCTTTTCCCGGTGCCCACGGGGTTGGCGATTTAGGTGAATCCGCCTTCCGGTTCATCGATTGGTTGCAGCGAGCAGGCCAACGATACTGGCAGATCATGCCACTCGTTCCCATTGGCCCGGGCAATTCCCCTTATGCGTCCGTTTCGGCTTTCGCTGGCAACCCGCTTTTGATATCGCTGCCGTGGCTCGTCGGAGATGGGTTGCTCGAGTGGGCGGATCTGAATGATTCGCCGTGGTTTTCGCCGAGCGTGGTCGATTTCGAAGGAGCTACGACGTACAAGGAACGGAAGTTCCGTCGGGCATTTGATCGATTCCGATCGGGCGCTGCTCCCCAGCTTCGAGGTGACCTTGAAGCGTTCCTTGGGAGTGAAGCTTCCTGGGTGGGTGACTTCGCCTTTTTTCTTGCGGCGAAGGCATTTCACAACGAGGCCGGTTGGACACAATGGGCACCGGAGCTCGCTTTTCGTACGCCTGAAGGATTGCAGGAGTGGCGCGAGCGGCTTGCAAACGAGATTGCCTATCACGAATTTGTTCAGTTTCTCTTCCGCTGGCAGTGGCGTGGACTGAAGACCTATGCAAACGAGCGGGACATCCAGGTCATTGGTGACATTCCGATCTTTGTCGCTCATGACAGTGCGGATGTGTGGGCGAATCAATCGCTCTTCCGGTTGGACGCCGAGGGACAACCGACGGTCGTTGCGGGAGTTCCTCCTGACTATTTTTCGGAGACAGGTCAACTCTGGGGAAATCCTCATTACGATTGGCCTGCAATGGCGGCCAACGGCTACGGCTGGTGGATCGATCGCTTCCGCAGTCTGATGAATTTGGTCGATGTCGTCAGGATCGATCACTTTCGCGGATTCGCCGCGTCGTGGGTTGTGCCGGCCGTAGCGGCGACAGCGGCGTCCGGGCGCTGGGAGCAGGGTCCCGGCCGGTCGATTTTTGACGCATTGCAGGACGGAATCGGCGGTGTTGAGATCATAGTCGAAGATCTCGGGCTCATAACGTCCGATGTCCATCAATTGCGACGGGATTTGGGATTACCGGGAATGGCCGTGTTGCAATTTGCATTTGATGGCGATTCGTTCAACACCTACCTGCCTCACAATTACGCCGATCCCGTGGTTGTCTATCCCGGCACACATGACAATCAGACGACTATTGGTTGGTTCGAGTCGATCGATGAACGAACCCGGAATCAGGTGCAGACCTATCTCGGCAGAGATGGCGGGGATATTGCTTGGGACTTGATCAGACTTGCTCTGGGTTCCACGGCAGACCTCGCAGTCTTCTCTTTGCAGGATGTTCTGCGACTCGATGATTCGGCTCGCATGAATATCCCGGGGACCGGAACTGGGAACTGGAGCTGGCGTTTTTCGCTGGACCAGCTCGAGGCAGGGCTGGCGCACGGAATTGATACGTTCGTCAAATCGTACGGGCGAACGGGGATGAAGAAGGTGCAAACACACTTCGATCCATATGATTACACCGCACCAAATGCACAGTATCCGTTGCACATCTGAGCCAACGGACCTGCACCTGGTTCACAAGGTCAGAGGTACGCAAAATCGGTATCTCAACAACGAGGTGAAAGATGTCGAAAGCAGGCGCGTTCACATTTGTATTGCATAGTCACTTGCCATATGCGCGGCAGGCGGGAATGTGGCCACATGGCGAGGAATGGGTCCACGAGGCAATAGCCGAGACCTATGTTCCACTCCTGGACGCTCTCAATGACCTCATTGCCGAGGGTGTGAATTTCCAGCTGACCATTGGCATCACGCCGATTCTGGCCGAACAACTGGCCGATCCACTAATTATTGAGCATTTTGTTCATTATGCGGCCGAACGGGCGGCGTGGGCGGCGAAGGATGTCAAGCGGTTTGAGGAATCAGGTGATATCGCACTGCGTGACCTCGCCCGCTATTACCATCACTGGTACGCGAGGCACCTGACCAGTTTCCGCGACCGCTACAAGAAGGATTTGATCGGGGCGTTCCGGAATTTACAGGACGCTGGATACATTCAAATCGCGACCAGCGCGGCAACTCATGGCTATCTGCCGTTGCTATCGCGGGATTCGTCGATCCGTGGGCAGTTGAAAACTGGTGTCGATGCCTACAAGCTTCGATTTGGTCGCGACCCGAAGGCCATCTGGTTGCCGGAATGTGCCTACCGCCCGGCAATCATCGACGATCAAGGCGAATTCCCGATTCGACGACCAGGCATTGAGTCGTTTTTGGCCGCGCTGGGAATCGAGGCTTTTTTCAGCGAAACCCATACAGTCGAGGGTGGTCAGCCGGTCGGGAAGGCAGCCGGTGAGGCAATCGGCCCGTACGGCGCTGTGCCAAGACGATATGCCGTCAAAGTCGAGCCCGATGCGCAAACGGACCCTGGAACTACGTTCAAGGCCTACTGGGTTGGAGACGCGCCGGGACAGGTAGCGGTGTTCGGTCGGAACAATCGAACAGGGCAGCAGGTGTGGTCCGGTGAACATGGCTATCCGGGAGACTTCTGGTATCGGGAGTTTCACCGGAAAGATGGCGTTTCCGGGATGCAGTACTGGCGAATCGGTGGAGCAACTGTCGACCTTGGCTCGAAGCCGCCGTACGAACCCCAACGTGCCGCCGAACGAGTGCAGGAGCACGCAGCGAATTTCGTGCACCTGGTCGAGCAACTCCTGTCGGATTACAAAGCAGAGACCGGCAGGCCGGGCATGATTTCTTCTGCATACGACACGGAGCTCTTCGGGCACTGGTGGTTCGAGGGAGTGGATTGGCTAAAGGCCGTGCTCCGGGGATTGGCGGCCAGTGAGATCGTCGAGTTATCCACTGCCAGCGGAATTCTCGAAGAACAGAAGCCAGATCAGGTGATGAACCTGCCTGAATCCAGCTGGGGAGCCGGCGGCAACCACTTCACATGGATGAATGTCGATACGCAATGGATGTGGCCCGTTATTCATGGCGCAGAGCGAAAAATGGAAGAGTTGGCGGCTGCATATCCAGCCGCGACCGGTGAACAGCAGCAGGTGCTCAACCAGATTGCCCGCGAACTCGTCCTCCTGCAAAGCAGCGACTGGCCATTCCTCGTAACGACCGGTCAGGCGAAAGAGTATGCGTCCCAACGCTTCACCGATCATGTCGAGCGATTCGATCAGCTTGTTGCGATCGCCGAACGTAACGCGCCGATGACCGATGAACAGCAACAATTCCTGGCCAGTCTCTCGGAGCGCGACAATCCATTTCCGAGTATCGACTATCGTGTGTTCGCGGAACGGCAAGGGCGGGCAGACTAGGCCACAATTTCCTGAACCTGTCCCAACGATTCGCGAATATAGAGTTACGCTGAAAATGACTCATGCCCATCGCGATGCCAGTCGGGCATTCGTGATGGGCATGAAGTGCAACGTTTTGCAACTGACGTGTTGCATTTGCGGGTTAAGCGTGGAAAATTGTTGCAAAGCCAGCTGGGTTTGAATCTGACGGAATTACGTTCGGTTTCTCGTCGTAGTGTTTGAAGTAACGAAAAATATACTATTTATAATTTGTCAGAAAGATGAATTCAATCTGTCGTGCCGGTGCCTTCCGGTTCAGCCTGTTTGAGCATGCTGGAAAGGGGGATCCACAGCCAGTCAGGACGGTTATTGAGTTCGTAGACCACTTCATATGCCGCCTTGTCGAGTTCCCATGATGCGATTGCGGCCTTCAAATCTTCCGGGGCGGGCGGCAGAAAAGTTCCCCCGCCGATCGTGACCGCCGAGACATAAGCGTTCAGAAACTCACGGCGCATGGCACGTTCCCACGAAACCAGATCCGATGGCAGCAGTGCCGATTGTTCGGTCAGCCATCCTGTCGCCGTTCCGCGTGCATAGCTGAAGGATCGCAGCATCCCGGCGACATCCTTCAGCGGAGACGTCTTTTGTCGACGTTCTTCGATTGCCCGCAGTGGTTCTCCTTCGAAATCGATCACCACGAAGTCGCCATCGAGCTTTCGCATTGTCTGTCCGAGGTGGTAATCACCGTGGACCCGAGATTTGGAACGACCGATGAGACGGAAGAAACCGGCATCCCGCTTGCGCAAACCGGGCGCAAGTTGCAGGAAGGTTTCCACAAGTTCACGGGTTTCAGGACCGAATCGTTCTTTGTGATCCGAGAGATCGGCCGCAACGCGGTCCACCAGAGCGATGTACTCGGCACTCCAGCGCTCGGCGTCGTGACGCTTGATCGTCTCCGGGGCAACGTCCTGCGTCCATGGGTCGCTCCCGAGCGCGAGGTGCATTCTGCCGGTGATGTCACCCAGTGTCCGCGCGACGTGTTCAGACCTGGCATGAAGTTTTTGGGGTTCGCCGATTCCAGTGTGTTCCTGCAGTATGCTCAGCAGAAATTTCCAGCCATCTCCCGTGCTTTCGACAAAACGTTGGGCGAAGGCGATGACTGACGTCTCAGCTCCAACGCCTGTGAGACTGAGGGAACCGAAGTAGTGCGCCACGTTAGGGAAATCGGTACGGGCTGTGAGGAATCGGGTGAGCTCGACGTCAGGATGAAGTCCCGGCTGCAGACGTCGGATTACTTTGACCAGCATGTCAAAACCGAAGGCGATCGAGGTGTTGCTTTGATCGACTCCCATCAGTCGACTAGGGGCACCACTGGCCATGTCAAAGTCGGTGGTATGAGCGGGTAGTCGATCAGGGATTATCCCTGGAGTAGCAGTCGTTCCCGCGATCGACGAAGCGAACCAAACCCGCAATTGTTCATCGTTCAACCCATCGACTATGTATGTTGATTGGTCGTTCGTGCGCAGTTCGGCAATCGGTTCGACAAAATTGTCATTTTGAGCTGAGAGCAGAACCGGAATCAAATACGACGCGGTTTCGCGGTGCGAAAAGTGAACGGTAACTATTGCAAGAGCGGCTGGCCGACCGACACCGGTGACAGGAACGACCTGGGTAACCTCGGCCGAAACGATCGTTTTTGCCTTGTCCCCGTACCAGCGCTTGTCTGGCAAATACGAGGGAAGAAGCGGCGACAACCATGATGCCAGCCCATTGTAAAAGGTCGATTCATCGGGGAGTGCGAGCACGTCGATTGTTGCCGGTGATTTCCTCATGCCTGCCCTTTATCCAGCCGAAGCCAGAAGTACCCGCGGGCACCGAGCGTGATGTTGTATCGACCCGATCCGATCAATGGAAATGGAGTATTCCCGAAGAGATCGACAGGAATGGAGTCGGCATATGCCGAGAGATCCAGAGTCGCGACTTGCGGTGAAGATGAGAGGTTGATCACCACGACGATCTTCTCGTCTCCGTTTGCACGAATGAAAGCGAGGATTCGCTCATTTGGCTCATCGATCCATTCGAATGCGCCGCGACCAAAGGCCTTGTACTGGCGTCGAACGCGGATCGCGCGTTTCGTCCAGTTCAGCAACGACGTAGGGTTTCTGTTCTGGGTCTCGACGTTGACGGACTGGTAACCGTAGAGGGAGTCCGAAATCACAGGCGCAAAGAGACCGGAAAACCCAGCGCCTGAGAATCCGGCATTGCGATAGGCGCTCCACTGCATCGGCGTGCGTACGCCGTTTCGGTCACGAAGATAAATGTCGTCACCCATGCCGATTTCGTCTCCGTAGTAGAGAACCGGGGTGCCTCGCATTGAAAAGAGCATGATGTTCAACAATTCGATTTCGGCGCGGCCGTTGTCCATGAGAGGGGCGAGGCGACGGCGAATGCCGAGATTGCAGCGCATGCGGCGATCAGGCGCGAATTCCCGCCACATCTCCTGCCGCTCATCCTCGGTCACCATTTCCAATGTCAGTTCATCATGATTTCGGAGGAAGATTGCCCACTGGCACTCTTCGCGAATTTCCGGTGTCCGATTCATGATGTCGACGAGAGAACTTCGCTCCTCCCGTTTCACGCTCATGTACATGCGCGGCATGATTGGGAAATGAAACGACATGTGAAACTCTGGCGCCTCCGCGGTGCCGAAGTATGGAATGACATCTTCCGGCCACTGATTGGCTTCCGCGAGCAGAATTTTGCCAGGGAACTCACGATCGACCATACGCCGCAGTTCGGCCAGGAAATCGTGGGTCTCTTGCAGGTTTTCGCAGATGGTTCCTTCGCGCTCATAGAGATAGGGTACGGCGTCGCAACGGAATCCATCGAGACCCATTTTCAGCCAGAAGCGAGCGACATCGTACATCTCTTCCCAGACGGCAGGGTTGTCGTAGTTCAAATCAGGCTGATGGGAAAAGAATCGGTGCCAGAAGTATTGACCCGCGACTGGATCGAAGGTCCAGTTTGATGGTTCCGTATCGGTGAAGATGATGCGGACCCCGGAATAGGTGGAGGGATCGTCCGTCCAGACATAGTAATCACGCTTCGGTGAGTTTCGATCGTGGCGGGCTTCCTGAAACCAGGAATGTTGATCCGAGGTGTGATTCATCACCAGATCGGCAATCACGCGCATACCGCGAGCATGGGCCGCGTCGATCAGCTGCTGAAATTCTTCGACGGTTCCGAAATCGGCATGGATAGAGGTGAAATCGGCGATGTCGTAGCCATCATCTCGAAGCGGAGAGGGATACATGGGCAGGAGCCAGATGCAATCGATGCCGAGTTGCTGGAGGTAATCCAGCTTCATCGTCATACCGCGGAAATCGCCCTTACCGTCGCCATTGGAATCGTAAAAGGAACGAATTGGCGCCTCATAAATGACCGCATCTTTGAACCAGAGAGGATCCCGCTCCTCATTTGCCATTGCCGCCGCTCTCCTGCCAGATTCTTTGTTGCGAATTGCCCGGTGGGATTCGCTTCCGCGTCGCCAGTCAATTCCAGCGACGCAAATCTCAGACGCTTGTATCAACATAATCGACGCGTGCCCAGCGTTTGATGGAATAGATCAAGGCAGATTCCCAGTTCGGATCGAGATAGACGTGCTGGGTGCCTTCGTTCCAAAAGAAGCTTTGACCGGTCACGAGTTCGGTGACCTGGAATTGTTCTCCTGGTTCGAGACCAAACGCTTCTACCGGGAAGTGGAAGAGCGTTTCGTGTGGTTGGAATGGGTCCAGATTGACGATAACCAGGATAATGTCGCTGAGATCGGCCGTGGCCTTCCCGTAGCAGAGAAAGTTAGTGTCGTCCGCTGAGTAGAAACGGAGATTGTCATACTCCTGCAGTGCAGGGTGGTCGCGGCGGATCGAATTGAGCAACGTGACATAATCAACAATGTTTCCGGGCCGATCCCAGTCCCAGACCTTGTACTGGTACTTCTCAGAATGGAGATATTCCTCTTTGCCGGAAACAGGAGTGTTTTCACAGAGTTCGTAGCCGCTGTAGATTCCGTAAACAGATGAGAGGGTGGCAGCGAGCATGAGTCTCATTTTGAAGGCGGGCCGACCGCCCTGTTGGAGAATGGTTGGCAGGATGTCGTGCGTGTTGGGAAAGAGGTTGCCGCGCATGTATTCCGCAACGTCGGTCTGGGTGAGTTCGACGAAGTGGTCCTGAAGTTCCTGCTTGAAATTGCGCCACGTGAAGTAGGTGTAAGACTGGGCGAAACCGGCCTTCGCGAGTGATTTCATGACTTTTGGCCGGGTGAAGGCCTCCGAGAGAAAGATGACATCCGGGTGGTTGGCGTGTACTTCCCCAATCAACCATTCCCAGAAGATGGTTGGCTTCGTATGGGGATTATCGACACGGAATGTCTTTACCCCGAGGTTGACCCAGTGCAAAACGATCCGCTTCATCTCCTGCCAGAGTGCCTGCCAGTCTGAAGAATCGAAATTGACGGGGTATATGTCCTCGTACTTCTTTGGAGGATTTTCGGAGAATCGAATCGATCCATCTGGTCGGACATGGAACCAATCCGGGTGTTCTTTCGCCCACGGATGATCGGGTGATGCGTTGATCGCGAGATCGAGTGCAATTTCCATTCCGTGTCGTTCAGCTGCGGCGACCAACCGCGTGAAGTCCTGTGTGGTTCCCAGAGCGG
>Ga0105048_10009952_pt1 | contig 15079 bp, 8 predicted proteins | sample MAT05_FD_78382 | JGI IMG/M metagenome (GOLD analysis project Ga0105048, IMG submission 78382) | Freshwater microbial communities from Lake Fryxell liftoff mats and glacier meltwater in Antarctica - MAT-05 | ecosystem: Environmental > Aquatic > Freshwater > Ice > Liftoff microbial mat | place... | reverse complement strand
GCCATACTCGAACGTGCCGTTGCCGAGCTCGCCGGCCGCCATTGGCCCGCCGCTCGAAGGACTCGAGCACGCCATCGCCACCACAGCCACCAACCACGGGCGGCGATGCGCCCGAGCCCGCCGTCCCGAGCCATCCGGGCCGGGTCCGCAACATCTCATCGAGTCGAAAGGCATGGAGTGAGCATAGCGCCGTGTCGCACGGATGCGACAGTGACGCGGGCCACAGCCGCCGCGTGCGGCGACGCGAGGTCGCATGGCAGCGCTGTCGTAGGGGAGCGATGTCTGGCTGTCGCGATCGCTTCACTCACTCGCGGATGCCGGAGCCTTCGCGTCGTCGGGCGCAGACTCTGGCTTCGCAGGCGCGTCCTCGGGTGCATCACTCGGAGCCTTCGCGTCCGACGTTGTCGGAGTCGGCGGAGTCGCCGGTGCGATCGGTTCCAGCTTCGCGAGCTTCGCTTGCGCAGCCTTCGAGCCGAGCGCGGCAGCGCGACTCCACGAGCGACGCGCGTCGTCGAGCTGATCGAGCGCGAATGCAGCATCGCCTGCGAGCAAGTGGCCGGTCACGCGTTGCGGCGCATTCGCGACCAGCCGCTGGGCGTACTCGAGCGCAGTGTCGTGATCGCCTTTTTTCGCCGCGATGCCGCACAGCGCCTGCAGTGCGGCCGCGTTGTTCGGATCGTAGGTGAGCGCCCGCTCGAACATCTCTTCGGCGTCGGCCTTGTGGCCGGCCGCGAGCAGCTTCGCGGCGCCTTTGACCAGATCCGACGCGCCCGCCTGCTCGTCCGCGCCGACCTGCGACGGCTCCGGCGGCAACGCCTCGCCGGGCGCGACCTCCGGGATCGCGGTGTCATCGGGGATCGGCATCATCGGTGCGAGCGGATCGGTCGACACGCGCGCGACCGAGCCACGATCTCCCTGCGGTGCGCGACGCAGCGGCTGCGCTGCCGCGATCTCCTCCGGCGAGAACTCGATCGTCTCCGCCTTGCGCGCGAGGTCGTCGAGCTCCTCGGTGCCGAGCTCGGCGCGCTCGCGGGCGTGCGCGTGCTCGCGATCGAACAGCAGTGCCTGGCGGTAGAACTCGACCGCGAACGTGCGACCGCCCTCGCGATCCCAGAACGAGTCGCCGAGCCGCACGAGCGTATCGGTCAGCTCGTCGCGCAGTGTCTGGGCGGCTGCGGTCGCTGCGGGATCGCCGAGCGCCTCGAGCTCGCGCACCTTCGCGTATGCGGTCGTCGCATCGCCTTCGTCGACACCCGGATACACGAACGCGCTGCGGGCCGCGGCGGCACGCACTTCGGTGACGAGCTGATCCACTGCCGATGGCGCCCAGGCCTGCTTGGCCGCGGCGGGCTCGCGCTTCGACGCCCACGCGTACACGCCGATGCTGCCCCCCGCGATGGCGAGCACCGCGATCGCGGGCAGGACCCAGCCGCCCCGCCGACGCTCGGGCACGCTGACGTCGAGGTCCGGCATCTCGCGCAGCAATCGCTCGCGCAACACCGGATCGACCTCGTCGGGCAGCGGCAGATCATCCCAGCTCGTCTGCAGCGACGCGTCGATCTGCGCCGCACACAACGCAGCCTCGAGCTCGCCCATGTTACGAAAGCGATTGCTCGGCAGCTTCGCGAGGCACCGCATGATCACGTTGTCGAGCGCAGGCGAGAGCCCGAGGTCACGACGCGCCTCACTCGGCGGCACGGCGACGTCGGCGAGGTGACTGCCGAGCACGTCTTCGACGTCGCTGCCGGTCGAGTTGCCGATGTGGCCGAACGGCGGCTTGCCGACGAGCATCTCGTACGCCGTGCAGCCGACCGCGTAGATGTCCGCGCGGTGGTCGAACGTGGTGCCCGCGACGATCTCCGGCGCGCAGTAGTGCGGCGTGCCTGCGCAGACCGGGCCTCGCTCCTCACCGAGAATCGCGGCGATGCCGAAGTCGAGGATCTTGATCGCGTCAGCACGACCGCGGCGGTGCTCGATCACGATGTTGTCCGGCTTCACGTCGCGGTGCACGATGCCGGCCTTGTGCGCCGCGTCGAGTCCCTTGCACAGCTGTCGCAACAGCGCGATCGCCCGCGACTGCGAGATCGGCCCGAGCCGAAGCTCCTCGCGCAACGTCGGTCCGTCGACGAGCTCCATCGTGAACATCACCGAGCCGTCGGGCAGCTCCGCGAAGTCGAACACCTGGGCGATGTGCTCCGAGCCGACCTTGCTCGCGCTGCGGGCCTCGGCCCGGAACTGCTCGACGATCTCCGGCGATCGCGTCAGCTCGGGCCGCAGGATCTTGAGCGCGACCCGGCGTTCGATGTCGATGTGCTCGGCCTCGTAGACCGTGCCCATGCCGCCGTCGCCGAGCTTCCTGATGATTCGATAGCGTGTGCCTGCCAGCACGGCGCCGGGCGTGATCGCATCCGCCGACGCGACGATGAAGCGCCCGACGTCACTCGACTGCGACGGGCCGGAGACCGGCCGCCGTACACCCGACGCCTCGGACTCGCGCAGACGCTGCTCGGGGCGCGGCGCCGGAGCGCCTCCGACGTGCAGGATCGTCCGGTGGGCGTCGTCGGGAGCTTCGGACAGCGGCGGCATGCGAGGCGTTCCTCAGCCTGTCAGGCCCGATCGACGCTGCATAGCCCGCGACATGTCGGACCAAACCCGGTTTCGGTACGGATCGGCGGCCTGGACGCGAGGATGTCCGCGCAATGATCGCGCGGCGGTGCTCGCCGTTACGATCACGACCGGCGCATGTGTGGGCACGTCGGCACAAGGTGGTTGGTGCGCGCGATCTCAGTAGCCGCGCAGCTTCTGGATCTGCCGAAGCTCCCGCTTGCTCGGCCGCCCTGCCCCGCGATCACGAACGACCATCGTGTCGTCGCGCGGCGGTGGTGGCGGCGAGTGATCGACGTAGAGCGCGCGCGCTTGCGCGGCCGGGCCGCGCTTGTCGGAAAGCGCGATCACCTCGAACACGCGCTGCCCACCCGGCGTGTGCGCCTCGATGCGATCGCCCATGCGGATCGCCTTGCTCGGCTTCGCCGAGTTGCCGTTCACCTTCACGTGCCCCGCGTCGCATGCGTCGGCTGCGACGCCGCGCGTCTTGAAGCAGCGCGCTGCCCACAACCATTTGTCGAGGCGGACCTCGGTCGGCTCCGACTCGCTCACGGGCGATCCGCTCCTGCGGCGAAGCGCCGCCAGTTCCGGCGCAGCGCGATGCCGATGTCCTCGATCACGATGTATGCGGACGGCAAAAAGAGCAGCGTGATGATGGTGCTCGTCGTCAGCCCGCCGGCGACCACGATCGCGATGGCGTGGTAGTAGACGCCCGCGAGCGTCGGATGGTGGAGCAGCATCGGCACGAGGCCGAGCACCGTCGTCGCGACCGTCATCAGGATCGGCCGCAGTCGATCGTGGCCCGCGGCCTGCAACGCGAGCTCGCGCGACATGCCCTTGGCCCGCAGCTGGATCACGCGATCGACGAGCATGATGCCGTTGTTCACGACGACACCGATGAGGATGAACAGCCCGACGATCGCAGTCGCATCGACGGTCGTCCGCGTCGCCCACATCGCCCACGGCGCACCGAAGGCGCCGAGCAGACACGTGAGCAGGATGCCGGCGGGCTGCGCGAAGCTCTCGAACAGCGAGGCCATCACGGCATACACGAGCAGCAAGCACAGGCCGAGGTTGACGAGCATGTCGGCGGACGCCGCCTTCTCGGCGCGCCACTGCGTGCCCCGACCTGCGCTGTAGCCCGGCGGCATCGGGAAGCTCTTCATCGCCTCGGCGACGAGCGCGAAGTTCTGCTTCGGCTCGGCATCGAAGAAACGCGCCTTCACCTTCACCTCGGTCTGGCGATCGACGCGCTGGATCCACCATGGGCTGCGTTCGAGCTCGAGCTGGGCGATCGCACCGAGCGGCAGCTCGCCGCCGGCCGGCAGCGGGATCCGCAGATCGCGGACGTCGTCGAGACCCGGGGCTTTCGCATCCGCGCCGAGCGCCGACATCCGCAGGCGCAGCTCGCCGCGCTCGCCCTGCACGCGGCCGAGCGCGAGTCCTTGGAACGCGAGCGACACCCGCTGCGCGACGGCGTCCGGCGCCAGCCCGAGGCTGCGTAGGCGCGCCGCGTCGAGCACGACATGCAGCTCGCGCGTGCCGTCGGTGTACGGCGTCGTCACCACGTCGAGACCGCCGGCGTCGGGATCGTTCGCGTCGCCACGCGGCAAGGTCGCCTCGAGGTGCGCGGCGACCTGCTGGGACAGCTCCATGAGCGTCGCCATGTTGTCGCCCTTGAGCGCGTACTCGACGACGTTCTTGTCGGTGTTCTCTCGCCAGCTGAACTCCGACTCGTTGACGCGGTAGCGCACGCCGATCTGCTCGGGTAGCCCGCCCTCGACGCGGGTTTGGAATGCGAGCAACGCGTGCTCGCTCTCGAACGCCTCCACCGGATACACGCGACAGCTGCTGCGGTGATCGCCGTACGAGCACGACACCGACTCGATGCCGAGCTCGTCCTTGCGCTCGAGCAGCGCCGTCTCGAGCGCGATGACGTGCCCCTCGATCTTCGAGAACGCGCGGCTGCCGGTGAACTCGAGCCGGATCGGCAGGTGATCGGGCTTGATGTCGGCGGCGCCGAGCTTGACCTCGAGGTGCATCGCCGGCCACACCGACGTCGCTGCGAACAGGAACCCGAACGCGAGCGTGAGCTTCGGCCACCGCGACGTCACCGCGATCACGCGGCGATAGCCGTTCGCGAGCCCATCGAGCAGCGGATGGCGCGTCGGGGTGCTCGACGGTCGCAACAGCTTGCCCATCAACAGCGGCACCGAGGTCTGGCTGACGAACAGGCTTGCGAGCAGCCCGATCGCGAACGTGATGCCGAGCGGGCGCAGGTACACGCTCATCTCGTCCGCGGGATCGTTCACGATGAGAGGCACGAAGACGATCACCGTCGACGCGGTGGACGCGATCGTCGCGAACCCGACCTCGCGGGCGCCGAGCCGCGCGGCCTCGAGCGGTGGATGACCGGCGCGCGCATGCCCTGCAATCGCCTCGACGATCACGACGGCGTTGTCGATCAACATACCGACGCCGAGCACGAGCCCGAGCAGCACGATGCAGTTGAGCTCCTCCCCGCGCAGGAACAACACCGCGCCAGCGGCGAGTATCGACAACGGCACGGACACCGCGGCCGCGAGCGTGATGCGCACGCGATGTAGGAAGAGAAACAGCACCGAGATCGCGAGCAGGCCGCCGTAGATGCCGCTGTCGCGGAGATCCGCCAGGGTCCGCAGGATGATCGCGCCCTGGTTACGCACGACGAGCACCTCGATTCCGTCGAGCGCCGGATCGTCGCCCATGCCGTCGATCGCCTTGCGCACCGCGTCGGTGACGTCGACGACGCTCGCACCGGCGGACGCGAACACCTCGAGGTTCACCGCCTTGCGCCCGTTGAGGCGCTTGCCCGAGCGCATCTCCTCCGGCTTCTGCCGCACGCGCGCGACCTCGCCGAGCGTCGCGAAGCTCGCGTCCTGGGCCGGTGTCGGCACCGCGGCGACGACACCAACACCATCCAAGGGGGCCGCGACGACGTCGGCAGCCTGGGCGGCGCGCCGCACCGGCAGCGCGCCGAATGTTTCCTCCGTCGCGGGCGCCGACGGGCTGCGCACGCCCGCATCGCGGGGCTCCTGGCGGATCACGCCGAGGCTGCGTCCCTGACGCGCATCGCGGACCGTCTGACCGATCTCGCCGAGCGACACACCGGCGCGATCGACCGCATCGAGATCGACCGCGATCTCGAGCTCCTGTGGTGCGACGCCGTCGAGCTCGATGCGCGCGACGCCGTCGATGCGTTCGAGCGTGCGGACGATCCGCTCGTCGATCAGATAGAAATCGCCCGAGAGGTCGGTACCGCTCGAGATCCGCACCTCCATCACCGGGTCGTCGGCGTTGGTGTAGCTGCCGAGCTCGATGTTCTGCACGAAGTCGGGCAGCTCACCGCGGATCCGATCGATGCGATCGCGCAGCTCGAGCTTGCGGGCGTCCGCATCCTCGCCCGGCTCGAACTCGAGGTTCATGCGCACGCCCCAGCCGCCGGAGCCGACCTGCATGCGCTGCACGCCGCGCAGCCCCGCGACGGCTTCTTCGAGCGGCCGCACGAGCTCGCGCTCGAGCACCTCGGGACTCGTGCGGGTGATGTCGACGCGCACGTACAGCCGCGACGCCTGCTCGCTCGGCAAGAACGACAGCGGCATGCGCATCAGCCCGATGATGCCGAGCAGCACCAACGCGACCAGCGCCATGCCGACCGTCACCGGGCGGCCAAGCGCGAGATCCGAAAGACTGAAGCGGCGCATGCCGGGCCCCATCGAACGAAGGCGGCTCAGCATAGCGGATCTCCACACCGCGAACGCGGGAGCCGGCGTTCGCGATACCTTTGCCGCGATGCCCGACATCACGAGTCCCATCGATGGGCGGGTCGCCTACGGCTACGCGGAGCTCACCTACGACACCGCGCTCGCCCGACTCGAGCGCGCCGAGACGGCCTGGCGGCTGTGGGCGCGCACGCCGATCGCCGAGCGGACAGCGCTGTGTCGCCGCATGCTCGAGGCCTATCGCGCGCGGCTGCCGGAGTACGCCGAGCAGATCACGAAGATGATGGGCAAGCCGCTCGCGCAAGCGCGCGGCGAGTTCGAGCGCGGCATGTGCGAGCGCACCGAGCACCTGTGCTCGATCGCCGAGAGCGCGCTCGCCGACGAGATGCTCCCGGACAAGCCCGGCTTGCGCCGGTTCATCCGCCGCGAGCCGGTCGGTCTCGTGCTCGACATCGCGGCGTGGAATTACCCGCTGCTCATCGCGGTGAACGTGATCGTGCCCGCAGTGCTCGCCGGCAACGCGGTGCTCGTGCGGCACTCGCATCAGACCGCGCTCGTCGCCGATCAGTTCGAGCAGTCGTTCCTCGCCGCCGGTGCGCCGGCGGGGCTCGTGCAGGCGTTACCGCTCGATCACGAGACCACCGCGAAGGTGATCGCGACCCGACGGTTCGGCTACGTCTCGTTCACCGGCTCGGTGCGCGGCGGTCACGAGGTGTATCGCGCGGTCGCGCAGGACAACTTCGTCGGCGTCGGCCTCGAGCTCGGCGGCAAGGACCCGGCGCTGGTGCTGCCCGACTGCGACTTCGACTTCACCGTCGAGAACCTCGTCGACGGTGCGTTCTACAACAGCGGCCAGTCGTGCTGCGGCATCGAGCGCATCTACGTCCACGACTCGCTCCACGATCGCTTCGTCGAGGCGTTCGTCGAGCTGACGAAGAAATACGTCGTCGGCAATCCGCTCGAGGCCGGCACCGGTCTCGGGCCGATGGTCACCGCCAAAGCGGCGAGGCATGTTCTCGAGCAGAACGCCGAGGCCGCGGCTCGCGGCGCGCGGGCACTGATTCCCGACGGCCACTTCGCCGTGCCGGATCTGTCGCCGTGCTACCTCGCACCGCAGGTGTTCGACAGCGTCGACCACACGATGTCACTCATGTACGACGAGACGTTCGGACCGAGCATCGGCATCATGCGCGTACGCGATGCGACCGAGGGCGTGCGGCTGATGAATGACTCGCCGTACGGGCTGACCGCATCGATCTGGACCAGGGACGGGGATCTCGGTGCCGAGCTCGCGACCGGCGTCGAGGCCGGCACCGTTTTTCTCAACCGCTGCGACTACCTCGATCCCGCGATGGCGTGGACCGGCGTGAAGGACTCGGGCCACGGCGTCTCGCTGTCGCGCCTCGGCTTCCACTCGGTCACACGGCCGAAGAACTACCACCTGCGCGTACAGTGGTGAGGAGCAAACGATGGATGGCGTGACGAATCTCGAGGAACTGGAGGAATTTCTCGATCGGGAGAACATCCGCCGTCACAAGATCGGAGTCTTCGACATCGATGGGATCATGCGGGGCAAGTACGTCGACCGCGAGAAGTTCCTGTCGGTCTGCAAGACCGGGTTCGGCTTCTGCGACGTCGTGCTCGGCTGGGACTGCGCGGACGCCCTGCTCGACAACCTCCAGGTCTCGGGCTGGCACACCGGCTATCGCGACGCGCCGGTCGAGCTCGATCTGTCGACGCTGCGCCGGCTGGTGATCGAGGACGACACCGTGCTCGCGTTCGGCAACTTCACCGGCGAGTACGCGAACGTCTGCCCGCGCACGCTGTTGCGCCGCCAGATCGAGCGGGCGAACGCGCTCGGCTTCGTGCCGAAGGCGGCGCTCGAGTACGAGTTCTTCCTGTTCGACGAGACGCCGCAGTCGATCCGCGACAAGGGCTACCGCAACCTGCGGCCGTTCACGCCCGGCATGTTCGGCTACTCGGTGCTGCGCTCGTCCGTGCACGCGGACATCTATCACGAGTTGCTCGACACGATGGCCGCGATGGACTGCGCGATCGAGGCCCTGCACACCGAGACCGGGCCGGGTGTGCTCGAGGCCGCGATCGGCGTCGACGATGCGCTGCGCGCCGCGGACAAGGCCGCGCTGTTCAAGACGTTCACCAAGGTACTCGCGCAGCGGCGCGGCCTGATGGCGACGTTCATGGCGAAGTGGAGCAGCGACGTGCCCGGGCAGTCCGGCCACATCCACATCTCGCTCGTCGATCCGAGCTCCGGCGCGAACCTGTTCTTCGACGAACACGGCGAGCACCACATGAGCGCGACGATGCGCCACTTCGTCGCCGGTCAGGTGAAGTACCTGCCCGAGGTGATGCCGATGGTGTGCTCGACGATCAACGCCTATCGGCGCATGGTGCCGGGCGTGTGGGCGCCGACGTCGACGAACTGGGGCGTCGAGAATCGCACCACGGCGATCCGGGTGATCCCGGCGGGACCCAAGGGTCAGCGCAGCGAGTACCGCATCGGTCCCGCCGACGCGAACCCGTATCTCGCGCTCGCGGCCGCGCTCGCGACGGGACTGCGCGGCATCGAGGAACAGCTCGAGCTACCCGAGCAAGTGCACGGCAACGCGTACGACGCGAAGGGTCCGCACAGCCTGCCGTTGCCGTGCACGCTGCGCGAGGCGACGGTCGCGTTCGAGACCAGCCGCGCCGCGATCGAGATGTTCGGCGCACCGTTCGTCGAGCACTTCGCCGCGACGCGCCACTGGGAAGACCGGCAGTTCCGCAAGCACGTGTCCGACTGGGACCTCGCGCGCTACTTCGAGATCATCTGACGTGCCGTCCTCGACCGATCGGACCCAGACGCCGGACACGAGCCTCGGCGATCGCAGCGCGATGCTCGATGGCTCGATGCGCGAGTCGGACAACGACTCGCTGCTGCGCGAGGTCGCCGGCGCGCCGCCTCGATCGCTGGGGGCCGTGCATCTGCTCGCCCCGGGTGCGATCGTCGCCGGCAAGTACCGCATCGAGGAGAAGATCGGTACCGGTGGCATGGGCGCGGTGTTCCGCGCGACCGACCTGCGACTGCAGCGACCAGTCGCGATCAAGGTGCACCACAGCCGCACGACGAGCATCGAGCGACTGCGCCGCGAGGCCCGGCTGCTCGCGAGACTGTCGCATCCGAACGTCGTGACCGTGATGGAGGTCGGCAGCCATGAAGGCGCGCTGTTCGTCGCGATGGAGTACGTCGCCGGCGGCAGCGCGCGCACGTGGGCACGCCAGCCCGGGCGGACGTGGCGGGAGATCGTCGCGCTCTACATCCAAGCCGCGCGTGGTCTCGCGGCCGCGCACGCAATCGGCATCGTGCACCGCGACTTCAAGCCCGACAACCTGCTCGTCGGCACCGACGGACGGGCGCACGTCGCCGACTTCGGGCTCGCCGACGAAGATCTCGCGAGCGCGCAGGACCTCCCGCTCGCGGCAGTGCTCGAGGGCATGGGCGTCGACACCGGGTCGCATCCCGCCGACGTCACGGCAGCGGGTTCGTTCGTCGGCACGCCGGCCTACGTCGCTCCCGAACAGATTCGCTCGAGCCGCGTCGATGCGCGCGCGGATCAATTCTCGTTCTGCGCCGCGCTCTTCGAGGCGCTGTACGGCGAGCTTCCGTTTCCTGGCAGCTCGGCGATCGAGGTGCTGTCGCGGATCGTGGATGGCGACCTCGTCGAGCCCGCCGAGCGCGGCAGCGTGCCGCGATGGCTGCACCTGGTCGTGTGCCGCGGCTTGTCGCGCGCGCCGGAGCGACGCTTCGCCGACATGGACGCGCTTCGCGAGGCGCTCGCCGGCCCGCGATCTCGCCGTGGGATCGGCCTCGGCGCTGCGGTCGTCGCTGCGTTCGGCGTCGCCGTCGCGACCAATCGCAAGGTCGAATCCGAGCCGCGCTGCGCGGTCGATGCGGCGATCGCCTGGACCGCACAACGCGAGGCCGTTGCGGCGACGGTGCCCGAAGGCACGTCGGTTCGCGACGCGTGGCGGCGGCTCGATCGCCGGCTCGACGAACGCGGCCAAGCGTGGAGCGCCGCGTGGGTCACGTCGTGCGCCGGCGATCGCGAGGATGCGACGCCGCTCGAGCGACAGACGATGGCGCGGCGACTCGATTGTCTCGACGACGAGCGGCGGCTGACCGACGCGTTGTTCGAGACGCTCGCGGCCTCCGACCCCGGCGTCATTGCTCACCTGCTCGAATCGGCCTCGAGCTGGGGTGACCCGTTCGCGTGCCTGACCGAGCAAGCCGACGCCGCCGCGGTCGCCAGTGAGGCCGAGGCAGACCAGCCGGGTAGCGCGCGCGCGCTGCTGCAACGCTCGCGGGCGGCCGCCGACGCCGGCCAGACCGCCGATGCACTCGTGCTCGCCGAGGCGGCGGTGGTCGAAGCCCAGCGCGTGGGCGACGACCTGCTGACTGCACGCGCGTTGCTCGGGCGCGGGAGGCTGCGACTCGTGATCGGGCGTTTCGCGGCGGGCGTCGAGGACACCACCGCCGCCTACACGCTCGCGACGCGCGTGGGCGACGAGGACGTGCTTCGCGACACGTGCGTCGTGATGGCGATGGCGATGGCGAGCGGCGCCGGGGACGGCGTCACGACCATGGAGTGGATCAATCGCGCACGCCGACACCTGCACCGCTGGCCCGACGATGCCGACGATCAGGTCAGGCTGCTGACATACGAAGCGAGCGTGCGCGGCGCTCGGGGCGAGTTCGAGCCGGCGCAGACGCTGCTCGACGAGGCCGAGACCATCGCGCAGCAGGTCGCTTTGCCCGGCGATCAAGTCGCAGGGATCTGGCTCGAGCGTGCCCAGCTCGCGACCGGTCGCGGCGATTTCGGCAACGCCGTCAGCCACGCGGAGCGCGGCCGCGATCTCATGGCCGAGGCGCTCGGCAACGAGCACTTTCGCATCGGCGAGGCGTGGATGATGCTCGCGTTCATCTACGACTCGGCGGGCAACATCCCCGAATCCCTCGCGAGCTACCGGCGCGCGCTCGCGCTGTTCGAAGGTCCTGGCGGCGGTATCGATCGGCCGCAGATCATCACGCTGGTGCTGATCGCGACCCTCGAGACGTTGCTCGGGCAGAGCGAGCAGGCACTCGTCGACCTCGATCGTGCGGTGCGCTCGACCGAGGCGATGCAAGTCGACGACCCCGAGCTGCAGACGAATGTCCGCGAGGCCCGCGGGCTCGCACTACAGGACCTCGGTCGCCTCGAGGAGGCGTACGCCGTATTCGTCGAGGTCATGCGCGAAAGCGAGGCGGGGTGGGGTACCGCGCATCCGAAGCTGCGCGCGGGGTTGCTCAACCTGGCCCTGGCCGCGCGCTCGACCGGTCGCACGAGCGAAGCGATGGCCGCGCTCGAACGGGCGAAGCGCATCCAAGGCGACCTCGAAGCCGACGACGTGCTCGCGAGCGACGTGTATCACGCGTATGGCTTCGCCCTGCTCGATGCCGGCCGTCACGAGGATGCGGCGGTGGAGTTCGAGCACGCGGACAAGGTGCTGCAGCGCGGGTTCGGCGATGATCACCCCGATCACGGCTGGCCTGCGCTCGGCCTCGCGCGCGTCGAGCTCGCGCGTGGCAATCCCAGCGCTGCCCTCGACTGGGTGGCGCGCGCCGAGACTGCCTGGCAAGGCGACCAGGCCGATGCGCAGGGTAAGGCCGAGCTCGCGCTGTCGAAGGCCGACGCGCTGGCTGAGCTCGGGCGCAAGGACGAAGCCCTCGCGGTCGCGCGCGCGGCGTTCGCCCTGCGGCCCGGGCATGTCGGCCTACGCGCGTGGCTCGAACGCCACGCGCCCGGCACGTTGCCGCCGCCCTAGCGCGGGGCGGTCGGGCATCACTCCGGCACGAATGCGTCGTCGTTGGTCACGACGATTCGCGCGACCGCAGGCGACTCGCGGTACTCGAGCTGGAACTGGTGCGGGCCGGCATCCCACTGCGCGATCCAGGGGTCCTGGACGTACTCGCATGGCATTCCCATCTCCGGGTCGCGCCAGTTGAGCTCACGCCACATGTAGTCGTTGCCGCCACCGCAATCGAGCTCGAAGATCGGCGCCGGATCGGGCCCGCCATCCTGCCGCGCGAAGAACGAGTCCTGCTCGCCCAAGTTGCGACCACGAACCCAGATGTGCCAGTCGTCGTTGCACGGGATGTCGATGTCCCACGTCACGGTGCCCATCGGCTGGTTCATGCCGTCGAAGATGATCGCGGCGACCGTGCCCTCCTCGACGAACATCGACTCGATGAGTTCGAAGCCGTCGAGCGTCGCGGCATCGGCGAGCAGCTCGATCTCGACGATCTCGTCGCACGCGGCGCTCGGCTCACCGGTCGAGCTCTCGTCGCCGCTGCTCTCCGACGGCCCCTCGCACGTCGCACCGCAGTCGCCCATCGCGATCTCGACGCAGTTGTCGGCCCACTCGAACACACAGCACTCGGCCGACGCCTTGCACACGCACGCGGCGACGTCTTCCTCTTCGCAGCTCGGCGTGCGGTGAGACTCACAGCAGCTCTCGGTCGGGCTGCCGGTCGTCTCGGGGTTGCCGCTCGAGTCGACGTCGGTGGTCGCGGGATCGGTCGTCACAGGATCGGTCGTCACGGGATCCGTGGTCGCGGGATCCGTGGTCGCGGGATCCGTGGTCGCGGGATCCAGCGTGATCGTGGATGACGGATCGCTGACGCCCTCGCTGCTGGAGCTCTCGTCACCGTCGGTGCCGCCCTCGACGGCTCGGCCACTGCAGGCGCCTAGTAGGAGCATCGGGATCCAGGTCGTGGTTCGAATGAAGGTCATGGTCATCGGCATGGTTGGTCCCACCGCACCATATCTCAGGCGCGCGCGGCTTGTCAGCCGGTGCGATACTGCGCGGAGGCATGACGACCCCGGCCACCAGCATCACAGCCCCTGTTGGTAATTCGAACTATCCAACCCAGTTTCGCATCGGCTGCGGTCGCATCCGCGAGCTCGCGGCGGCGTGCGTCGACTTCGGGTTCACGCACCCCATGGTCGTCACCGACCCGGGCATCGCGAAACTGCCGTGGTTCGATGCACTCGTGCGATCGCTCGCGGCCGGCGGGCTGGTGCCGACCGTGTGGCACGAGGTCGATCCGAACCCGAGCGAGACGAACGTCGATGCCGGCGTCGCGGCGTATCGCAGCGGCGGTCACGACGGCCTCGTGCTCGTCGGTGGCGGCTCGGCGATCGACACCGGCAAGTGCATCGCTCTGCTCGCGAACAATCCCGGCACGGTGTTCGACTACGAGGACATCGGCGACAACTACAAGCGCGCCGACCCGGCGAAGATCGTGCGATCGATCGCGGTGCCCACGACCGCCGGTACCGGCTCCGAGGTCGGTCGCGCGTCGGTCATCGTCGACCCGCGCGATCACGGCAAGAAGATCATCTTCCACGCGAAGATGCAGCCCGCGCTCGTCATCGCCGATCCGGAGCTGACGTACGGCTTGCCGCCCGGCCTCACCGCGGCGACGGGCATGGACGCGCTCGCCCACTGCTTCGAGGCGTACTGCGCACCGGGCTATCACCCGATGGCTGACGGCATCGCGCTCGAGGGCATGCGGATCATCCACGCGAACATCCGCGTGGCCGTACGCGAAGGCACCAACGCAGTCGCGCGCACGAACATGCTGATGGCATCGACGATGGGTGCGACCGCGTTCCAGAAGGGGCTTGGGCTGGTGCACGCGTTGTCGCATCCGCTCGGCGGCGCGACCGGCCTGCACCACGGCACCGCGAACGCGATCTTCATGCCCTACGTGATGGTGTTCAACCGGGCCGAGATCGCGGCGAAGATGAACCACCTCGCGCGCGTGCTCGACTTGCCGGCGGCGGCGTCGGGCTTCGATGCGTGCATGGACTGGATGCTCGCGCTGCGCAAGGACCTCGGGCTGCCGCACACGCTCGCGGGCGTGCCCGGAGTGTCGGAGGAGCTGCTGCGATCACTCGTGCCGCTCGCGGCGGCCGATCCGAGCATGGGTGGCAATCCGCGCCCCGCGACCCACGCGGATCTCGAGGCGGTGTTCCTCGACGCGCTGCACGGCCAGCTGCTGTAGTACCTCGACTAGCATCACTCGTCGGTGAGGTCCGGCAGTCGCACGTGGATCTCGACGCGGCGCAGGACCTCGTCGGTGCCGGCCTGCGCGTCGTTGTACCCACGCCCGGTCACCTGCACCCGATCCTGCGGCACCGTGCTCGCGCACGACCGTGCGTCGCGACAGCGGCCGCCGCTGCAGCGGCTCTCGGCCTTGTCCGGGTTCTTCGTCAGCCAGTCGTACGCCGCGTAGGCGCGATCGATCGACAGCAGCATGTTGCTGTCGTCCTTGCGCCGTGACGTCACGATCGCGGTCGGCGACGAGTACCCGACGATCTCGATACGATAGTCCTGCCCGAGCAATGCGCCGACGGAGCTCGACGCGAGCGTCTCCGCGACCTTGCACACCTGCGTGCGCGAGTCGTCGGTGAGATCCGACGCGGAGTCCTCGAACAGCACGTTGGTGAGCACGATCGAGATGCCCTCCTCGGTCGTGCGCACGCGGAAGCCCGCCGTGCGGGCGACGACATCGAACTGATCCGCGAGCTCCTGCTTGCGCTTTTTCGCCTGGTCGCGCTTGGTCTGCTTCGCCTCGATCTGCGCGAGCACGCCCTCGAGCCGGCGCAGCG
>Ga0105048_10009949_pt1 | contig 15081 bp, 15 predicted proteins | sample MAT05_FD_78382 | JGI IMG/M metagenome (GOLD analysis project Ga0105048, IMG submission 78382) | Freshwater microbial communities from Lake Fryxell liftoff mats and glacier meltwater in Antarctica - MAT-05 | ecosystem: Environmental > Aquatic > Freshwater > Ice > Liftoff microbial mat | place... | reverse complement strand
CGCCCAGGCCGCGGGTCAGCGATTCCTCGTTGAATATATGTTGCAACAGCGGCCGGCAGTGCATCGCGGTCCCCCGACTCCCGACTGATTTCAGTGAAGGGGGCCGCTATAACGCTGGCACTGCGCGAGAGCAACCGCAATTGCCGGTCGGGTGAACGAGGCGCTGTCAACTATACCGCTCGCGGCGAACACATCGCGTGAATTTTTGATGAGAACCTGGGCCGGTTGTAACGCCCGTGTAAAGACTGTTCGACCCATTCGGCCCGTTTCGGGTATCATCTGCCTGCTCGCGGTTACTTCTCCCTGGATCCCTTGAGGGTCGATCATGTTGCGCAGATTCACCATCGGTTTGTTGGTCGTGTCGTTCGCGGGGGCGGTCGTCATCGCCGGCCGCGGCGATTCGACGTCGGCTCAGCCGAGCGTCGCCAAGGCTAATGCCATCAACGCCCAACCGGGTCTCGAGGTTCCGTACGGTCCCGATCCGACCCGGCAGATCGTCAAGCCGGCCAATCCGCTGCCGATCAGGCAAGTGGTGCTCTTCAACAGCGGCGTCGGCTACTTTCACCGCACCGGCATGGTCGAAGGCGATGCCCGCGTCGATCTGCAATTCCAGTCGGGCGATATTAACGACCTCATCAAAAGCCTCGTGATCGAAGACACCAAGGGCAAAGTGCTGCCCCTGCGCTACGACAGCCAGGAACCGATCGAAAAGACCCTGCGCAGCTTTGCGATCAATCTCAGCAGCAACCCGAGCTTCGGTCAGATTCTCAACCAGACGCGCGGCGAGAAGGTCGAACCGACTCTGGTCGCCAACAATGCCGGCCTGCCGGGCACGCTGACGGGCACCATCATCGGCATGGAGTCGGCCAATCGCCTGCCGACGCCGACTTCAGCGGCCGCGGTCGATATGGAACTGGTGAACCTGATGTGCAGCGAAGGGCTGCGCACGGTCCCCATCAACCAGATCCAGCGGCTGCGCTACCTGAACCCGATCATCGAAAGCGAACTTCGCCGGGCACTCGAAGTCGTGGCCGGCGGGCACGACAGCCAGAAGAAATCGGTCCGCCTCGGCTTCGCGGGTGAAGGCAAGCGCGAAGTGAAAGTCGGTTATGTGACCGAAAACCCGATCTGGAAAACCAGCTACCGCGTCGTCATCGACAAAGACGGCAAGACGAAGCTGCTCGGCTGGGCGAACATCGAAAACACCAGCGACGAAGACTGGCAGGACATCAAACTGACGCTGGTTTCGGGCCGGCCGATCTCGTTCCAGATGGACCTGTACCCGCCGCTGTTCATCCCTCGGCCAACCGTGGAGCCGGAACTGTTCGCGTCACTCCGGCCGCCCACGTATTTGAGGCCGCTGGCCAGCGGTTTCAACTTCCAGCCCAACCAGTTCGGCGGTGGTGGCTTCCAAGGCGGCTTCGGCGGCGGCCAGTTCCAAGGCGGCGTCGGCGGCAACACAGGCGGTGGTAACCTCGGCCAAGCCCCGATGCAGCAGATGGCCCAGCAGCAGGCCCTGAATCCGATGTTCAACGGCAACAATTTGAACATGAACCGCTACTCGGCAGACAACACCGTCAACATCGGCAACGTCGGCAACCAGCTGACGCAGCAGAAGCTGACGTTCAAGGACTTGCAGGATCGCCGTAACGACAACAACAAGAATAAGAACCCGCAGGACCAAGAGGCGGCCAAGCACATTGGCGGCATCCTGACGGGCATCGATCCCGAACTGATCGAGGCGGCCCTGACGGCCGAGGATCTCGGCAACCCCGCCCGCTTCCTCATTGAAGAGAAGGTGTCGCTGCCGCGGCAGCAGTCGGCCATGTTGCCCATTCTGGAACAGCCGATCGATGCCACGCGCGTCAGTATCTACAACCAGCGCGTGCAGGCCAAGCACCCGCTCTTCGGCCTGAAGTTGAAAAACAACAGCAAGCAGTCGCTGATGCAGGGCCCCATCGCGGTCTACGAGGATCAGCAGTACGCCGGCGATGCGCGCATTCTCGACTTGCAGCCGGGCGAAGAGCGCTTCATCAGCTATGCCATCGATACCGGCACCGAAGTGCTGCCGTTCGATAAGGTCGTGCCCGCCCCCGAGATGACCGTTCGCATGGAGAACGGCCGACTGAACGTGCAGTACAAGCTGCGCACCACGCGCACGTATCTCATCAAGAACCGTTCGCCGGAAACCCGCAAGGTCGTCATCGAACAGCCGGCTCGCGACGGCTGGAAGTTCACCGAAGCCCGCAAGGTGACGCAGACCGCCCCCGGCAAGAAGGACGAAGAGGGGATTGAGAAAGAAGCCACCTGGAAGGCCGGCGACATCGAAAAGCCGAGCGAACGCACCCGCGAACTGTACCGCTTCACCGTGGACGTGAAGGCCGGCGAGACCGTGAAGTACGAAGTCAGCGAAGAACTGCCCCGCATCGATCCGTTCGAGAACACCAAACAGGCCGACTGGACCGGCTTCGCCACCACGCTGGGCCTCGACGTATGGAGTGATTCGAATCGCACGCCGGAGAACAACTTCGGCCTCGAAGTTGTCGACAACGCCCTGAAAGTAGTCCACAAGGACCGCCGGACGACGACGTACCACCTCAAGAATCGTGCGGATGTCGAACGCAGCATCTGGCTCGAGCACTTCGTCCCCAAGGGCCGCCTGCTGATCGGCGATGTCAAACCTGCGGGCGGCGACTCGCACCGCTATCGCCACAAGCTGATCCTGGCACCGGGTAAGACGCTGTCACAGACCGTGGTCGAAGAGTTCGAAGAGGCAAAGCCCGAAATGTTCGCCATGAAGACCGGCAGCTACGGCCGATCGGCACAATCGCCCGTGGGTGTGGGCGTGGGCGTGGGCGTGGAAATCAACGACCTGCCCGCCGATCGCTACATCACCGAACTCGGCTTCGACGTCTGGACGACGCGGAAAACTCATCCGGAAGAATTGACCAGCGCCCGCTTCATCAAAGGCGAGTTGCACACGACCGCGAAGAATCAGGAGACGGTGACGTACCACATCCGCAATTACGCGAACGACGAGCGGTCGTTTACACTCGACCATCACGTTCGGCCGCTCTGGTCGTTCGTGGGAACCGACAAGCCGGTGGAAGGGCTGCGTACCTGCTTCCGGGCGACAGTGAAGTCGGCCAAAGACCAGACCGTCAAGCACGATGTGAGTGAAGAAAAGACGATGGCGCACAAAGAATCGCTGGACAGCATGACCGACAGCCGCGTCTTCGTCATCAAGAAGAGCGCCCGGGTCAACGATACCGTGAAGGAACAGATTCGGACGGCCATCGAGATGCTCAAAGCGAAGGCGCTGACGACTATCGCCCTGATGGACCTTCGGGCCCAATTGAAGGAAATCACCGAGGAGCAGAACCGCATCAAGGGCAACCTGGAACGGCTGCCGGAAACCTCCGACGTGTATAAGCGCCTGATCGATAAGTTCGACAAACAGGAATCGGCCCTGGAGAAAGTGCAGACCCAGATGGCCGAGAAGACGGTCCTGGAGAAATCGCAGAAGAAGGAATACGACGCCTTCCTGGAGAAGTTGAACTGACGGAAGAGTGACTTCTTCAATCGAGCGGGGTCGCGTCAGCGCCCCGTGGTCGTGCCCGCGGTCGGGTCTCGCTCGGAGAGAACACGCAGTAAATTACCCGCGAGCCGCGACCGTAAGGGAGCGTTTGAGCGATCACCCGCTCCCTTACGGTCGCGGCTCGTGGGTATCACCACTGCAAGGCCCGAATTTTGCGTATAATTGGCTTGGCCCCCGCTTCATGGATAAGGAGTCGAGAAAATGCACCTGAACCGAGTAATCGCCATCGCGCTGTTGTTCTTCCCGGCGTTCGCGTCCGCCGCACCGGAATTGGCACCCACGCCGCGAGTGGTGGAAAATCATGTCTTCCTCGAAAAAATGCAGGGCGGCTACCAGATCTTACTGTCGAAACGGGCGACCGAAAATCTTCGTGAAGCCTTGAAGGAAGTAGGCGACGGTCGGCCGTATGCCGACATGGCCAAGCAGGCCGTCAAGGAGTTGAACGATCCCGCTGCCGAGCGCAAACTCGAACTGCTGGCCTTCCTGGTGCGTACTCAGGTGCCGGCCATGCGGAAGGCCCTTGAAGAAAAAGCGGGCCCCAACGGGGCGACGATCAAAGTGTTCGGCATCGAAGCGAAGCGACTGAAGAACCCCCGACCGACCCTCTGGGCCATCGGCGCAGCATTCCTCCCGCCCGAAGTCCGCGAGCAAATCGAAGCGGGCGCGGTGATGGTCAACACGACGCCCCTGATCTGGCGCGTCGAGCCGCGTTAAGTTCTGCCGCTCGCGGCGTCGCCCTGAGTTCTCGTCGTAGAGCTGAAAGACCCCAGAATAGTGCAATAAAGCAAAATTGCACTGGATTCCCCCGGCAGCGGGCAGTATATTTCCTGTTCGGACGGGAGTGTTCCCGTCCGGGACGAATTCCGATTGCTTCGCTGCTTCGATCCTTTTTGGTGAGCTTGCTCTGAGTCTTCCTCTCTGCCATCGCTTCCCGAAAAACCAATCAAGTAACCGTTGCCATCGATCCGCTGGCTGCACGCATCCATCGATGCCCTGACCCGCTTCGTTCACTGATGATGATGTTTCCCGGACTCGTGTGGTACGGGAAACGGTACGTTTGCCGCGGCTGGGTATCGGCCGCAAAGGACTCTCGAAGATGAATCTGTACGTTGGTAATCTGCCCTTCTCAACGACGACGGCGGATCTGGAAAAGCTGTTTTCCGAACACGGCACCGTGTCGCGTGCCCAGGTGACCACCGATCGTGAGACCGGCCGTTCGCGAGGCTTCGGCTTCGTCGAAATGAGCACCGGTGGCGATCAGGCCATCCAGGCCCTCAACGGGCTGCAGTTCCAGGGCCGCGCCCTGACCGTGAACGAAGCTCGTCCGCGTGAAGCCCGTCCGTCGGGTGGCGGCGGCGGCGGCGGCAGTGGTGGTGGCGGCAGCCGTGGTGGTTACGGCGGCGGTGGCGGCGGCGGTGGTGGTGGTGGTGGCGGCCGTGGCGGCCGGTATTAAGCAAAACAAGCGAGCCGGTCGAGTTCCGACTCGGCCGGTTTGACGAACGAAGAAACCCCGCCGATATCGCATGATATCGGCGGGGTTTCTTCGTTTTGAATTCCGTAGGGCGGGTCGAGGCTTTGCGAAGCCCGCCGTTCTAAATCACTCGCGGTCCAGAATGAGACATGGCGTTAGCCGCGACCCGAAGGCGTTGCGGAGGGGAGCGCTCCCCTCCGCAACGCCTTCGGGTCGCGGCTAACGGAATCAACTCAATCCCTACAAGAAACGTCGCTTTACGCGCTCTTCTTGATCGGCTGTTCGAAGAGTTGTTTCTCGCCGCGGACGATCGCTTCGGAGACGACGTACTTGCCCTTCTGTTCCATTTCGGGCAGTTCGTACATAATGTCGAGCATTACGTCTTCCACGATGCTGCGCAGGCCGCGGGCACCGGTGTCGCGGTGCTTCGCCTTGCGGGCGATTTCACGCAGGGCGTTCAGTTCGAACTCGAGTTCCGCCCCTTCCATCTCGAACAGCTTCTGGTACTGCCGGACGAGGGCGTTACGCGGCTCGGTCAGAATCTTGATCAGCGTCTCTTCGTCGAGCGGATCGAGAGGAGCCAACACCGGCAGACGGCCGACGAACTCGGGGATCATGCCGAATTCGATCAGGTCGTCGCTGGTCACCTGGTTGAGCAACAGGCCCAGATCGCGCTCGCGGTCTTCGGGGTTCGCACCGAAGCCGATCGTCTTCTTGCCGGTGCGACGGCTGATAATTTCGTCGAGTCCGACGAACGTCCCGCCGCAGATGAACAGGATGTTCGAGGTATCGACCTGAATGTACTGCTGCTCGGGATGCTTACGGCCGCCCTGCGGCGGCACGTTGCTGACGGTGCCTTCGAGCATTTTCAGCAGGGCCTGCTGAACGCCTTCGCCGGAGACGTCGCGGGTGATGCTGACGTTCTGCGACGTTTTGGCGATCTTGTCGATTTCATCGATGTAAATGATGCCGCGCTGCGCTGCCTCGATGTCGAAGTCGGCCGCGTGAAGCAACTTCAACAGCAGGTTTTCGACGTCTTCGCCAACGTAACCGGCCTCGGTCAGCGTGGTGGCGTCGCCGATGGCGAACGGCACGTCGAGGATCTTGGCCAGCGTGCGGGCCAACAGCGTCTTGCCGCTGCCGGTCGGGCCGATGAGCAGGATGTTGCTCTTATCGACCTCGACTTCGCCCCGGCTCGATTCGCTCAGGCTCAGCCGCTTGTAGTGATTGTGAACGGCGACCGAAAGCACCTTCTTGGCGCGGTGCTGGCCGATCACGTAATTGTCGAGCTTGTCCTTGAGCCCCTTGGGCGACGGGATATTCGTGGCCTGGCCCCCGCGCGGGCTACCCCGGCGGCGCTTTTCCTGATCGATGATATTCTGGCATAGTTCGATGCACTCGCCGCAGATGTACACGTCCCCAGGCCCTTCGACGAGCGGGCCGACGTCGCGGTGACTCTTGCGGCAGAACGAACAGTAGGCATTGCGATTCCGGCCCGAACTCCCGGTCGGTTTACGTCCGCCGGTGTCGCCGGTGTCTTTCGTAGCCATTCCATCTCCCCGATGACGATCTGACCCGATCCACAACGGATCGGGATGCTGTTTTGGGTTGGCCGCTTTGCCCATCGTCCCCGAACACCCCTGCTCGCACTGGCAGGTTGGGGGAGATTGTAAAGCGAACGAATCATTTCCGCAGCGCCGGTTTTTTCAGGACTGTGTCGATTCAGGAGGCGGCGGTTCCTGCGGTGCCGGTTGAACGGATGGCGCTTGCTGCCCCGCTTCCGGCGGAACGATCTTATTTCTCAGTCTTCGGGCTTCCTTGCGTTTGATGCGGTCGTATTCCTCTTGGGTGAGCTCGCCGCGTTCGAACATCGCGCGGTAATGTCCCAGCTGCTGCACGTCGCTCACGGGGCTATCGGTCAACTGGCGCTTGCGCCAGCGTTCGATCCACGAGATCAGAATCGCACCGAGGAGCATGGTCCCGACCAGGGCCGCCACGAGCCAAAGAAACTCGGCACTCTGAATCATCTCGCCAATATCGCGCTCGGCCAAAAGGGGTGCGACCATCGGTTCACCGTTCTTTCGGGCGGGTGGGGATGCCTGTTCCGTCTCTCAAGAAGAGATGTGGGGAAGCGATCGTCCGTCCGCGTCCAATTATAGCGCCCGTGCTGGGAACTGGGGAGAAAAGTTAACCGATCCCGGTTAAGTTAGGAAGGGAGCTTGTGGCAAAACAGGTAGCTCCCGCGACTTCGCACTATTCAGCAGTGTCCACTGTTTCGACATCCCGCATTAGTTTACGCAGTGAAGCCGCGACGCGGAGGGTTTCCGCAGCGGAGCGACAGCTGTTACCACGTGAAGCCGCGACGCGGAGGGTTTCCGCAGCGGAGCGTTTAATTCAAACGAATCGATCGGCTGCGGCGTTTGAGATTGAAACCGATGGAGTTTCCATGTTCGCAATGACCTTTCTCGCACTGGCCCTGTCGGCCGATCCGCTGCCTGCAAACACAGCCACCCCCCGCAAACCGCATCCGCTGGCACCGAGCCTGCCGGAACTGACCGACCAGGAAGAAGCGGAATTCGATCGCATCATCGATCGCTTCATCAAGGCCGATACGGGAAAGCTCGGCGGCGCTGATGGACGATCCGCCATGGACGCATTCAAGGAACTGGGGCCGGAAGCTACCTTTGCCCTGATACGCGGCTTTAACCGCTCGGCCCACATCGAACACAGTTGCCCGGCCCTGTCTATCTCCCGAAAGCTCACTTCGTTTCTCAAAGTCACCGGCGACATCGACCTGTTGCAGTACGCCAAAGAGAACGTCGGGGCGGGCGTCGTCAAAACCCGGCACGGGGATGTCATCCGCGATGTCAAACTCAGCTGCACGCAGCGGATCACGGCGATCAAAAATGCTCCACCGGCAGTGTTGAACAATCGACCCAAGCCATGAACGCGCGTGCTGAACGCCGTCGTTTGCTTGCAGCCTTGGCGGGCCAGCGGACAACTTCAAAAAATCTCCGCGTTTGTATAGATTCTCTCAAGTTGTAGCCGACGTGTAGGAAGTGCAATTCTTCTCCGTGGGGGCTGGCGGTGCGCCCACAAAAATCCATCTCTGTAAAGTCAATTGGCATCGAGACTTAAAAATCGTCAAGCACAATTACGCCATTTGCGACTGCCACTGGCACGGGGCATGCTTTTGTTTACATCGTGATCCCAAAGTTACTCTGCCAGGAGCCACCCATGTGCCAAGTCACGATGACGAAAACCGAAATGCCGACCGCGGCCGCTCATCCCACTCAGGTTCGCCCGAGTGCGGAAGTCGTGATGCGTGAGGCCGCCTTCGTGATGGCCATGACCCGCCGCGTGAAGGACGAAATTCTGAACGATCGCCTGATCACCAAGCTGGCCCGCCGCTAATTCCTTGGAAATACAACCGTGAGGACCACGAACATGTACGACGAATATACGTTCCCGCTCGATGAAACGATTCGCGAGTTGCGCGATCACCAGTGCGCGATCGTTCGCTTTGAAGGCTGGCTTCGCAGCCGCGGCTACGAGCCCGAACGCGACCCGTTCATGGTCGTCAGCGGCGAGGGAGTCGATGCCGTGGAACTCGTCGATGAATATCTCGAAGATCGGCACCAGGAACGCGGCAACCGGCAACTGTTGCTGCGGCATGCTCACGAGGTCGGCAGCGTCGCACCCGTCTGGGGCGACAGCGGCTGCGGCCTGGCCATCGCCGGCTGAACACGCACAACACACGAATCAGAGCCCGAGCGCCCGCGAGGAACAGTAAGCGTTCCTGGCGGACGCTCGGGCTCTGCCTGTTTGCGGTGAGACCAGTCTGTGCTACTCTGTTTTTAACAATGCAACTCTCTGCCAGTATCAGAACCGTGCGACGATTTCCCGATCGGCAGTCGGCAGACGACGTATTGGCCGTGGAAGAACCGCTGGAAATTCGCATCGATGGCGACCCGCTGGCGGTGACCATGCGAACCCCCGGTCACGACGAAGATCTGGCGGCCGGGTTCTGCTGGACGGAAGGGGTCGTCGATCATCCCGATCAGATCGAGCGGGTCAGTCCCTGTACGCAGGCGCAATTTGGCAACGTCGTCGATGTGATCCTGGCCGACGATGTACGGCAGTCGCGCAGCCGGCATGTGGACGCCGCCCGGCGCGAACTGTACATGTCGAGTTCGTGCGGACTGTGCGGCACCAGTTCGATCGAGCGCATCCGCAAGCGAGTACAACCGTTCCAAGGCAAGTTCTCGATTGCGGCATCGATGTTGAAGGAACTGCCGATGAAGATGCAGGCGGGGCAGCACGCGTTCGCTCTGACGGGCGGGCTGCATGCCGCAGCCTGGTTTTCGGAAGAGGGCGAATTGCAATTGCTGCGTGAAGACGTGGGTCGGCACAACGCGGTGGACAAGCTGGCCGGGGCAATGCTGCTGAGCGGGCAGCTTGCCGAACGGCCGGGCGTCCTGCTTGTGTCGGGCCGAGTCAGCTTCGAATTGATTCAGAAGGCCGCTCGAGCGCGTCTCCCGATCCTTGCGGCGATGGGTGCCCCCACCACACTCGCCGTGGATGCGGCCAGGGAGTTCGGGATGACGCTCATCGGCTTCCTGAAGCCCGACGGGCGATTCAACATTTATGCCGACTCGGGACGTGTCGGCATCAATGATGCCGGGTAGTTTCAAGTCGACCCCTTCCGGTGGACGCCCGGAAAGGATCGAAGGTCGGTTGATCGCACAAGGAGAGCTGCCTGATGGTCTGGGAGGCGATCCCCCCAGGCACTTGTGCCGCGGTGACTAGGCAACCGGCGAGTCCTAAGACATTTTTCATGCCGTTATGCATTTTTGCAGACAATAGTTCCAAGTCATGGATATACAAGTAGTTATCGACCGGTCCCACAAAGACTGGGAAATGCACAGTCTGTCCGAAACTCCGACGCCTCACGGCTTTTCCGACAGTGGCTGGTAAAAGAAGGAGCATCGCATGTTTCGTCCCGCACTTGCTGCCGTTGACACTCCGGTACTCGAACCCGATGTCGATACCCGGTCGCGGCTGCTGCCGCCGTACAACGTCATCCTGTTGAACGACGACGATCACTCGACCGATTTCGTCGTCGAGGTATTGCGCAAAGCTTTTCACTGCACACTCGAACGGGCATTCCAATTGATGATGGTCGCCCACGAGACGGGCAGTGTTGTCGTTTGGTCCGGTTCGAAGGAAGTGGCCGAGCTGAAGGCGGAGCAGATCACGACATTCCACGAGATCCGCGATCGCGACAAGAAGGATCTGGGACCGCTGGATGTACGCATCGAACCGGCCGAGTAGATTTCGCTTGCTGCCGGTTGCGGATTGCCGGCGCGCTTTCGTACAATAATCTATTCTGTCCCGCGGCAGCGCACCACGATGGGCGACCCGGTGCCTCATGGAGAAGTTGGTGGATACGATCTTTCAGCCGGCCCGACGGCCGACGTCCGTCAAGCGGGATGCGTGCCTGGTGCACATCTACCCGACCGGACCGTTGATGGGCATTCGCCATCTGCTGAGCGATAATCCCGTCGTCATCGGCCGGGGTGAAGATTGCGATATACGTATCCTCGATAATTCGGTCTCTCGTCGTCATTGCCGGATCGACCACCTCGACGAAGGCTTTTACGTGCTCGACATGCAGAGCACCAACGGCACCTTCGTCAACGACGTCCCTTCCAAAGACGCCAACCCGATTTTGTTCAGGGACGGCGACTACCTGCGCGTCGGCAACTGCATCTACCGTTATCTGGCCGGCGGCAACGTCGAGGCCGAGTACCACGAAGAGATCTACCGGCTGACGATCATCGACGCCTTGACGCAGATTCACAACCAGCGCTACCTGATGGATTTTCTCGATCGCGAAGTGCTGCGCACATCCCGGCACGGTCGGCCGCTGTCGGTGGCGATGCTCGACATCGACCGCTTCAAGTTAATCAACGACGAGATGGGCCATCTGGTCGGCGATTACACGCTGCGCGAACTGGCGGCCGTTCTGAAGAAGATGATTCGCCGGGAAGACCTGTTCGCCCGCTACGGCGGCGAAGAGTTCGCTCTGGTACTCGTCGAGACCAACCGCAAACAGGCGCTCGAAGTGGCCGAGCGCATCCGCATCGCCGTTGAAAAGCACGTCTTCCACTTCGAAGAGCAGACGTTCAATCTGACCATCAGCATCGGCATTGCCGAGTGCGACAGCGACGGCACGGCGAGCGCCATGGACCTCATCCGCCGGGCCGACGAGAAACTGTACGAAGCCAAACACGCCGGCCGCAACCGCGTGACGGGGTGACACGAGGGGAGAGAGTGTGCGTTATGACAACGATCGGCGCCGAGACTTGGAAGCAGTTTCTTCCTTCGATACTGGTAGACGACCGAGTCATGCGCCAGCAAATCAAGGATTGGTGTTCGGCACGTGCGAATCGTATCCAGGACGTCTGGCTGGAGGATAACGGAATCGATGGCGTCGCACTCCGTGTAGTTGCAACAAGCGATCAATTCGATTTCGATCTGAATCAGGAGTTGGCCGACCTGGTGATCAGCTTACCCGCATCAATCGCCATTCACGGCGTTTTGCTCCCTTTCGGCCTTGCACCGGACCGGAAGACGTTTGGAATAAAAAACAACGTCCGACATTGCTGGGGAACCGTCCATGCCCACCGATGCTGAACATCGAATCAAGTATGAAGATAATCGTCGTGTACTTGCTGAAAATAATGGGCTGGAGCAAACGAGTGAATGTTGGGCGGCTGTGGTCGCGTTCTACGCGTCACTTCACCTTGTGGAACGCCTCGCAGCACTAGAAGGAAAACATCTGGTCCGACACAGTGGACAAGGTTCAAGAGAGAGTTTTCTACGCTACCACCCGGACCATAAAGCCATTCTCGGCGATTACACCGCACTTCGCCGTGCCTCTGAGCAAGCGAGGTACGAGTCGCTGGAACAATTCCAAATCAGCTTTCCGCCGACAACGATGCGTGCCAGACTCATCGATGGTTGTCTGCATCGAATTGAGGAGCATGTCTTCCGCTATTTGTCTCCCATCCCGCCCGCTGCCGGTTCGTAGGCCATCACCCGTCGAACGCCTGCAGCCATTCATCCATCTCCGCGTCGCTGGGGTCGCGGTCCGGCTTTTCGGCGACGGTTGCCGGGCCGGGAGTTGCCGACTTCCGCTGAAATGAATCAATGAACTCTCCGCATGTCAGTACGGTACAGCTTCGCCTGGCAGCGAACTGGCGTACCCGCTGATCGTTCGATACGACGCTCCACGCCGCCGGCCTTGCTTCCGCCAGGATCAGCGTTTCGATCAGGTCGTCGGCCGTTTCACCCTGCGAGAAACGCATCCGCAATCCCCGATGCGTCTGTTCGCTGCCCGCATGCTGCTTCTTGCCGTCGAACACCAGCAAGACGTCGGGCGCGCGATCGCCGAGTTCCACGGCCAGATAATCAACGAAGCGCAGCCGGGCCCGTTCGAGCGACATCCCCTTCGTGGGGGCCATGCCCAGGGCATGCTGCAGGTTGTAGGCGTCGATCAGCGTCACACGCGCACCTCAAAGACATGATAGCCCCACGGCGGCAGGTCGAGGTACAGCCCGCGGTGTTGCAGGTCTTCGCCCGAGCGTTCGTAGGAGGCCACGGTCAATCGATCGCAGAGCATGACCGGCTTGCCGGCCAGGTCGTGCCAGGGGACCGGGATGTAGCATTGCCCCTGAGCGGGACCGAAGTTGACGGCGGCCAATAGCCTGCTGCCTTCATGCTGCCACGAGAAAGCGATGAACTGCTCCGCCGTCACATTGTCTTCCCAGGCGGCGTGACATTCGAGCAGTTGCCAGTCGCCGTCGCGCGGGATGGGCGACTTCAGCACGGCCAGCAGTTGCAGGTAAAACGCCCGCAATTCCTCGTCCACCGGTTCAGAAGGCCGACGGCCCAGATGCATCGACACATGCACGCGCCGGCCTTCCAACTGCCCCTCGTGAAAGAAACGCATCCCGGGTACGAGAAACGCCAGCACGGCCGCCGCCCGATGAACGTCGTCGGGGAACGAAGCGGCGGCCCGCGGTTCGTCGTGATTCTCGAGGAAGCGAACCGATCTCTTCTGAAACTCGGGGTCGGCACACAAGTGCCCGCGTACCGACTGGGCCTGACGCGATTCGAGCCGATCGTACAGCCGTTTGTCGTAGGTGTAGTCGAAACCCTGTTGTTGCAGATCGTATTCGCGATCCCAGTAGACTTCGGCCATGAACGTAAACGAGGGCTGTTTGCCGCGAACGCGCGGCAGGGCTTCGAGCCAGAACGGGCTATCGACGGCGGGCGAGCCATCCCCCGGCCGGGAGCGTTCGCCCCAGGTTCGCAAGATCACGTCGGGGAGTGGCAGCATGGCCATGTCGCAGCGCAGGCCGTCGCACTGGGTGCTGATGCGTTCGAGTTCGCCGATCATCGCCTTCCGCAGGGCCGTTGACCGATAATTCACCTGCAGGGTATCGGGCCAACCGGGGAAGTACGGGTCGCGCCCGTAAGCGATGACGCGCGTGCCGTGCCGGGTATCGACCCGCCGGTAGTTGCCCGGCTCGCGGGCCAGGTCGTCGTCGCTGCCGCCGATGTAGTATTCGGGATGAGCGAACACCCACGGATGATCGGGGGCTGTATGATTGGGAACGAAGTCGAGCAGCAGCTTCATGCCGCGTTTGGCCAGCCGTTGGCGGAAGCGGGCGAGAGCCTCGTCGCCACCGAAATCGTTGCAGGCGGTGTAATTCTTGATGGCGAACGGCGAGCCGGTGATGTCTTCCGGTCGCAGGTCGGGTAGTTGCGACTTATAGCCGTTGACCCAGTCGGCATGCGAGCGCGACACCGTGCGGGCGGCCTCGCCGGTCTGCCAGATTCCCAGCAACCATAGCCAGTCGAAGCCGAGCAGGGCGAGAGAATCGAGATAGCCGTCGGGTACGTCGTCGAGCGTTGCCAATCTGCCATCGCGCGACATTTCCCGAAGCCGTACACGGGTGTTGATCTGATACAGCGAAGGAAACCGGGGAGAGGATTTCACGGGGTATCCGGGGTGAAACGAACGCGGCAGAGGTAAGGTTCGAGCGGGGTCGCGTCAGTGCCCCGAGTCCAGACCATTACCGACTTTACCATGCGGAACTGCGGAACGCACTCGATTCGAGGGTGAATCCATTTGCATCGGCCGGGGTGCCCGGTCTAGCATCGGTAGAGTCATTCCCGATGGACCATCTATTCGAGCGGGCACACATGTACGCGGAACGGGCTCGGCTACAGGAAGCGCGTGAAGGCACGGCCGCCTGGCGGAAGTGGGGCCGTATCTGGGCGAGCGCCAGTGGGGCACCGTACGCGAAGATTACAGCGAAGACGGCAACACTTGCCATGAAGTAGCCGTGAAGGACAGCCAATGAAGACACGCGGCGAACTCGAAAGTGAAATCAGCCAGGCGATCGTCCGCTTCGAAAAGGAGCAGATGGGCCGCGGCCCGTTGGAGACGCGCACCTACATCATCGACGACATGGTGTTGATCCGTCTCACGAATGTGCTGACCCCCGCGGAGCGGAACCTGGCGGCGGAATCCGAACGCGGTCGGGAACTGATCAAGGAAATGCGGCAGCGACTCATCGAGAAAAGCCGGCCTCTGCTCGATGCGTTCATCAAGGACATCACCGGAGTAAACGTCATCAGCCTGCACACAGACATCAGCAGCCGTACCGGCGAGCGCGTGTTCGTCTTCACGCTGGAAGCCGAGCCGAAGGTTCGCGTGTGACATCATGTTGTGGTGAGCGTGCGTCCCGAAGGGATGCACGCTTTCGAGGTCGCCTCATAGAATCCCCCGCACGCAGAGTATCCCTCTCCTTCCCCTCCCGCCTTGGAGATTGACATTCGTGTCTACTGAACGCAAGGGCCTGACTGTCACTGAATGGCTGGTCATCCTCGTCGCCGCCATCGGTTTTCTGTTCGATACCTACGAACTGCTGATGTT
>Ga0105048_10009947_pt1 | contig 15084 bp, 12 predicted proteins | sample MAT05_FD_78382 | JGI IMG/M metagenome (GOLD analysis project Ga0105048, IMG submission 78382) | Freshwater microbial communities from Lake Fryxell liftoff mats and glacier meltwater in Antarctica - MAT-05 | ecosystem: Environmental > Aquatic > Freshwater > Ice > Liftoff microbial mat | place... | reverse complement strand
CCTCGACCGTGGCGGCGAGCCCGTGCTCGATGGCCAGCTCCTCGACCGCCGCGGCGATCAGATCGGTCGCGGTCGCGGTCGCGGCCTCGGCGGGATCGACGATCAGCTCCTGTTCGCTCCCCTCACCCTGCTCACCGTCCACCCGCATCTGCTCCGTCCTGTCGAGGCATCGCACGCACCTCGAACGGGAGGGTCACCCTAGTGCCCCGAAGGCGGCCCAGTGGTCTTCCGCGCCCGACGCCCGAGACGCTTCGCCGCCGCTCAGATGGACCGACCGGTGCCCTCCCAGTAGGGGTCCCGGAGGAGGCGCTTGTAGAGCTTGCCGGTCGGATGGCGGGGGAGCTCGGTCTCGAAGTCGATGGTCTTCGGAGCCTTGTAGCCGGCCAGGTGCTCGCGCACATGAGCGATGAGCTCGGCGGCGAGCGTCCCGGTCGGTTCGTAGCCCTCGGCCAACTCCACCGCGCCCTTGACCTGCTCACCCATCTCGTCGTCGGGGATCCCGAACACCGCCGCATCGGCGACGGCGGGGTGGCTCACCAGGACGCCCTCGATCTCGGCCGGGTAGATGTTGACGCCGCCGCTGATGATCATGTCGATCTTGCGGTCGCTCATGAAGAGGTACCCGTCGTCATCGAGGTACCCGATGTCGCCAAGGGTGCCGACGCCGGGTTCGAGGTGCGCAGCTGCGGTCTTCTCCGGCGCCTTGTGGTACTCGAAGTCGCTGCCGAGCTTGCTCTTGAAGTAGATCTGGCCGGACTGGCCGGGCGGGCACGGCTGGCCGTCGGGATCCATGATGAACAGGTCGACCGAGTCGAGCGGCTGGCCGAGGCTGCCGGGTCGGGCCAGCCACTCGTCACCGCCGATCATCGACAAGAACCCGCCCTCGGTCCCGCCGTAGTACTCCGAGACCACCGGGCCCCACCACTCGAGCATCCGTCGCTTCACGTCGACCGGGCACGGGGCCGCGCCGTGGAGCACCGAGACCAGCGACGAGCCGTCGAACTGCGAGCGCACCTCGTCGGGAAGCTTGAGCATCCGGGTGAACTGGGTGGGGACCAGGTGAATGTTGGTCACGCCGTACCGGTCGATCAACGCGAGCATCTCGGCGGCGTCGAACTTGTGACGGATCACCAGCGTGCTCCCGGCACCGAAGAGCGGCAGGTACGAGAACACCCACTGCGCGGAGTGGTAGGCGGGACCCTCCAGCAGGGTGACCCCGTCGGCGGGGATCCCCATCGATCCGGTGAAGAACTGGGAGATGAGGTCGAACATGACCACATCGGCACCGACCGCCGTGAGCGCCGACTTCACGCCCTTGGGGAAACCGGTGGTGCCCGACGTGTAGAACATCGGCCCGCCGCTCGTCTGACCGTCGGGCTCGTCGGGCGCACCGGAGGCCAGGAGCGCCTCGTACGCGTGGTACCCATCGGGCGCATCACCACCGACCACGATCCGCACCCGGCACCGACCGGTGCGAGGATCGGCCAGCGCCTTCTCGGCCACGTCGAGGTGCATGGCGTCGACCACGAGCGCGACCGCGTCGGAGTCGTCGATCACATAGGCGAGCTCCTCGGCCACCCAGTGCCAGTTGACGGGCACCACCACGATCCCCGTGTGCAACGCGGCCGCGGTCACCTCGAACACCTCGCGGCGGTTGGCCGAGAGCAGGGCCAGCGTGTCGCCCTGCTGGAGGCCGGCGCCCCGCAGCGCGCTGATCATGCGGTTGACCCGCTCGTCGAACGCGGACCACGTGGTCTCGCCGTACTCGTCGATCAGAGCGATCGCGTCGCCCTTGCGAGCCGCGATGGCCGCTGTGCCGTGCGCCATGGTTCCCCCTCAGTCATCTCACGTGGCCCCCGCCACGAACCGGTCACCCTACAACGGGGGCTGTCCCGGTCACCGCTCCGAGGTGGACCTCCCACCCTCCGGATCGGCCCGACCGGTTTCGCCGAGCGCGGCGTTGAGGTTGCCCGAGCGCAGGCCCTCGAGATCGAGGGTGACGTAGCGGTAGCCGGCCCGGCGCACCGCGCCGACGACCTCGTCGCGCAGCAGGAGGACCCGGTCGAGGTGCGCGATCGGCACCTCGAGACGGGCGGTGTCGTCGTAGTGGCGCACCCGGAGGGCGGCGAACCCGAGCCCGTGCAGCGCGGCCTCGGCCCGTTCCACCCGACTGAGCACGGCCACGGTCACAGGGGAACCGTAGGGCACCCGCGAGGCCAGGCACGCCGCCGCGGGCTTGTCCCAGGTGCGCAGGCCGAGCTCGCGGGACCAGCGCCGGACATCGTCCTTGGTGAACCCGGCCTCGACGAGGGGGAACACCGCGCCCCGCTGCGCGGCCGCGCCCTGCCCCGGCCGGTGGTCGCCCAGGTCATCCAGGTTCACGCCGAGCAGGACCGTCGCGCCGGCGTGTTCGCCAGCGGGCGCCACCAGCGGCGCGACCGCGTCCATCAACGCGTCCTTGCACCAGAAGCAGCGGTCGGCGTCGTTGCGCTGGTAGGCGGCCTGGTGCATCTCGTCGGTCAGGACCTCGGTCCAGACGAGACCCCACTCCGCAGCCAGGGCAGCGCAGTCGGCGAGCTCCGAACCGGCCAGCGACGGCGACACGGCGGTGACCGCCGCGGCGCGGTCGGGACCGAGGGTGTCGTGGGCGACCCAGGCGAGCAGCGCCGAGTCGGCCCCACCGCTGAACGCCACCAGGACGCGGTCGAGCCGCCGGAGGTGGTCGCGCAGTCGAGCGAGATCGCCCATGGTCCGATGGTGCGGAGGTGGCGCCGGGGCGTCAGCCCCCGGCGAGGCCGATGCGGTCGAGGACGATCTCGGGTGCCGCGACCAAGCCGGTGTAGAACGGCCCGAACTCGGCGAAGACGGCCGACGCATGATCGAAGCGCATCGTGTACACGACCTCCTTGAGGTCGTCGGGGTGGACGGCGAACAGCGTCACCCCCCACTCGAAGTCGTCGATGCCGGTGGATCCGGTGATCACCTGGACGACCCGGCCGGCGAACGCCCGACCCGAGGCCCCGTGCTCGTACATGAAGCCCTTGCGCTCCTCGTAGGGCAACGTGAACCAGTTCTGGTCCGGGAGCCGGCGCTTGGACATGGGGTAGAAGCAGAACGCCTGCTTCCCCTCGGGCGGGAGGTTCGGGTACAGCCGAGCGTTCTTCATCTCGTCGGGCACGCCCTTGGCGTACTCGCTGATCTCGGTGAGCGAGACGTAGGAGTCAACGATGTCGAGCCCGGCCTGCTGCAGCTCCGTCTGCAGGTGGCGGAGCCGCCACAGATCCTCGCTGAGAGCCATGAAGGCGATGTCGCTCTTGTGGCCGAGCATCGCCGCGGTCACCACCTGGTCGCCGGCGGACTCCGCGGACTTCAGTGCGGCGAGGATGAGATCACGGTCGGCGAGAGGTGTCGTGCGACAGAACAGATGGAGCACGCCCCATCCGACCGAGGGCTGGGCGGGTTCGACCATGGATCCAGTGTACGGGGCGACCCCCTCCAGACCAGAACCCGACCTCATCACGGGCGACGGAGGATGAGGACAGCCGGGTCGGCGTGAGTCGTGTCGAGATCCGGCTGCGCAAGCAGCGCCTCCCTGCGGCGGCCAGATCGGTCGCGTCTGACCCCAAGCCGGTGCAGCAACCCCACCCCCCGGTCCTGCTCGGAGCGGCGGCGCCGGCCGCGCTGCGGCGCATCGGTCGCCTGGCCGACGGGTGGATCAGCAGCAGCCAGACCGAGCTCACACACATCGACGAGTCCATCGCCGTGATCCGAGATGCCGCCGTCGAGGCCGGGCGCGATGCCGACCGGCTCCGGTTCATCTGCCGCGGCGTGGTGAAGGTGAGGACGGGCGAGCGCGGCCCCCTCACCGGGTCCCTCGACGAGATCCGCGCCGACCTCGACGACCTCGCCGCCAAGGGCGTCACCGAGACCTTCGTCGACCTCAACTTCGATCCCGAGATCGGGTCCCCCGACGCCGACCCGACGCGCTCGGTGCACCGGGCGCACGAGGTCCTCGAGGCCCTGGCCCCGGGCTGATCCGCGCCGTCGCTCAGGGCGTGTAGCGGTTGAGCCGGCCGTCGCGGACGAAGCCGGTGAGGACGATGCCCGCGCGCCTGGCGGTGTCGACCGCGAGCGACGTGGGCGCGCTGACGGCCACGATGGTGCCGAAGCCGGCGGCCCACGCCTTCTGCACGATCTCGAACGACGCTCGGCCGCTCACGTACAGGCCGAGCGCCGATGCCGGGAGGCCGCCGTCGAGCAGGAGCCGGCCGACGACCTTGTCGACGGCGTTGTGGCGGCCCACGTCCTCGCGCAGGACCAGCGTCGCTCCCGACTCGTCGAACGCCGCCGCGGCGTGGACCGATCCGGTGCTGGCGAACAGCGGTTGGGCATCGCGCATGCGGTCGGGGATCGACGCGAGCAGGGCCAGATCGAACTGGTGCCCGTCGGTCAGCGGCTCGAGGCGCTCGGCGAGGTCGTCGATCGACGCCGAGCCGCAGAGCCCGCACGACGATGTCGTGGTCCCGAGGCGAGGTGTCGGCACCGGCGCCCGCCCGCCCGTCTCGACGGACACGACGTTGAACTCGGTGTCGACCGCCGAGCCCGTGCCGCAGTACCGACAGGTGGTGACCGGTGCACCCGCGAGGAGACCCTCGGTGAAGCAGAACCCGGCGGCCAGCTCGAAGTCGTGACCCGGGGTCCGCATCGTGGTCGACACCAGGTGGTCGTCGAGGCGGATCGACAGCGGTTCCTCGACGATGACCTCGTCGAGCACCCGACCGCCGCCGTTGCCGAACCGGGTGGTGAGCACCTTCGCGGTGCGGCCGCGTGCCACTCGGCCACCGTATCCGGGTCCGAGCGGCATCCAGCCTCGAGTCGGGCGGTCGAAAAATGACTTCGCCCGAACCGCGGGCGGGTGGGTGGTTTCCGCGGCTCGGGCGAGGTCGTACGACAGGGCAGCAAGCGGAGGACCGCTACCCGGTTTGAGGGGTCCGAAGATCCCTCGGGGACAGCGTCGCCCAGCCGGGCGGCGACCGCCTGAGTACCGACTACTCAAAAGCGTCGCCCGGTCTGCTCATGGCGTAGAAGATGCAGCGACGTCGGCGTTGTCTCGGCGTCGCCGGAAACACCGACGGGCGCCCCCGAAGGGGCGCCCGGCTGGCTTCGACCCGTTCGGGCCGGTGGTTCGTGGTCAGCCGCAGCCGATCAGAAGTCCATGTCGCCGCCGCCCATGGGGGCACCGGCCGCTTCGGGCTTGTCGGCGATGACGGCCTCGGTGGTGAGGAACAGCGCCGCGATGGATGCCGCGTTCTGCAGCGCGGAGCGGGTCACCTTGGCGGCATCGATGATGCCGGCCTTCACGAGATCCTCGTACTCGCCGGTGGCGGCGTTGAGACCCTCGCTCGGGGTCTCGAGGTTGCGCACCCGCTCGACCACGACGCCGCCTTCGAGGCCGGCGTTGATAGCGATCTGCTTCAGCGGCTCCTCGAGGGCGTGGGCCACGATGCGGGCGCCGGTCGCCTCGTCGTGCGAGAGGTCCTTGGCGACATCGAGCACCCGGGCCTGGGCCCGGAGCAGGGTGACGCCGCCTCCGGCGACGACGCCTTCCTCGATTGCGGCCTTGGTGGTGCTCACCGCGTCCTCGATGCGGTGCTTCTTCTCCTTGAGCTCCACCTCGGTAGCGGCGCCGACCTTGAGGACAGCCACGCCGCCCGACAGCTTCGCCAGGCGCTCCTGGAGCTTCTCGCTGTCGTAGTCGGAGTCGGTGTTCTCGATCTCGGCCTTGATCTGGGCGATCCGGCCCTCGACGTCGGATGCCTCGCCGGCACCTTCGACGATGGTGGTCTCGTCCTTGGTCACGACCACCTTGCGGGCCGAGCCGAGCAGATCGAGGGTGGTGTTCTCGACCTTGAGGCCGACCTCCTCGGTGATGACCTGGCCGCCGGTGAGGATCGCGATGTCCTGGAGGGTGGCCTTGCGGCGGTCGCCGAAGCCCGGCGCCTTCACCGACACCGAGTTGAACGTGCCCCGGATCTTGTTGACCACCAGCGTGGCGAGCGCCTCGCCCTCGATGTCCTCGGCGATGATCAGCAGCGGCTTGCCGCCCTGCATGACCTTCTCGAGGACGGGCACGAGGTCGCGCACGGCCGTGATCTTGGAGCCGACGAGCAGGATGTACGGGTTGTCGAGGACCGCCTCCATGCGCTCGGGGTCGGTGACCATGTAGGGCGAGATGTAGCCCTTGTCGAAGCGCATGCCCTCGACGAAGTCGAGCTCGATGCCAAAGGTCTGGGACTCCTCGACGGTGATGACGCCATCCTTGCCGACCTTGTCGATGGCCTCGGCGATGACCTCGCCGATCGACGGGTCAGCCGACGAGATGCCGGCGACCTGCGCGATCTGGGACTTGTCGTCGACCTCGACGGCGACGTCGCGGATGGCCTCGGTGGCGGCCACGACGGCTGCTTCGATGCCCTTCTTGAGCGACATCGGGTTGGCACCGGCGGCCACGTTGCGCAGACCCTCGCGGACCATCGACCACGCCAGCACCGTTGCGGTGGTGGTGCCGTCTCCGGCGACGTCGTCGGTCTTCTTGGCGACCTCCTTGACCAGCTCGGCGCCGATGCGCTCGTAGGGGTCCTCGAGATCGATCTCCTTGGCGATCGACACGCCGTCGTTCGTGATCGTGGGGGCGCCCCACTTCTTGTCCAGGACCACGTTGCGGCCCTTCGGGCCGAGGGTGACGCGCACGGCGTCGGCGAGCTGGTTCATGCCCCGCTCGAGCGCACGACGGGCGGTTTCGTCGAACTCGATGATCTTGGCCATCGTCATTTCCTCCGTCTGGCGGCTGCGGCGCCATGCGGCGCCGCCCCTTCGGCTGTTAGCACTCTCGGTTGTCGAGTGCCAACAGCCAACCAAATGGAGCGGCGAAGTGCAACCTGGCGGGTTCGGCAACCAGATCACCGCAACGGTCCTGCGCGAATGCCCGGTTCAGGTCAGAGGAGACCCTGGTCGCGCAGGTAGCTGCCCAGCGGCTCGGACAAGGACCGGGAGTAGTCCCGCGTCAGGTGCTGGAAGTCCCACCGCACCACGAGCCCGTTGACGATCGGGTCGCAGATGGGGAAGTAGGGGCAGACGAGTTGATCGACGTCGGCGGACCGAACCCGTGGGTTGGACGCTGCGATGGAACGTAGGAGCGACTCGAACTTGCTCGGTCCGGTCGCGGCCACGAATCGGCAGTCCTCGACCACCTCGGCGACCGAGAGGCACGAGAGCGGGTTCTGGTCGTCGGTCGGTCTCGGGAGCGGTTCGATGACCACCACACCTCGGCCGTCGACGGCGAGCTCCTCGAGCGACGAGCGCGTCGACGCCTCGACCCCGGGGGTGACGGCGCGCGTGTTGGGGTCGGCCTTCGAGAAGTACTGCGAGTCCCCGAGGTTCACGAGCACGATCACGTCGGGGTCGAGGGCGGGTATGACTCGGTCGTACGCATCGTCCTTGATCTCACGGCACGCGGCGTTGACCTCGTCGGTAAAGGTGTACACGTCCCGCTGCCAGCTGCACCCGCTGAGCGCCCCCAGTGAGAGCGAGAGGTCGTGGTCCTGGGCCAGCTGCGTGAACGCCGGGATCATCATCACCGCGTTGCTGTCCCCCATGATGAGGATGTGCTTGCCGCTCCCACGGACGATCGTGCACTCGGCAGGGTCCCGTCCCACGCAGGAGAGCTCCTTGCCATCGGGTCCGAAGACCTGCCCATACCGGTCCTTACGGATCTTTGCCACGTCGACCCAGTCGGGTACCGGGGTGAACCCATCGGTGGGTGACGCCTGGGCCACCGCGGTGCGGTCACGAGGTTCGATGATCGCCGGAATCAGCACCAGCGCCGCGATGACGCTGACCGCCAAGCCGACGCCGATCACCGCCAGGCGATGCCGATCGAGGAGCCTCGAGGTGCGAACGGGATCTTCGAGCAACTGGTAGCTCAGCGAGGCCAGCCCGGTGGCGACAACGACGGCGAGGACCAGCGTTCCCTTCTCACCCAGATCCAGCACCTCGGCGGCGACGATGATGACCGGCCAGTGCCAGAGGTACGTGCCGTAGGAGACCTTCCCGAGGTAGACGAGCGGGCGACTCGACAGCGCTCGTTGGGCGATTCCTCCTTCTGCGGCCTCGAGGGCGACGATCGCCACCACTGTCACAACCGTTATCGCGACACCCCGGAGGATCGGATCGTCGGTTCCGAACGACGAACCCACCGCCACGATCGCGACGAGCGACGCCGGCGCAGCGAACCTGACCAGTCGACGGAACCGGCCGGCTCGGTCGACCAAGCTGGGCAGGAGGGCGATCGACGCACCCGCCAGGAGCTGGTACGCACGCGCATCGGTGCCGAAGTAGGCGCGGTTCGGCTCGTCGGTCCGCAGCGTCAACGCCCAGACCATCGAGGCCAGCGCGCCTCCGGCCACCACGAGGCGCACGAACAGCAACCGGTGCTTGGGCAACCGCACCGCAACCCAGAAGAGTGCAGCGAGGGTGAGCGGCCAGATCACGTAGAACTGCTCCTCCACCGCCAACGACCAGAACGGGAGCACCGGGTTCGACACCACCTCGGCCGCGAAGTAGTCGGTCGATTGTCCGATGAAGTACCAGTTCGCCGAGTAGAGGAACGCCGCCTTGAACGCGTCGATCGCCGCCAATGCCTCGGCCGGGTCCAGCGCAGTGATCAAGAGCGCGGTGCCGATCAGCGCGACGAACGCAGCGGGCAACAACCGCCGGACTCGGCGGGCGTAGAACCGACCGAGGCGGATCGATCCCTCGCCGGCGACATCGCGCACCAAAACCTGAGTCACCAGGTAGCCCGACAGCACGAAGAAGATGTCGACCCCGACGTAGCCACCCGCGAATCGATAGATCCCGGCGTGAAAGGCGACCACCAGGTACACCGCGAGCGCGCGCATGCCGTCGAGGTGGGCACGATGCACTGCTGGCGAGACCACTCGGCCCGCCAGCTCGGCCACCTCGGCGGTACCCACCGCTGTGTCCCTGGCCCCAATCATGGAGGGCGACGCTAATCGATGCGACCGCGACCGAAAGGGCAACGTGGCGCAGCACTCGATCTGCTCGGTCGGAGCACGACCTCACTTGGCAACGGGCGTTGCCAAAGAGTAGGTTCGGCCCTCGATCGGCCGGTCGGAGACCACCCGATCGTCCGCCGCACGCCTCCCCTGGCGTCTGGTGGTCCAGGGATGGAACAACGGTGGAGGTTGCGGTGACGCACGACCAGGCGGTGGACGATCCTTCTCCCCCACGCCACGTCGTGGTGATCGGAGCCGGGGTCGGCGGCCTCGGCGCCGCCCTCGCCCTGAGCCGGGCCGGGCATCGCGTCACGGTGCTCGAGCGCGACGCGCCCCCGGCCCCCGCGCCGGCCGACGAGGCGTTCGAGTGGGACCGTCGCGGCGCACCCCAGGTCCGGCACTCCCACGCCCTGCTCGCCCGCCTCCGCAACCTCCTGCGCGACCACTACCCGGACGTGCTCGCCCGCCTCCTCGACGCCGGCGCCACCGAGATGCGCTTCACCGACAACCTGCCCGTGGGCATCACCGACCGCGAGCCCAAGGCGGGTGACGAGGACCTGGTCGCGATCGCCTGCCGGCGCACCACCTTCGAGTGGGTGCTGCGCACCACCGTGCTCGCCGAGGACCACGTGTCGCTGCTCGACGGGGTCGCCGTCGACGGTCTCGTGACCACCACCGACGACGCGACGGGGCTCCAGCTCGTCACCGGGGTCCGAGCCGTCGCCGAGGGCGTCGAACAGGTGATCGACGCGGACATCGTCGTCGCTGCGACCGGGCGCCGCACCGGGGTGCCCCGGTGGCTGGCCGAGCTCGGGATCGAGCTCGACACCCGCCAGGAGGACACGGGGATCGTGTACCTCTCGCGCTTCTACCGGCTGCGGCCGGGCGTCGAGGCCCCCACCTCGGACGGGCCGATCGGCGGCGACCTCGGCTACCTGAAGTACGCGGTCTTCCTCGGCGACAACCACACCCACTCGGTCACCTTCGCGGTCCGTACCGACGATGCCGACCTGCGTCGGCGCCTGCTCGATCCCGAGACGTTCGATCACGCAGCACGCGTGCTGCCCGCCACCACCGGGTGGGTGCAGCCCGAGCTCGTCGCGGCGATCACCCCGGTCCACGTCATGGGTGGCCTGCTGAACCGGCGCATCCGCTACCTCGATCCCGATGGCCGCCCGTGCCTCCTCGGTTTCCACGCCGTCGGCGACGCCCACACCTGCACAAACCCGCTCTACGGGCGCGGCTGCTCGCTGGCGATGGTGCAGGCCGACCTCCTGGCCGCCGCCGTCGCCGCCGACCCCACCGACGCCGAGGCCCGCGCCCGTGGCTACGAGGCCGCGACGGCCCGCGAGGTCGAGCCCTGGTACAAGGCGTCGGTCGCCCAGGACCGTGCCGCTCGCAGGCGCGCCGCCGCGGAGCAGACCGACGCCGAGGCCGGATCCGACGCCGGACCGGTCGGCGCCGCCGACGGTCCGCCCGTCGCCGATGAGGCGTCGGCGGGCTTCGAGGGCGACCGCGACGTGGCCAGCGAGCCCGACTTCGTCGCCGAGTTGCTGCGCGACGGCCTCTTCCCTGCGGTCGGGATCGACGCCGTCGTGTTCCGGGCGTTCATCCGCGCCTTCAACCTGCTCGAGGCCCCCGATTCGCTGCTGAACGATGCCGACGTCATCGGTCGGGTCCTCACCGTGTTCCAGGATCGAGAGAACCGCGAACCGCCCCCGCCCCTGGGACCACCCCGCGCCGAGATGCTCCATCGTCTCGACGAGGTCGCGGTCGCGATCTGAGGCTCGCGAGTGGTGCGGACGGCGCTGCCGAACCGGCTCCAAAAAGACCGGTGGCCGATTGATCAATCCGCCGAATGATCAACCGGCCTCTGGCCTCTGGGTTCCCGCCACAGAACTGCTGGGGTGTTCTGGGATCGCCGCTCTACAGAAGAAGTATCGACCCGAAGAACACAACTATTGATGGAATTGGGTCGTTCGGACCGGCAAATGGGCCGCCTGGCCCAACTGTCTGCACACTGTGTGTCACATTCTGCTGCGGAGCGTGTTCGTGCCGCCGAAACCGGCACGTTCGACGTCCGACCAGGAGCGACGTCGGCCGGTGTCGTCCGACTCACCAACCGCCCGCGACCGCCTGCATGATCGACACGGTTCCGCCGGCGGGGACCGCGGTGGCGAGTCCGTCCAGGAACCGGTCATCGTCGTCGTCGACGAAGACGTTGACGTAGCGGACGAGCTTGCCGTCGCCGTCGAGCAGCTTCTCCTTGAATCCGGGGTGCGCCGAGTCGAGGGCGTCGAGCACCGAACCGACGGTCTCCCCCTCGACGGTGATCTGGCTGTTCCCCGACGTCATGGTGCGGAAGACGGGAGGCACGCGGACGGTGACGCTCATGGTGGGCTCGACTTTCAGGGTGGGGGGCGGGCGGCGAGGCGCCGGCGTGACCCGATGGGCGCCGATCGGGATCGATCGGGAATCGATCGGGATGCTACCGGCGGTGAACCGGAACGCGATCGTCGTGGTGGGGTGGGTCGGCGCCGCTCGTCGGCACCGTCGCCACGATGGGTCATCCCACCGATGTCCACGGTACGCTCGACGCGGGTCGAACGGCCGTCGTCGGCCCTGCTCGCCCCCTCGGCTCCCAACGCTTCGGATGATCCGCACCTTCCACCACGCCGAGTTCACGGCGGAGCACCTCCTGGCGGCCAAGGACGGTCGCGTGGTCTCGGTGTGCCTGCCCGCCCGCAACGAGCAGGACACCGTCGGCGCCATCGTCGAGACCCTGCGCGCCGAGCTGGTCGACAACATCGCCCTGGTGGACGAGATCATCGTCATCGACGACCACTCGACCGACCGAACCGCCGACCTCGCCGCCGCGGCGGGCGCCAAGGTGAGCCAGGCCGAAGCCCTGCTTCCCGAGTACGGCGACGGGCACGGCAAGGGCGAGGCGATGTGGAAGTCGCTCTTCGTCTCGGAGGGCGACTTCGTGGTGTGGTGCGACGCGGACGTGCGCAACTTCGGTCCCGAGTACGTGGTGGGGCTGCTCGGCCCCCTCCTCACCCGGTCCGACATCGCCTTCGTCAAGGGCTTCTACGATCGCCCGCTCGGCGAGGGCGGCAACGGCGGCGGGCGGGTCACCGAGCTGGTCGCCCGCCCCGTGATCGCCGTCCTCTTCCCCGAGCTGGCCCCGATCGTGCAGCCGCTCGCCGGTGAGTACGCCGGACGCCGCGACGTCCTCGAGCAGCTCGCCTTCGTGCAGGGCTACGGCGTCGACATCGGCCTGCTCATCGACGTCTGCGAGCGCTACGGCGCGGCGGCCATCGCCCAGGTCGACCTCGGCACCCGCATCCACCGCAACCGGCCGCTCCACGAGCTCTCCCCGCAGGCGATGTCGGTGCTGCAGACCGCCCTCCGCCGGGCCCACCCGGACCTGGTGTCCGCCGCCGCCATCCTGGCCCGCCCCGGACTCGAACCGATGGTCATCGACGTGACCGAGCGTCCCCCGCTGGCCGAGGTCCCCGAGTACCGACGCTCCACGGCCTGACGCCGACCTTCTCCGACCACGATCCGGGTGGTGGCCCCGACGCCCTCGCTCGCCGCTCCCCGGCATTTCCGGGATTTTCGCGCTCGAGCACTGAAGTGCTGGCCGCGTCGTCCGACAGGAGCTAGGCCGTTCGACCTATGTGGTGATGACCGGGCAGGACGTGGGGAAGGTCATCGACAGGGCGGTACCGACCGCCGACGAGGAGACCTCCCATGGTGACTGCCCCGAGAGGGACCAACCACCGATCGACCGGTTCGGCCGGCCCGGCGAGCCGCCGGGATGTCCGGCTGGCCGAACTGGTGGCCGAGCTCACCACGGTGGGTGACGACGCCGCGCTGGACGCGGTGCGGGACCAGGGCGAGGCCGCCGACCCGCTCCTTGCCGTCGCGCGGGCACTCACCACGCTCCGTCGCGAGACCGAGCCCGAGGATCGCCTCCGCGTGGTCGGCTTCCTCCGGCCGGACCGGCGCCGGCTCCCCCGCCGACCCCGAGCCGCGGCACCCGGCGATCCGCACCCGTTCGATCCGCACCTCGTTCATCACGGGTCGCTGCGGCGCTGGGAGCGATCCGGCGACGACACCACCACCGTCACTGTCGTGCACCCGGGCGGGACCGACGACGAGGCTCAGGTCATCGACCTCCGCGACCGCACGGCTCGCTTCCGCCGGCCCTCGCCCGGGTCCTCACCCGCCTCATCTGGCGGCTGACCGGGCGCCGAACCGTCGGGTCAGGCGGACACGGGCGGCACCCGGGAGCCCCACGGCTGGGCCTGTTCGAGCTGGGAGGCGACGCGAAGCAGGAGGTCCTCCCGGCCGTAGGCGGCGACGAGCTGAACCCCGATCGGGAGCCCGGCGTCGTTCCAGAACAGCGGAAGCGAGATGGCCGGCTGACCGCTGACGTTGAACGGCACGGTGAACTGCACCATCGGCGACGATCGCAGAAGCCCGTTCAAGGGGTTGTCTGCCGTGGTGGCGAACTGACCGAGCTCGGGCGGCGGCTCGGTGATGGTCGGCGTCAGGAGCAGGTCGTTGCCGTCGGACCACCACCGGGCCATGCGCCGGGTGAACACCGAGAACGCGGTGAGGGCCTCGTGGAACTGGACACCGCTGATCGCACGGCCCATCTCGGCAACGGCCCAGGTCCCGGCCTCGACCCCGTCCGCGGTGACCGGCTCGCCGCTGATCTGACCGATGTGGTCGAGCTCGGCCGCCGTCCAGACCGAGAAGGCGTTGATGAAGTGGCCAGTGAACGACTCCTGGAAGGCGGCGTCGTCGAACAGCTCGTGGTCGGCGGGCGAGACGTCGTGGCCGAGCGAGGCCAGGAGCCGGGCAGCGTGGTCCGTCGCGGCGATGCAGTCGGCGTGGGTGACCGTGGCCGGATCCGCGGCCTGGGTGCGAACACCGATGCGCAGGCACCCGACCTCGGCACCGACCTCGTCGGCGAAGGGGCGGGCGGGGGTGGGGGCGGTGTACGGATCGCCCGACATCCAGCCGGCGACGGCGTCGAGGGTCGCCGCGGTGTCGCGCACCGAGCGGGTGACGACCAGGCGACGCACCAGCCCGCCCCACGCCTCGCCGACGTCGGGTCCGAGCGAGTGGCGACCGCGAGATGGGAAGAGTCCGACCAGGCCGCATTCGCTCGCGGGGATGCGGATCGATCCACCCCCGTCGCCGGCGTGACCGAGCGGCACCATCCGCGACGCGACGGCGGCGGCCGACCCGCCGCTCGACCCGCCGGTCGAGTGCCCGGTGGCCCACGGGTTGCGGGTCGGCCCGTAGGCCTCCGGCTCGGTCGTGGGGACCAGACCCAGCTCGGGGGTGTTGGTCTTGCCCACGACGATGAGCCCCGCCCGCTTGAACCGGGCGTGCAGGGCGCTGTCGTGGTCGGCGACGTAGCCGAGGCGCTTCAAGTGGTTGGTGCCGGCGTGGTACGGATCCCCCGCGGTGGTTCCGTCGAGGTCCTTGGCGACCATCGGCACCCCGCGGAACGGTCCGTCGGGCACCTCACCACGCGCCTCGTCACGAGCACGGTCGAACCGCTCGTGGATCACCGCGTTGAGCTCGGGGTTGACCTTCTCGATCCGGCTGATCGCCGCATCGACCAGCTCGAGGGGGCTCGCCTCACCGCTGCGCACCAGTGCGGCCTGCCCCACCGCATCGAGATCTGCCAGCTGATCGGTCATGTCTGCTCCCCTGTCGCCCCGCTGCCCGCTGAGCTCGTCGACCCCACCCGCCGTTCGCCAGCATGCCAGCAATCGATCGCCGTCGACGCGCAACCGCCCCGACAACGCGCCGCTTCACCCGTAGGGTGGTAGGCGACGGTCGGACGCCGTGCCGACCCCGACGCCCCCGAGGTTCCGCCATGGCTCTCCCCGACGACACCGATCTCGAGCGTCCGCGCCTCCCCTTCGCCGTCTACGCCGTCGTCGGCCTCCTCGCCGTCATCGGGCTGTTCGCTATCTCGGGG
>Ga0105048_10009945_pt1 | contig 15085 bp, 16 predicted proteins | sample MAT05_FD_78382 | JGI IMG/M metagenome (GOLD analysis project Ga0105048, IMG submission 78382) | Freshwater microbial communities from Lake Fryxell liftoff mats and glacier meltwater in Antarctica - MAT-05 | ecosystem: Environmental > Aquatic > Freshwater > Ice > Liftoff microbial mat | place... | reverse complement strand
AAATCAACTATTCTTATTTGACCAGAACCCGGCGATTGAAATCGCGGCTACAAGGGCAAAGTCCGCCTGCGCGGACTAATACAAATTGATGATTGTCATCGACTTATGCAGGAGGTCTAAAAAAAGTAGTGATAAAAAAAGCATGGCAGTCAAAGTTGGGATTAATGGTTTTGGCAGAATCGGCAGGTTAGACTTACGAGCTGCTTGGGGCTGGTCAGAGCTTGAGTTTATTCATATCAATGAGATCAAAGGCGGCGTAACAGCAGCAGCCCATCTCCTGAAATTTGACTCGGTGCATGGACGATGGCAACCCGAAGTTACGGCAGAAGGTGACACTGTTTTGATTGATGATCAGATTAATCAGCAATCCCTGAGTTTTAGTGAGTATGCTACACCGGGAGAAGTGCCTTGGGATGATTTGGGAGTGGAATTGGTGTTGGAGTGTTCGGGAAAATTTCTCACCCAAGATAAACTTAATGCTTATTTCCAAAAGGGAGTGAAAAAAGTGATAGTAGCCGCTCCAGTCAAGGAAGACGGGGCGTTGAATATTGTCATGGGAGTGAACGATCGCCTCTACGATCCCCAAGTTCATCATCTCTTAACCGCCGCCTCCTGCACCACCAACTGCCTCGCCCCTGTAGTGAAAGTTATCCATGAACAGATTGGGATTAAACACGGATTAATTACCACTATTCACGACAACACCAACACCCAAACCCTAGTAGATGCTCCCCACAAAGATCTACGCCGGGCGAGAGCTTCTAGCTTGTCCCTAATCCCCACCTCTACAGGTTCTGCCACGGCGATCGGACTCATTTATCCCGAACTTAATGGCAAGCTGAATGGGCTGGCGGTGCGGGTCTCTTTGCTGAATGCCTCCCTGACAGATTGTGTATTTGAAGTATCTCGTCCTACTACCAAAGAAGAGGTGAATGCGCTCCTCAAGGCAGCGGCAGAGGGAGAACTGAAAGATATTCTGGGCTACGAAGAACGTCCTCTAGTTTCTGTCGATTACAAAGACGATCCGCGATCGGGAATTATCGATGCCCTGTCTACTATGGTGGTGGATGAAACCCAAGTGAAAATTCTGGTTTGGTACGACAACGAGTGGGGCTATGCCAACCGGATGGTAGAACTGGCAAGGAAAGTTGCGCGATCGATGGGAGGGTAGGTGAATCCGATCAAAACCGATCAAAACCGATCAAATATGAGGGCGCAAAGCCTTGCGCCCCTACGAGATGGTTACCTATACAAGGGTTTTCAAGGGAAAAACTAATGACTACCAACACTACAGAACGGGACAATCTGAGAAATTATATTTTGGTGACTGCTGCCTACTGGGGCTTTACCATTACTGATGGGGCTTTACGGATGCTGGTGCTGCTGTATTTTCATACCATTGGCTACACTCCCTTGCAGATTGCACTCTTGTTTTTGTTCTATGAGATTTTTGGCATAATTACCAACTTTTTTGGGGGTTGGATTGGTTCTCAATTTGGGCTAAAACTCACACTCTACGGGGGGATTGGGCTACAGGTTTTGTCCTTGGTAATGTTATCTTTCCTCGATCGCACTTGGTCGCCGGGAGTTGCGATCGCCTACGTCATGGCTGCCCAAGCCCTATCAGGAATTGCTAAAGACCTGACCAAAATGAGTACTAAAAGTGCCATTCGCCTAGTAGTTTCCAAGGAAGCCGCCTCCAAACTATTCAAATGGGTTGCGATCCTCACGGGTTCTAAAAATGCCCTCAAAGGTTTTGGTTTCTTTCTGGGTAGTGTCCTACTGGCGGGTTTTGGTTTCAGTAACTCCTTGTTAATTATGGCGGGGGGTTTATTTTTGATTATGCTCACTGGAGTATTTCTGCCTAAGGGTATGGGTAAAATCAAAGCTAAGGTGAAATTTAAGCAACTCTTTGCCAAAAGCCCAGAAATTAACATCCTATCCGCAGCGCGGTTTTTCCTCTTTGGCTCCCGTGATGTCTGGTTTGTAGTCGGGCTACCTGTATTTCTCTACTCCACCTTGGGCTGGAAGTTTGCCGAAGTGGGAGGATTTATGGCTTGCTGGGTAATTGGCTACGGTCTAGTTCAGTTCTCTGCCCCCACCCTCCTCAAGGCTATTGGCTCTGGTCAGGCTCCCAATGCTAAGACGATCCAATTTTGGACTGCGGTGTTAACGATCGTACCCGGTGCGATCGCTCTTTCCCTGCAATCTGGCTTATCTCCCAGCATCGTAATAGTTATAGGTCTAACAATATTTGGGTTAGTTTTTGCCTTCAATTCCGCTGTCCATTCCTACCTAGTTTTAGCTTTCACTGCTGATGATGATGTGGCTCTAAATGTAGGATTCTATTACATGGCTAATTCTGGCGGACGCTTGGTGGGTACAGTGCTATCGGGTTTGGTATTCCAATCCTTTGGGCTAACTGGTTGCCTTTTGGTTTCCATGCTATTTGTCCTTGCTGCTAGTCTAATTACTTATAAGCTCCCAGACCCCAATCCCCAAAAAACAGTTACTTGGCAAGCTGGAGATGGAGATTAGCAAGAGAAAGCTATTCTTTAGGAATTTTTTTCTAGAAATTAACTCTTTGGATGGAGTTGTTCAGGGCTAGATTTGGATAAATTTAACTTGTGATCTCTACCTACTTCTTAAACTATGAATAATAACACCTTTGAATCCTTCACCACTCAAGCTGCGATCGCCTCCCTCAACTTATTCGCTGCAACTATTCATTTACAAACTCACTGCGATGAAGATTTGCAAGATTTAATTTCACAGGAATTAGAAAATACCTAAAGAATTGACAATTATTTGGAGTCTATACCATGAGTTTATCCATCACCCCAGAAGTCGAACAAAAGATTGCTGCTCAGTTAAATAGTGGGTACTACAAATCTGCCAATGAAGTAATGTTAGCAGCCTTAGAATTGTTAGACCAGAGAGACCGGCTTTTATCAGAATTACGCCAGCAAATAGAAGTAGGAGTAGAACAAATTAATCAGGGTAAAGTGACTGATGGAGAAGTTATATTCGATCGTCTTTTGAATCGGTTGCAGCTACAATTTGAAGAATAATAATGGGTACTTATTCTTTCTCTGATGAAGCTCTAGCTGACTTAGATAAAATCTGTGAATCTATGTCGGAAACAAATATAAACTTTGCAATTCGATTTTTTGAAAAAGTCCGCGAAAAGTGCCGCCAAGTAGCTCAATTTCCGAATATGGGAAAAAGCTACATAACAATCAAGGCTAATTTACGTGGTTTTATTGTTGACAACTACATCGTATTTTACCTACCACGAACAGATGGGATAGATATTATCCGTATTATCAATGGCTATCAAGACTTAGAATCATTATCTATTTAAGCAAAAGCAACAAAAGTAGGTTAGGTATAGCAAAGCGAAACCCAACAACTCAAAAATCCATCAAGCTATGTTTAATTCCCGCCCCGTACCCATTCCTCCTCAACCCGGTCAAGAATCTGTCTGGGATTATCCCCGGCCGCCGCGCTTGGAGCCTGTTAGCAAAAAGATTACCATTGTTTTTAATGGAGTCACAATTTGCGAAACCAACCAAGCACAAAGAGTCTTGGAAACCAGCCATCCCCCCAATTACTACCTACCCCCAGCAGATATTCAGATGCAATATCTGAGCCTCACTCCCCAATCTTCTTTTTGTGAATGGAAAGGTAGGGCAGTTTACTACACCCTAACCGTAGGTGATAAGCAAGCGATGAATGTAGCCTGGGCTTACCCCGATCCCACGGGTAACTTTGCTGCCCTCAAAGATCACCTTGCTTTCTACGCCCATCTTATGGATGCTTGTTACGTAGACAAAGAACTAGTCGAACCTCAGCCGGGAAATTTCTATGGCGGCTGGATCACCCCAGATGTTGTTGGACCTTTTAAGGGAATAGCAGGTTCTTGGGGCTGGTAACGATCGCCCAATAGTTACAAATTGAGGTATTCAATACTAAATTGGCGACTACTATAATTGTCGATCTTTGATAAAGCCGGGGTTATTTTCTTTGTTGATCGAGCCTTAGAGTCGAACAGAACATCTGAACATCTCAACTTAAGATCGCCCGACAATAATTTATCAAAATAGAGAGGCGATCGCCTAACCCCTTCTGTCTTTGGGATTGCATCTCTGGGCTACGGGCTGCCTTGAGGAGAGAGCTATCCATCGCCAGTAACTTTATCGCCCGGTGAATTTCTGTGTGGAGCGATCGCCAGCGAGAAACTATTTCTAGAGGAACCTCCTCCCCAGTTAAAGAAAATATGTATTCTTGGTAAAAATCCTGCAAATCTTGACAATTTTGCGTAAAGGTAGAAATAGGAGGGCAAGGGGCGATCGCTTCTTTTTGTAGCTCCAACAGTTGGTTTAGGAGCTGGTTATATTTTTCGTTGTAGTCCCTAGGTAAAATTTTGTTCATAATAAGATTAAGATTTGTGTAAATAATTCTGATATTTTAATTAAATCAATTATTAACCCTACATGAGGGAAAACTTTTCTTACAGGCATTCGCTACCTTCTTCTCTGTAAGCGACTTGTGGCTTTTAACTTTTATCCGAAAAATTACTGAGGCTAACCGAATTAACCTGCCCGCAATAACCTAACCCTAGACCTCTAACCGCCATGAACACAGCAACTCTAGAAACTAACCGCCATGCCTGTTTGATTTCCTATCAATTTGATGTTCCCTCCTGGCTGCAACGCTGTCTGATCAATCAAGCAGAAGGGAAAACCACAGAATACTCTACTGCTGACAATCAACTGATTTGTAACGCCTTTAATTTTGCCTACCAACTCCACGATGGGCAATGCCGCCGCTCAGGAGAACCCTACATTGCCCATCCCGTAGCTGTGGCAGGGATATTGAGAGATATGGGAGGTAGTAGTATCATGATGGCGGCGGGGTTTCTCCATGATGTAGTAGAAGATACAGAGGTCAAACCAGAGGAAATAGAAGCCCGGTTTGGGGAAGAAGTCCGCAACTTAGTAGAAGGAGTGACCAAACTTTCTAAACTCCAATTTTCTAGTAAAACGGAATCCCAAGCAGAAAATTTCCGGCGTATGTTTCTTGCCATGGCAGAAGATATTCGGGTGATTGTAGTTAAGCTGGCGGATAGATTACATAATATGCGGACTCTGGAATTTATGCCTCCAGAAAAGCAAAAACAAATTGCCCTAGAAACCAAAGAAATTTTTTCTCCTCTGGCTAATCGCCTCGGAATTTGGCGCTTGAAATGGGAATTAGAAGATTTGAGTTTTAAGTATATTGATGGAGATTCCTATCGCCAAATGCAGGAGTTGGTAGTCGAAAAAAGAGCCGATCGCGAAGCCCGAATTAGAGAAACTACAGAACTATTACGCAACCGCTTAGATCAAGCAGCAATTAGTTGGCTAGATGTGAGTGGTCGCCCCAAGCATCTTTATAGTATCTATCAAAAAATGGAGCGTCGCCAAAAAGAATTTAGCCAGATCTATGATTTGACTGCTATGCGAATTATTGTAGAAACTAATGAAGAATGTTATCGCGCTCTGGCGATCGTCCATGATGTTTTTCGCCCCATTCCCGGCAGATTCAAAGATTATATTGGACTACCCAAACCCAACCATTATCAATCTCTCCATACTACAGTTATTGGTTTGAGTGGCAAGCCCCTAGAAATTCAAATTCGCACCATAGAAATGCACCATATTTCTGAGTATGGGATCGCCGCTCACTGGAAGTATAAACAGGCTGGTCATTCTAACAAGGTTCAACTCAACCCTGAAGAACATAAATTTGCTTGGTTGAGGCAGTTATTAGACTCCCAAAATGATCTTAAAGATGCTAAGGAATACCTAGAAACTGTCAAAGGGAATCTCTTTGATGAAGATATTTATGTCTTTACTCCCAAAGGTGATGTGATTGCCTTAATCCAAGGTGCAACCCCCGTAGATTTTGCCTACAGAATTCATACAGAAGTAGGTAATCGCTGCTACGGAGCGAGGGTAAATGGTCGTTGGTCAATGTTGGAAACCCACCTTGCGAATGGGGATATGGTAGAAATTATTACCCAAAAAAGTGCCAAACCTAGCCTTGATTGGCTAAATTTCGTAGTTACTCCGAGTGCTAAAAACCGCATCCGCCAGTGGTATAAACGCTTTCATAAAGAAGAAAATATGGCTAGAGGGAGGGAGTTATTAGAAAAAGAATTAGGGAAAAGAGGCTTAGAAAATCTCCTTAAATCCGACCCTATGCAATCGGTAGTAGAACGATGTAATTATCACGGAGTAGATGATTTATTGGCAGGTTTGGGCTACGGAGAAGTTGCTCTAAACTCAGTAGTTAATCGCATCCGAGAAACTATCAAAGCCAAGCAATTAACGCCGCCCCCAGAAACTGAAATAGCCGAAATAGTTGCCCTCCTCAACCCTAGTCCTAAAACGGAAACTAAAAATTCTCCTATTGCCGGGGTAGAAGGTTTGCTCTATCACTTAGCTGGGTGTTGTAATCCTTTACCGGGGGAAGTAATTATGGGGATGGTAACCAAACAACGAGGAATTACGATCCATCGTCAGGGCTGCGTTAATCTAGAAAAGGTTCCGGGCGATCGCCTAGTTCCGGTTAGCTGGAATTCTCAGCTTAGTGATAGCAGACCAGCAACTTATCCAGTTAATATACAAATTGAAGCGATCGATCGCATGGGCTTATTAAAAGATATTCTTTCTCACTTAACAGATCAAAAAATCAATGTCCGTAATGCTCAAGTGAAAACTTTTCTTGACCGACCAGCAATTATTGATCTGTGCATTGACATTCGAGACAAAGTACAACTAGAACGGGCTTTCAGTCAAGTAAAGAAAATGACTGATATCCTCAATGTTCGTCGCCTGAGCCAAGGAGAAGAGTAGTATCTCTTTGTAGGGGCGCAAGGCTTTGCGCCCTTTTTTACTTAACCAAGGCTCCACGCCCTTTTTTGATTAATAATTTGTATCAGGGAAATCATGGGTTTATCTCTATTTAGTGATGACAGTAAACGATTAGCAAAAGCCCTAAAATTTGTTTCTATTTCTGAGGATGCGATCGAACTACCATCCGGGAGTGAATTTAGATGAAGTTCAATCTCTGGTTTCTTGGATGACCTTTAAGTGTGCTGTCCTGAATCTGCCCTACGGTGGAGCGAAGGGAGAAATTACTGTTAATGCCAAAGAGCTATCCCGCTTAGATTGCACGGAAAATCAGTATAACTCCCCTTGTAGCTAAGTTTATAATCTGAGATAATGCCTATCTGAAGCATCAATAAATAAAAATGAGGCTAACTACTCAGCCTAGTCAGCTTGACTAGCGAGAATTAATCCTTTATTAATTGTTTAATTAGGTTAAAAAGTTGTCATAATCTTATTTATAGCTTTTATATCTTTGTGAAATACGGCACTTTGTAAGTGTAAAGGGTACAGATGATTTTTTGAGAGCCGTGCGGAGAGCAGTTCTTAGGAAATCTCTGAGTCTTATTTAAGCGTAATGCGCTGTATAGGTATGTGGATCCAAAGTGCAATCAAGATCAGGTAAATCTACACCCCGATAATAGGGCTATTATCTCCTGAGTACGAACGCCGTCTACCATGATCAATCAAGTTTTAGATAAGCGCTACCGCATTGTTAAAGTCCTAGGCATGGGGGTTTCTGGTCCCGTGTGCTTGGCGGTGGATACTCAAGATCCAGACTATCCTGTGTGTGTAGTTAGACAAATTCGTCTTCCTAGTCGGGCTAATGGCACTCTGTCACGGTTACAGTTTTTATTTAATACTAAAGCTGAAGCCCTAAAAAAGTTGGCAGAAGCCCAGAGTAGTCCTTCAGTCCTAGATTTTTTCTTGGAGAGTCAAATCTTTTATTTGATCGAGGAATTTCTCCCCGGGCATCCTACTGTAGCTCAGAACTCTAATGGTCAGTCTCCTGAAGAAGACCAAGGTATGCAGCGTCTCCAAGAAATGCTCAATATGGTGGAACCCTTGGCTACCGAAGAAAATTCTCCTGAGCAAAATAGGTATCAAAAAAATCAAGAAGCTGATGTTCCTAAGCCAAGCACAACCGAGGAGGCAAAATTAGAGGAGGATTTGAGTTTAGAGGAGGCAGGCTTAGATAGCTTAGATCAGGATTATCTCCATAATCTTGATAGTTTAGAAACGGCGACTCCCTCGGAGGATCAATCAAAACTACCTGAAACTCCAAAATCACCTCTTTCTAAGCGGAGTAAGTTATTCTCTCCTTTGATGGGAATAGGATTAGTTTCCTTGGCGGTGGTAGGGGGATTTATCTTCTGGCGTTATCAAGATTACAGCAATAAAAATACGGCTCAGAATTTTTATAATCAGGGAATGCAGTCCTTAGAGGCAGGAACCTTTCCAGCGGCGATTCAATCCCTCAGTAAGTCTTTACAACTTAATCCCCAGAATGTTGCTGCCTACGGGAATCGCGGTAATGCTTACTACGACTTGGGTGATTATGCTGCGGCTTTAGCGGACTATAGCAAAGTTATTGAACTCCATCCAGATAATATTAACGCTTACTACAATCGGGGTTTGGTCTATTTTGATCAAAGGAATTATAAAGCGGCGATCGCCGACCTGACCGTTGCCCTTAAAGTTCAAGACCATGATGCTGATGTTCTCTACAAGCGCGGGGTTTCCTCCTATCACCTCAAAAACTATCAGGCTGCTCTTGCCGACCTCGATCGCCTAGTCCGCATGAACCCTAGGAATGATAAAGCCTGGTCTGCTCGGGGTTTAGTCAAAGTAGGCTTGGCTGATCAACCAGGAGCTATGGCAGACTATACAGAAGCTATTAATATTAACCCTAAAGATGGGAAGACTTTCTACAATCGGGCGCGGCTCCGGGCCACACTGGGAGATAACCCTGGAGCCTTGCAGGATTACAGTCAATCTGTTGCTCTCAGTCCTCAAGATGCGGATACTTTTGCCAATCGCTGTAGTATCAATCTGAGTTTAAGTAACTTTCCTGATGCCATAAGTGACTGCACTGAGGCTATCCGCCTCCAGCCCAATAATGCAGTGGCTTTTACTAATCGTTGTGCCGCCAACTTTAATCGCAAAGATCATCAAAATGCTCTCAAGGATTGTACTCAGGCAATTCGCCTAGACGCTAGTAATGATGGGGCTTATAGTAACCGGGGTGATGTGCGGCGAGATGTGGGCGATCGCACGGGAGCCTTGGAAGACTATAGCGAAGCGATTAAAATCAATGCCAACAATAGCTTTACCTACACTAGTCGGGGTAATGTCCGCCGAGATTTAGAGGACTTCCGGGGAGCCGTGGAAGATTACAGTCGGGCGATCTCCATCAATTCAGTTAACGGGCTAGCTCTCTACGGTCGGGGTCTAGCCTACGCTCGTCTCCCCGGCAGTAAGGAACAAGCTATAGATGATCTTCAAAAAGCAGCCAAGATATTTCTAGATAACGGGCGAGTTCCTGCTTATCAAGAAGCGGTGTTGCAGATGAATAAACTAAAGTAACTTATGATTCTTGGTAGTGCTAAAACAATAGTGCTAAAACAATAAGGATGTCCCCTGCAGCGCGGGGGACATCCTTGCCAAAAAATCATTACTTCTTTAGAATTATTTGATTCTTTAGCTGTTGATAAATTATTTAGGATAGCGATCGTCTATCATAGTCAATAACAGAATTAGGAGTAAATATACCCAAGATTTTAATACTATTAATTAAACCAAATTTAATGTGAGGTTTCCATGCGTGTCTTAATGATTTATCCCCTGTTCCCTAAAAGTTTGTGGTCTTTTGAAAAGGTTCTAGAGTTGATCGATCGCAAAGTCCTCTTACCTCCCTTGGGTCTAGTTACAGTCGCGGCGATTCTGCCCCAAACTTGGGAATACAAACTGGCCGATCGCAATGTTAGGGAAGTTACCGAAGCAGAATGGGCTTGGGCAGATTTAGTAATTATGTCGGCGATGATTGTCCAAAAACAAGATTTAATTGCCCAGATCAAAGAAGCAAAACGGCGGGGTAAATTAGTCGCCGTGGGGGGCCCATTCCCGACTTCTGTTCCCGATAGTTCCATCGAAGCTGGGGCGGATTTTATGATCCTCGATGAGGGAGAAATTACTCTACCCATGTTTGTGGAAGCGATCGAACGGGGAGATAAATCCGGCATTTTCCGCTCCGATGGAGTCAAGCCCGATGTTACTACTACCCCAGTTCCCCGCTTTGAGCTGCTGGAGCTAGACCAGTACGATTCTATGTCGATTCAGTTCTCCCGGGGTTGCCCTTTCCAGTGTGAGTTTTGCGATATCATCGTCCTCTACGGACGCAAGCCCCGCACCAAAGACCCCGCTCAACTCATGGCAGAACTAGATTGCCTCTACAACCTCGGCTGGCGGCGGAGTATTTTCATGGTGGACGACAACTTTATTGGGAATAAGCGCAACGTGAAGCTACTCCTGCGGGAATTCAAAATTTGGCAGAAGGAACATAAGTATCCTTTTACTATTACTACTGAGGCTTCTGTAGATTTGGCGGACGATCAAGAATTAATGGATCTGATGCGGGAGTGCAACTTCACTGCCGTATTCTTGGGAGTAGAAACCCCTGACGAGGAAAGCTTGGCGATGACCAAAAAATTCCAAAATACTCGCTCTAGCTTAAGTGAGGCGATGGAAAGAATCACACGATCGGGCTTGCGAGTTATGGCTGGCTTTATTATTGGTTTTGATGGGGAGAAAACTGGAGCAGGCGATCGCATTGTGCAGTTCGTGGAACAAAATGCGATCCCTACCACTACTTTTGGGATGCTCCAAGCCCTGCCTAATACCGCTCTCTGGGAACGGCTAGAACGAGAAGGTAGGCTTTTAGACAAAAATGCCAACCTTAACCAGACTACCTTGATGAATTTCCAACCTACTCGCCCGATCGCAGAAATTGCCCAAGAATACGTAGAGGCTTTTTGTGATGTATATGATCCAGAAAAATATCTCGATCGCACCTACCGCCATTTTCTAATCTTGGGTGCGCCCAAAGTTGAAGCTCCTTCGCAACTTCCTAGTTGGGTAGAGTTGAAAGCGCTAGGGATAGTTATCTGGCGGCAAGGTTTCAAACGCAGCACCCGTTGGAAGTTCTGGCATCACCTCTTTAGCATCATCAAAAACAACCCCAGTCAATGGGATCATTACCTAACAGTCTGCGCCCACAATGAACACTTTTTAGATTATCGCCAAGTTGTCCGCGAAGAAATCGAAAGCCAACTCCAAGCTGTATTGAGTGCGATCCCCGAAACCAAACTAGAGAGCAAAGTTGAGGCCTTAGCTAGTTAAAGCTATTAAATCTGCCGTTAGAGTAACAATAGAAAACCATTACGGGGGCGCAAGGCTTTCATTGGCTTCAACTTAAGCTCAAATCTAATACCAGCATATTGTCTACGCTTGAGCCTTCGATCCCCCCTAGACCCCCTTAAAAAAGGGGGAACCGGAAGGGAGCATCCCACTTTTGTAGAGTTGCCCTCATCCCCCAGCCCCTTCTCCCAAGAAGGGGGAAGGGGGGCAGGATTAAAGTCCCTCTCCCGCCCTGGGAGAGGGATTTAGGGTGAGGGTTACATAATTGGGATACTCCCAACCGGAAACTATCAAAGTCCCCCTTTTTAAGGGGGATTTAGGGGGATCGAGCCTTGGCTGAAACCGATAGCTATCAAGTTTCCTAGCTTTAAGTTGAAGCCAATACAGGAGCCTTGCGCCCTTATTGGCATACTCCCCGCTCCAAAGAGATGAGGATCCCTCACCGAGCGATACCAATAAAGGAGCCTACTCTGAATGGGGGGCAAGAGGTCTATAGTCTTCTTTCTAAAACTAGCATCCGCCGATAGGAAATCCAACCAGCTAATACCACTACTAACGCAAAGATGAAAAGAAATTGGAAATGATCTCTGATTTCTACCCAGCCCTGACCGTCAGCCCATACCTTTACTAAAGCTTCATTCATGTGATAAATAGGATTAAATTGCGCCAAATCTAGAAGCTTCTGGGGAAATAGAGATGTAGGTAAAAAAGCTCCGCCCAAAATTAATAATGGCACCCCAAAAGCTCCCACTAGAGCATTCACATCTTCAGTCCGTTTTGCTAATTGAGTACCGAGGATAAAACCTACCCCAACGTAGGCGATGATACTGAGTAAAATGATGCTAATTCCTAACAGGAGAGAGCCGTTAAATTTTGCTCCCCAGAGAGAGGCGATCGCTCCCACAACTAGGGCTTGAATTCCCCCAATTACACTATGAGCCAAGAAAATTCCTAAAAAGTAAGAAAAGCCACTCAAGGGAGAAATAAATAATCTTTTAAGAGTCTGTTGTTCTCGCTCAGCGACCACAGTGGCAACACTTCCTCCTAGACAACTAAAAAATAAGGCAGCTCCAACTAAACTAGAAGGTGCTGCATGTTCAAACCCTTTAGTGAGGTTAAAACCGGGCTTTTCTGCCAAAATAAACCCATTTATCAACAGTACAGAAATGGGAAATACTGCCCAAAAAACTAAGCTCCGACTCCGGCGGAATAGTTCGGTTAAAATCCGTTGAGCAACCGCGATCGTTTCCTGCCAATATTTCATGATCTAATCCTCTTGTTGCTGCCAAAGAGCTAATAACTCCCAAGGTTTAAAGCCCCGATATTGTAAGAAATTAGCAATTTTAGACTTAGTTTTCGGATCAAGTTGTTGAAAATTTTCTATCTTATAGCGGCGCATAACTTTCTCCTTCAGTTCTTGCCAATTATCTAACGTAGCATCCTCTCCGGCTACAGTTTCCTGCCACAGTTCTTCAAATAAATCTCGATCGATCCCCTTCTGATAGCACTTATGCCAAATCATGGTTTTACCATACTTACCCTGACTGGTGGCAATTAGGCTGCTAACTAAGCGGCGATCGCTCTGGTAGTTGTAGCTCTGGACTTGCTCTAGAGCAGCGGCGATATCTGGAGCTAAAAAACCCTTCTCTCGCGCTTTTTTCTGGAGTTCCACTACGCTGTATTCCTTGCGGGAGAGGAGCTTGACAAAATACTCGTAACATTTCATGGGTAAATAATCCTCGCAAATCTGAGGGAATCTTAGCAGGGCTGAGCAAATCTGATAATGAACGCCCCCTTCCTTTGGGGTTAGGAAGATAATCAACTCTTGAGGTGATCAAAGTTTCATGCTGAAGTTGCTGAGGGAGGTTGCCGTGGTTTAATTATTGAGGGTTTCTAACAATTTTTCCTACATACAAAGATTTTGTGGTAATTAAATAGGTAGAAATTAGGAATTGTGAGACTACAGGGGGGATTCCTGCTTATGGATGCGGCAACTTTATGGCAACGTTATCAGGACTGGCTTTACTACGATAGGGAACTAGGTTTTTATGTAGATATCAGCCGAATGCGGTTTCCTGAAGATTTTGTCCAGCAGATGCAGCCCAAATTTGAACAGGCTTTCCGAGCTATGGCAGAACTAGAGCGGGGTGCGATCGCTAACCCTGACGAAGCCCGGATGGTGGGTCACTACTGGCTCAGAAATCCAGACCTAGCTCCCACAGAACTCCTCAAGCAAGATATTACTAGCACTATAGAAAATATTCTCACCTTTTGCCAGCAAGTTCATCAGGGAACAATCTCTTCAGGAACTAAGCAACAGTTCACAGATGTTCTTTCTGTGGGCATAGGTGGTTCTGCCCTTGGCCCCGAATTTGTTGCCGCAGCCCTAGCACCCTACTCTCCAGCCTTACAAATTCATTTTATTGATAATACAGACCCAGAAGGGATCGATCGCACCCTCCACCAACTCCAAGATAAACTAGCTACCACTCTTGTGTTGATAATTTCTAAGTCTGGCGGCACACCAGAAACCCGTAACGGTATGGTAGAAGTCAAACATGCTTTTGCTGCTCAAGGAATAAATTTCCCTCGTAATGCTGTGGCAATCACTGGAGCTGATAGCTTACTAGATAAAACTGCCAAAACCGAAGGCTGGTTAGCTACATTCCCTATGTTTGATTGGATTGGGGGACGAACTTCTGAACTGTCCGCCGTGGGTCTCCTCCCCGCTGCCTTACAGGGCCTTGATATCCTGCAAATGCTGGAAGGGGCAAAATTGATGGATAATACCACCCGGATTCCTCATCTTAAATCTAATCCTGCTGCCCTCCTAGCTCTGAGTTGGTACTACGCCGGCAATGGTCGGGGAGAAAAAGATATGGTAGTCCTGCCCTACAAAGATAGCTTGCTATTATTTAGTCGCTATCTCCAGCAATTGGTTATGGAATCCTTGGGTAAAGAAACTGACCTAGCGGGAAATGTGGTTTATCAAGGGATTGCCGTGTATGGGAATAAAGGTTCTACAGATCAGCACGCCTACGTTCAGCAACTCCGGGAAGGGGTAGCTAATTTCTTTATGACTTTTATTGAAGTGTTGAGCGATCGCACGGGAGTTTCCCCAGAAGTAGAGCCGGGAGTAACTAGTGGCGACTACCTCTCAGGGCTGCTTCTCGGCACTAGGCAAGCCCTCTACGACAATCAGCGGGACTCTATCACTATCACTATCCCAGAAGTAAATCCCCGCACTGTAGGAGCTTTAATTGCCCTGTACGATCGCGCCGTTGGTCTCTATGCAAGTTTGGTCAACGTCAATGCTTACCACCAACCCGGTGTTGAAGCAGGCAAGAAAGCTGCTGCTACGGTATTAGCAATCCAAAAGCAGGTAGTCCAAGCCCTAAAAACCTCCGGCTCTAGTGTCTCCTTGCCAGAACTAGCTCAAATGGCTGGAGCTTATGACCAAATTGAAACGGTTTATCAGATTCTCCGTCATCTTGCCGCCAATCCTCAATCAGGAATTTGTCTAGAAGGTAATATTGCTCAACCCAATAGTCTCCTTGTGAGTATCAATCCCAAGAAATCATAATTAATGTTAGGAGATTTCCGACAATGACAATACCCAGCAAAAGGTACTAGTTGGACTTACCCCCTTTAATTCCCCCTTGCAAAGGGGGAAGATCGGAAATCCTGTTCCCTCCCCTTGGCAAGGGGAGGGCTAGGGTGGGGTAAATTCTTTT
>Ga0105048_10009943_pt1 | contig 15086 bp, 12 predicted proteins | sample MAT05_FD_78382 | JGI IMG/M metagenome (GOLD analysis project Ga0105048, IMG submission 78382) | Freshwater microbial communities from Lake Fryxell liftoff mats and glacier meltwater in Antarctica - MAT-05 | ecosystem: Environmental > Aquatic > Freshwater > Ice > Liftoff microbial mat | place... | reverse complement strand
CGCTACGGCATTAATGCGGTAGGCTATTTTACTGCCGGAGCCGAACTGCAAATAAAAACCCAAGGCTTTGGTAGTGGCTCTACATCTTCCGCTGGCACATTTCAACCTGCACCACCTCAAAAAAATTAATTTATGAAAAATCTTCTTTTTTTTTCAATGGTATTTATGGCGTTAACAATTAAGGTTGCTGCGCAATGTAATGTGCCAATTACCGTGCCTTATTATGAAAATTTTAGTAGTGGGGTTGGTGCACTTAATTTACCGGTATGTAGTAAAAATGAAACTATACCTGGAGCCGATGGGTTTTGGAAAGGATATCCAATGCAAACGGGTGGTATTCTCGATACTGATTTTGGTAACTTTTCAAGTGGTATTAGAATTTGGTGGATTACACCAAAAATTCTTGTTGAAGCTTCTAAATCCTACAGGATCACATTTGATTATCAAGGAAATCAAGTTCCGCTAAAAAATCCCACGCTGTCATGCGAATATGGAATCTGTGACAGTAGTATTTGCCTGATAAATTTAATAACCGGAGCATCTATTACAGACCAGGTAAAACGTACACTTACTAAAGTGTTTACCCCAGGCATAACTGATACAATCAATATTGGTTTTTATTACATGGCAGATTTTATTGACGGCTGCTCAGCCTACATCTCAAACATTTCACTTGTAGAAGAAATACCCACCCCTGTAACCATGGGCGCACTTGTTGCTCAGGTGCAGGGCAGCACCACCAACTTATACTGGCAAACCTATACCGAGCAAAACAATAAAGGCTTTACTGTAGAGCAAAGCATAAACGGGCAGCCCTTTACCAGTTTGGGCTTTGTGCCAACTAAAGCGGCTAATGGTAATAGTGCAGCACCATTAAGTTACCAATACACCGTAGGCGGTGCTGCAACAGCACAGTACCGCTTACACCAGCAAGATTTTAATGGGGCAGTAAGCTATAGCAATATTGTTGCGGTAACCAGTGGCGGCAAACCCAAAGCTTTTAGTGTAAAGGTTTTGCCCAACCCCGTAACTAATAATTTGCAAGCCAGCTTGTATAGCCCTGCGGCGTACAAGGGCATTGCACAGGTAGTTAATAGTACAGGCAGGCAAGTTTATGTGCAGGCTGTAAACTTGCCAGCAGGGTTTAGCAGCCTAAGCATCCCCGCAAGCCAGTGGCCAACGGGTAGCTATTACTTAAAAATAAATGGCGTGGTGATAGGGTTTGTAAAGTAGGGGGCTAATCTTTTTCGCCAACATATTATTTGGCTTTACAGTAAACTTAGGGTTATTCTTTTAAAAATAATTGTGGGCAAAGCTGAATATAGGTGTGTAGTACAAGAGTGCGACGCCAATGGAGCATTATAGTAGCACAATAAACTGGCTCAATAAAACATATCGAAAACGTTTTCCTAACGCCTATTGGCTTAACTATAATGGCGATTAAATACCCAAAGTACTTAGGTGTAGAAACTGCCCCCAATTAGCAGCCTGTCTTTTGGGCTGCTGGTATTATATTCGCACCACTAAAAAAACCTACCATGAACTTGCATGAATACCAGGCGAAAGAATTGCTAAAAAAATACAATGTACCCGTACAAGAAGGCATCGCTGTAGATAATGTGATGAGTGCCGAAGAAGCCTACCGCCAAATAAAGACGCAGACAGGCAATTCTTTTGCTGTGATTAAAGCTCAAATACATGCAGGTGGCCGTGGCAAAGGAAAGATTAGAGGCTCCGAACAAAGAGGCGTGGCAGTGGCAAAAAGCCTGGAAGATGTAACCAGTATTTCCCGTAATATTCTGGGTGGCACCCTGGTGACTATACAAACCGGGGCCGCCGGTAAAAAGGTGAGTAAAATTTTAATAGCGCAGGATGTGTATTACCCAGGCCCCAACCCTATAAAAGAATTTTACCTGAGCATTTTACTAGATAGAGCCAAAGGACAGAATGTAGTTATGTACAGCACCGAAGGTGGCATGGACATAGAAGAAGTGGCGCACAATACCCCTGAAAAAATATTTAAAGAATGGATTCACCCTGCTGGTGGCTTGCAGGGTTTTCAGGCAAGAAAAATTGCTTTTAACCTCGGCCTTAGTGGCGAGGCTTTTAAAAGCTGTGTAAAATTTGTAACCAATCTTTACAGTGCTTACGTGGGTCTTGATTGCGGTATGGTTGAAATAAACCCCCTGTTTAAAACCAGCGATGATAAAATAATAGCAGTGGATTGTAAAATGAGCCTGGACGAAAATGCCCTGATGCGTCATAACGATTTAGCTGCTTTGAGAGATGTAACCGAAGAAGACCCAACAGAGGTAGAAGCCGGGCAGTTTAACCTCAACTTTGTAAAACTGGATGGCAACGTGGGCTGCATGGTTAACGGTGCTGGCCTGGCCATGGCTACCATGGATATGATTAAACTTAGTGGTGGTGAGCCTGCCAACTTTCTGGACGTTGGCGGTAGCGCCAATGCACAAACTGTAGAGGCCGGTTTCCGGATTATACTAAAAGACCCGAAAGTAAAAGCAATTCTTATAAATATTTTTGGCGGCATCGTTCGCTGCGACCGTGTGGCACAGGGTGTAATAGATGCGTATAAAACCATTGGCGAAATTAATATACCCATCATAGTGCGCCTGCAAGGTACCAATGCTACCGAAGCCAAAAAACTGATAGATGAGAGTGGGCTTAAAGTACAGAGTGCCATACTGCTAAGCGAAGCTGCCGACCTGGTGAATAAGGCTGTTGCTTAGTAATTAGTGTATCCTAATTAAATTTATCCGGCTACAGGAATATTATTAAACCCATCATCGCTCTGCCCCATGGCAGAGCGTTTCATTTTGGCGGATAACTCGGGGCCAAGGTATTTTTCAATGATGTGGTGAACCCAATAAATGATGGGCGTCATTAAAATCGCAACAATAAATTTATACACATAATTTACAAGCGCTACTGCTATAAACAAACTGAACGGCCAAACAAAATCATCTTTTTGACCGCTGATTCTACTGCCAATGTAAAAGGCAATAAAGAGCACCACAAAACTGTCTATCAGTTGCGATATAAGTGTGGAGCCGGTGGCACGGAGCCATATCCGCTTTTCGCCAGTGGCTTTTTTAATTTTATGAAATACAAACACATCAACTAACTGACTAAGGACAAATGCTGCAAGGGAGCCAAGTATAATGTTTCCGCCCTGGCCTAATACACTTTGATACGCCTTTTCCATATCGGGTACGCCGCTGCCTGTTTTGCTGGTTATAAAAAAATCAGCCGGGGCAAGCCTCATGGCACCATAAAAAACAATAAAGGCAAAAGCAATTAAACCAGCCGTGAGGAAAGAAAGAAACCTTACCCCTTTTGGGCCATAATATTCATTGATGATATCGGTCATTATAAAAACGACCGGCCATAGCAACACGCCGGCAGTAAGGTTGATGCTAAGAATATTTCCAAACACTTTCATTTGAACGGGTGTCAAACCAAATGTTTTTTCAAGCGAAAATATTTTTACGCCAATGATTTCAGCAATAAGGGTATTGGCTATAAAAAAACCGGCGAGTATTAAAAACAGCCGGGTTGCTTTGTTGTTGATGATGTTCGTAATCATGTGTACTGGAAATAAATTATTTGAAGAACAAGGAACAATGCGTTGGCCAACTGCAACCATTTGGGTATAGGAACCTTTTTTCGTCGTATTAACAATACCAATGTACAAATGTTTACCACCATTGTAGTGCTGGTAGCTATAAAGTAGGCGGTAATTACAAGGTTGCTTACCAATGATGGATCCCATTTTTCGATGCCTTTGATCCAATGCATAGCAAATACCACGGCGAAAGCAGTATTGGCGAGGAAGGCTACTTTGGAGAAAAAACGAAGCATTGGGTAGAAATTTGTAGTACAGAGGCATAACAATTTTTGCCCCATCAGTAGTGGATAAATAATTGAGCCATTTACTTTGCGGCTCGGATTGATTTTTTCAGGCAATCAGTTTTTTGATATCCGCCTCAATCTCATTTAAACTCTGCGCTTTTTCCAATTGCTTTTGACCCAATTTGTATTTTTCAAACTCTTCGGTTGATTTTTCTACCGCATTTTCGTGGCTAATTTTTCCTGCATGGTGCCATTTGGTCTTGCGTCAACCAAACTGTTTCTTCATCTAATCCTACATCTATTTTAATGCTGCCGTCCTGGTTTTGATAGATGAGTATGTCGCTGTTAGGGATGTTGATTTTCTAACGTAGCGTTTAAAAAAAATCTCTGGCTAATGGGTTGTATTTAAAGAACCATATAAAGCCGCCATTTTCTTTAAAACAGCGACCCCTGCCCATCAGCCTCCTTCTTCTCTTTTACTACCCATTCCATCACCACCTGTTTTTTATCCACCAGTTTTGTGCCGATGGCTTTCCAGCCCATTACATCTACAAACTCATGTATTTTGAGTACTTGTTCTTTGGCTTCATTCTTTTTACCCACCAATAATTTTATAACAGGCTCGGCTTCGGTGGTCACCAATTCCAGGTAATTCTCCGCACCTTCTTTTATAAAACCAAACTTGGTTTGCAGTGTAAGGGTTTCTATTTTAAACCGCTTAATGTTGAACTGGATTTTATCATTATCGTAATACACGGCCGTAATAATTTTCTTCTGGTCGAACCGCTCTATCAGCAATACACTGTCGGCCTCAAAACGTTGAGTAAACTCCTGGTCGGTTATTTCGTACTGGCCATTATTATAGATAACGAGTATTTTATCGTCGCCCTCGAACATGCCAAGATACATGCCTTTTTCCTCAGTGTTAAGGCGGCCAAACTGGTCATCATACCACAGCTTTCTACCAGCCAATGTGCTGCGGCCAGCTTCTTTAAACTTCACCTGCTTAACAGGATATTTACTAAGCTGATTTCCTTTGCTGCTGCGGCCTTTTATTTCCAGTTCTTCAAAATAAAATTCAAATTCTTTAGTCCTGGCATTACAGTTGGGGCTCAATATTACCTTTACACTTTCAGCTTCGCCGTTGGGGTTTATGGTAAAATAATGCACCCGGCTTTTATCGTTACCCTGCGTAAGGTCGTATTCTTTATCCCTGGTAATAGCGGTAACGTTAAAGCGTTTTACAAAGCTGATGCCTGATTTTCCATCCGCATAAATCATGTTGTAGGTTGTGCGTTCATCGCCCTTTTCAAATACAGCTGCATGGATAATATCCTTGCCCACAAATGTTTTATCGGCTACCCTTACGATCTTCATTTTACCTGCTTTGGTAAACACGATAATATCATCCAGGTCGCAGCACTCCGCTATCATTTCATCCTTCTTTAAACCGCTGCCCACAAAGCCTTCGGCCCGGTTCATATACACTTTGGTATTGGCTATGGCCACATGCTTTGGTTGGATAGTATCAAATGGCTTTATCTCTGTTTTCCGTTCGCGGCCTTTGCCAAATTTCTTTATCAGGTCTTCAAAATGCTTTACGGCAAAATCAGTAAGATTTTCCAGGTCAAACTTTACCTGGGCAATGTCTGCTTCAATATTTTTAATCTGGTTATTGAGGTCTTCAATATCCAGTTTGTAAATACGGCGAACGGGTTTTTCGGTTAGTTTTAATATGTCGTCCCGTTCTATGGGTCGGTTTAATTTTTTCTTAAATGGCGCAAAAGCCTTGTCTATTGCTTCAATCACATTCTCCCAGGTTTCGTGGCGTTGCTCCAGTTCTTTGTAAATTTTTTCTTCAAAGAAAATCTTCTCAAGGCTGGTGTAATGCCATTTGTCATTCAGTTCGTCCAGCTTTATTTCAAGCTCTCTTTTCAACAGGCTTTTTGTGTGCTCTGTGCTACTGCGAAGTAATTCGCTTACCGTAATAAAAACAGGTTTATTATTACTGATTACACAAGCATTGGGGCTAATGCTCACCTCGCAATCTGTAAAAGCAAACAAGGCATCAATGGTTATATCTGGCGAAATACCCGCGGCCAGCTCTACGAAAATATTTACCTCTGCGGCGGTTACATCGGTAACTTTTTTAATCTTGATTTTGCCCTGGTCGTTGGCCTTGGTTATAGAATCAATTAGTGAAGAAACCGTTACACCAAATGGCACATCTTTTATTACTAAAGTCTTTTTGTCCACCTCTTCTATCCGGGCTCTTACCCGTATTTTACCGCCCCGTTTTCCATCGTTGTAATTGGTTGCATCTACCTGGCCGCCGGTTAAAAAATCAGGATACAGTTCAAAACTTTTGCCCCTCAAAGATTTTATACTGGCCTGGCACAATTCAATAAAATTATGTGGCATAATCTTGGTGCTAAGCCCTACCGCAATACCTTCTGCACCGTGCGCCAACACCAGCGGAAATTTCATGGGGAGCGTCACCGGTTCCTTCTTTCGGCCATCGTAGCTCATGGCCCAATCGGTGGTCTTGGCATTAAAAGCAATTTCCAGTGCCAGCTTGCTTAGTCGGGCTTCTATATATCGTGGAGCAGCGGCGGTATCGCCGGTACGCACGTCGCCCCAGTTGCCTTGCGTTTCTATCAGCAAATCTTTTTGGCCCATGTTTACCATGGCGTCAAAAATGCTCATATCTCCATGCGGGTGGTACTGCATGGATTGACCAACAATGTTAGCGACTTTATTAAACCGGCCATCATCCATTTCCTTCATGGCGTGGAGAATACGGCGCTGCACAGGTTTAAGGCCATCTTCTATAGCTGGCACAGCCCGTTCAAGTATTACGTAGCTGGCATAATCCAGAAACCAACCTTTGTAGAGATCGCTTACTCCGGTGGTTTCGTTATGGGTGTTTTGGAGGGCTTGTTCTTCGGGGGTCATTAATGTATTGGTATTTTAAAGTAAAAGATTTCTGCCTTTTACAACTGCTGTTATTTGCAAAAATGAGCCATACTTTTCCTATTTAATTTTCATCCTTAAATGGATCCATGTCATCCCTATACTTTCCCCGAAAAGCGGCTATTAAAATTCTTATTCCATTTACAATTAAAGCAACACTGCCAAAGGATAAAGCCACCGCCAAAGCCATTTTATTTTTATTATAGAACAAAAAAATGGCAAAACCTGCCAGACCAAGGGCTGCTAATATTGAAAAAATGCCCATTATATACCCGCCCCTGTTTTCAATTTTAAATTCACCCCCCTGAAGCTGATACAACTGGTTTAATAAGTCGTCAGATGTTGATACCGCCAATCCACGCTGACCAACCAGGTTTTCTACTATTAATTAACGTCTCGTTCCTTCTTTTATGGCTGACATAGCGTAGTCAATATGTCCTTCATTTACACCTATTTGTCCAAACCCATCTTTTGCTTCCTGATACTTTGACATAGTTTTTAGTTTATCGCATACTTGATTTGTTGATTCTCGTCTTCTTAATCTTTTGTTCCTTCATCCCACTTTAACGTATCTCCCACCCCCGCATCCATCCCATTTAATTCCAGCATTACAAAATCGGTAACTGCGGTCACTTTATGCCAAACGTTTGGTGCAATCCATACTTCCGCGGGGCCTATTAAGGTTTCAGTTCCTGTAGCACCGCTAGCCAAATCTCTCCAGTCAAGTGTGGCCGTTCCGCTCATCATAATCAACTTTTCGGGCTGCTTGGATGGGTGCTTAGCAGTATGGTAATGATTGCCGCTTACCGACCCGGCTTTGCGATGCGCAACCATAAACTGGCCTGTTCTTTCTGTATCAAATACAAAAGTGGCACCCCGCTCATCGCTGCCTATTTTAATCAGTGGTGTTACTTTAACCATTGACCCCACCCTCCTCTTCTGACACTGCTTTTTTCTTTAACGATGCCATGTTCGGGTCCTTCAGTTCAAAATCTTTCATGTTTTTTATTTCGCCTTTTACTTCCCATTCATTATTTACTATCAACCCTTTTAACCGCCATAATAAAAAGGCATCGCCCGTCTTTTCTGTTTCTTTGCTTAAAAAATGGAAGATGATTTTTGAAGCTTTTTGAAAATCGCCAACAACATATTTTCTGAGCAAGTTGTCGTAAAAATGCGCACCATAGCTGCTTAGTTTTTTTCCACCTTCCAACAGCCTTACTTCGTTGCCATCGGCACATAGCTTTTTCCATTCGTCGGGATCCACTTCAAACTCCGACGGGGTTATTGGCCTTGCCAGCTTTTTTGCTTTTAAAAATTCTTTGGGTGCAATCTGGTATAGGTTAGTCGGGTAAAAAATCCCGCCCTTCTCATTGATAAAAGGGAGGTTATTCATGTACAATACAAACACACGCCCCTGAAATTCTTTCATGTAATGTAGCAGCCAATAATAGCTGCACACATCGTGTTTATTTTGCGCCATCCATACCCAGATAATTTCTTCCTCGTTACGGCGCATGGTGCCTACCAGTTCGGCGGCGGTTTGGGTATCGTTTACTTCGCCGGTATCTACTTTGCCATCATAATCGCCACCAGCCAGCACTTCTCTCCACCATTGCTTACGGGCTTCTATGCCTTCGCCTATATAAATATTGCCCAATGGGCCTACGGCAAAATCGTCTTTTATCTGCACAATTTCACCTTGTAAAGTTTCGTCAAGGTCAATGGCCTTTTGCAGGGCTGCTATGTTTGCTTCTTCAAAAACGATGTGGATCAAAATGAAAAAAATATTGGTGATAAATAACAGATCTTAAGACATTATTGTTTGATACAATATTAGAATCGTGATTGTATCTACCTGATACATATCAAGTTCTCACGGTTTTTATAAACCGAGAAACCGTAAGGTTTTATGACCTCATGAAACAGTTGAGTAATGCCCGGTTGTAACCATTCATGCAGTTCGATAAAAATTACTTTTACTTTTGGCAACCACTTCGATACATCGCCAGCGAACAAGGCTTTCTCGGCACCTTCTATATCTATTTTCAAGATGTCTATATAATCCCACCCCATTTTTTCCATGATGCCATCGATAGTTATGGAATGGATGGAATTTTTGCTGGGCACGGTCGCTTCCTCCGTTTCGAATGCCCAGCTTTCAGTACCGGGTGCCTGTTTGATGTTTAGGTAACATTCTTTGTCCCACAGGCCTCTTTTTAGTTTGGTTACTAACGGATACATTGCCGTATTCTTTTCGATCATTTCGAAATTTTCTGTGTCAGGCTCTATGGCCACGATTTGGGCAGATGGGTATTTATGGCTTAGGAAAACCGCGGATAAACCGATATTGGCACCGCCGTCGATCACGTTCTTCACTTCGAACGGAACATGTATATCATACCCTTTAGAAACAAACAATTGATCGAATACCCAAACATCTGACTTTGTGGTACGCAAATGTATGGGCTGTAGATAACCCTTAAGATGCACTGCTACCTCTTTTCCCGCAAGTGCTATTTTTATATGGGTTCGCAAGCCCTGCCAAAGTCCAAGCCGTTGGAGATATCTGTACAGTCGTATCAAAAAATGTTTCATATTGTATTTCTAAACCAAGCTGTCTTTTCAAATAACTACTGCTTGTTTTATCTTAATTAATTCTCAAATTTAAGCCAGTTCCTCCGCCAAATCCAATTCCACCCGCAGGTTCTGTATAATGAAAGTTTGCCGTTCCATGGTGTTTTTGCCCATATAGTATTCCAGCAAGCCTTGTATATGGTCGCCACTTTCCAGCAGCACTGGTTGAAGTTTTATATCGGCACTAATAAATTTACCAAACTCATCCGGCGATATTTCGCCCAATCCTTTGAACCTTGTTATCTCTGGGTTTTTACCCAACTTGTTCATAGCCGCTTGTTTGGCTGTTTCGTCGTAACAATAAATGGTTTCCTGTTTATTGCGAACACGAAAGAGGGGTGTTTCTAAAATATACAGGTGTCCTTTTTTTACCAACTCCGGAAAAAACTGCAGAAAAAAAGTCATGATGAGCAGGCGGATGTGCATCCCATCTACATCAGCATCGGTGGCCAATATTACGCGGTTATAACGCAGCCCCTCAATACCATCTTCAATATTCAGCGCATGTTGCAGCAGGTTAAATTCTTCGTTTTCGTAAACGATTTTTTTAGTAAGTCCGTAACAGTTGAGTGGCTTGCCCCGCAGGCTGAATACGGCTTGTGTATCGGCATTGCGGCTTTTGGTAATACTGCCGCTGGCACTGTCGCCTTCGGTAATAAAAATGGTACTCTCCATTTGTTTGGCCACAAATTCTTCTTTGTTTTTTGTGGGCGGATCGGTATCAAAATGTACATGGCAATCCCGCAATTTTTTATTGTGCAGGTTCGCTTTTTTAGCCCGGTCTTTTGCCAAATTCTTTATGCCCGCCAGTTCCTTTCTTTCCCTTTCGCTCTGGTCTATCCGCTTCTTTAATTCTTCAGCAATCTTTGGGTTTTTGTGCAGGTAATTGTCCAGCTCTTTGCTCAAAAATTCCTGCATAAAATTCTTCATGCTTGGCCCATTTTCGTACACTATGGTGCTACCGAGCTTGGTTTTTGTCTGGCTTTCGAAAACGGGTTCCTGAACCCTTACACTCACCGCTGCCACAATGCTCTGGCGAATGTCGGCGGCCTCGTAATCTTTTTTATAAAAATCGCGGATGGTTTTTACATAACACTCTCTAAAAGCCTGTTGGTGCGTACCGCCCTGAGTGGTAAACTGGCCGTTTACAAAGCTGTAAATGTCTTCTCCATAATCGTTGTTGTGGGCAAGGGCTAATTCTATGTCTTCGCCTTTTAGGTGGATGATTGGGTAACGCAACTCGTCGGCATTGGTTTTACGCTGCAGCAAATCGAGCAGGCCATTCTTACTAACAAAGCGTTTACTGTTGTAATTAATCACCATCCCTGCATTAAGATAGCAGTAGTTCCAAAACTGATTCTCAAGGTATTCGCCTACATAGTGATAATTTTTGAAAATGCTTTCGTCTGGTATAAATACAACTTCGGTACCGTTATCGTCTGTGGTTTTTTCTTCTTTACTATCAAGGCGCAAAATGCCTTTTCCAAACTCAGCCATTTTTAGTTTGCCCTCCCTAAAACTGGTAACTTTAAAATAACTGCTGAGTGCGTTTACAGCCTTAGTGCCTACACCGTTTAAGCCTACCGATTTCTGGAACACTTTACTGTCGTATTTGGCACCGGTATTTATTTTGCTTACTACATCCACCACCTTGCCAAGGGGTATGCCACGGCCATAATCTCTTATGGTTACCTGGCCATTATTTATGGTTACGTCTATATGCTTGCCATAGCCCATCGTGTGCTCATCTATGCAGTTGTCTATCCCCTCCTTCATCAGCACATAAATACCATCGTCGGGGCTGGTGCCGTCGCCGAGTTTGCCAATATACATGCCCGGCCGCAGGCGTATATGCTCCTGCCAGTCGAGGGTGCGGATGCTCTCTTCGTTGTATTCAAACATACCCACTTTTTCTGCTGCCATACTTCATTTTTTCGCTAACATGCAAATATAGCCGTGCAGCAAAACCTTTAAATTATTGTTTTGAACACCAGGCTTTTGGTTGTGCATAAACAACCTTTACACCAAAAGGGAGCTTGTAAAAACGATTATAAAATTAAAACCGGATTGTAAAATGTTGCTTCACCTTAAACTCCTTTCTTAAAAAAACGAGGCCGATAAAGAATAGGTCAATGGTAAGTTTTACCCTATCATCTGCTTTGATGATTTCCCAGGCGGCTTCCATTTCGCTGCTCCAGTGTATATCGTCGAAAATTAAAATAGTATGTTCTTGGCTGTGGGCCATGAGTTGTTCAAAGTATCGCAGGGTAGGCTCTTTACGATGGTTGCCATCTACAAATGCCAGGTCGGCTCTTGCAATTTTATTAAGCGTTGGGGCAAGGGTTATATCAAAGTTGCCCAACACTAAATTGATATTTTTCAAGGCAAGCAGTTCAAAATTTTGCTTGGCCAAACTGGCAATAGCCGGTGCGCCTTCCATGGTAGTTACCGAAGCAATACTGCTGGCCGAAGCCAGATAAGAAGTAGTAATACCCAGCGAAGTACCCAATTCTATAATATTTTGCGGGGCATAATAATTTACCAGCCTAAACATGAGCTGACCAAATTTTTGGGGCTTTAGTGCCGTTTGGGCTATTTGTTTAACGGCCCTGTTTTTTGTTTTCGATACCACGGAGCCAGCACCGTAATCTTCCACTTCTATAATTGCGGCATTGGTTTTCAATGCCTGCCTTAATGATTCAATTTGCTTATAAAAATAGAAACGGCGTTTATCGTTGAGTACATTAGTTATAAAATCGAAAACAAAAGGCGAATGGGTACCGTGCCCTTTTCCGTTGGAAGCGGTGATATAATACTTCAGGTATTTTATAGCTAGTTGAAAAGGAGCGTACATGCTTGATAATGATGGATGATTAGTTAATTGATAATAAACGAATGGACATGATGAACCGATGCGAATGTCATTATCAATTATCATTTAGAAAATTATCCATTGGTTCTTTCCCATGTTTCGAATGAATAAGCGAAGGCATGTTTGGCATCTTGCAGCATATTTTTCTGAAAGATTTTCTGCCATTCGCTTTCTTCAATTACAGGGAAAAATGCGTCGGCATCATGGATTTCAGTGTGTACCCTCGTCATGTAAATTTTATCAGCCATGGCAAATGATTGCTCATAAATTTGCCCGCCACCTATAATGAAAACTTCATTGGTAGCGAGTGTAGCGGCCTCTTTCAAAGCATTTACTATACTATCCGATGTTACTACACCGTCGGGTTTCGAATTGGGTTGTGTAGTGATAATAATATTGGTACGGCCTGGTAAAGGCTTGCCCACACTTTCGAAAGTTTTACGCCCCATTATTACCGGCATTGCCCAGGTGGTATTCTTGAAAAATTTAAGGTCGTTTGGCAAATGCCAAAGCAACTGCCCATTTCGGCCAATGGCATTGTTGGTGGAAGCAGCTACTATTAATGTTATGTTCATTGGAGGGTTGGTCATTTGGGTTATCAGTCATTAGCGGAAACCGGCAATTAGAGCATTATTGATTATCCTCTATCCATTAAACCGCAACCATAGCTTTAATTGCCGGGTGGCTTTGATAATCTATTAATTCGAAGTCTTCGAAACGGAAGCCATAGATATTTTTTACCAAAGGATTTATTTTAAGGTGTGGCAATGGAAATGGGGTTCTGTCTAATTGCAAAGTGGCTTGTTCAAAATGATTTTTGTAGAGGTGCACATCGCCAAAGCTATGGACAAAATCTCCGGGGTCGAGGTCGCATACCTGTGCTATCATTAAGGTGAGTAAGGCGTACGATGCAATATTAAATGGTACACCCAAAAACACATCTGCACTGCGTTGGTACAACTGGCAGCTTAGCCGCCTGCGTTGTCCTACTCCCTGGGGTGAGTTAGAAGTTGCAGGCGCCACATAAAACTGGAACATGGTATGGCAGGGCATTAAAGCCATTTTTGAAAGATCGGCCACGTTCCAGGCACTTACTATAAGGCGGCGGCTATCGGGGTTCGTTTTTATTTCGTTTATCAGCCAGGTAATCTGATCAGTTACTGTGCCATCGGCACCTTGCCAGCTACGCCATTGTTTACCGTACACCGGGCCCAGGTCGCCTTTGTCATCCGCCCATTCGTCCCAAATGCGAACGCCGTTTTCTTTTAAATAAGTAATGTTGGTATCGCCTTTTAAAAACCAGAGCAATTCGTGTATAATTGATTTTAAATGTAGCTTTTTTGTAGTCACCATGGGGAAGCCTTCAGCCAAATTAAACCGCATTTGATAACCGAATATGCTTCGGGTTCCGGTGCCGGTTCTATCATTTTTATCGGCTCCGTTTTTCATTATATAGTCCAGCAGACTTAGGTACTGTTGCATGGCGTAAAATTAGGGGGTAAGCAACAGGCCCCGTAGCAAAGGTTTATGGACTGTGGGAAGCGTGGGGATTAATTATGCCACGGATTCGCAGATTTTTGGGTGGTACAGATTAGCAAATTTTTGGGTGGCAGCGTATGCGCAGATTTTTACTAAAAATTCACCTTTACGCCACCCAATGCCTGAAACCCCAGCACAGGGTACTGCTGCCAGCGTTGGTATTGGGTGTTAAGCAGGTTGCTAAATTGCAGCCAGAGCAATACATTTTTATACACCCTAAATTCCAGCCCGGCGTTAAGATCCAGGGCTGGCTTGGTTTTATCGGTAGCGGCCTTGGTTTTGTACCAATTCCCCTCAAAATAAAACAGGTCGGCGGTAAGGTAAAAATCTTTAAAAAGCTTTGCCCGTACGTGGCTGTTTATTTCTAGCGGAACCAACCCGTAAGGCTCCAGGTTTAGCTTAAGGCCACCAAAGGTTTGTGCCTTAAACCCGGCATTAAAATAAAAGTTATCGGCTTTTTGATAGCTGATTTCTCCCTGAAGCTTGATAGAATTAATTTTTGGCTCCATCGCCACCCGATAAGTTTTACCATCGCTGCTATCGTTTAAGAACAAGGCTACATTATTGCGCTGCACATACCCAACTTTAGCCAGGTAACTAAAATGCTCACCGCTGTTACCCTTTATACCGGCATACATTTCGGTGTTACGGGTATTAAATATTGTTTGGGGCTGAGCTATCCAGGGGTTAAAACCGGCCAGGTTCCGGTAACTATTAACGTCGTAATAGCCCTTCCAGCCAGCAATGCCTTTAAAACTCTGATTGGGAATATTCGCCTCCAACTCAATATCGGGCAGCAGTTTAAACTCGCTGTTATCCCAGCTCGGCATTACGCCTGCTTTCAATACAAATATGTCGTTGCCCCAGGTAATTGAAGGAATAATACTGAATAAATTATTGGTAGAAGAAACCGCTTTGCCGGTAAATTTTACCAAATCTGCCTGTAGCTCCACCCCAAATTTCAGGTTGTCGGTAATGCCCTTTTCAAATGGGGCCACAAGTTGAAAATGCGATTCCTTTCCATCGTTGTTATCTGTAAAAAGCCACAGGTTTAAGGCAGGAGAATAGTTAAGCCCAAAGTCGTTTGGTACATTGTTAGCCAGCCCGGCATTGATATTAAAAGTAGAAAACCGTTGTAGCAACTGGTCTTTGCTAAACTTGAGCGAATCGGGCTTGTAGCCATATTTGTGGG
>Ga0105048_10009942_pt1 | contig 15086 bp, 13 predicted proteins | sample MAT05_FD_78382 | JGI IMG/M metagenome (GOLD analysis project Ga0105048, IMG submission 78382) | Freshwater microbial communities from Lake Fryxell liftoff mats and glacier meltwater in Antarctica - MAT-05 | ecosystem: Environmental > Aquatic > Freshwater > Ice > Liftoff microbial mat | place... | reverse complement strand
GGGCCGCAATCAGGAAATGGTACTCGCTTCGCTCAATGCACTCGACGCCGAAGAGTTGGCCAACACCGTGATCCTCAGCGGCGGCACCGATGGCGAAGACGGTCCGACCGATGCCGCGGGAGCCATTGCCGATGCGGATGTGGTTCGGCGAATGGAGGAATTGAAGCTCAACCCTTCAGACTATCTCGACCGCCACGACGCATACCATTTCTTCGAGGCAACCGGCGGCTTGCTTAAAACGGGCCTCACCGGTACCAACGTCACGGATCTGGCCGTGTGGTTGGTGGAATGATTTACCTCCGCTTACCGCGGCCGATGGCGTAATAATCGAATCCCTGTTGGGCCATCGCTTTTTCATCGTAGATGTTGCGGCCGTCGAAGATCACCGGAGCGGTGAGCAACTTCTTCATCAGTTCGAAATCGGGGGTGCGGAACTCCGCCCATTCGGTGAGGATTGCCAGCCCATCGGCCCCTTCGAGGACGCCGTAGGGCTTATCGCAATACACGAGTTTGTCGCCGTAGATCGCTTTCACGTTCGACATCGCTTCCGGATCGTGAACCCGGCACTTCGCCCCAGCTTTCAAAAGTTCGTCGATCAACACGAGGGCGGGGGCTTCGCGGATGTCGTCCGTGCGCGGTTTGAATGCGAGGCCCCAGATCGCGATGGTCTTCCCCGAGAGTTTGTCGCCGAAGTGAGAGCGAATCTTCGTGAACAATACTTGTTTTTGGGCTTCGTTCACATCGTCCACTGCCTGCATCATCGCCAGTTCGTTCCCGACCTTCCGGCCCATGCCGAGGATGGCTCGGATGTCTTTCGGGAAGCACGATCCGCCGTAGCCTGGGCCGGGGAAGAGGAATTGGAAGCCGATGCGTTGATCGTGGCCAATGCCCCTGCGGACGTCGTTGATATCGGCATCCAGTTTGTCGCAGAGATTCGCCATCTCGTTGATGAAGCTGATTTTCGTGGCGAGCATCGCGTTCGCCACGTACTTCGTCATCTCGGACGATTCCGGCGTCATCACAAGGAACGGCCGTTCGGTGCGGAGGAACGGGGCGTACAGTTCGCGGAGCGCTTCGCCGACTTCCGGTTTACGAACGCCCACGACCACGCGATCCGGCTTCATGAAATCTTCGATCGCCGCGCCTTCTTTGAGAAACTCTGGGTTGCTCGCAATATCCACGTGCGGGCAACCGTTCTCGGCAAGAATCTCGGCCACGCGTTTGTTCGTGCCCACGGGCACGGTGCTTTTCGTGATGACCACGCGGGAACCGGGAGGCCCGACCGGTTGCGATTTCAAGGCGAGGGCGATGGCCTTGGCCACGGCCCACACCGCCGAGAGATCGGCATCCCCGGCATCCGATTGCGGAGTGCCCACGGCGATGAAGATGAGCCGGGCTTGCTGAACGGCGGTGGCGAGGTCGGTGGAGAATTGCAACCGGCCATCGCGGCGATTCTTGCCGACGAGTTCTGTCAGCCCCGGCTCGTAGATGGGAATGCCGCCGGAATTCAACAATTCGATCTTCGCAGGGTTGTTGTCGATACACACAACATCGTTGCCGCTCTCGGCGAGACAAGTGCCGGTGACCAATCCGACGTACCCGGTTCCAACGACGACCACTTTCACGGGATGCTCCACTCTTGTTAGCCCGTCGCGACAGCGAGGACTTCCAATAAAGTAAATGTATTTGCATTGGTTCGACGTTCCGGAAGCCCTCGCTGGCGCGTCGGCTAACGGGTCGTCATTCGCCAGTAATTAAGAATATCGGTCAGCGTACGCTTCGATTCCAGTTGCGGCTTCCAACCCGTCACGGCGATGAGCTTCTTCGTATCGGCCCTGCTCACGGCGGTATCCGCGCCGCGGCCCGGCTCAATTTTTGAACGCACTTCCACACTCACGTTGCTCAACGATACCAACTCCGCCAACAGGTCGGCGATTTTCCACACTTCGCCGCGGCCCACGTTGTACGCTTCGCCCGATTCCCCTTTTTCGAGCACCATTCTCAAAGCGACAACCATATCTCGAACGTCCGTAATATCGCGTAGGCCGGAAAGATCGCCGGTTTCGAGGATCGGCGCTTGCTTGCCGGCTTCTATGGCCGCGATCTGCCGGGCGAAGTTGGCCACGGCGTAATCGGCGGCTTGGCGCGGGCCGATCTGATTGAATAATCGCACGCGAACAACATCCATACCCGCCGAGCGCGTCACCTGGTAGCTGAGCAAATCGGCGGCGGCTTTGCTCGTGGCGTAGGGGCTGGCCGGTTTCAGTGGGGCGGTTTCATCGAGGGTGATTCGCCCGGGTTCGGGGTCGCCGTACACGAGGCCGGTCGACGCAAAGAGAATCCTCGGGCGAGCGTCCGAACGCTGCACGGCTTCGTACAGATTCATCGTCCCTTGCAAGTTCGCGGCCCAACATGCGGAGGGTTCTTGAAAGGATTTCCCCGTGTTGGCATACCCCGCTAAGTGCACGATGGCATTGGGCTGGAACTCCGCGATCGTTCGTTCCATCGATGCGACGTCGGACAATTCCGCGGCGAAGAGAGGCACAGAACTGGAGAGCGGATCGAGTTCTTTCGGCCAAACCGGCGTGCGACCGAAACCGGCCAAAGTGTATCCGCCGTGCGCGAACAAATGCTCGGCCAAATGCCCGCCCACGAACCCGGTGATGCCTGTGATCAGAACTCGCATAGCTCGTAGTCGACAAGCTATCAGGTAGTCAGGTCGGTAAGGTCGATCTCGACCTGAGGACTTGACGACTCTGACGACTTGAAGGCCTAGATCCCTCGGGCTTTGGTGTCGGAGGTATCGCCGGATTTCAAACGTTCGAGATCGGTTTTCACCATCATCTCGATCATTTTCTCGAAGCTCACTTCCGGTTCCCAACCGAGTTTGGCTTTGGCCTTGGCAGGGCTGCCGATGAGCAGATCGACCTCGGCGGGCCGCACGAACGCCGGATCGAGAACCACGTACTTTTCCCAATTCAGATCGACGGTCGCGAAGGCGAGTTCCACCAACCTCTTCACGGTGTGCGTCAGCCCGGTAGAGATGACGAAGTCATCCGGCGTATCTTGTTGAAGCATCAACCACATGGCCCGAACGTAATCCCCGGCGAAGCCCCAATCGCGCTTGGCGTCGAGGTTGCCGAGGCGGAGTTCCTTGGAAAGGCCGAGTTTGATGCGGGCGACGCCGTCGGTCACTTTGCGGGTGACGAACTCGCGGCCCCGACGCGGGGATTCGTGGTTGAAGAGGATGCCGGAAACGCAGTACATGTTGTACGATTCGCGGTAGTTGATCGTGATCCAATGCCCGTATAACTTTGCCACGCCGTAAGGGCTGCGCGGGTAGAAGGGGGTATCTTCGGTCTGGGGTACCGCTTGCACTTTGCCGAACATCTCGCTCGAGGAAGCTTGGTAGAAGCGGATGCGATCCTTGCCCAACAGCCGGATGGCTTCGAGCATCCGCGTCACGCCGATGGCGGTGAATTCCCCGGTGAGGCAGGGTTGTTTCCAACTCGTGGGAACGAAGCTCTGCGCCGCGAGATTGTACACTTCGTCCGGGTTGCTCTCTTTGATGACGTCGATCAGCGAAAGTTGATCGAGCAAATCGGCTTGATGGAGGTGAATCCGCGACGCGATGTGATTGATTCGGTCGAACGTTTCGGTGCTCGCCCGGCGGACGATCCCGTGAACTTCGTACCCTTTTTCGAGCAGTAACTCGGCCAAGTAGCTACCATCTTGACCGGTGATACCCGTAATCAACGCGCGTTTCATTCGACAATTTCCTCGGTCGCCGGTGGGCGGTGCATCCGCCGGGTGCCGGGGGATGTTGCCGTGAAAATGTATGAAATGATCGGTGAATTATCCAGCGCGGCCGAATTACTTCCCTTGGGCGAGCGCCGCATAATGGGCTAGCATGGCGCGGTGCAAGGTCGCGTACACGAGTTCATCCCCCACGGCGGCCCGGCCGAAATGCACCTTCAGCTTCGCCATGTGTTTCACCAAATCGGAAACGTTCGCACCCACCGATGCCCACTTGGAATTCAATACTATCGCGGCATCGGTCTCGGTGCTGAACTTCGCGGCGGAATCCATGGCGTTGAAAAACGAAAGCAGTTTGCCTGCTTCCGCGATATTCGCTTTGGAAGCGAACGATTCTAAGGCCGCGCGGAGTTGGGTGCTGGCTTCGCGGAGTTTCGCGGCTTCGCCGGGATTGGCTTTCTTTCCCGCGAAGAGCGCAGCCGCAACGGATACATAGGCCTCGATCAGCGGTTCCGCGTTCGCTTCTTCCGGAAACGTATCGGGGAACGCGGGCTTGTTCGACCGGTGGAACAGATTCAACAAATCCGCTGGTGGGCCACCCACGAACGCGATCTTTTCGAGAAACTCCGGCGGGCAAAGGCCCGATTTGGCCCGTTTCCCTTTCGCTTCCAGCGCGGCGATCCGCGCGGCCAACTCGTTGAGGGTCAGGCCGGACACGAGAGCGTCTTCGGTCGGATGAATCAACGTCGGTTCGACGGCCGTGAGCGGATCGGCCCCGATATCGTTTCCTTTTTCTTCCACCCACTTCGTCACTTGCTTTTGCGCTTCGCCTGTCATGGCCCGGAAGCTCGCGTTGGCTTGGGCCGCGGCGATTTCCCGTTTTTGACGGTCGAGAACGGGCTGGCTGGCGCTCTCGGGAGCGCCGAGGAACCCGCCGCCGAAGTTCGAGAGCTTGCCGGGCGAATAGAGCGGCGGGGCCGTGCGCGGCTGTATGTAGAAAGACGACGGATACATCGCGCCGTTCGGCCCGGTGGTGAATTTGGTGCCGACGCCGTTGGCCAATGGTAGAACGCCGGCGAAGAGGAACCCGGAGGTTCCGTTGAATACGGGGTTCACGTTGAAGTTGCCTTGCAGTGGCGTGTTGTAAGCGTTCGGATACGGCGTGAGCGGTTGAAATTGGGCCGAAGCTGGCACGGCGCAACAAATCGTGGAGGCGACCGCCGATAGCATGGTGCGGAAATTCATGGTGAACCTCTAGCTGAGTAGCGACCCTATGTATTATTGCCGATTCATGGCATTCCGCAAGCGCAGAGACCCGACATTCTTCGCCGAATTGGAACGAAGATGTCGGGTCTCGAGGTAGTTGCTTTGCCAAGCCAAGCCAATTCACTCCATGTCAGGTCGCATTGGCTTGGTGGGAATTCGATTTCTCTGCACGCGGAAGAATTAGGGTGAACGTGGTGCCTTTATTCAACTCGCTTTTCACCGAGACTTGCCCGCGCATCGTACCGATCAGGTGCTTGACGATCGCCAAACCCAAGCCGGTGCCCCCCATGTCGCGGGAGCGGGCTTTGTCGACGCGGTAGAAACGCTCGAACACCCTGGGCAGGTCGCGTTCGGGGATGCCGATGCCATTGTCTTCCACTTCGATTTGCACCGTGTCGGTTGAAGCTTGCCAACGGACGGTCACCAGGCCGTTTTGCGGGGTGTATTTCACCGCGTTGTCCACGAGGTTGTCGAGGATTTGCGAGAAGGCTTGTTCATCCGCCAATACGCACAGATCGCTGGGGCTTCCCACGAGCGCCACGCCGTTCACCGTGAGCCCCTTCGTTTCCGCGCGGGTGCGCTGCCGATCGATGCAGGCGTACACGGCATCTTCGACCGGGAGCGCGATGTATTCCAATCGTTGTTCGCTCGATTCGATCCTGGCCAAGCTCAAGAGGTCTTCGATCAGCGATTGCTGTCGATCGGCTTGCTCCGCGATCTGTTCGAGGAACATTCCCCGCGCGGCAGGATCCTCTACGGCGCCATCCATCAACACTTCCACGCTCGATTTGATGTTCGCCAGAGGGGTTTTGAGTTCGTGGGAGACGTTGGCCACGAAATCTTGGCGCAGGCGTTCAAGCCGCCGGAGTTCCGTGAGATCGTACAGCACGATCACGGCGCCAGAGAGGGCATCGCCCGGCAGCCGGGAAGCGTAGATGGCGATGCTCTTTTCCGTGGAACCGCGGTAGTCGAGTTCCTGCCGCTGCGGCTCGGCCTCCGCCAAGGCCTTCTCCACCAATTCTCGGAGGGAGCGTTGCCGATTCACTTCCCAAAGCTTTCTGCCTACAGCACTCGCGGGATCGAAATCGAGCAAGGCCCCGGCCCGTTCGTTGGCGAACAGGATGCGCAATTCGTTATCGATAGAGATCACGCCTTCCACCATGCCCGAAAGGATCGTTCGGAGCTGTTCGCGGTCGTGTTCCAATTGTTTGAAAGATTCGGACAATCGGTCGGTCATCGTGTTGAATGTGCGAGCGAGGCCGCCGAGTTCCCGGTTTCCACCGGCGTGGATGCGGTGGGCGAAATCCCCTACGGCGAGCCGCCGTGCGCCGTTGGTGAGTGCGTCCAAGGGTCGGGTGAAGTTGCGGGCGAGGAAATAGGCGGGCACCACGGCGAGCAGTACGATGGCCACGGCCGCGACGATCACTTCCCTGGCCAAATCCAGCAGCACTTCTTGCCCGCCGCCGCGGTGGAGAATGACGATCCCCACCGCGCCCACGGCGAGGATCACGAGAACCAGATAAGTAATGAACAATCGCCAGAACATTTTGGGTTTCACCGAGTGGAACGGGACATTTCCGAGACGCGGAGAGAAACTCGTGCTCGGAGCAATCGCCTCGCCGCGAGGTGGGCGGCCCCCGCACCGGTGGCCAAGAGGAACGCCGCGACCCAACCCAGACGCTCGAATTCCGCACGGCCGATGGAGTGCGAAGCATCGTTCAGGAAGTAGGGCAGGGAAGCGGTGGGCAAGCGGGGATCACCGGGCCAAAAGTTGGATCCGCTCGATGTGAGCAAGAGTGGGGCCGCTTCCCCCGAGGCCCGGCCAAACGCCAACAGGATTCCGGCACAGAGCGCGGGCCATACCGTGGGGAAAACGAGCCTCCACGCGGTCTGCCATTGGGAAGCCCCCAAAGAGAAGCTCGCCTCGCGCAGGCCGCCCGAAAGCACTCCGAATGCGGTTTCCCCGGATTGAACCAATATCGGCAGCATGACCAAACCCAATGCGAACGCCCCCGCCCACGCGGAGAAACCCCACCGTTGCCCGTCGAGCCACTGCGGTTCTACCAACAGGGCGAAGCCGAAGATTCCCAGCACGATCGAAGGAACTCCCCCCAAGAATTCGACCGCGAAACGGAGGGCGCCGGCGGAACGTTTCCGCCGGTTCTCCGCGAGGTAGTACCCGGCGCCCAAGCCGATGGGTACCGCGAATCCGGCGGCGATACCCAACATCATCGCGCTCCCGGCGATGGCGTGGCCCAAACCTCCGGGATGGTCGAAGGGCTGCGGGAGTTGTGTGAAGAGTTCCGCGCGGATGCCCGAACACCCGCGGAATGCTACGGTTCCCAAGACCAAGATCAGGGGGAGAAGCGCACACCAATGGCAACACGCGAGTAGCACCGAAGACAATCGTTCCAATCGCAGGTAGCGCCCGCGCGCGTAGGATGAGGGTTTTTCGTTTTGATGGTTTCCCCCGCGAAAGGTTTTCGGTTTTGCGGCCCAAGCCGAGAGCCACTTGGCCGAGAGATTCGCCAAGGATGTTGCGACAACGAGCAAGAGGCCCAGCGCGACGAGGGCGTGCCTTTGACCTCCCGAGACTTCCGTGAAGTTTTTGGCGATGGTACTGGGTACGGTATCGCCGGGGGCCAAGAGTGAGCACATGAAGGCGTCGCTATTGCCCACCACCATGGCCACGGCCATGGTTTCGCCGAGTGCTCGGCTCAACGCGAGGAAGCACCCGGCGATGACGGCCCGCTTACCGTGTGGCCAAACGACCTCCACCAGCACTTGCCAATGCGTCGCACCGAGAGCGTAAGCCCCTTCTCGCAACTGCGGTGGTGCTTTGCGAAACACGGTGTAGCTCACGGTGGTGATGAACGGCAAGATCATCAGTGCGAGAACCAGCCCGGCGGTGAGCAGGCTTTGCCCCCCGTACCCGATGGATACACCCGGTATCTTCAATGCGATGAGCGAATCGAGAACCAACGGTGCGAGGATCACCTTGCCCCAAAAACCGAAGACCACACTCGGTACTGCGGCCATCAATTCGAATAGCCCCGAACTCAGAACCCGCACGCGGTGAGGCGCCAATTCCGAAAGGTACGCCGCCGAAGCGATCCCGGCGGGAACGGCAATTGCCAAAGCGATCGCACAAGTAACAATGCTTCCGTACACAAAGCCGAGCGAGCCGAACATTCCTTGGCCGGGATCCCACCGCGCGCTCGTGAATATTCCGTTCTCCGACCAGCGGCTCAAGGCGGGCTGCGCCCACGAAAACAACACGAACAACAAACCCGCGCAGACCAAGCCCACGGATGCGGCGCAGGCCATCCGGAACGAGCGAAATATCGCATCGCCGAATCTCAACCTGTTCTCGGGGGAATTCTTCGGCATGGGTTGCCGTTCACTCCAAATGGATTCGGTCGAGAATGCTTGCCGCGTTAGAACGAATATTTGGCGGGAGTGGGGCATAACCCAGTGATTCCGCACGGATTTGGCCTTCCGCGGTGGCCCACCGGAAAAACTCTGCGAGGATCTTCCCCCTCTCGCGCGGTTGGATGCGGTAGAACACCGCGAAACTCAGCCCCACAATCGGATACGATTTTTCACCGGCCCTATTGATGAACGACTCGGCCGATTCACCGCCGTTCGATTCCGCCGAAGCAAGAACGTTTTCCGTTTCCGGGAGCACCGGATTTCCCGACCGGTTGACGATTTTCGCCATGGCCACGTTACTCCGCTTGGCGAAAAGAACCTCGGCGTATCCGATCGTATAACGGTTTCGGCGCACGTGGCCCACCACTCCATCGCTGCCTTCTTGAGCCAATCCGCCTTCTGGCCACCGCGGCTTCTTGTCCACGCCAACGGCATTGCGAAAACCCTCCGATACACTTCCGAGATAACTCGTGAACAGATGGCTCGTTCCGCTGCTCTCCGCCCGGTAGACCGGCACGATCGCATCCGGTGGCAAGTTCGTACCCGGATTCAATGCGATCAAACTCGGATCGTTCCAATGCGTGATTTTTCGTCGAAAGATATCTGCCAACACGGGCCCGGAGAGTACGAGTTCAGCCTCCAACCCCGGCAGAGAATACACGACTGCGATGGCCCCGAGCGCCAACGGAATTTGCAAAACCTCGCCTCCCACGCCTCGGGCACGATCCAATTCCGCGGCGCTCATCGGGGCATCGGTGCAGCCGAAATCGATCGTTCGTTCGGTCATCTGTTGGATGCCGTAGCCCGAGCCTTTCCGCTGGTAATCGATTTCCACACCCGTGCGGCGGTAATGCTCCGCCGCCCAATCTTGGATCAACGGTTCGACGAACGTGGCACCCCCGGCGGGTATGCGCGGCGCGCGATCCCGGCACCCGGTGATGGGAATTAGGCAACACAATACCAAGGGTAGCCACCGCGCACGCATTCGCCGCACCATCGAGAAACCGGAAGTATCGCAATGCTACGGGAAGTGCAACGCGGAGCAAACGCGGCAGTGTGAAAGTATCGTGAAGTGAAGATCAGGCGAGCTTCGCAACGACCACGCGGGGGCGACCGGCCATATCGCGGATCGCGGCGCTCGCCGACCAACCGGCGGTGGCGAAAATTCCCCGAACCGCTTCTTCCTGTTGGTAGCCGATTTCGACAGCCACGCGGCCGCCCGGCTCCAAGTATCGCCCCGCATCCGCCGCGATCCGGCGGTAATACGCCAAGCCATCGGGGCCACCGTCGAGCGCCATTCGGGGTTCGTGATCCCGAACGTCCGGTGCCAAAGTTTCGATCTCGGAAGGGGCGATGTACGGGGGGTTGGAAACGATCCAATCGAATTTTGAACCATCGGAAACCGCAGCGAAAAGATCCCCTTGGCAGAATCGGAGTTGGGATTCCACCCCGTGCTTGCGGGCATTCCGTTGAGCTACGGCGAGCGCATCCGGGGAAACGTCGGTGGCCACGATCCCGGCGGTTTTCACGCGGTGCGCGATGCTGATGGCGATGCAACCCGAGCCGGTTCCGAGATCCAACGCCGTGGGTCGGGAATGCGATTTCAAACCGTCGATTACGGTTTGAACCAGCGTTTCCGTATCCGGCCTCGGGATGAGAACGGCCGGGTTCACCTCGAAAGCCAACAAATAAAAGTCTTTGGTTCCGGTGAGATAGGCGACCGGCCAACCATCGACCCGTCGTCGAATCAATTCGCGGAAGGCGGCGCGGGCCGAATCGGCGGGTTCTTCGTCGTATCGGGTGACCACTTCAATCGGCGTGCATTGAAGAGCGTGCCCCATCAGCAAGCGGGCTTCAAACGCGGCGGATTCCACTCCGCTTTTCCGCAGGTATTCGCTCGTCCATTGCAGCAAGGCACGAACCGTCCAGATTTGCGCGGGGGCACTCTCAGCGGCACTCATGCGGATCCTTCCGGTGAACTCTCGGGATTCCAAGACAACAATTCTACGCCAACCGAAGGCGTCCACCAATCTCGAAATCATTCAAGCGGACTTTTGTGCCCTCGATTCTGCACCCTCCTCCCCCCCCACCCATTCGTCGATTGGGGGCACAAACCTCGCGTGGTACAAAGCCATTGCGGGGCAATATTTGCGGAACGTCCCGTAGTTTGGCTTTGTGCCCGGCCCCGCGTTTGTGCCCCGATTCGACAAATGTGCGGGGCACAAACCCCACCAACGAAAAAAGCGTGGAGAGGAACTCCACGCTTCGTTGCGGATCGGATTTCGGATTACTTCACTACTTTGGCGATGATCGCTTCGACGATTTCGTTCGCGGAAGTATTCTCCGCGAAGTAGCCAGCGGCCCCTGCGAACAAGGCGAAGCGTTCCAACTCCTCTTCATCTGGCCCGATCAAGTAAATTCGGGTCTTCGGCATGGAGAGAACGAGCTTGGCGCAAGTGAGGAACCCGCTCTCGGCCAACGGGGCCACGGGCAAAAGCACTACGGCCGCCCTGCAACGCTGGGCCATAGTCCGCAAGGAATCCGCTTCCCCTGCGGAACCGACCCGCCAACCCGCATCGCGGAATCTTGCGTCGAGTTCCCGATTCAAATTCCCCAATTGGCCGAGGACGATTTTCGGGGCCACTTGGACATGACTGTTCACGGTACGATCTCCGAGTATGACTTCACCAACGACACGACTGTGTACCCATATGTTCGCACAAAACCGTGCAAACTTGCGCGGTTCGTAGGGGGATATTCCGTGAGGAATTACCCCGGTTGCGCTTCTATCGTGATAACCCCAGACGGGGCTTTACCTTTCAGTAAACTACCAGGAACAGGAATTCCGTCGGTCGTCATCACCACTTTTTCAGGAACCTCTTCCATGAAGGCACAAATTTCCATCGGCACGTGGGCGTACATCTTCAACCAAGATGTCCCGACGAATGACTTCCACGTGATTTTGCACAAATTACAAGACCTCGGATACGACGGCGTCGAACTCGGCGGTTTCAACCCGCACCCCGGCCCGGATACCTATCCCACCAAGGAAGGCCGTGCCAAGCTGCGGAAAGAAGTCGCGGATCACGGCCTGAAATTCTCGGCGCTCGCCGCCGACCTGTGGAGCCAAAAAATGCTCACGGTCGAAGATAACTCGGCGTTCCTCGAAGCCTTCGAGAAGAACGTCGAGTTCGCCCACGACCTCGGCATCGATTGCATCCGCGTGGATACCGTGGAACCGATCACCGTGGTTCAGAACGGGCAAGTCTCGAACGAACTCGCTTTCGAGCGGGCCGTGAAGTCGTTCGATGCGTGCAGCAAAATCGCCGCGAAACGCGACATCCGCATCTGCTGGGAATTCGAGCCGGGCTTCCCGATCAACAAGCCGAGCGAAATCTTGGCACTCGTCGAAGAAGTGCGGGTGAAGCGGAACAACCCGAACTTCGGCGTGCTCTACGACACTTGCCATGCTCACATGTGTGCGGCCATCGGAGCCAACCAGATCGGAACTAAGGAAACGCTCCCCGGCGGCGCCATGGAACTCTTGGAACTGTTGAAGGGAAAGATCACCCACGTTCACTTGATCGACAGCGATGGTAGCTTGAATGAGCACAATACTTCCACGCACAATCCGTTCGGCTCGGCGGGCACCGGGGCGCTCGATTTCGACAAACTGATCCCGGCGATCCAAGCCGCGGGCGTGCCGAGTGCGTGGTGGTGCGTCGATTTGTGCTTCTGGCCGGACGCTTGGGCCGTGACGGCCCAAAGCAAGAAGTTCCTCGATAAGCTCCGCGAGAAATACGCCGCGGCGTAAGGTGTGCGGCAGTTCTTATCTCAACCCTCTCCCCAGCGGGGAGAGGGTAGAAAACCAACCACCGCTCTCCTGAAGGGCGATTGACTCGTTGTCCGAATCGGGGAGTTTACATTCGTGTCGATTGACGAATTAGGTCGTTCACTCGGATCCATCCCGATTCATCGAATTCAGATGCAGCCGCTTCCCGGAACTGCAACTGAAGAGGACGTTATTCGCGAATATTCCAAAGACAAACGACTTTTTGAATTGATGGATGGCGTGTTAGTCGAGAAGTCGTTGGGGTTCAGGAAATCGGTTTTGGGTATTCGAGTGGCGAGTCGGAAGAATTGCAGGATGAAGAAATCTGTTCTTCAACCCCGGCACTCGTGGTTGAAACGTTAAACCAAGATAATTCGCCGGGTGAAGTCGAAAGAATGGTCAATGACGATTTCGAGTCCGGTGTGAAATTGATCTGGATCGTCGATACGCGATCGAACTCGGTGCAGGCGCACAGCTCCCCGACCGTCTGCCAAATGCTTGACTCTTCGGAAGTCCTTGGCGGCGGCGATGTATTGCCGGCATTCCGGTTGCCATTACAAGAACTGTTCAAGCCCATTCGTCGAAAGATAAACCCATGAAAACCCCCCTTTTCGTCCTCCTAGCATTCGCCTCCTTCACCATCGCCGCCGAGCCGTCGCCATTGGAAACTAAGGTGCGTGAGATCGCGGCCGCGCACAAGGGCAAGGTCGCGGTCGCGGTGAAGAACCTCGCCACGGGCGAGGGGTTCGCCATTGACGGCGACGAAGTCATGCAAACCGCCAGCCTCATCAAACTGGCGATCATGGTCGAAGCCTACCGGCAATCGGACGCGAAGAAAGCCGACATCGCCAAAACTCTCACACTGACGAAGGACGACAAGGTTCAAGGTGCCGGGATCCTCACGGCTCATTTCTCGGACGGTGCAACGTTTCCTCTGAAGGACGCGATCCGGTTGATGATCGTCTTCAGCGACAACACCGCCACGAACATGGTCCTCGACCAACTCGGCATCGAGAACGTGAACTCGACCATGAAAGATTTGGGCATGCCCGAGACGCGGATCAATGCGAAGGTCTTCAAAGGCAGCACCACCAGCGTCGATCCGGAGCGCACCAAGAAGTACTCGCTCGGTTCCACGACCGCGAGCGAGACCGTGAAGTTGCTGGAACTCATTCACACCGAGAAAGCCGCCTCGTCGGAATCGTGCAAGGAGATGGTGAAGCACCTGAAGGCGAACGAGGACAAGGATCAACTTTTGCGGTCGCTACCCGCAGGTACGGTCGTGGCCCATAAGAGCGGCGCGACGAATCAGGTGCGCACGGACGCGGGCATCCTCTACATCCCCAATCCGAAGGATGCGAAAGCGAAAATACCGGTCGCGGTGTGCGTGCTGACGAACGAAAACAAGGACACCCGTTGGACGAAAGACAACGAAGGCGAAGCAACCATCGGCAAAATCGGCCAAGCGATATATGAGGCGTATTTGAAACAAAAATAGCCGCACGAAGAAAAGGGAAAGTCACGACCGAAAAAAACAAGAATGAGCAGAATCCGGCTGGATAGTGCAATTTTCAAGATGCTATTACATTCTTTCCCCGTTTTGTCTGTATCGTGTCTTTTCTTCGTTCATCGTGCGGCCAATCATCCGGAGTGCTCACCATGGAAGTGCCCCACTACGATCCCGTCAAGTTCCCCCACCGCGACCTCACTGAAAAGATCATCGGCTGCTTTTACGACGTGTATAACGAACTCGGGTTCGGGTTCTTGGAAAGCGTATACCACGCGGCAATGCAGGTCGCCTTGGGGCAGATAGGGTTGCAAGCAGAATCGAAATGCAAGGTTCCGGTGACGTTCCGAGGTTTCCAAGTGGGAACGTTCGAACCCGACATGATCGTAGAAGGTTGCGTCCTCCTCGAATTCAAGGCGGCTGATGACCTTGATAACGCTCACGAAGCTCAACTCCTGAACTACCTCAAGGCGACGCCCATCGAACTCGGATTGCTGCTCAATTTCGGGCCGAAACCGAAGGTTCGTCGCATGGCGTTCGACAATGAACGCAAGCGGTCGCGCCCGCCGATTGTGGTCGAGTAGTGGGTTCGATTGGCCGCACGATGAAAACCGATAAAACACGATGAGGAAAAACAGATCATCTTCTTCTGATCGTGTTTGATCGATATTCATCGTGCGGCCAATTGGCCGCTCAATCAGGAGCTCTCCATGGCGAAGAAACCTTACCGTATCGGCATGATCGGCTACGGCTTCATGGGGCGTGCCCATACGAACGCCTACAAGCAGGTCGGCCAGTTTTTCCCGTCCGATTACCAAGTCGTGTTGCAAGCGGTCTGCGCTCGCGATGAGGCCAAGGCGAAAGCCTTCGCCGACCAGTGGGGCTATGCCCACGTCGAAACCGACTGGAAGAAACTGATCGCCCGGCCGGACATCGACGCCGTGGATATCTGCGTGCCGAACAACCTGCACGCGGAGATTTCGATCGCGGCGGCCAAGGCGGGCAAGGCGATTCTATGCGAGAAGCCCTTGGCGATGAACGCGGCCGAGGGCCGCACGATGGTCGAGGCCGTCGAGAAGGCCAACGTGCCGAACATGGTCTGGTACAACTACCGCCGGATTCCGGCCGTGAGCCTCGCCAAGAAGCTCATCGACGACGGCCGGCTCGGCAAGATCTTCCACTACAGCGCCAAGTTCCTGCAAGACTGGACCATCAGTGCCGATCTGCCGCAGGGTGGGCAGGGATTGTGGCGGCTCGATGCAGCCGCGGCCGGGGCCGGGGTGAGCGGAGACT
>Ga0105048_10009941_pt1 | contig 15087 bp, 6 predicted proteins | sample MAT05_FD_78382 | JGI IMG/M metagenome (GOLD analysis project Ga0105048, IMG submission 78382) | Freshwater microbial communities from Lake Fryxell liftoff mats and glacier meltwater in Antarctica - MAT-05 | ecosystem: Environmental > Aquatic > Freshwater > Ice > Liftoff microbial mat | place... | reverse complement strand
GCTTCTTTTGCTTTCGGCATCTGTGGCTGGGTCTTGCCTCCTTCATTTTTGGGTACTTGGCGTTTCGTCGTTTGATGGCACGAGTCTCGTCGCGGCCGGGGCGATTTCGCACAAAGTGTGATGCGGTCGAATGGATCAGCCACGCGACATCATCGATCGTCTCCCTTTCGTCGTGGAACTCCAGCCAGGCGTCGCGAGCCGAACTGAAACTGATCTCTCGAGGATGCACTTCCAGCACCGCAGCAGTGTCACACATCAGTACCCGCACAAGATTGTAACCAAGTACGGCCACCGCGATTTCGCGGTCCAGATTCTCGGGAATCAGGCAACGAAGTTCGCACATCCCCATGCTCGATTTATACGAACGGATATCGACCTCCACGTCCCACCTGAAACCATAAAGTTCCGCAATATCCTCGGCACTAAAACGCTGTCGGTCGGTCAATGTTGTGACGATCGTTATCGGAGTTTCACAACTTGCCACTCGATAGCGAATCATGCGATACAGAATTCGCTTCGGCAATGCGTTCCACTCCTTGCGTGTGAAGCGGGATGGGTCGAACTTCGGTTTCTGCAGTTCAACGATCACATCCTCGATCGTTTCGCAGGCACCCTCGAAGGGCGAATTCCTCGTTCCGTTGATGCAGCAAACCATGTGGACACCGCGCCGAATCAACAAGGCCGCATCATGAAATGATTCGAAATTGCTGTCGGCCACGACGATGTCGCCTATTTCAAAATCCTTGTGTTTTTCCCGGAAAAGTGACACTTCGCCGGTTTTCTTTCCTTTCACCCGGGCGGTGTTGTAATGCTCCACGCAACCAGTGGCGAGCGACGTTGTTATCACGACACGCACTTGAGGAAACCCCAGCCCTTCTTTCTGACTTGATGGCTGAGGATACTTTTTCTGGTTCTCCAATGTGTCGGGTGCCCGGAGCACAAAGCCATCGACAAGATACACATTCAGTCCGTTCCATTTCCCTTCGTCCAGCGTCATGTTGTGAGCGATCTTTCGAACACGATCACTCAGATGATCAATCAGCACCACAGGCAATCTCGCTCGCGCTTTGGTGTAAGCAGACGCATCTCCGGAGACTGGTGAGAGCCCACGGTCCTTTCTCTCACGATTGAATTTCGCCATGACAGTAATACAAGCATCGCTTCGACTGAGAACCTGAGACACAAACAGCCCGAGCGTTTTTGCCGGAGTGAAGACTCTGTCACGAAACTTGAGATTGAGTGTGTCACACATCTGATGAATCTCTTCGTCATCAAAAAGATGATGGAGACGAATTTTTTCCAACGCTTTGAGCCTCTCGAGTCGCTTCAGGATCGTTTAACCCGTGGCCGCAGGCCAGGCTGTCGGGTATCCAGGACCAAAAAGCCTGGCCTGTGGCCACGGGTTAAACAATTCAAACCTGGATCATCGGAGTTTGGAATGGCAAGGCATCATTTCAAGCCGCGCGGAGTATACAATCCATCGGTCTGAGGCGAGCGGCGAAGCCGCGATGCCTCGCTAGTGTCTGTCTGAAACGCTGCCCGCAGGCCATATGATCGCATTTCTCCAAAGTCTCTTTTCAAACGGTGAATTGAACATTCCCCGGCCTGAGTCTGCGTTCGACGAACGACAGGCTTTGGATGCTGTGACTCAGTTCGAACGTGTGTGGCGATGCGAACTGCCTGGAGATCCGCCGGAGTTCGTCGCCGAATCAGCCGTAAAGGCGGCACAGATTCTGATGGCAGTCTGCCAGGCTGTGATTCATCGGGAAATCAACATCGAACAAACAGAGCAAACGATTGACCAGGCGTGCCTGACCACCGACGACACTCCGTCGCTTCATTACAGCGTGGATCTGGTCTTTAGATACCTTCCGCAGGTGGATGAGCGAGCTCGAAGGATTTCTGAATCTGATGCGCTGCTGGATCTGTTGAAAACATTGGGGCGACGATGGCCGTTATCCAGCGTCGGGACGAAAGGATGTGTTTTGGATCAGCTTCCGACGGCTTTGCAGCATCCGTCCCTGTGGCGGATGTATGTTGACCGGATCATTTCCACAAAAGACGTCTCGCGGGTAAACATTCCCTCCGTGCGCGATGCTGTCGCGGCGGCCCTTGGCCCGTTCCCGCATCTCGCGCCGGAGTTTTCGACAGCAATCCAGTCGTGTCGAGTGTGACAGGCGAAAGTGGAACCAGAACCAACCCATGACGGACACATCCCAGAATACTGCCATCGAGACTGCTCAGCGAGTTCGCACAGAACTTCTCGATACCCTGAAGCAGGAATACGTTGGCAAAGACGAAGTCGTTGACCTGCTGGGAATTTGTCTCGTCGCCGGGGAAAACCTGTTTCTGCTCGGTCCTCCGGGTACGGCCAAAAGCGCCATCGTGCGGTCATTGGCTTCACGCCTGGACGGGCGAGTCTTCGACTATCTGCTGACTCGGTTCACTGAACCGTCAGAACTCTTCGGCCCATTCGACATTCGCAAACTGCGAGACGGCGAGCTGCTGACAAACACAGAAGGAATGCTTCCTGAAGCCGATATCGTGTTTCTCGATGAACTGCTGAACGCGAACAGTGCGATTCTGAACAGTCTGCTGATGGCGCTGAATGAGCGGATCTTTCGACGCGGACGCGAGACTCGACGACTCGGATTCGTGCTGACCGTCGGGGCCAGCAATCGATTGCCGGAAGATGATGCGCTGGCAGCCTTGTTCGACCGATTTCTGCTGCGAGTTCGGTCGGACAATGTACCGTCCGAAATGCTGACGAGCGTCCTTGAGGCCGGTTGGAAGCTTCAGCAGTCGGATGTTCGCCGAGATGCCGTGAAGACCGCTGTTTCGATCGATGATCTGCGGCGGATGCAGTGTGCCATCCCTTTCGTGGATGTGACCACCATTCGGACTCAGTACGTCGGACTGATCAATCGGCTGCGTCACTCCGGAATTGAAATCTCAGACCGTCGCGCTGTGCGGTTGCAACGACTGGCCGCAGCCAGTGCGCTCATGTGCGGTCGCACGACAGTCCATGTGTCGGACCTCTGGGTGCTGCGATACATCTGGGACACAATGGAACAGATGGAAGTGCTCGCAAAAATCGTCGATGACACAATTCAAAGCGGTGACAAGTCGCCCGCGTCGGACATCAGCGTGCATCCACGGTCAAGCGGGCCCGATGCGCCGAACGCGGAGCACTTGTCGAAAGACCTCGACCAGATCGAATCCCAGGTGAATGCGTCTGAAAGTGATGCGAATCAGACCTCGTGGATTCGCGATCGGCTCGGCCTGCTGGCCGCGCGCGTGGAGTGGGTTGCGAAAGATGAATCACGTTCGTTCCTGAAAGAGCGAATTCAGTCGTTGCTGGCTCGCGTAAAATAGGCATCCCGATATCTCCGGCGAGCGGTTGGGCGTGAGCCCTCCGTGGATCGCGCCAAATAAGCACACATGCACAAGTAATCGAGCTCAATTCGTTTAACGGCGAGCCGTAGGCGTAGGCGAATTACAAGTACACTGGTGCCTTTTCGGCCCCACTGGCCCTGTGCCAGTGGACCGCAGGTTTGGAAACTAAAACAGGTGCGGCACGAACGCGACAGGTCTGTCCCCACTGGCTTTACGCGCATAAAGCCGGCGGAGGTCGCCGAATTCCAAAACTTGACTCATCTGCAACATGTTTTGAAAAGTAAGCGTAGCTACTGGAGTTATGTGATATGAATCAATTTGCGTTTGTTGCAGCGATGATGTTCTTTGGCGCACTTGTCCAGCATGCCCCGAGTCTTGGGCAGGAGGATGGCTCACCGGAACTCCGGGTGATGAGCTTCAATATTCGGTATGGCTCGGCAGGCGACGGCGAGAACAGTTGGGCCAATCGTCAGGAACTAGTGATCACGGTCATCAAGGACTTTGCCCCCGATCTGAAGGGGACTCAGGAGACACTGCCGTTTCAGGCAACGTACATTAACAAAGAGCTTCCCGAGTACACGTACATCGGCTGGTCGCGCGATCAAAGCGAAAGTGGTGAACAGTGCGGGATCTTTGTGGACAAGGAACGCTTTGAGATCATCGAGTCCGGTCAGTTCTGGCTGAGTGAAACACCGGATGAAAAGTTTTCGAACAGCTGGGATTCGTCGTTGCCGCGTGTTGTCACGTGGACTCGTTTGAAGGACAGAAAAGGGAAGAAAAAGCCGGCAAACGGTCGTGAGTTTCTCTTCGCGAATACGCATTTTGATCATAGAGGTAATGAGGCCAGAAAGCAGTCAGCGATGCTGTTACGCCGTCGGCTTTCAGAGATGGCTCCGAAGCTGCCGATCATTGTCACGGGCGACTTCAACTGCGATCAGGGATCTGAACCGTATGAGGAACTGCTGGAAGAAAACGTGCTAACAGACTCGTTTCGAGTTGTTCACCCGGCGCGCAAAGACAATGAAGGCACATTCCACGGTTTCAGCGGCACGCCGGGTGAAGCACGGATCGACTGGATTCTCGCGACTGAACAATTCAAAGCGACAGAGGCCATAATCGATCGCACGCATGCTGGCGGTCGCTATCCGTCGGATCATTTTCCCGTGTCGGCCGTGTTTCAGTGGCAGAAATAGTTGCAAGGGAGCAGTAGGCTCTGGCGGATCGCGTTGCCGCAGCGGATTCCCGGAATCACCAGACAGTTTGTCACACCGCGCCTGGTGGATTCATTACGGCGCCATGCGGGGATCGTACATTTGAGCTGCGGACGAGGACTCCACCGTGTGGTTGACCGGGACCACGGGGAAGCGGCGTTGTTGGGTTTCGAGCAGGTGTTCAAGCAGTATGCGGCGAACTTCGGCGACGGCGTCCGGATGGCGATGGACTTCGCTGTGGCTGGCTCGGACAATTTTTTCGCTGGACACACCTTCACAATGAGCACTGTGGTACGCGACGACTCCATCAGTCCAGTCGGCCTGGGACGTTCCGCGTTTAATCCCGACGATGTTGTGATGTTTGACGTCGTCCGGAACCTGAGTCTCCCGGATCAACCTCAGTACTCCTGATTTTTTTGTGAGCGAATCCATGCTGGTGCCCGGGGCGAAGAAACTTTCCCACCAGCTTTTGTCATCCTGTTCAAAAATCACCCGACTGAGCTGATACGTTTTTGCCGGGAGCCAGACAATCGAACGACTCATCCACTGCGTGAAACGATTTGAGAGCGAACTGCCATTGTACGGGCTGGCGATGGTGACAATGCGATCCACCGATGGATTTGATTCAAAGAAGAACACGCGACGAATATCCGATTTCACTTCATCATTGGCTTTCAGGTCATCGACCGCTCGCTTGCTTACGGAACTCCACAACTTATCGCCGCTGTTGATCGTCAGCATCTGCGAGATCAGTCCCCCCATGCTGTGCCCGACAACCACCATTTCATCCAATCGTTCGTTGCGGTGATAGGGGTCGCAGTCGTGCCGCACTTTTTGCAATACTTCCCGCAGTTTGGCAGCGGAGAACGCCAGTGGCTCGCCGGTCGGGTACAAATAGAACCAGAATTGGTACTTACGACGAATTTCGGGGTCGGCCTGCAGGTCGTTGAACATTTCCATCCATGTCATGGGACTGGACCAGATTCCATGCACCATCAAGACCGGAATACGGTCCGGATCGTATGGCTGCACCATGTACAGCCCGGAAATCCTGTCGGCTCGATCCGGACGAAGATAGCCCCATGTGTCCAGCAGACTGATGTCTTTGTTGCTCAGGTAGCGTGCCAGCGGGGTACTGACGTCAGTCTCCAGAGGCATCACTGTGTCGCCGACCAGCATGCCGTCGGATTCACGTGGGTCGAAGATCTGCAAGCGAGCATCTGCCGGAGTTTCATCGTCGAATCGCAGCACGAGTGTGGCGGCAAAACTCATCCCCTGTGTATAGTATTTTTCAACGGGATCACGATGTTCCAACTGCCTCCGAATCACGATAATCGGCACTCCGAGACCTGCGAACGTGTTATGGCTGCGAAGATTCTTGAGTTGGTATTCGGAGACAAATTCGAAATCGCCCATCTGATCGAGTGTCAGCAGTCGCGACGAAAATGGAATCTCAAAATGCAGTTGTCTGTGAGTGATCGGCATGAAAATCGATTGTCCGAGTTGCCCGTTTCCGGCTGTCCTGGCAATCCGCAACAACTGCTCAGAACTTGCGTTGTAGACTTCTGATGTTCCGCGATGCTGCGGGTCATTCGGATCCGGTTGCCGACCACCGGAGTCCGGCGTGGCAAAGTAACGCCATGCGGATTTAGCCGAATCAAAATACAGTTCAGATGCCAACTGGACATCATGGACTTGCGCCGCTTCAGCGCCAAGGTACTTGAGTTCTGCAAGTGCGTGAACGGCTTCGTGAAATTGTTCCGTGTTGACGTGTTTCTGAGTGTGCAGAATCATGCACTTCAGATCAGCAGTGCCCTGATATCCCGTTTGACGCAGGAACAGATCGGTGCGCTGAGAATACTTCACCAGTCCAAAGGCGGTCGTGTTCATGCGGTCCGCCAGCGGATTATGGGGCTTCTCACGCAGTTGCACAAACTCGGTCGTCGCGCAGCCGCAAGCCATCAGCAGCAGGCCGCAATAAAGCAGCGCTGGCCGGACTTGCAGGACGATGTGGCACACGGACGACATGGAAGCAGGAATCTGGATTGAGACGGAAGAGCGCGAGACAGGAAAAACGAAAAAGCCACCGCGCAGCATCAGCCGGGACCGCGACGCGATTCGTTTTGCTGTGTAGAGTCACCGTTATTGAAAACCAGGTCAATATGTCATTGCATGGGGCTGGCGCTTCAGTGAAACTGGGTAAACTAGTGTCGAGCCTTGCGGTGACTCGTGCCCGCTAATGCGTAAATATCTACCGAATGATGGGTCTGGTGCTCTGTCAGATCTTGAAATTGGGGTTCACGATTATCAGCCGCTAGCCCACGGTTTTAATTGGACGCCGCGTTCCGGCTGTTGGAAACAACTACCAAATGTCTCTCTAATTCGCTGTCAGGAATGTTGTGGCTCGTTCCCGTGCTAAATCTTTGCCAGCAATTCTGAGTGCCGCGTGTGGCTGCGTACTGATGTCGAGCATGGTTTGGACTGTGCTGACCGACCCTCGGCTGAGCGACGGATTCTGGCCGCGCGACATTGGTGCAGGCGTAGTGAAGGCATTCGGCGGAACGGTGGATTTTCGATCAGCTGGTGCGCCACAAATTGAGCTTTCGTGGCTGTCGGTTCTCGTCCGCGTTGCCGCGATGCTGATATCAGGTGCAACGGTCGCGGCCCTCTGGACTCAGTTGCGTTCGACGAATCATGCGGCAAAGCGCACGAGCCAGCAGATCCTATCGGCGTTTCAAACGGCAATCACCGCTATTTCACGACCCTGGTGGATGGTGGGATTCTGGATCGTCGCGTGGCTGCTTGCCACATCGACGAGCAACCCCGGATTGCTCAATTTTCTGCTCTTCACGACACCGCTGGTGACCGCAATGATTTGTGCTCTGTCGCTCAACGGTTTCTGCAATTCGATTGCCACACCGCCAGCGACGTCAGCGGGCCGAAACGGCGATGGACTCATGGCTGGAGGCCGGAAGGAACTCATGGTTGTGCTGCTGGCGGCAGTCTGCTGGGAAGCCATGTCGTTCTGGATGAACGAACGACTCTACGCCAACCTGCTGGTGCCGCATGGAGATTCGGCCATGTATGAAGAGCATCTCTGGAATGTCTGGCACGGCAAAGGATTTCGCAGCTATCTTGATCAGGGTCTGTTTCTGGGCGAGCATATCCAGCTGATTCACTTGTTTCTGCTTCCGTTCCACAGAATTTGGCCGTCGTATCTGATGATGGAACTGGTGGCTTCGTGTTCGCTGGCGATCTGTGTCGTGCCGATCTTTTCAATTGCAAAGCGTCATTCCGGAAGTTCACGAGCCGCCATGTGGCTGTCGTTGGCGTGGCTGCTGTTCTTTCCGATGCACTATCTGGATATCGCGATTGATCTCAAAACATTGCGACCCAGTTGCTACGGTCTTCCGTTTCTATTCTGGGGAATTGATTTTGCGGAACGTCGCCGCATCATCTCTTCATCGGTGTGCTTTCTGATCGCGCTGACGACGCAGGAAGATTTTGCACTCGTCGTCGGATCCATCGGCGCGGTCTTTTTTTTGATCGCACGACAGAATTCCGAAAACGTGCCCTCAGACGAAGCAAAACGGTTGGCGCGCTGGTCGATCGGGCTGCTGGTATTCTCCGTCGCGTGGGTGCTGCTTGCGGTGCTGGTGGTGATTCCGGCATTCCGAGGTGGTGAAGTGGTCCATTACAGTCGCTATTTTGGGGATCTTGGAAACAGCCCCGGCGATTTGTTCCGCACGGCCTGGCATGCACCAGGCAGAATTCTCTCGCAGCTTTTCAGTCTCAGGACGCTCTACTATGTGCTCGTGTTGACCGTGCCACTGGGCCTGAATTCACTGCGGCGACCGATGTATCTGATCGCCGGCGCTGCCACATTTGGTATGTTGAGCCTGATCCAACTGGGGAACAATTCCGCAACGACCGATTTGTCGGGCCTTGCCGATTTGCCGCCGATCCCGTTTCATCATTTTCACGCACCGCTGCTGCCCGTGCTCTTCTGGGCCGCAGCGGTCGGCCTGAGTTCAAGCCACATCGCCAGCAGTCGGCGAGCGGGGCGGCGTCAGCCCCCCGGTACAACCCGATCGAATCAACAAACTTGCGACAACGCCGTGAGTGCAGCCAGACTGGCATTCTTCTGTGCAGCCTTTACCGGGGTTTCCGGTTCGCTCATGCCAGTCGGGGCAACGTTCTGGTCGGACGCATCACCATTCGGCAGGGACAACCTCTACGTACCTGGCGAACGAGCGGCTGAATTCCAGAAAGTGTTTGCGTTGTTGCCGAATGATGCACGAGTCGCCTCGACCGACTATGTTCACACGCGCTTGACACACTTTGATCGGTCATACGATTACAGCGGCTACTTGCGGGCCGTCAACAACTACAAGCCTGGCGTGCCTGCCGACACCGAATATATCGTGATCGACACCGGTCATCGCTACAGCGAGATCCGATCGATCGATCAGGTCCGCGAACTCAACGAAGAACCTGAACAGTGGGAAATTGTCCCGCATGATTCTCATGGATTGTTCATTGTGCTGAAGCGACGAGCCGTTATTGGCCGTTGAAGTGCTTGTAGGATGGACATTCTTGTCCGTCGCATTGACCATCTCGCTCAGTCGAAGCGAACGTTCTTGTACTGCGAGAGTTTGCCCGAGTGGGTTATTCTCTGGAAAAATCTCGGACAGGAATGTCCAAGGTACATAAACACATTTTCAGGCTAACGCCTGAACGCCAACATCAGCGCAAGAGAAGAGCCGTCGCGAAACCCGCACTTCGCGACGGCTCAGACCCCGAAACTGCTCAACTGCAGTGAGGACGAAAGACTGATTACAGCACTGGCGTTCCGTTCAGACCGCACCTGAATCGGGACGCTGATTCCGAAAGACACGTCTTTCGGAATCGACCGCATCCAGCCCAGCGTTTATTCAGCGGCAGTTCCGATGACGTTCAATTCTTCTTCTTCCTGAATGATGATACGAGGTGTCACCATCAGCATGATGCTTTCCGTTTCTCGGCCAACTCCGCTGTTCTTGAACAGGCGGCTGATGTAGGGGACCTTATTCAGAATCGGCACACCATTCATTTTACGACTTTCCCGCAATCGCTTGATCCCGCCCAGAAGGACGGTCCCTCCGTCAGGTACACTGACGGTGGTCGAAACGGTGATGTTTGAAATCACAGGGAGCTGAACTGTACCTTGTGACGAACCGCCACCCTGACCTTGCTGACCTTGCTGGCCACCTTGACCACCTTGACCACCACCTTGACCACCACCGCCGCCCTGACCGCCGCCGCCGAAACCGCCGCCGATGCCGCCGAAGCCGAACTGGCCACCACCGCCGCCACCACCACCACCACCCTGGCCTCCGCCAAAGCCACCGCCGCCTTGACCGCCACCGCCGCCGAGGCCAGCTCCGGCACCCAGGTTCACCTGAGTAAACGTCTGAACTTCAATCAGCTGCTGGAACGAAGGAGCGAGCGACAAGCGAACGTAGCGTCGATCTGCAGAGATAACCGCCACGACAACCAACTGGATCCCGTCTGGAATTCCCGTGATCTGTGTTGAGAAACCCACCGAGCCAGTCCCGACAACCGGAGTCTGACCGGTCACCAGATAACGAGTCGTCGTGTCGTTGATGCTTGCTTGTTGACCGTTGTACAGAGTGACTTTCGGAGCAAACATAATGTTGGCTCGTCGGTCTCCCTGGGCTGCCTGAATAAAGAAGAAGGCTTCGATATCGCTCAGGATTGCCATACCAACCTGAATCCCCGCATCCGGCGTGTATCCGCCGAAGTCCGGCACACCAAGCTGAAATGATCCCTGACGGAACTGAATGTCAAAGTCATTTGTAAATGTGTTTGGTGCAGAAAGTCCTGCGACTTGACCATTAAAGTCGTCACGTGGGGCGTGAACGCGATTGATATTGTCAAACAGACCCTGGGCCTGCTGACCACCCTGCTGACCGCCCTGCTGGCCTCCCTGCTGGCCTCCGCCACCTTGCTGACCACCACCACGCAGGTCTTGCCCTTGCTGACCACCTTGACCACCGCCACCACCACCACCCTGACCACCGGCACCACCTCCACCTGGGAATGTTAACTGACGCGATCCGAATGCAGGCACACCAGGAGGATCTCCAAATGTGTCCTGGATGTTGAAGTCAAAATCCACGCCGATTCGTTCGAAGAAGTTGTCCGAGACGCTGATGAATCGAACTTCCACAGTCACCTGCAGGTCCTGCAGTTTGCGAAGTTGTGAAAGCAGGTCGGCAATCTGGTCATGGACAGCCGAGGTCTGACGAATCACAAGACTCAACGTATTCTCTTCAGTTGCGATTGTCGCATTGCCACCGTCCATTTCCCAGGTGCCAGGTTCAACCGATGTGGTGATCAGATCAATCAGACCTGAAAAGTCCACGCCGTTGTCTGCCTGTGAGCGGGGATCATTGTTCTGACGCCCCTTCGATCCGCCCAGGCCGACGGTCAGCTGATCATCCAGTTGATACAGTCCCGTACCCACTGCCGCACGATCACTGCCCATCTGTACCATTTTCCCGGCAGTCGAAACCGACATACTGAGTGGTACGACGAGGTCAGCGACCGGATAGGTTGCGAGTTCCATCGTCGTTTCCTGTTCCAGACGATTGCTGATCATCAGCGTTTCGTTCTCGATGGAATACACGAGACCACCCGCCTGTTCGAGCAGCAGGCGCAACGCACTCTGCAGCGTGATGCCATCCACATCAATGCTCACCAGTTGATTTGCCGTCAATCCTTCCGTTTCGATCGCCCGTGTCTTCATGGCAATGTTGATGCCATGCACAGTCGCGATGTGTCGAATGACTTCTGTCAGGGGAACATCATGGAAATGCAGGGAGACTTTCTGACCCAGACTGGTTTCAATCTGCAGTTCGCTTTCGGTGCGATCACGATTGTCAGCTCGATTGTACTTTCTACGTCGGTCGGACAATTCTTTCCATGACTTTGCATCCGGGTGATTGTATTCACCGGCAGGCAGAATAGACGCCAGATCAACATCGTTGAGTTGTCGCGTAAAGCTGTCAGCCTTGCGGTCACGGACGTCCTGATTGAAGTAGTTCTGGCGATACATCTTGGCCTTGTCGACCATCAACGTCGCGGCAGCGGTATCTGCATTCAGGTCCTTCGCTTTCTTGGCCACTAGTTCGGCTTCTGCAAAGCGGTTTTCCTTCAGCAACTCGTTGTACTGATCGACCAGTTCTGCAAATTCCTTTTCGATCCGGATTTTGTTTTCGGTCTCTCGTTGGATGTCTTCCAGAACGTTTCGGTTCTTTTCTTCGCGAGCCAGATTCGGCGCGATCTGCTGCCGATATTCGCTGATCGTCGCCTGACTGCGGCGAACGTAGCCAGCCAGAGTCTCCTGCGATTCCTTGTTCAGACCGGCTGCTTCCACGTTCTGCAGCGTATTGTCCAGAATCTGCAACGCTTCGTCAGGACTTTCAATCTTCAGTTTCTCAGCACGGAAGACGCTGTTCATCACTTCTGTTCGCAGACGATCAAACTGCACATCAGATGCCTGTGCGGCAACTGTCAGTGGATCTCTTTCCGTTTTGGGGTCTGCCGCTGTTACGCTCGCGTCAGAAAATCCGGATGTCTCCTGCTGAGCCGAGGCCAGTTGAACATCTTTGGCACGCACGATGGCCAGATCCTGCAGGACTTCCTGAAGCTGACGCCGCTGCACACCGCTGAGTTCTCCGGCATTTTTCCATGCCTGAGTAAACGCGAGTTTGGCACCCGCCCGATCTCCACGTCGATACAGTTCAAGACCATGTCGATACGCTTCGTCCGCTGACATGCGATCCGGTGCGATGACCGGGAAATCGGCTGTCACGAATTCTGAATTCGTCGTTCCGGATCCGAATGGATTGTTCACGCCCGGAGTCCCGGCAGGTGTCACGTCCACCGGACCATTCCCTGCAATGCCATGCTTGTCATTCTGTTTCGCGTCGCGTCGAGCTATCAACTCTGCCTCTTCCAGCACAAGTTCCGGACGATCCTCAAGCAGTCCGTAGGTCACATCCTGCTGCTGAGCCTGTACTGCAAGTTCCTGGGCGGCGTCTGTGTTTCCGTGGTTGAGTGCTTCGCGGGCATCCACCAGGAGCTGTCGAGGATTCGAAGCTGCGGAACCATTTGCCGCGATTCCATTGTCGGCGTTTCGCGGTGACTGAACTCCGCCCTGACCATGCTGGACCGATTCCACTTCATTCAGAACCGATTCCGGAGTGTCATCCAGAACGTTATACGTCACATTCAGACTCGAAGCCTTCTGTGCTTTGGCTCGGGCTTCTGCAAGTCGTCCCTGAGTCAGGGCTTCACGAGCTTCTCGCAGCAACTGGCGAGCCTGATCAGCGTCCGGTGACGCCTCATCAGATGTCGATGCGAATGCCTTAAACGCTTCAGCGCCTGATCCCGCAAGTCGCTTGATGTCACGACTCACCATTGACGGGCTGTCTTCAAAGATTCCATACGCGACGTCAAATGTCGATGCTTCGTCTGCAAGCTGCTGTGCTTCAGACAGCTTTCCGGCATCCATCGCTGCACGGGCCTGGCTCAACAGAACAGTCGCCTGCTGGTAGGCCTGTTCGGTATCCTTTGATCGAATCTCAGGAGAAGCAGCTGTTGCTCGTCCGCCCGGCAGGAAGGTTGAAGTCTTCGATTTCTTATCAAGGTCGGCGAGTACATGTTCCGGACGGTCGTCCCACAGTCCCCATGGAGCCTGCAGTTGACGTGCCTGTAACGCTCGGGAGCGGGCAAGTGCCGTGTCACCACTGGCCAACGCATGACGCGCTTCCTTGATCAGCCGCTGGGCTTGCTTCTTCTTCAGCAGATTACTGCTGGTGACAGCAGCGGGCTGTTCTGTATCCTGAGTGGCATCGCCACCTGCATTCTCAGACGCATCGCCACCTGCGACCGCTTCTTCGAAGGGATTCACTTCAGCTGGCTCCTGAGGCTGAGAGGAATCGGATGTGAAGTCTCCTTCCGGCTCCGACGCATCAAACAGCGAGGCGTCTGCTTCAGACTCCGTGCTGCTCGTACTGAGCGACTTCAGGAACTGTTCCGGTGACTGCTCAGATTTGCTCCAGTCGGAACACAGCGAAGCTGCTGTTCCTGCCAGGCGGCGTGCGTCGGCAATATTGCCTTTCTGCGCCTGATCCCGGGCATCCTGAAGAAACCTTCTGGCGACAGCTCCGTAACCTTCTCCGGTCCCGGAGTCGGTCTGGGCTGAAAGCGTTCGTGAGGAATCGCCGCCGCTGAACAAATACAGCGACACAGCCATCACCGAAGCACAGGTGATAAGTCCGATGGCCTTGTGCACTTTAGGATCCTCCTTCAGGAATGCCGGTCAGAACTTCCCAGTCCTGACCTGCGATCATCCATAATCTCCGAACCGGTCATTTCCGGTGCGGACCATAATTGAGTTTTGAGTGAATCGATCCGAGTCCGGAATCCATTTCCGAAGCGTCGTTTTGAAACTGATCGAAGCCTACTGTTTTCGTCCTTTCGTCTGCCTGGTATCGGCGCGACAACGGGACGATTGTCGAGAGTGATAGCCGCTGCGGTCCGCGCCCGTCAATACAATGACAATGCGATCTGTGCCCATTTTTTTCAGGATTCACGAAACGCCATGTCGCTCCGGCATCCTGTGCCGAATGGCTGAAAAACCACGCATCAAAGGCCGAATTCGGTTGTCAGCAACCCGCAGATTCCGCCCATTTTGGCACTCGTCTGGCCACGTCGCCAGCGGCGCGAACGCTGGTTGGTCGGTGAAAAATCGCTCTCAAGGGAAGCGGATTCAATCTTGGCGCGGGCTTCGCCCGCAACTGAGGCGAGCGGGGGATGTCAATCCCCTGATTTGTTGCGATTGATCGAGAAATCCGGGCACTTACGTACCCGGCTCGCCGTTGGAATTCCCTGAGTCCACGCCATCGGACCCTGGACCTGCTCAGGGCCACACCGAACCGCAATCTCGCAGGCCTTGCACAGCACGCAGCCAGAACCACGCCTCCACATCTCTGCCCTGAAATTTCGACTGCAGCAAAGTTTTGCGACGCACGTAGAGTCGGTCAGCAACGCCTTCCGCTTCATCCAGGCGAAGCAGACATTCAAGGTCCACTTGATAAACTTCACCGCGAATCGCAAGCCCGTCAGGCCATTCCACGAGCCCCGGATACGAGCCCAAATCAAACAACCGATACAACGGCTCAGTCACCGTGTTACCCAGGTATAACTGCCCCTGTAACAGCGCATGCAGTGCAAAGCCACGTTTCAGTGATCCATAGACGAACACAAGTTGAGAGAATTGGCGAGCGGCATGCGTCAGCTTGCCGGTACAAAAACGACGTATCGGAGGGCTTACGCCGCTCCGCTCGCCGGACTCATTTCTGGCCGCGAGAAGTATCATGTGACGCAGAATATCTTGTGCGCCAGATTG
>Ga0105048_10009940_pt1 | contig 15087 bp, 12 predicted proteins | sample MAT05_FD_78382 | JGI IMG/M metagenome (GOLD analysis project Ga0105048, IMG submission 78382) | Freshwater microbial communities from Lake Fryxell liftoff mats and glacier meltwater in Antarctica - MAT-05 | ecosystem: Environmental > Aquatic > Freshwater > Ice > Liftoff microbial mat | place... | reverse complement strand
TGTCGTATTTGTATTTTAAATAATCTGGCCGCCATTCGTAAACCCCGCCAATATCTATTCCAACCCCTGGAGAAGAAGTAAATTGATATTTGATGTCATTTAGGTTCGAAAAATCAAGATTATTTGAGTGACCATAAGCAACCCGTGAGTTAAAAATACTAACTGTGTCTTGAGAATCGATTTGATATCTCAAATCCTTTACATACAAATAAACCGCTTCGAGTCCCTGCAATAATTTAACGCTAACACCGGCTTTAAAAAAATTTTGATTATCGCTTTTTAAAACTCTGGCATAAGAGAGGCCATACTCGGCCCAAGCCATTTGTTGGAAGCTCAAATTTTTGTTGGAAAATTTAGTAAGGAAGATACTTGGATTTACAAACTCATCGTAAGCAATATTAGCCAACGACTGCGATAAGCCGTCTATGTTTATGTAATTCCTAATACTCCAGCTAAAAGCAATGGCGCTTTTTTGATTGAGCGTAATCATCACTGAAGGTAAAACTATTCGACTATTCATGTACGCCGATTTTACCTTTCCATTATTGATCGTTGTGTAATTATTTTTATAATAGTCAGGAGACGTTTTATCAAGATTATTCCACGAATCTGGGAATTTTGGATCACTTAAGCTTCCAGAAAACTTTAGTGCTTTGCGTTTAACACCAAAAAAATTATTATCAACATTTAAATTAAATCCAGCTAATGCAACATCTACTTTCATGCGATTGTCGGCTATATTGGCAGGATTACTGTAAACACCTAATATCCCGGCATAATTACTGCTTTGCAGTCCCAAAAAATCCTGCGAATTCGCTAGTAAGGAAGATATTACAAATAATGCAAAAGGTAGTTTTTTGTTCATGAAGGAAATATTACAATTCTTTAACAAATATAAATAAATAAGGGACTTGCGAACAAATATTAAACAAAAAACCCAGCGTTTAAAAGACCAAAAAAACCAAGTTTGCATTAATGCTGCGATTTAAATTTTTTGAGACTAAACCTCACATCATCAATATAAACATTTTGCGATCCAGAATTATAAATATAAAAACTGCATTTGGAATTGCCGCAGTCGTACCACATCCCAAAAACCATGTGCATTTTAAACCAGCCCAGATTGTCTTTATAAAAATTCTTTTTATTAGGAAAATAAAATTCTCCACATTTGCCGCCGTTTCCCGAAACCACCAATTGCGCACCCTCGCCCATCTGCCATGCTTCTACTTCAATCATATCGCGCTTGTCGAGTCCTTCAAAATCAAAATTAAACGCAAAGGCTTTATTGGGAGTCAACATGACAGAATATTTTCCACTGCGCGCGGCCTTATTCGATCTGTTCTCTGCTCCTCCAAGGCTTATGTCGCGGATATTAGTTTCAAGTTTGTTATCGGCGCTAATGGTCTCAACATCGCAGAAAAATTCAGAATTCTTATAGTAAAATTCTTTTACAAAACCTTTAAACATAAACCGGCAGGCGAACAGATTCAAAAAAACAACAAATGGTATTACCAGCCACGATGTATTTGTTTTTGTTTTTAACGCGCTGTTAAACATCATAAACACCAATGGAAAAATTGGGGTAAGGTACCTCCCTTGGAAACAGTCAATAGCGTCGTTGCCAACTTTGTTCCAAGTAAGATGCTGCGATAAAAGCAGTAGTAAAAGCGTTGCGCAAAAAACGCCGAAAAAAATCAATCGTTGGTAAAAAGAAAAAATCACTTTTTGTTTTTCTGTAGTGGCCACATAAATAATGAATAAATAGCAAATCACGCAAACTACAACAGGCATAAACAAACTCAAAAAAGTACCAAAACCCCCAATGTAACTGGTTAAAAAATAATGTGGATTTTCGGTGAGCGTTTTTAAAATCACCTCAAAAAAATAAGACGGATGCGCGATCGAATAAGCTTTTTGCAAATGATAGTCGGCACCGGGAGCCAAAGTGCCAAATTCTTTGTAAAGTGGATTGTAAGTGAGATAAGAGACATAATATTTCATAATAACGTTAGACCAAATAAAACCAAATCCAAAAGCTATGGTGATTATGGCTCCTAACCCGAACCAACGGAAATACTGAGACTTAAATTTTTGGGCTGGAATGGTGAACAATAAAAAAATCAAAGCCACGTAAATAATCTTGGCAAAAGCCAACAGCACCGCAACGCCTAAGACAAATAAAAGATTCTTTATAGAAATTTTTTTATCGGCAAACGAATATTTTAAAACAAGCGCAATTAATAAAAATGATAAAATGTTTGTTATGTTATCCGCGCTATACGAATTAGCGATATATACATTCATCGGTAACAAAATGAGCAATGTAAATAACCACTTATACACGGGAAGCATTTTAATAATCATAAACATACACAGTAACCAAAAGACAAATACTGCTAGCCTGCCGCCGTAATACAAAACGCCCATAGAAACACCTGCTTTGGTAAGGACAAAAAGAGCCGCTACCTGCGGGATATAAGAAATGGCTGAATAATAAGAGGTATTAGGAAAGTCTTTAAACTGCCGTTCTGTTAAGTCTAGTTTAATGTCAAAAGCATGAGAAATATCCTTGGCACGGGTTCTATAATATTCGTTGCCGGAAGCCACCTCGAAGGGTTCAATAAACTCGTTAAAACAAAGCGGCATTTCTCCACCCAAACGTTTGTCTTTCTGTATAGGAGAGAAATGTCCCTCAGCGATTTGAAAGGATCGGTAAAAATGGTTTAGGTCGTCGGGGGTTTGTAAAGGCGGCGTTATAAATGTTAACAGAATACCCATGCTTATCGCGACAAATAAAAAGAACTTTTGAGGTTTAATTGTTCCTGTTTTTAAAAGATCTACGTATTTTGAGACTGCTCGCAACTGTGTTCAACTAGCTTGACCGCAAATATGCGATAATTTTTTATGGGTGACCGAATTTTTTTATCGTTGTTTTTATATCATCAATGTAAACTTTTTCTTTTCCGGGATTCCACAAATAGATGGCCACGTTCATATTTTTACAGGCAAGCATCACCTGACAGGTGTTTTTTATACGCAGCCATCCATTTTTGTCTCGTTGGCTGTTGTAAGTGCCTCCAAAATAAAAACTCCCACAGTTTTTTTCATTTCCCGATATCACAATTAATGCGCCACTTCCTTTCTCCCAAGCTTCTACCTCAATGATGTCTCCGGGCAAAATGTCTTTAAAATTATGTTCAAAGCAATAGGGTGATTCGAGCGATAACAAAACCGCATGCGCGCCGCTTCGGTGATAATCGGTGCTTTGTCCCCCTGAATTCATCAAAAAAATCTTTTTGTTAGAGGTTAAGAACAAGCCTAAGCTGTCGGTTTTTTCAACATCGCAATAATATTCCACTAATTGGTGAGGTTTACCAACAAAAAAACGATCGTAAATAATTTTACAGGCGAATAAATTGAGAAATAATACTGCAGGAATTATAAGCAAAGAAGGGTTAAATTTAAAGAAGCCCAAACGGTTATCAAGCAACATAAAAAGAAGAGGGAAAAGCGGGATCAAATAACGGCCCTGCACCAAATCCACGATGCCTTCCCCCACACAATCCCATATTAAATGCTGAGACAGTAAAAGCAAACTATAACTCAGCAAGGCTGCAAAAAAGATAATCGATTTTTGTAAAAGGGACAAAGAAAATTTATTTTTTTCGCCAAGCGCAACTATAAAAATAAACAAGTAAACTGAGGGATATAGCCAAAAAGGTAAGTTAATATCTCCATTTCCAAAAACACCAATGTATCCGGTAAGATAGCTAAACGGATGTTTAAAAAGACTATTAAAAATAACTTTTAAGAAATAAAAACCGTGCGTAAAATGTATGATTTTTGAGCGTAATAGTCCCCACAGGCTGATAAACTAGCAATGTTACTGTAAAGGGGATTATAATCTTTGTAGGGAATATAATACTGCATGATGCTGCCTGACCAATATAAAATAATTGCCAAAGCGAATAAAAAAATCCCGCCCACCTTAAGGAATTTCAATCGTTGTGTTTTAAATTTTGAAGCTGGAATGATAAGCAATAAAAAAATGATCCCGGTATAAACAAGCTTTGCCATTACAAGTAAGCCTACCAAAAGAGTAAGAATGGTAACATCTTTGCGGGATAGCGTTGCAGTTATAAAAACATGTTTTAAAACCAGCGCAATAAATAGAAACGATAATATATTGGTGACGGTATCGGCACTAAAAGAATTTACCAAGTAGGGATTCATGGGCAGCAACATCAAAAATGTAAACAGCCATTTAAAAATAGGCAGTAGTTTTATAACCTGCACCATGCACAAGAGCCAGATCAGAAATGTAAATATTCTGCCGCCATAATATAGAACCCCAACTTTAGAAGTGATGGTTTTTAGCAAAACAATACCAAGCGCTTGAGGTAAATAAGAAATCGGCGAATAATAAGAAGTGTTCGCAAAGTCTTGAAATTGCCGTATTTCGGGCTGCAATCCAATCAAACACGAAGTAAGTATTTCTTCGTGGTTAACGGTATAATCAAGGCTGTAAGCCGAATTTTTATGTTGCGCTGAAAAGTCGATTAAACCCTGCGGCATTTCTCCGCCCAAACGGTGATCGGTTTTTACTGAAAAAAAATTACCTTCAGAAACTTGAAAAGCTCGGTAAAAATGACTGAACTCATCAGGTGCCTGCAAGGGAGGTGTTACAGCGTTTAGAAGCAATTCAAAACAAAAAGCTGCCGCTACAAAAAAAGTAGATGGCTTTAAGCGCTGAATTGTTTTGATCATGTTAAACTCGAAAACAAACAATTTAACAAGTGCTTTCGTTTGATCACAATAGTAGCAATTTTTCTTTAAACAAGCTTATATTGAACAAAATTAAAACATTTATCACTAATCAATTTCTTATCTTTAGGCTCTTAAAATTAATATGTTAGAAAAGTTAGAAGAAATAAAAAGGCGCTTCGAAGACGTTGAAATAAAATTGTCAGATCCAAAGGTAATCGCAGACATGCGCCTGTTTAAAAAATTAAATATTGAATATAAAGAGCTTGGTGAAATTGTAACCCACATCAACGCGTACAAAAAAGTTTTATCAAATATAGATGGGGCTAAAGAAGTACTTGCCACCGAAAAAGATAAGGATTTTTTAGAGATGGCAAAATCTGAACTTGAAGAGAACAGAGAAAAAGAGCTTATTTTAACCGACGAAATTAGGATGCTCCTCATTCCTAAAGACCCCGAAGACGTTAAAAATTGTGTAATGGAATTGAGGGGTGGCACAGGGGGTGATGAAGCTGCTATTTTTGCGGGAAATTTGTTTGAAATGTACAGTCGCTTCTGCGAGAAAAAAGGCTATCAGCTTGAAGTAGTTGACACAAGTTCTGGAACTATGGGTGGATTTAAAGAAATTGTTTTTAACGTGAAAGGCATTGGCGCTTATGGCACTATGAAGTTTGAAAGTGGCGTACATCGTGTGCAAAGGGTACCTGCAACCGAAGCCCAAGGCAGGGTGCACACTTCTGCGGCCTCTCTCGTTGTTCTTCCCGAAGCCGAAGAACTAGATGTAGACGTAAAAGATTCTGACATTGAAATGGCTACGGCCAGAAGTGGCGGCGCTGGGGGGCAGAACGTAAATAAGGTTGAAAGTAAAGTGATTTTAACACATAAACCTTCGGGCATTGTAGTAACCTGCCAAACAGAAAGGAACCAACTGGGGAACCGCGAAAAAGCCATGCAGATGCTACGTTCGAAGTTGTATGATATTGAGTACCAAAAGCGTTTGGAAGACGTTACCAAGCGGCGAAAAACTATGGTGAGCACTGGCGACAGAAGCGCAAAAATTAGAACCTACAATTATCCACAAAACCGAATTACCGATCACCGCATAAACGTTACTTTGTTCGACCTAACAAATTTTATGAACGGCAATATCCAAGAAATGATTGATAAGTTGCAGTTTGCCGAAAACGCGGAAAGGCTGAAAGAGGGAGGCCTGTAAACAATAAAACATAAAACTTATTATTAATAGCAAACACAGTCAACATACAAAAGACAATGTACATTGTACTGTTTTAAAATAAAACAAGGTATGACACCAGAAGGTGAAAATAAAATCAGGAATGCGTTTGCCAATAAAGATTGGAATGATATAAAAGCGCAAAACAGCTGGCAGATCTTTAAGATTATGAGCGAGTTTGTAGAAGGATTTGAGAAAATGAGTCGTATCGGCCCCTGCGTATCAATTTTCGGAAGCGCACGTACCAAACCAGAAAATAAGTATTACCAGCTCGCAGAAGAAATAGCTTTTAAATTGGTAAAAGAAGGCTACGGAATTATCACCGGTGGCGGTCCGGGTATTATGGAAGCGGCCAATAAAGGTGCACGACGCGGCGAGGGTAAATCCGTTGGACTAAACATCGATTTGCCTTTCGAACAAAAACACAACGATTATATCGACGCGGACAAGTGTATTAATTTTGATTATTTTTTTGTGCGCAAAACTATTTTTTTAAAATACTCGCAAGGTTTTATCGGCATGCCAGGTGGTTTTGGCACCATGGACGAACTGTTCGAGTCTCTCACTCTGGTGCAAACCAATAAAATCGCGCAGTTTCCAGTAGTGTTGGTGGGCTCCACCTATTGGCAGGGCATGATTGACTGGTTAAAACTAACAATGCTCGAAGAAGAAAAAAACATCAACGCCATTGATCTTGATCTTTTTAAAATAGTAGATACGGCCGACGAAGCTGTAAAACACATTGTTGAATTTTATAGTAAATATTTATTAAAACCAAATTTCTAATTGGGCAAGTTGTTATTTAAAATATTGGTGGTGCCATTGGTTTATCTTATTTCAATACTGCCCTTTTGGGTATTGCAGATAAAGGCTTACGGTCTTTATCTTATCGTTTATTATGTGATTGGCTACCGTAAAAAAGTAGTAGTGACCAACTTAAAAAATGCTTTTCCTGAAAAATCTCAAGCCGAAATTAAAACAATTACAGCACAGTTTTATTTGCACTTTTGCGATATTATTTTCGAAACTCTTAAACTACTGACCATATCGCAAACAGAATTTAAAAAAAGATTTGTGTTTGATGAATCTGCTTTAAAAACTTTTGCCTATTTTGAAGAGAAAGATCAAAGTGTAATTGGCGTGATGGGACATTGTGGAAACTGGGAATGGGGCGCTATTGCCTACCCCGCTTATTTTAACCATTTAATTACAGGCGTGTATCACCCACTCTCTAATAAAAATGTTGATCAACTGGTTTTGAAACTTAGAAGCGGTTTTGGAGGAAATATTATTCCGATGAGTCGCGTATATAAAGAGTTGTTAACACTGCGTCAAAAGAATATTCCAACCTTGCTGGGACTTATTGCCGACCAGGCACCGCCGCCTGAAAACGCTTATTGGACCATATTTTTAAATCAGGACACCGCTGTTTTTTACGGCGCTGAAAAATTTGCAAAAAAATTCAACTATCCTGTGGTGTACGTGCCGGTAATTAAAAATAAAAGAGGTTATTATACCTTAAGCGCTGTGGTGATCACCGACGATCCGGCAAAAATGCATGAAGGATTAATCTCTGAGTTGCATACCAAAGAACTCGAAAAAAACATCATTGCGCAACCGTATGCTTGGCTTTGGAGCCATAGGCGATGGAAACATAAAAAGCCAATAATTCAGGGCGCCTGACCAATATCCCGATGATAAAATATATTTTATATCTTCGTGCTCGAAAATAACTATTTAGTCAAATTGCGCTATGGAAACCACCAGCCAAGAATATAAAGATCATTTGGAAAACAAGTATTTGCCGGGTCGCGATAAATATTTACAGTGGTTTTTTTATCCAAAAATTTTAAGACAATTCAGCAATAAAAGTATTGTTGACTTAGGTTGCGGAACCGGAGAATTTTTAAAATACCTCAAAATAAAAAAACGCGATTTTACTGGTATCGACAATAATCCGCATTTGGTGGATACGTGCGTGAAAATGGGATTTGATGTGGCAATGGACGATGTAACCAAACTAGAAAATGTTAAAGCCCCGATTGATAACGCTGTGATCGACAACGTACTCGAGCACCTGGAAGTGCCGCAAACGGACGCATTCTTTGCGGTTTTGAAAACAAAAATGAATAAGGGCGGTACTTTAGTTGTGATCGTGCCCGACAAAAAAGGTTATCAGTATGATCCTACTCACAAGACTTTTGTAAACAAAGCTTTAATGTTGCAAATGTGTAATAAATATGGTCTTAAACTGCACAGTACCTTTTTGCATCCTTTTAATATGGGTTTTATGGGCGCGATTCTATACCTAAACATGCAGGTATTTGTTATTAAATTTTAAGCGGGCAATCGATGTCGAGCAAACACAAAGTCTAAGGGCTTAACTTAATAATTACGTTTCTGGCGAGGGTAATTCCATAGGTCACAAATGTTCCAAATGCTCTGTGGTACCAAGCCAAGCCGAAGTCTTTTTTAAATCGTTCTTCATATATAAAATCTTTGAAATAACCTGCGTGTTTCCAACCAAGCGAACCACTCATGGACGTTGAATAAATTCTAAATGCCGCCAAAAAATCTTTCAAAACAATTAAACTCCCGTATTTTAGCAATTTTGAATAAAGGTCGAGATCGATCAAATAATTGTTAGAACCTAAAGCAATTTGATTTTGCTTAAATATCGAGGATTTAAAAAGCACCGACATGGGCTCGCCGATAAGATTGGTGCCAAAAAATGCGCAATAACGCATGGCTGCTTTTCCTGAGTATTTTCCTGGCCGTAATTTGTAAAACGAACCAAACATAACTTCCCCCGACGCTGTAATGATTTTGCGGCGACAAACCACCATCACCAAATCGTTATTTTCTGGTTTTTGAAAAGAGTTAATCTGCAGTTCGAGACAAAGCGGATAGATGATATCGTCACCACACAGCAGTTTAATATACTCACCGCTTGCAAGCGACAAGACCTTGATCCAGTTGCCATGCATCCCCAGATTTTTTTCGTTCTGGTAAACTTTTATCCTTGCATCATTAAACGAATTAATAATGTCCCAGGTTTTGTCTTTCGAACAATCATCCACAATTATCAATTCAAAATTTGTGTAGCTTTGATTTAATACGCTATTAATGGTTGCCGCAATGTAGGCTTCGTTGTTATAAGACGGAATACAAATGCTTATTTGGGAACTCATTTTTAAATTATTGGCAGGGTAAAAATACCCATATTTTTAAAGCAAAATTATTCAAAACCAATTACTAGTAATTTTTTTAATTTAAGTATTAGTCAAAATATGTTTGTGTTTATAAACAATTCTTCAATGAATACGCATTGCAGACAATAAAAGCGTTGAAAAAAGCGGACTACCTTTCTTCATGCGGGTAATCGCGATTTACTGTTGGACAGAATTTTTTTTGAGATCAAAGTTTCGAATTCCTAGCAAACGCTTGTATCCTGCACTTCGTTTTTTCAACTGCGTGTTTAGGGTTAAAAAATCACCATAAAATAACGATTAATTTCCCTGCCAGAGCCTGTCAATTCTAAATTTTCAGTATATTTAAAACTTTATTTATATTTGCTAAAAACCACCTGAATGAATGAAAAAATCTCGATAATTGTCCCGATTTATAACTCTGCCGGCTTTATGAGCAACTTGTTGGATGCCATTGACGCGCAGAAGAGTATTTCGAAATGGGACCTTGAGTTAATTCTGGTGGACGATGGCAGTAGAGACAACAGCTACGAAAAAATCATTGAACTTTCAAAACTATTTCCATACATCAAAGGCATAAAACTTTCTAAAAACTTTGGTCACCAAATTGCAGTTAAAACCGGCCTTTCTCACGCAAACGGCGACTACATCGCTATTATAGACGACGACCTTCAAGACCCACCTTTGCTGCTTCCTCACTTTTTTTCGTACCTCGACAAAGGTTATGATGTTGCCTATGGCGTGAGGCAAAAAAGGAAAGAATCTTTCGTTAAAAAAATTGGTTACAATAGTTTTTACAGGATCTTAAAACGATTGAGTGAAACCGATATTCCACTAGATAGCGGCGACTTTTGCGTAATGAAAAAACAGGTCGTTACTAACATGCTGAAGTTTAAGGAAAAGGATCCCTTTTTAAGAGGCATAAGAGCATGGGTTGGTTTTAAACAAATTGGTGTAGAATACGATCGCCACGCAAGGCTTGAAGGCGAATCGGGATACACAATTAAAAAATTATTAAAAATTGCCATGGATGGCATTTTTTCTTTTTCTTCAGTTCCCATTAGACTAATTACTGTGCTCGGCGTTTTAGGTTTATGTTTTGCGATCGTTTATTCTTCATTGGTCATATACGGATACCTCATTCACGGCATTGCCGCTAAAGGATTTGCAACACTTGCTATTATCATTTCTTTTTTCAGTTCATTAATTCTGATCTGCCTAGGTGTGATCGGCGAATACATTGTAAGAATTTATAATGAAGTGCGCGACAGGCCCTATGTAATAATTGACAAAACCATTAACATTTAATTTCCTGATGAATATTGCAGTAATAGGTTCCAATGGTTTTATCGGGAAAGATTTAACAAAAACACTTAGTGAAAACCCGGCGAACAAGATCTTTTTATTCGGAAAAAGCGATATTTTGGGCTTCAACGAATTGATGCCTTATACAAAGATCAATCTGTCAGATCAAGATAAAGTCGAAAAACATTTTGCGGAAATCGATCTGGTATATTATCTTGCTTCAGAATCCATTCCTTCTACAAGCTGGGATAAGCCAGCACTCGAAATAGAAAAGAACTTGTTGCCATTTATTCGGTTTTTAGAATGTATTGCAAACCTGCAGGTTAAAAAAATAGTTTTTGTCTCAAGTGCCGGAACCATCTATGGTTCAACCAAAGAGAAAGTTACCGAAGACTCCGTTAAAAATCCATTCTCCCCCTATGGTATCACAAAACTTACAATGGAGTATTACCTCAGTTATTTTAAATCCCGCTTTGGGCTTAATTATGATATTTACAGGGTTTCGAATGTATACGGTGCGGGACAAGATACCTCGAAGGGACTTGGAATTATTAACACATTTCTAGAAAAAATTATTAGTGAAGGTAAGATTCAGATTTTTGGAAATGGGGAAATCACTAGGAACTATATTTACATCAAAGATGTTGGCGAACTACTCAATCTTTCAGTAATTAGTGATTTATGTAGCTCAAATATTTATAACCTTTCGTCTGACGACACTTTAAAAATAAACGACTTGGTGGGCATCATGAAACACATTGTTGACGAAGACTTTTCAGTGATTTACCAAGACAACCGCGACAGCGATAATTCGACAATCTTGCTCGATAATACTAAAATTAAATTGGCACTTCCGCAGTATAAACTGACTAACATACAAGAAGGAATTAAAAAAACATATGCTCATATTAAAGAGCAACTTATAAAAAAAAATTAAAAGCCCATGGCAGCAAAAACAATCGAAAAAAAAACAAGCACGGCTCACAAGGCTGCTAATTCAGTAATCAAAATCGGCAAAAGAAGTTTTTCATTTACGCAAGACGAAAAAATTTCGGCAATCCTGCTCCTAATACTTGTTCTTCTGGTAGCTTTAATCAGATCAAAATTTTCAGGTATCCCTTACGAAAGAGACGAAGGTGCTTACAGCTATTATGGAAAGATGCTTTTAAACGGAAAAATTCCATACAAAGATTTTTATGAGCAAAAACTACCCGGTATATTTTATTTCTACGCCTTTATGATCTCGGTCTTTGGTTCCTCGGTAAAAGAAATGCATTTTGGATTTGCCTTACTAAACATTTTATCCATTTTGCTCATTTATTTTTCAGTTAAAAAACTATTTTCGCCAATTGCTGGTTTAATCTCTGCGGCAACTTACGCTTTAGTGTCACTTACGCCCAATCTCAGCGGTTTCACAATCCAAGCCGAACATGGTGTTGCATTTTTTAGCTGTCTTGGTATTTTTTTATACACCTTAGCTCGCGATCATCACAAATGGTATTGGTATGTGTTAATGGGATTATCGCTTGGCGCGGCATTTATGGTAAAAACAACCGGACTTTTTATCATGTTTTGGGGAGGTTTAATAATTTTGATAGATTTCTTTTTCAGTAAAGAGAAAAAAGTGTTTGTCGACCTTTTAAAACGCGTGTTCTTTTATTGCGCAGGCGCGTTTTCTGCGATCGGTATTTTATTGTTGATCATATTTATTAAAGGATCTTTCGACGATATGGTGTTTTGGGTATATGCGATTCCAAAATATTATGTAAACAGAATTTCCTATGAAGATGGTGTAAAATACTTCGGCTACAGCAGAGATGCCATTGTGCAGAATTATAAATTTTTATGGATTCACAGCATTCTTGCTTTAGCCTTGTGCTTCATCAAGTCCATTGATTTTAAAACCAAATTGTTTGTTTTTTCTTTGGCTATCCTTTCTTTTTTAACCATTGTGCCAGGGTATTATTTTTATGGCCATTATTGGATTCAGTTAATCCCGGGAATGGCAATTCTTTCGGGGATTACCTTTTATTGTGTGATGTTATTATTAAAAGATCGGTTTAAAGTAAACTCTCCAAATGTAAAATACATTTACTTGGGTGTTTTTTCTATTCTTGTTTGTATGCATTTAAACAAACAAAGAAATTATTATTTCAGTCCGAACTATGACTTAATTCTGCGTCAGGTTTATGGCAACAATCCTTTTCCCGAAACCATGCAAATTGCTAATTACCTGAACACTCTTATGAAACCTGAAGATCAACTAGCGGTATTTGGATCAGAACCCGAATTGTTTATTTACACCAATAAAACCTCCCCTACCCGTCACGTATTTTTTTCTACCATCGTGGCGAGTATTCCCGAACACAAACAGTTTCAGAGAGAATTTGCGGCAGACATTGAAAAAGCAAAACCAAAATATTTTGTTTTTTATAAGCACAGTCTATCATTATTGGTGCAGGCCAATGTTGATCAATATGTTTTTGATTGGGCCAATAAATTCATCACCGACAATTACAAAATAATTGGGACTGTTGATATGCCCGATGGGCAATTAACAGGAACTTATGTTTTTGGAAAAGAGGCGGAAACCTATCAGGCAAAAGCACAAAACGTAATTTATATTTTTGAAAGAAAAAGCTAAAAAAATTAATTTTCACTATTTAAGTCAAAACAGATGTTAGATAACACTTCAAATTACAAATTCGGCACAAAGGCGATCCATGCCGGCGCAGAACCAGATCCAACAACAGGTGCAATCATGACACCGATTTTTCAAACAAGTACTTATGTGCAGGAATCTCCGGGCATTAACAAAGGTTACGGTTACGCGCGCGGAAAAAATCCAACTAGGGATGCGCTTCAAAAAAATATTGCGGCTCTTGAAAATGGTAAACACGCCATTTGTTTCAGCAGTGGTATGGGCGCTACCGACGCGGTGATGAAATTATTACGTCCGGGCGACGAAGTAATCACCGGTGATGATTTGTACGGCGGGAGTTACCGCCTGTTCACCAAAATATTTCAAAACTACGGAATTAAATTTCACTTTATCAATTTAAGCAATGCCGAGAACATCAAAAAATATGTGAACGCGAATACTAAAATGATCTGGGCCGAAACACCTACGAATCCCACTATGCAAATTATTGATATTGCTGCATGTGCTGTGATATCAAAAGCTAATAATATTTTATTGGCCGTTGACAACACTTTTGCCTCTCCTTATCTGCAAAATCCATTGGATTTGGGTGCCGATATCGTGATGCATTCGGTTACCAAATATTTAGGCGGACATAGTGATGTTGTAATGGGTGCCTTGATCATCAACGATGACAAATTGTATGATCAATTGTATTTTATATTGAACAGTTGCGGCGCGAATCCTGGACCAATGGACTGTTTTTTGGTAATGCGTGGCATTAAAACACTTCACCTGCGTATGGAGCGGCATTGTTTTAACGGAAGAAAAATTGCCGAATATTTGAGAACACATCCGAAAATTGAGAAGGTATACTGGCCTGGGTTTCCCGACCATCCTAATCACGAGATCGCTAAAAAACAAATGCGCGATTTCGGTGGGATGATTTCTATTGTTCTAAAAGATAAAGCCATAGAAAACACATTTAAATTAGCTTCGTCGTTTAAAGTCTTTTCATTGGCCGAAAGCCTTGGTGGTGTGGAATCTTTGATTAACCATCCGGCCACAATGACGCACGCTTCCATTCCGAAAGAGGAACGTGAAAAAGCTGGCGTGGTCGACAACTTATTGAGATTGAGCGTTGGCGTTGAAGATGTTGAAGATCTTCTGGATGATCTAAAACAAGCGTTAGGCTAAACAAAGATTTTACATTCCTGTTGCTCTAATGATTATTGAAAAACAATTTCATATATTTAGTGCCTGTCCGAAAACTAATTGTTTGGATAGAAAAATTCAGTTTCGAGGCGTGTTAAAAAAAATGGTTGTGAGGTTTACTGGGGTAAATGAGCGACTATTTTTTTGACACAACGACGAAATGGAGTTTTCGGCCAAACACTATTTACTAATAAAACAACATTGATCTAATTCAGAAAGTTTAATATTGATTCCAGTCAATAAGCAGCGTAGTATTTTATCTTTGTTCTTAAATACCTACACTCATGCTAAATAGAATTTCTCTTATATTACTCTTTCTACTAATGCTTCAGGTAGCAAAAGGCCAAAAACTTTTGGAGTTTAAGCCATATGACACCACAGTTTACATTTACAGGCTGGATAAAGAGCAGATGGACTTTTTAACAGAGCGCAATACTATTACAGATACAGCTTTCCTTTTTACCCACCTCTATAAAAAATTCTCGCGCGAAAGTAACTATACTGCTCTTTTGCCCTCCGGTAATTTCATTATAGCCAATATCAATCAGGCAATCGTCAGCTATAATTATGTTTACATATCTTCCTTTGAGATGAAGCACAAAGTGATTGATAACGACGTTATACTCTTTATAAAGGATAAAAAAAGCAGAGAAAATGTATCAAGCGCGAAAGTGAAAATAAACGACGTGCTTGTTTCTTTTGATGAAGGTTACGGC
>Ga0105048_10009939_pt1 | contig 15088 bp, 14 predicted proteins | sample MAT05_FD_78382 | JGI IMG/M metagenome (GOLD analysis project Ga0105048, IMG submission 78382) | Freshwater microbial communities from Lake Fryxell liftoff mats and glacier meltwater in Antarctica - MAT-05 | ecosystem: Environmental > Aquatic > Freshwater > Ice > Liftoff microbial mat | place... | reverse complement strand
CAAGCCCGCTGCCGAGGCGCCCGAGTCCCTGGTGGTGATGGGAGCTGACTGTAAGTTGCTCCGACCCGCAGAGGGCGGCGATCTGAGAGCCCTCGAGCAGGTCAACCTCATGTTCATCGAACTGGCCCGGAACACTCCGGTGGCGTTCGTGCCCGACAACATCCGGCAGGTGTTGTTCGAGGCTTCCGCCTGCCGCCACATTCATCAGTTGAAAGCCGCGACACACTCCAAGGAACGGCAGGTCAGAGCTGAGAGCAGCCTTCGCCAGGCTTATCTCGAAATGGTCACGCTCCGGCCGTGTATCGGCCGTACCCGGGGCGGCTTCGGCGCCGTAGGTGCCGGGGTCGACATCGGCACCGCCGGTCAGGATCAGGCCATCCAGCCTTTCGAGTAGTGGCCCGGGGTCCGACGTTACCGCCGGATCGGTCGGGAGCAGCACGGCGACCGCACCGGCGCGTTGAACCGTCAACGCATACCCGGTCGGGGCGAGGTCGGCCGGTTGTCTCCAGACGCCCCAATGTGCCGGTTCGGTGGCCGCGGTGACGCCGATCAGGCAGGCCACGTCGGGACTGGCGGAATTGATCAAAGGCGCTCGAAACCCCGGAATCGTTCCCAGTCAGTGACCGCGGACTCGAAGGTCTCGATCTCGAACTCGGCTCGTCGAACGTAGTGACGGACCACTTCTTCACCGAATGCTTCGTTGGTCAGCTGGCCGTCACGGAAAAGGTCCCGGGCCGCATAGATGTTCGTCGGCACGCGTTCCGCATCCGAGGTGTAGGCGTTGCCCTCGCAGGCGGGAGGCAGCGGCAGCGCATCGTCGATGCCCTTCAGGCCTGCCGCGATCATTGCGGCGATCGCGAGGTAGGGGTTGACGTCGGCGCCAGGCAGGCGGTTCTCGAGGCGCAAACCTTCTCCTTCGCCGACCAGACGGAGCGAGCAGGTGCGGTTGTCCTTGCCCCAGGTGACCGAAGTCGGCGCAAAGGTTCCCTCTGCGAAGCGCTTGTACGAGTTGATCTGGGGCGCGTAGAACAGGGTCATCTCGCGCAGATACTCAAGCTGGCCCGCAAGGAAGTGGTCGAACATGGCCTGGTCGGCGTTGAAAGCGTTCTTGCCGTCTTCGGCGCCGGCCAAGGAGAGGTGGATGTGGCAAGAGCTGCCTTCCCGCTCGTCCCATTTCGCCATGAAGGTGATCGAGCAGTCCTCCTGCGCCGCGATCTCCTTGGTCCCGTTCTTGAAGATCACGTGCTGGTCGGCCGTGGTCAGGGCATCCGCGTACTTGATGTTGACTTCATGCTGGCCGAAGTTGCATTCGCCCTTCGAGTTCTCGACGACCATCTCCGCCCCGGCCATCCCGTTCCGAATCCGCTTGATCAGCGGCTCGACCCGGGCGGTACCAAGCATCGAATAGTCGACGTTGTAGTAGTTGGACGGTTCGAGGTCGCGGTACGCGCGCTTCCACGCGTCTTCATACGAGTTGCGGAAGACGATGAACTCGAGCTCGGTCGCCGCATTGGCGATCATTCCGCGCTCCTCCAGACGCTCCAGTTGCTTCCGGAGAATCTGGCGGGGAGAGGCCACCACTGGCGAGCCGTCGTGCCACCCGCAGTCGGCCATCAGCATGACTGTCTCCTCCTGCCACGGAACGGGCCTCAGGGTGGAGAGGTCGGGCTTCATCTCGAAGTCGCCGTAACCCTTCTCCCACGAGCTCATCTCGTAGCCACTCACCGTTTCCATCTCCACGTCGACGGTGAGCAGGTAGCTGCAGCCCTCGGATCCCGCTTCGAGCACCTCGTCGAGGAAGTGGGAAGCGGTCACCCTTTTCCCCTGGAGTCGTCCTTCCATGTCCGCGATCGCGAGCAGGACGGTGTCAACCGTGCCTGCCGCGACCGCGGCGCGGAGTTCGTCGAGCTCCACCTCAGGTACCGGGGGTCCCCGGCTGCCCCGGTTCGCGAGGATCGTTACTGGAGTCCCCACCGGCGATCTCTCCCTCGTCGATCACACGTCCGGTGTCATCGGTCCTCACCTGGCGGATTGGTCCGGTGAAGTGATGCTTCGCCGAAAGCATCCACCAGAGGCCGACCGCGACGATGACCACCAGGACGGTTACCGGTGCGTAGTTCATGTACCTGATGTCGAAGGTCTCATCCCAGGGCACCGAGATCGGCGCCGTCGGCAAGCTGAAGATGATCACGCAGATGACCACCCAGACGACCGCGATCGGATTGATCCACTTGTACTTCTTGCCAAGGGTCCAGGGTCCCGGCTCGAAGTCATCTCCCTTGCGCCAGCGCAGATAGATCGGGATCACGTAGGCGATGTAGAGCCCGATTACGGCGATCGAAACGACCGCGTTGAAGGCGAAGGCGATGCCGTCCTCGTCTCCGATCAAAGCTGGCAGCGTGATCACCAGGGCGCAGGCGGCCATGAACAGCACCGAGAAGTGGGGGACCCGGTGATGGTTGAGCCTGGTCCAGAACTTGTGTCCGGGGACCGCCCGGTCCCGGGAGAACGCATAACACATGCGCGAAGAACTGGTCAGGCAGGCCATGCCGCAGAAAAACTGACCGACTGTGGCGATGATCAGCACCATCTTGGCGGCCCAGGATGAGAGGGCCAGGGTCAGAATCGAGGAAGTGGTGCCGATACCGAAGGCGGCCCCGTCGGTCTCTCCGTTGATCGCCGGGACCATGTCCTCCGAAACCGCGAAGGTGATCGCCAGCAGGACGAGCCAGCCGATCAGGCCGGCCCAGAAAACTGAACGCCACACGCCTTTCGCGGCACCCATCGCGGCGCCCTTGGTCTCCTCGCTGACGTGGGCCGAAGCGTCGTAACCGGTCTGCGTATACATGGTCAGCAGGAAGCCGAGCGGCAGGATGTAGAACCAGAAGGCGGCCGTGGCCGTTGATCCGTTGAAGAGACCGGTGTTGTTGAAAGTCTGGGTGAAGACGAAGTCGAAGCTCGCGTGCTGCGATGGCACGAAGATCAGCAGGCCGATGATGACGGCGACCCCGAACACGTGCCACCAGACGGAAACGTTGTTGACCTTGGCGACCAACGGCGACGAGAAGATGTTGATCAGAGAATGGAGTGCGAGGATGATCACGAAAAGGATGAAGGTTTCCCGCAGGAAGTTCTCGGTGTCAGCAAAATTGATGAATCCGAGGTCGAGGCCGTAGATCTGGAGCACGGTGTTGAGAAAGGCGGCCGATCCGTAGACCACTGAAGCTGTAACGCCGACCAGGCCGATCAGGTTGAACCAGCCGGTGAACCAGCCCCAGGCCTTGCCGCCGAGGTCGGAGGACCAGTAATAGATGCCGCCGGCAGTCGGATACTTCGAGACCAGCTCGGACATCGAGACCGCGACCAGCAGGATCAGGCCGCAGATGATCGGCCAGCCCCAGGAGATCGCGACTGGTCCACCGGCGTTCCAGGCGAACTGGTAAGTGGTGAAGCAACCGGCAAGGACCGAGATGATCGTGAATGAGATTGCGAAGTTCGAGAACGAACTCCACGCACGGTCGAGCGATTGGACGTAACCGAGCTCGTTCAGCCGCTCTTCATCGGTCGTGGGCTTCTGGGACGAATCAGACATATACCCCTCCTGTGTGGATGACTGGTTTCGATAAGGCGTCTCCAACTCGCCCGATCGATTTGACCGACCCTAGGCGCACAGACCACTCCACGTCAAGTCGGAGGGATGTTTTTTTCAGTGGCAGGCGTCGCAGGTGCCGCGCAGGGTTATGTCGTGGCTCTGGATTGTGAACCCGTCCCGCTTCGAGATGGCGTGGATCGCCTTTTCGAGCTTCGGGTCTTCGAAGGGGATCACTTTGCCGCAGTCCACACAGACAATGTGATGGTGATGGTGGCCTTCTGGATCGATCTTTTCGTAACCCGCCGATTCGCCGCCCAAGCCGATCTTCTGGACCAGTCCCAGATCCTCCATCTGTTCGAGGGCGCGATAGACCGTGGCCCGGCCGACGCCATCAAGACGGGCGTCAAGGTCGAGTGCGGTGATCGCGCAGCTCTGGTCACCGAGGAGCTCGACCACCCGTCGCCTTGAGGCTCCGTTGCGGAAGCCGGCTTCCGACAGCTCGCTGAGCGCGTGATCGGCCCAGGTCGATTCGGTGTCGTGCAGGTGTCCGGCCATCAGCTGGCTCCCTGGCGGGCGCCGAACCTGCCCTGGAGGACCGAGGTTGCTGCGGCCAGCATGTAACAGGCGACCAGGGCGATCACGACCGAAGCCCCGGCCGCGGTGCTCAGGTAATACGAGGCGTAGATCCCGGCGGCTCCGGCAACGATCGCAATCGTTGCGGCGATCATCATCATCGGCCTGATGCGCCTGGTGACCAGCCTGGCCGCAGCGGCCGGGCCGACCAGGATCGCCGCAACCAGCAGGTTGCCGAGACCCTGAACTGAGACCAGGATCGTCAGGGACACAAGCGCGAGCAGGATCACGTTGAGCGTGCTGACCGAGATGCCGAGTGCCTGCCCGGAGTCGCTGTCGAAACCGATCGCGAGCAGCCGGTCATGGAGCAGCCAGAGCACGGCTAGCACGGCTGCCCCGGCACCGGCTGCCACCAGGATGTCGCCTGTCGATGCTCCGAGCAGGTCGCCGAACAGCAGTTCCTGGATTCCGGGTGGACTGGATGGGGAGAGTGCAAGCAGCACACCAACCCCGAAAAGCGTGGTGATCACGACGGCGATCGCGGTGTCCGCGGATTCATCGGCCAGGCGGGTTGCCAGCACGATCAGGATCGCGGCGATCAAGACACCGATCGCACCGCCCAGCAGCAGCGGCGCGCCGATGAGGGCGGCAACCACAAGGCCGGGGAACAGGCCGTGGGCCAGTGACTCAGCGCTGTAGGAGAGTTCGTACAGCACGATCCAGCAGCCGATGGCCCCGCTGACCACACCAAGGACGGAGATCTCCACGAGCGCCCGCAGGGTGGTGCCGTGCGAAAGGGGTTCGGTGATCCAGTCGATCAACGGTCACCCGCGATTTGCCTCTGTTCGTGCCCTGGCTCGTGCTCGTGGTCGCAGTGGTGGGCCGGCAGCAGGCCTTGACCGGGCTGTCCCGGGATCTCGACGATGTGGCCGCCGTAAGTTGCTTCGAGGACCTCACGGTTCAGGGCGTCTTCGGGGCGGCCGAAAGCGATCTGGCTGCCGTTCAGGCAGAGGACCCGGTCCCAGGCACGGGCCTGGTCGACGTCATGCGTGGCGATTATCACCGTGCGGTCGCTTTCGGCGAGGTCGTCGATCAGCCGGTCCAGCCGGGCGGCACTGGTTGAGTCGAGACCGGTGTACGGCTCGTCGAGCAGCAGCAGTTCGGCGTCGGCGGTCAGGGCCCGGGCGATCAGGACCCGCTGCCGCTGGCCTCCGGACAGGTCGCCGAAGTTGTCACGGGTCCTCTCGGCGAGTCCGACCGTTTCCAGTGCGGCCGCCGCCTGTGAACGGTCCTTCCGCCCGGGGCGCTTCCACCAGGGCAGGCGGGCCAGCGCGCCCATCGTTGCAACGTCCAGACAGGTGACCGGATAGTCGAGCCGGGAACGGTCGGACTGGGGGACGGTCGCGCAGGTTGCATCCACGTTGAGGGTTCCGGCAAGCGGTTTGATCTGGCCGAGCAGAGCCCGGAACAGGGTGGTCTTGCCACCGCCGTTTGGTCCGAGCAGACCGACCTTGATCCCGGGAGTTATCTGGAAATCGAGACCGTCGAGGACGACCTTGCCTTCATAACCGACAGCCAGGCCGGCGGCGCTGACGAAAGCACGGGTGGGATCAGCCGAAGTCGCAGCCACGTTTCCCTCCGGTCAGGCCCAGCATCAGGTTGTTCGCATTCGACTGCATCATCGTGATGTAGGTCGAAGAATCCGAACCATCGGGACCCAGGGTGTCGCCGTGGAGCTCGTACTCGCTGGTCGCGCCGGTGTCATTGGCCAGCGCGTCGGAAAGCCTCTGCGGCACCGAGCTCTCGGGAAAGATCGCTTTGACGTTTTCGTCCTTGATCGTCTGCTCCAGATCGGCCAGATCGCCGGCCGAAGGCTGGGCCTGCGTGGTCAGTGCCGGGATGACCGCTCCGACGACTTCGATTTCGTAACGCGCAGCCAGGTAGTTGAAAGCATCGTGGTCAGTGACGATCTTGCGCTGGTCGTCCGGCACCGACTTGAAGCACCTGGCGATCGAACGATCCAGGCTGGTCAGCCGGGATTCGTAAGCCTTCGTATTCGCCTGGAACGCGTTCTTTCGCGTCGGATCGGCTTCAACAAGTGCGCTTTCGATCGCACCGACGGCCGCCCGGGCGTTCACCGGGTCCTGCCACCAGTGGGGGTCGATCTCTTCTCCACTGTGGTCTTCACCATCGTGTTCATGCTCGGCCCCATCGCTCTGGAGGACCACCGGCAGGCCGGAGCTCAGGTCGACGACGGCGGCATCACTGCCGCTGTCGTCAATCAGCTGCTGGGTCCACTCATCGAGATGGCCACCGCTCCTGAAGACGAGATCGGCATCCACGAAAGCCTGGACGTCGGACGGGCGCGGTTCGTAGTCGTGGGGATCGGTGTTCGGCTCGAGTATGCGGGTCACGTTCACTTCCTTCCCCCCGACGTTGCCGACCAGGTCGGCGGCCTGGGTTGTGGTCGCGACCACGTTCAGCTTCCCGTTGTCCGAAGTGCTGCCACCACATCCAGCAGCGAAGAGGATCACGCCGAGGGCGGCAAGCGCGACGGCGACGGGACGGGAATTCCTGACGAATCGGGCAAGCAGCACCAGTCCGAAGACGGAACCGCTGACCACGGCGATCGTCGCCCCCGGGGGCGCGTTCGTCTGGACCGAAAGCCAGAGTCCGATTGTGCCTTCGGCCGCGACCAGCGCGACGGTGCCGACCTGGAGCGTGAAGACCCGGTGCGTGAGCATCCTGACAGTGGCGGCCGGGATCACGATCATGGCGGAAACGAGCAGGGCGCCGACCGCGCTGAGCGAGGCGGTGACCGTGATCGCAACTACACCCAGCAGGGCAACGTCGAACCAGGCGGAACCGGACTTGAGGTTCAGTGCGGATTCTTCATCGAAGCCCTTCGCCAGCCAGTGTGTGGCGCAGAGGCGGGTCACGATGATCGCCAGCGCGGCGGCTCCGCCGGCCAGCCAGAGGTCGTTCGGTCCGATCGCCAGCAGGGAACCGAACAGCAAGGTGTCGATGTTCGCCCCGGAGCTGAATACGTCACTGGCCAGGATCACTCCGGCGGCCAGGCAGGAGACGAGGGCCAGCGCGGTGACGCTGTCGGCTGCGGTGCGCTTTGAGCGACTGATCAGGGCAGAAAGTGCGGTGAACACCCCGGCCATGCCGAAAGCGCCGAGGGCGGGGGAGAAGCTGAGGCCATCGGCCAGCACCAGTCCCGGGAAGGCTGCGGTACCGATCGCGTGTGAGTAGAACGAAAGCCCGCGCAGGACAACCCAGGAGCCAACCAGACCGGCGGCAACCGAAAGCAGAAGGATCTCGATGATTCCTTCCTGGACGTACGGAAGGGTGAATGGTTCGAACAATGTGGCTCCGGTACGAAGGGGTGTAAATGGACCGGAGGAGTTATAACAGAATGAGAATCAGTCTCAATAAGTCAACCAAGATGAGACTGATTACCTCCGCCGGGGCGACTGACACACTGCGTGTCCGTGAAAGACAGAAGAAGCCAAAAGCGCATGTTCATCGGGGCGGTGGCGTTGATCGCAGTTGCGACCCTGGTCGGACTGGTCGTGCTCTGGCCCAACTCCGACACCACATTTTCTCTGGGCGTGGGCCAGGCCGGCGATACGGAGAGCGGCAAGATCCAGGCGGTCACGTCTCAGGAATGCCCGCCGCCACGCAAAGGAACGTGCATCGACGCCGACGTTGAGATCACGTCCGGTTCCGAAGAGGGGCAGGTCGTGCCGATCCAGGTTTCGAGCGGCGGCCCGACGGCGGTTTATGACGTCGGCGACAACGTCCGCATCGCCAAGATCGATTACGCGCCGATCGGAAGCGAGCTGAGTACGGCACCGACCGAACCGGTCTATTCCCTGATTGACTTTGAACGGCGGGCACCGATGCTCTGGCTGGCCCTGGCCTTCGGCCTGCTGGTGATCATCTTCGGTCGGCTGAGGGGTGCCCTGTCGCTGGTCGGTCTCGCCGCCAGTCTAGCGGTGGTCCTGCTTTTCATCGTGCCGGCGATCCTCGACGAAAAGCCGCCGCTGGCGGTGGCCCTGGTCGGGTCGATGGCGGTGATGCTGATCACGATCGCGCTTGCCCATGGGCTCGGACCGAAGAGTCTGGCGGCGATCCTCGGCACGGCGTTCAGTCTGCTGCTGGTCGGGATCCTGGCGGTAGTTTTCACCGGTTTGACGAACCTCACCGGCTTCTCATCGGAGCAGGCGACGGCACTTGCCCTGAACGGCTCTGAAATCTCGCTGAGCGGCCTGCTGATCGCCGGCATGGTCATCGGTGCGCTCGGGGTGCTCGATGACGTGACGATCAGCCAGGCTTCGACCGTGCTCGCTCTGCGTGCCGCAAACCCGACCCAGAAGTTCGGGGCGCTTTACCGGCGGGCGATTGACGTTGGCCGCGACCACGTCAGCGCCACCGTCAACACCCTGGTTCTCGCTTATGTCGGATCGTCCCTGCCGGTCCTGCTGATTTTCGGCTCGGGCCAGCTGGGGATCATCGATGCGGTCAACCTCGAGATCATCGCCAAGGAGATCGTGGCGACCCTGGTCGGCTCGATCGGGCTGATCGCGGCGGTGCCGATCACGACTGCGCTGGCCGCCCTGATGGCCGAAACCCTGAGCAAAGAGGAGCTCGAAGACGCGGCTGAAGGCGGACACCAGCACTGAGTGGCTGGTGTCCTCTCGAGAGGCTCAGTCCGCGAGACCCTTGGTGTCGATCACGACGCGGTAGCGGGCGGCGCTGGAACCGATCCGGTCCCAGGCTGCCGCCACTTCGTCGGGTTCGGCACCGATCTTCTCGATCTCGGGAGTAACGCCATGCTCGGCGCAGAAGTCGAGCATCTCCTGGGTTTCCCTGATCCCCCCGATTGGGGTTCCGGAAAGGCTCTTGCGGCCGCCGAGCAGGCCGAGCAGATTGATCTCGGCGGGGCTTTCGGGCAAGCCGACCGTGACCATCGTGCCTTCAACGTCAAGCAGGCGGAGGTAGGCATTGATGTCGAGGTCAGCCGAAACCGTGTTGAGGATCAGGTCGAACTTTCCGCGAAGGTCCTTGAAGGTCTGACGGTCGCTGGTTGCGTAGAGGGCAGTGGCACCAAAGCTGAGTGCGTCCTCCTGCTTGGCCAGCGACTGGCTGAGCACGGTAACTTCGGCGCCCATCGCTGCCGCCAGTTTTACACCGACGTGGCCGAGCCCGCCCATGCCGATGATCGCGACTTTTGTGCCGGGTCCGGCATTCCAGTGGCGAAGCGGGGAGTACATCGTGATGCCGGCGCAGAGCAGCGGTGCGGCATGGTCGAGTCCGAGCGCTTCCGGGATGCGCACCACGAGACGTGCGGGAACGACAATCGAGCGGCTGTATCCGCCCTGGGTGATCGTCCCGTCGTAGTCCTTGGTGCTGTAGGTCATGACCATGCCCTTCTCGCAGAACTGCTCCCGTCCGTCGACGCAGAAGCGGCACTCACCACAGGAGTTGGCGATGCAGCCCTGGCCCACCCGGTCGCCGATGCTGAAGTCCGTGACTTCGCTGCCGACCTCGGCGATGGTGCCGGCGATCTCGTGGCCGGGGGTCATCGGGAAAAACGAACCGCCGAAATCATCGCGGCCGTAATGGAGATCGGTGTGGCAGATGCCGGCGAAATCGATGGCGATGCGAACGTCATCAGGGCGGAGGTCCCGGCGTTCGATTGTGGTCTGGTCAAACGGAGCGTTCGCGGCGGGGAGGGAAAGTGCGGGGGTTGAAGGCATAGCCTTCTTATACAGATGAGCATTGATCTTGCCCCTCAAACGCTGACGGCCCCGGCGCCACGGCGACTGCCCATCTGGGTGATCGCGGTGATCTGCTGGGCGCTGTATGTCGTGACCAGGGTGATCGGCCAGGTTGACCTGGCCGGCTTTGACCGGGTCGCGACATTCGGGGTGATTTTCGCTTCGATCGTGATCGAGGCCCTGCCTTTCATCCTGATCGGCTCACTCGTTTCAGCGGCGATGGCGGTCTATGTGCCGGATCGCTTCTTTTCCCGAGTTGCCCGCCTGCCGCGGGCCCTCCAGGTACCCGGGGCGACCCTTGCCGGGTTCACCTTTCCGGTCTGTGAATGTGGTTCGGTGCCGATCGGGCGCCGCCTGATTACCAACGGCATCAACCCGGCCGCGGCCCTTGGCTTCATGTTCGCCGCGCCGATCCTGAACCCGGTGGTGCTTGGTTCCACCTGGGTTGCCTATGGCGGTGGGGTGGTTGGCCTGGAGATGGTCGGGGGACGCGCGGCCCTCGGGTTCGTGATCGCCATGGCGGCGGGCCTGATGATCGCCAAAGGCGGCCAGAAAGTCCTGCGCGACCGGCACGGCTTGAACGACGACGGCGGGCTGACTGAGGACCACGGGCACGATCACGACCACACGGATGGCGTCTGCAACCACGAGCCCGGTTCGGCCAGGTCAGGGACCAGGGGAGAGCGGGTCGGCGACTACCTGGGCCACATGACCTCGGACCTGCTTTTCATGGGCCGTTTTCTGGTCCTGGGTGCGGCGGTGTCCGCCTTGATGCAGACCGTCGTGCCCCAGGAGTTCATCGGCGGCATCGCCGACACTTTCATCCTCGGCACGATCACCCTGATGCTGATGGCGTTCATGCTTTCGCTCTGCTCTGAGGCTGACGCTTTCGTCGCGGTGTCCTTCACGGCATTCCCTCGCAGCTCGCAGCTGGCTTTCCTGCTTTTCGGCCCGGTCCTCGACACCAAGCTGGCGGCCCTTTACGGGGCGACTTTCCGTGGCAACTTCATCCACCGCCTGCTGATCGTGGTGGTTCCGCTGATCCTGGTCGGCACTCTGATCTTTGGAGCACTGTTCAATTGACCCTCAGCCTGAGAAACCTGCGGCTTCTGGTGATGGGTTGCTGGAGCCTTTTCCTGCTCTGGCTCTGGCAGTCCGGCAGCGTAGTCCGCTACCTCGGCCCGCACACCGTCTGGGTGGTCAGCTTTGGTGCAGTTGCGCTGAGCATCGCGACCGTCGCCTATGCCTGGACCAGCCGGGAATCCAGCGAATCGCGGATCGGGGTCAGCTGGCCCCGAGCGGCCGGCATGGCCGCTCTGCTGCTCCCGATCGCGGTGGCGATCACGATGGCCAACGCATCACTCGGTGCCCTGGCAGCTTCGAACAAGCTCTCGAGCCGTGGGGTGGACATGGCCGAGCTCGCCCGGACCCTGGCGAAAGGTTCGACTGAAGTCGGCTTTCTCCAGATACGCGGTGCCGGGACCGACGCCGCACTCAGCGGCCAGCTCGACCTTGGTGAAGGCACCAGCGTCTCCCTGACCGGTTTCGTGATGAAAGGGTCGACAACGGCGAAAGACCATTTCCATCTGGGCCGTTTCTACATCACCTGCTGCGTAGCCGACGCGGTCCCGATCTCGGTCCCGATCGATCCCGGCCTGATCGGTGGCGGGCCTTACCCGGAGGACCAGTGGCTGAATGTTCAGGGCCCCCTTGTTCGTACCGAAGAAGGGTTTACCGTCCAGGCGGCCGTGATCGACAGGATCGACGAGCCGGACGATCCCTACCTGTCCTTCCGCTAGGGCGGTCGTTCAGGGCTGGATGCCCGCGGCGAGCACACCGAGGGTGAGCAAAGCGGCAGTAGTCAGCTTCATCATTTTCGGGGTCAGCCAGTCTGGCTGGTGGATCTTGATCCAGGCCCGGATACCGGTTGCAGAGGCAGCGGCGGCGACGGAAGCTCCGGCGACACACTGCATGCACATCAGCTGTACTTGTCCCAGCGCTGGAGCGGGGTTGTCGGATCCATCACGGTGCCCCCCTGGTACCAGCCCGGTGCTGACCAGACTTCGAAGTGGAGGTGGCAGGCACTGCTGCGGCCGGTTGAACCGAGGGTTCCGACGCGCTCCCCGGTCTTGACTTTGGTCCCGACCTTGAGCGGCGAAGGCTCGGCCAAATGCATGTACGCGTGGCTCTTGCCCGAACCCTTGATGTCGATCACCAGGTAATTGCCTGCGCCACCGGCCTGGTAGTCGTTGTAATAAACCGTGCCGGCCCGGGCGGCGATCAGCGGCAGGCCGCAATCGGCGAGCACGTCCTGGCCCTGGTGGCCACGTCCGGCTCCAAGTCCGTCGCCGTAACTGTGTGCACCGCGGGGGATCGGGAAGACGTATCCGTAGAGGCTGAAAGCAAACGGATCGTCCGCTTTGCCTCGCTTGGCCTTGCGCTGGATCTTTGCCAGGCTGGAAGAGATCTTCGCTTCAGTGCCATCACTGCCGCGGACGACGAAGTCATAGGCACCGTTCGGCGCGAGCCTGCCGGCGGTGGTCTTTCCATTCCACTTGACCGACTGGGTCGATCCGGCCGGCACACCTTTGACGAACCGGCTGTAGACGATCTCGCCGGAATCGCTGGTGATGTCGATACGGAGGTCATTCGAGTCCTTGCCGCCGGTCAGGACAAAAGTCAGTTCCGGCTTCTTCTTGCCGTACTGGTAGGCGACGGTGGGACTGGTCGAAGCGTCGGTGATCCTGAGCGCCGCGCCACGGGAAAGCTCCTGGGCGGGTCCGATCTTGAGCTCTTCGGGCGAAAAGCCGGAAGCGGTTCCGTCAGTGCCAATGACCTTGACCTTGCCGGTTTTTGCGGAATCAGGAACCACGGCTTCGACGCGGTCCGCAGAAACGACGGACGGCTTGACTTCAACGCGCTTGTTGGCGCCTGCGAAGCTGATCGCCGCGGTCGAGTTCAGGTTGTCGCCGGTGATCTGGACACTGCCGCCGGGGGAGGAGGTTCGCATCTCGGTGCAGCCGGAAAGGCAGATCACGTCTGAGATTGAGGGCGGATCGGGCAGCACGAAACCGCCGCCGCCCTTGGAGACTGCTGCGTTTGATGAAACGGGAACTACGACTGCCAGAAAAACCGCAATGGCGATAAGACCTGAAGACTTCGCTCGTCTGGGAATCAAATTCTCTTTCGGTTGTGCCTGCGGAGTTAGCTGGCGGGCTCGCGCTGAAAGAGTTGCGCTACAAGGCAGAAATTGCCCTCGATTCGCCCCAGGGAAAGGAGTTTCAGTCATTAACTTCGACTTCGGACCCAATGGTTCCTCCGCCCAGCTGCGTATTGCGCAGCCGGTTCGGCAGTATGCACTCGGGCGAGTATAGGGATCCAATCGGTGGAATGTGAGGGAACCATCACATTGCACCAGGGGTCGACCGGCATCGGTTTCATCTCGGAAGAGATGAAACTCTCCTCCGATCGACGTTAAACGCGGTTGACTGCTGCGGACTCGATCCACCGCGTTTAACGGTGTCCGGTGCCGGTTTTGTCTCCACAGAGACAAAACCAATGCCGGACACCCCTTTTTCTTTGGATTCCCCTATTATCCCCAAGCCGCGTTCCGCAGCACCATGCTGCCGCGCGCCCCTAAACCAATGAAGACTTACGTAGCCACTCCCACCAAACGCCAGAGAGACTGGTATGTCGTTGACGCCGAGGGTCAGACCCTGGGCCGTCTCGCCACCCAGCTCGCCGATGCTTTGCGCGGCAAGCGCAAGCCGGATTACACCCCTCACATCGACACCGGTGATTTCATCGTCGTAGTCAATGCCGAGAAGATCAAGGTCACTGGAGACAAAATGAACTCCAAGATCTACTGGCGCCACAGTGGCTACCCGGGCGGAATCAAGTCCCGGACCCTGGCCGAGATGCTGGAGAAGCAGCCGGAGGAAGTCATCCGCAAGGCCGTCAGGGGAATGATGCCGCGCAACAAGCTTGGCCGGGCTCAGCTGCTCAAGTTGAAGGTTTACGCCGGACCTGAGCACAACAACCACGCCCAGCAGCCGAAGCCGATGGAGATCAAGAAGTGAGCGAAGAAGAGACGAACGAGGAAGAAGTTTCCGTAGAAGCTGAAGCTCCGGAAGCTGAACCTGAAGCCAAACCTGAAGTTGTCGAAGTTGACGTCGAGCTGGATGTGACCGAAGAGGTCAACGAGGACGGCTCCGTTGATGTAGAGGCAGTAGAGACCGAAACCGTCACCGTAGATGGCGAAGTGGTCGAAGAGACAGTGATCGTCGAAGAAGCGCTCATCGAAGACGGTGAAGTTGTTGAAGAGGAAATCACTGTTGTGAAGTCAGACCTTCCGCCCGGTGCCGACCTCGAACCGATCTCGGTCGAGCCGGTCGCCGAGCTCAGCATCGAAGAGCGTGCCCGTCTGGAAGCCGAAGAGGAAGAGCGCCTCGAGCGCGAAGCCGCTGAAGGCCAGGACGAGGACGACGCCCCGGTTGCCCCCCCGGCTCCCGCCAAGATTGCCAAGGACGCACGATTCATCGCAACCGGCAAGCGCAAGCGCTCGGTAGCCCGCGTGATCGTGCTCGGCGGCGAAGGCAAGATCACGGTCAACGACCGTGATCTCGAGGAATACTTTCCGCGTGCCCGTCACCGCACGATCATCAATTCGCCGCTGGTTGCCACCGGCTACGAGTCGATGCTCGAAATCCGTGTTCGGGTTCACGGCGGCGGAATCAGCGGCCAGGCTGGCGCTCTCCGTCACGGAATCGCCCGGGCCCTGCTCGAGGTTGATCCTGAACTTCGCGGTGAATTGAAGCGCCGCGGCTTCCTGACTCGTGACGCACGAGCCAAGGAACGCCGCAAGGCAGGCTTCAAGAAGGCTCGTAAGAAGCCACAGTTCTCCAAGCGCTAGGGCCCTGGCTACCTCGGCTCGAACCCTCTTCGGCACCGACGGCGTCCGCGGACGGGTCGGCGAACAACTGACTGCAGAACTCGCTCTGGCCATTGGCCGGGCGGGTACTGCTGCGCTCGGCAAAGAGCGCCCGCAGGTCCTGATCATCCGCGACACCCGGGAGTCGGGTCCGATGCTGGAAGCCGCTCTGGCTGCGGGAATTGCCGAGGCTGGCGGTGACGT
>Ga0105048_10009938_pt1 | contig 15088 bp, 13 predicted proteins | sample MAT05_FD_78382 | JGI IMG/M metagenome (GOLD analysis project Ga0105048, IMG submission 78382) | Freshwater microbial communities from Lake Fryxell liftoff mats and glacier meltwater in Antarctica - MAT-05 | ecosystem: Environmental > Aquatic > Freshwater > Ice > Liftoff microbial mat | place... | reverse complement strand
GATACGCCCTTCACGGATGCCGACTGGCTGTTCGAGATGAAGCTGGATGGCTACCGCGTCGAGGCCGTCGTGCAGGGCGGCACGGTTCGACTCTGGACACGCAACCGGCAGGATGCCGCGCGCTACTTCCCGGAGCTGGCTGCGGGGCGGGCGGATTGGCTGGCGGCGGACTCGGCCATCGTGGATGGCGAGGTGATCGCGCTCGACGAGCACGGCAATGCCGACTTCAGCCTGCTCCAGGACCGGACCGGCCTCAAGGGCCTGGGCGTGCATCGGGGCGATCGGCGGCCGGACGATAGCGGCTCCCCGGAGCGTCCCCGAGCGCCACTGGTCTACCAGCTGTTCGACCTGCTGCATCTCGACGGCCGGTCGTTGCTGGGCGTGCCGCTCGAGGATCGCAAACGGCTGTTGCGGCGTGTCGTCCGCGACACAGCCTCGGTGCGCTACCTGTCGCACGTGGACGAAGACGGCGATGCGCTGTACGCGGCGGCGGCCGAGCATGGGGTCGAGGGCATCATCGCCAAGCTCCGACGCTCCACCTATGACCCGGGCAAGCGCTCCCGGGCGTGGCTGAAGGTCAAGATCCGGCGCGAGCAGGAGCTGGTCGTCGTCGGCTTCGAGACCGGCAAGGGGTCGCACGCGGCGCTGGGCGCGCTGCTCGTGGCGACCCACGAGCCGAACGGGTTCCGGTATGCGGGCGAGGTGGGCAGCGGCATCGATAGCCGGACGAGGGCCGCCCTTCGGGCACGCCTGGATGAGCTGGCTGCCGATGCGCCGTCCGTGGTCGACCCACCGCGGCTGCCCGGCGCGCACTGGGTGGAGCCGCGCATCGTCATCCGCGCCGAGTTCGCGGAGTGGACGTCGGACGGCCTGCTGCGCCAGGCCGCATTCAAGGGCTTCGAGCCGGAGCGTGACCCACTGTCGGTCAGCCGGGAACGGACCATCGACACCGCGATGGCACGCACCGCGGCCACGAAGTCGAGACCACGACGCGCCACGACCAGGATGCCGAGCACCTCACCGGAGGTCAGCATGCCCGCCGCCGAGCCAGGACCCGCAGCATCCGCGACTGCCGAGGAGTTGGCCGCACTCGACGCCCTCGGTAGCGGCGGCACGTGGCAGGTCGGTGGCCACACCGTCAACCTCACGAACCTGGACAAGGTCCTGTGGCCTGGACCCGGCTACACCAAACGGGACCTGGTGCGCTACGACGCGACCATCGCGCCGCTCATCCTGCCCTACCTGCGAGAGCGGCCCCTGAATACGGACCGATGGCCAGACGGCATCGCGGGCCACCATTTCTGGCAGAAGCAGATCCCCAAGGGTGCTCCGGACTGGGTGGCACGCTGGGACTATCCCGAGGCGGGCAAGGATCAGTCGCACACCTATGTCGTCGTCGACCGGGTGGCGACCATGGCGTGGCTGGCCAACCAGGCGGTCATCGACCTGCACCCCTGGACCTCACGCCTGCCGGACTACCGCAGCCCGACCTATGCCCTCATCGACATCGACCCTGGCGAGCGGACGACCTGGGACGAGGTGCTCGTCCTGGCCCGACTGTATCGCACCGCCCTGGGACACCTCGGCGTCCGTGGCTACCCCAAGACGACCGGCAAGCGGGGCATCCAGGTCTGGGTACCAGTCCGGCCGGGGTACACCTGGGACCAGACACGCGACTGGGTCGAGGGCCTGTCGCGGGCGGTCGGGGCCGCCGTGCCGGAGCTGGTGTCGTGGGACTGGGCCAAGTCTGACCGAGGTGGCAAGGCACGCCTGGACTACACCCAGAACACGCCCATCAAGACGCTCGTGGCACCGTACGCCGTGCGGCCGGTGGCGAGTGCGGGGGTCTCGGCACCCATCACCTGGGACGAGCTGGAAGATGCCACGCTGCGGCCGGATCGCTGGGACCTGCGCTCCATGCCCGCCCGGGTCGCGCAGGTCGGCGACCTGTTCGCGGGCGCGCTCGACTTCGACCAGGAGCTACCGAGCCTCTGACCGGGTGACAGGGAGCGGTCGTCTGTGGGACTATCCCCACCCAGCCACCAGACAACCCCAGGAGGTGCGTCACGCGCGACATGGAACGATCCCGTTCGCTGCTCGACCGAGCAGCCATCATCCCGATCGCCGCGTGTGCCCTGCTGTTCGGCAGCACGCTCGGCGTCACCGCCCAGTCACCGGAAGCCTCGATGGACGCGGCGTCCATGGCCCCGGCCGCCTCGATGGCGCCCGCCGTCATCGGCCCCGAATGCGCCAAGGAAGCCCTGGTCCTCAAGAACCCGGGGCGCCTGACGCTCAGTACCGACACCCCGGCATACTCACCGTGGTGGGCAGGTACCGCGCCCGCCGACAGTGAGTGGGCAGGCGAATTCTCGGGCTACCCGCCGGCCGGCGAGGGCTACGAGGGTGCCATGTCAGCCGCCATCGCGGCCGCCCTCGGCTTCACGCCAGACGAGACCGACTGGATCCCGAACACCGTGTTCGAGAACGCGTTCGCACCGGGGCCGAAGGCCTTCGACTTCCACCTGGCCCAGATCTCCATCAAGCCGGAGCGGGCGGAGGCGGTCGACTTCAGCGATCCGTACTTCGACTCGAACCAGGCTGTGGTGGCCCTCGCGGCGAATGCCGTCACCAAGGCCACGACCATGGCGGAACTCAAGGACTTCAAGCTGGGAGCCGCGGTGGGCACCACCAGCCTGGCGTTCATCGAGGATGTCATCCAGCCGAACACCGAGGTCTCGGTGTTCAACGACAACGCGACCCTGGTCCAGGCGCTCCAGAACGGCCAGGTCGACGGACTCGTAGCTGACCTCTATTCGGGCATCTATATGAAGGATGTCCAGCTGTCTGACGCCGTCATCGCTGGTCGGTTCGATTCGACCCAGCAGATCGACCAGATGGGCATGGTGTTCGAGAAGGGCAGCGCGCTCACGCCGTGCGTCGATGAGGCGCTCGCGGTCATCAAGGCCAATGGAACGCTCCAGTCGATCTACGATCAGTGGATCGGCGGCGGCGCGGCGGTACCCGTCTACCAGTGATCCTCCGGTCCCCGGACCGGCCATGAACGACGCAACCGGCCGCACTGCGGCCGACGTCACCTCGGCGCCGCGTCGATCGCTCCGGCGGTCACGCGGCGCTGCTGTGCTGGTCGCTTGCCTGAGCACCATCGTGGTGTTTGGGCTCATCGGCTGGGCCATCGTCAACTCGTCCGGCTGGCCACTGTTCCAGTCGAAGTTCTTCAACGCCGACAAGTTCTTCGAGACCGAGCCCAAGATCTTCCAGGGGCTGCTGCTCAACATCACCTTCTTCCTCGTCGCGGAGGCGTTGGTGCTGGTATGCGCCCTGGTCCTCGCCGGCATGCGCAGCCTCAGGGACCCCGTGTTCACCCCCATCCGCCTGTTCGCGATCGTGTACATCGACCTGTTCCGGGGTCTGCCCAGCATCCTCATCATCTACATCCTGGGCTTTGGCATCCCGGCGCTCCAGATACCCGGGCTGACCAGCGACGTGTACGTCTGGGCACTGGTGGCACTCGTCCTGACCTGGACCGCGTACGTGGCGGAGGTCTATCGTTCGGGCATCGACTCGGTGCATCCCAGCCAAGAGGCCGCGGCACGGTCACTGGGCCTGAGCAGCTTCCAGACGTTTCGCTTCGTGGTGCTGCCCCAGGCGGTCCGACGAGTCATCCCGCCGCTCCTCAATGACGCCATCGGCCTGATGAAGGACACCGCGCTCATCGCCTTCCTCGGCCCGGTCGAGGCGTTCCGTCGGGCACAGATATCTGCGTACGCCTCATTCAACTTCACGCCCTACCTGGTGGCGGCGCTGCTGTTCCTGTTGCTCACGGTGCCGCTGTCCCGGCTGGTCGACTACCTCGTGGCGCGTGACCGCAAGCGTTACCTGGCAGGTGCCAGGTGAGCGGCCCCGTCACGCGGCCGGTTGGCCCCGCGCTGGGTGGCGAGGCGCTGCGCGTGGAGGATGTACGCAAGTCCTTCGGCGACCACCTCGTCCTGGACGATGTCCGCCTGACCGTCGCGGAGCACGAGGTCGTGTGCCTCATCGGCGCGTCCGGATCGGGCAAGAGCACCCTGCTCCGCTGCATCAACCTGCTGGAGGGCATCGACGCGGGACGGATCTTCATCGGCGGTGCGGAGGTCACCGCCAAGGGCGTCGACGTGGACAAGGTCCGGCGGCGTATCGGCATCGTGTTCCAGGCCTACAACCTGTTCCCGCACATGAGCGTCATCGACAACGTGACGCTGGCACCCATCAAGGTGCTCAAGATGCCGCGCCCGGAGGCCAAGGCACGCGCGAACGAGCTGCTCATGCGCTTTGGCTTGGCCGAGAAGCGGGACGCGGTGCCCGACCGGTTGTCCGGCGGTCAGCAGCAGCGGGTGGCCATCGTGCGGGCGCTGGCGATGCAACCTGACATCCTGTTGCTGGACGAGATCACGTCCGCGCTCGATCCGGAGCTGGTGGCGGAGGTGCTGTCGGTCATCCGGGAGCTGGCCCTGACGGGCATGACCATGGTCCTTGCCACCCACGAGATGGGCTTCGCACGCGACATCGCCAACCGGGTCTGCTTCCTGGACGCCGGCCGGATCCTTGAGGAAGGGCCACCGGCGCAGATCTTCTCGTCACCCCGGGAGGAACGGACGCGCCGCTTCCTCGACCGGGTCATCGAGGCGGGTCGGCTGTAGCGTCTCCGTAGGCACCGGCATTGGGACGCGCCACAAGTGCCCTCTGGCACGTTTCCCGGGACGGGCCGTCCTGACTGACGCCGGGCATCGGCACTGGCGCTGCGACAGGTGTGCGGCTCATCCTCGGTGCGGCGGTGCCGCAGGACACCAAGTCCTCACGTCACCGACCGCAACGTCCACTGTGGACTTCGGATCCCCGGCTCGACGATGGCGGGGATGATGCCAGGAGGCAGACCATGCCAGCGACACCAGTTCCAGCCGCGCCCACCGAGCAGGTCGATATCCTTGCTGCCGCGTGGTCGAATGACGCGTTCCGCCGGGTGATCCAGACCGGCATCCACGAGCAGGTCGTGGTGATGACCATCCCGGTCGGCGGCGACATCGGCGAGGAGGTCCACCCAGACACGGACCAGGTCCTCGTGTTCCTTGACGGACATGGTGAGGCGCAGCTCGACGGGCGGTCGAGCGACTTCGGCCCCAACGACTTGGTGTTCGTGCGTGCCGGCACACGCCACAACTTCCTCAACCGGGGCGATGGCCCGCTGCGCCTGATCACCACGTACGCGCCACCGCAGCATGCGCCGGGCACGGTCCACCAGACCAAGGCCGAAGCCGAGGCGGACGAGCACTGAGACTGCCCTGACCGCAGCCCGTGGCCGCGCTGTGCCAAGACAGCGGTGCCAGGCGCGGGCACGGATCAGGTCAGCGCGAGCGCCTGGTCGAGGTCCGCGATGAGGTCCGCCACCGTCTCGATACCGACCGAGAGCCGGATGACGTCGTTGCCGGCGCCTGCGGCGGTGCGCTGCTCATCGGTCAGCTGGCGGTGCGTCGTCGAGGCGGGATGGATGACCAGGCTTCGCGTGTCGCCCACGTTGGCAAGATGCGACCACAGGTTGACCCCCTCCACGAGCCGCACGCCGGCCTGGTAGCCGCCCGTGAGACCGAAGGTGAATACGGAGCCGGCGCCCAGCGGCAGGTAGTGCTGTGCCAGCTGGTACGAGGGGCTGGACTCGAGCCCCGCATACGAGACCCACGCCACGGACGGGTGTGACTCCAGGAACCGGGCGACCTGCAGTGCGTTCGAGACGTGGCGCTCCATGCGCAACGGCAGCGTCTCGATGCCCGTCAGGATGTTGAACGCATTGGTCGGTGAGAGCGCGGGACCCAAGTCCCGGAGCGCCACGGCACGCGCCTTCATGGTGAAGCCGAAGTCGCCGAAGGTCTCGTGGAACGTGAGGCCGTGGTACGCCGGGTCGGGCTGGCTGAGGCCCGGGAACTTGCCATCAACGGACCAGTCGAAGCGGCCCGACTCGACCACGATGCCACCCATGGACGTGCCGTGGCCGCCCAGGAACTTGGTCATGGAGTGGATGACGATGTCCGCCCCCCACTCGAACGGACGGCACAGGTACGGGCTCGCGAGCGTGTTGTCCACGACCAGCGGGATGCCGTGGTCGCGCGCGATGCGGGCGAGCATCTCCAGGTCCACCACCAGGCCACCGGGGTTGGCGAGGCTCTCGGTGAAGATGAGCTTGGTCCGCGGCGTGATGGCGGCACGCACCGCGGCCTCGTCACGCGGGTCGACGAGGCTCCCCTGCCAGCCCAGCCGCGGAAATGTGTGGCTGAACTGGGTCAGCGAGCCGCCATACAGGAAGCGGGACGCCACGAAGTGGTCGCCGGGCTCCATGAGGGTGTAGAACGCGATCAGCTGGGCAGCATGACCGGAGGCCACCGCGACGGCGCCGCGGCCACCCTCCAGGCTCGCGACGCGCGCCTCGAGCGCGGACACGGTGGGGTTGGTGATGCGGCTGTAGATGTAGCCGAACGTCTGGAGGTCGAACAGTGACGCCGCGTGATCGGCGTCCTCGAAGACATACGCCGTGGTCTGGTAGATGGGCACGTTGCGAGCGCCCGTGATGGGCTCGGGCGGTGTACCCGCATGCACGGCACGAGTCTCGATGCCGTAGCGCGAGGTCATGGCCGGATGCGGCTGCGTCTCCGGCTCGGTCGCTGGTGCGTCGGACGTGTCGTTCGCGGCGGGCTGCTCGGTGGTGGTCATGCCAGGATCCGTGCACGGCGGCTGGAGATGATGTCGCCATTGATGCCACTCCAGGCGAGCTCCCCGGACAGGCGGCCGTACTCGATCTTCATGCACCGGTCCTGGATGACGGTCAGGCCGGCGGCTTCCGCCGTTGCTGCGGCCGCGTCGTGGTGGATGCCCAGCTGCATCCAGACCACCTTGGCGCCGATATCGATGGCCGCATCCACGATGCCCGGCACGGCCTCCGGCTTGCGGAAGATGTCGACCACGTCCACGGGCTCCGAGATGTCGTGCAGGTCTGCCACGACGGGCTCGCCCAGGATCGTCTTGCCGACAGCGACGGGGTTTACGGGGATGACCCGGAAACCCTTGCGCTGGAGGTACTTCATGACGAAGTAGCTGGGCCGGTTCCAATTGGGGCTGGCGCCGACCATGGCCACGGTCCGGGCGCGCCTGAGGATGCCGGCGAGCGCCTCTTCCGTGTAGCTGCCGGCCTGACCGGGCACGGCGCAGGCGTCGGCGGGGTCACACGCAAGGGAGGGATCGGCATCGATGATCTGGAGTGGACTGACCATGGATCGATGGTAGGCGAGGCGGCCGTGGAGCGTCGCGCGTGGCTACCATGCAACGCATGACACTCGCGACACCCGCCCATCTCAACGAGCCGCATGGCGCCGGGGTGGCGGCCAGACTGAACTGGCTCCGTGCGGGCGTCCTGGGCGCCAATGACGGCGTCGTGTCCGTGGCCGCAACGGTCATCGGTGTCGCGTCTGCGACGGATTCGACTGCCTTCATCCTCACAGCGGGGGTCGCTGCCCTCATCGGCGGAGCGGTGTCCATGGCCCTCGGCGAGTACGTGTCCGTCAGCAGCCAGCGCGACAGTCAGCAGGCCCTCATCGAGAAGGAGCGCAGCGAGCTGGCCGCCGACCCCGAGGCGGAGCTGCACGAACTGACCGCCATCTATGCCTCCAAGGGCCTGAAGGCCGAGACGGCCCACCAGGTGGCCGTGGAGCTCACGGCGCATGACGCCCTGGCCGCCCATCTGTCGGCGGAGTTGAACATCGATGCCACGGAGGTAGTGAACCCGTGGCATGCCGCGCTCGCATCCGCGGTCGCCTTCGCCATCGGCGCGTTCCTGCCCCTGTTGGCGATCATGCTGGCGCCCGCGGACGTGCGTGTCGCCGTGACATTCGTTGCCGTGCTCATCGCCCTTGTCCTGACCGGCAGCCTCAGCGCCTGGATCGGCGGCAGCGCCGTCCGGACGGCAGTCGCACGCCTGGTGATCGGTGGCGCGTTGGCCCTGACGGCGACGTTCGTGATCGGGAGTCTGCTGGGCAGCTCCGGCGTGGTGTAGGCGAGATCCGCCGACCATGGCTCGTGGGTCGACCTGAGGCGGACCCGGTCCAGTGAACCAGTCGCGCCCCGATGGTAATATCCCGCTTCCACTGGCGAGTGGCCAAGCGGTAAGGCGTCTGATTCTGGATCAGAAGATCGAAGGTTCGAATCCTTCCTCGCCAGCCATCTCCTGGGCACGAACGAGGCCATGCGGGGCCGACCTGCTAATGGACTCGGAGTCGCGCACCGGCTGCGCGGACCGGAGACGCCGGCCGCGTTCGCCCGGGAAGTCCGGCCCACCGAGTCCGGGCACAATGGCGTGATGGAGTCCCTGACCGACCCCGCGTGGTTCATCGCTGCTGGTCTCGTCCTGGTCTCCATGGCGTTCGCCGGATCGGTCATCCGCAGGCTGCCGCTGTCGACCTCCACGGTCTACCTCGTGGTGGGCGTGGTGCTGGGTCCGCTGGGCCTTGGCCTGCTCTTGGTCGACCCGGTCGCGCATGCGCCGGTCATCGAGCTGGTGACCGAGGTGGCGGTGCTCATCTCCCTGTTCACCGCGGGACTCAAGCTGCGTCTTCCCCTCCGGGACCGGGCATGGTTACTGCCGATCCGTCTGGCATCGGTCGCGATGGTCCTGACCATCGTCATGGTGGCGGTGATCGGGATGGTGGGTCTCGGCCTGTCGCTCGGGGCCGCCGTGCTGCTCGGCGCCATCCTCGCCCCGACGGACCCGGTGCTCGCCTCGGATGTACAGGTCTCGAATGCCTTCGACCGGGACCACGTCCGTTTCACGCTCACGGGAGAGGCTGGGCTCAATGACGGCACCGCGTTCCCATTCGTGATGCTCGGCCTCGGCCTGCTCGGGCTGCATGAGCTGGGCCCGATGGGATCCCGGTGGTTGGCCGTCGACCTCGTCTGGGCCGTGGCCGCGGGTCTGGGAGTGGGGACGCTGCTGGGTACCCTCGTGGGCCGGGCGGTGGCGCATCTGCGGAGCCGGTTCGCCGCCGCGGTCGGCATGGACGAGTTCCTGCTCCTGGGCCTCATCGCGCTGGCATATGGAACCGCCCTGGTGATCGGCGCCTATGGCTTCCTGGCCGTGTTCGCCGCCGGGCTTGCGGTTCGGCGCCTGGAGCGGGAGGTGACCGGCGACGAGCCGCCCGTCGAGCTCCGACAGCCAGTGGCGGGGGTCGACGATGGGGCCGAGCTCACAGCGGAGGCGGCCCCCGCCTACTTCGCGCACTCCCTGCTCACATTCAACGAGGCCCTCGAACGCGTCGCCGAGGTCGGGCTGGTCATCCTCGTCGCGGCGGCATTGAGCGCCGTTGGGATCCCATCGGCCGCCCTGGTGCTCGTGCCCCTGCTGTTCCTGCTCGTCCGGCCAGTCGCCGTGCTGGTCGGGCTGGCCGGCGCCGACCTGGCGCGACCGCACCGCGCGCTGTGTGCCTGGTTTGGGATCCGGGGCATCGGGTCCCTCTACTACCTTGCCTACGCCACCAACCATGGCCTGGACCCCGCTCTCGCGAGCCTGATGACGCAGGTGACCCTGACCGTGGTCGCGGCGTCCATCCTCGTGCATGGTGTCTCCGTGACCCCCCTCATGGACCTGTACGAGCGCCGCCGGCAGGGTCAGGGACGTGTGGAGCCGGACATCGCCGGCGCGGGCTGACCGCCGAGGGGCCACGCGCCACGAAGATGCAAGGTGGAGGCGGCCGCTACACGCGCATCCGCAGTCGCCCGGCGAGTACCGTTCCAGCCCTACGGGCACTCGGCCCGCCGACGGAGGATGGGACGTGTCGACAGCTGACCACGATGGACGCACCGTGAACCCCGGGGATGACGCATTCGCAGAGGCGTTCGACGGCGGCACCGCCGGCATGGAACCGTACGTGCAACTGGTGCCCGACCCATCCTCGGAGCATGCGGCAGCGGACACGGACGAGGACGGCGAGCGGGTCCCGCTCGCCGTTAGTTCAGCCCGGATGCTGGCCGGCTCGCCCGGGTTCTCCGGCTTCGCGGTCCGCGAGCTAGACGCCGCCAAGGCGTTCTACGGCGAGACGCTGGGCCTGACGGTCAAGGACCATCCGATGGGCACGCTGGGTATCACGCTCGGCAGCGGCGCCACGGTCATGGTCTATCACAAGCCGGACTTCGTGCCGGCGACCTATACCATCCTGAACTTCCCGGTCGCTGATGTCGAATCGACCGTGGACCATCTCGCCGCCGCTGGCGTCCGGATGCAGCGGTATCCCGGCTTCGACCAGGATGAAAAGGGCATCTCCCGGGGTCAGGGTCCCACCATCGCCTGGTTCACCGACCCGTCGGGCAACATCATCGCGGTCCTGGAGGATGGACCCACCAGCTGACCCGGGTGGCGCACGTGGCCTACGGGTCCGGGTGCTCCACCACCGGGCGCGGGTGATCTACGACGGGTAGTGCCAGGGGGTGCCGCGGCGGACGACCTCGTCATGGAAGGCGTCCACGGCCCGCCTGCCGCCATCGCCATCACCCTGCGCGGTCAACTCCACGCCGCGCAGCAGGATGGTGCATGAGTGGCGTGTGACTGCTGGGCCGGTCGTCGCAGTAGCGGTCGTGGTCGGGCTCGTCGTCAGGTTCGTGGCTGCGGTGAGGGCCACTGACTGGACCGTCGAGGCACGCACATCACCCCATGCGACCCAGCCGGGCGCAGTGGCCGCAGCTGCTGTTGCTGCGACGGTCGACCAGGGGTAGGCAACGAGGATCCCTCGACGCGTCGCGATGAGCAATGCGTCCGTGCCCCCGCTCGGATCTCGGGCGTCCACGACGGCGACGTCTTCCTGGCCATCGAGGCTGGTCCGGATGGGGTCCACCCGGTCGCCCAGGCGGTCGGCGAAGTCGTCCAGACGCATCGGGCGAACTTCCTGTCGTGCCCATGGAGAACCCTTACCCGGTCGCATCGCTCAGCCTCGTTCGTTGTCCACCCGGAGGCACCTGTGACGTCGACCCTGGGGAGGCAGACAGACAGCCTACCATCCCGCACTCCTCGGGGCCCGACATCGGCCCACCAGGTCACCCAGCGGACCCAGGTCACCCAGCGAATGACTCCGCGTGCTACGCCCAAGCGAGGCCGTCGATCTGCGTTGTCCTGTCGGACGGCATTCTGGTCGGCCTGAGCCCCGAACGCAGGCCATCCTGACTGCGCGACGCTTCGCACGGGACGCGGTGGGCCATCGGGCGTACCCTTGTGCCCTCCAGGTCGTTCTCAAGGTTGCCGATGTGGCGTCCTGCTCGGCCCGCCGAGCATCAGCTGTTGAGGACTTGACGTGCCGACCTATGACCCCGTCGCCCTGCTCATCGAGCTCGAGCCGGAAGCTGGCCGACTGTATGACCGCCACGACAAGGTGGCCGTTGAGTGGTTTCCCCACGAGTTCATCCCCTACCGACTGGGTCGGGACTTCGACAAGGACCCCTGGACCCCTGACCAGCCGCGGCTGACAGGTGTGGCCCAGATCGCGTTCGAGGTGGGCCTCCTCACCGAGGACAACCTGCCGAGCTACCACCGCCTCATCCATGGCATGTTCGGCCGCGGTGACGGCGCCTGGATCAACTGGATCGGTCGCTGGACCGCGGAGGAAGGGCGCCACGCCATCGTGCTGCGTGACTACCTCACGGTGACCCGCAACTTCGATCCCACGCTGCTCGAGCGTGGCCGCATGGGCATGGTCATGAAGGGTTACGACCGCGACGCCATCGACCCCCTCCGAGGCCTCGCCTACGTCGCCTTCCAGGAACTCGCGACCCGCATCGCGCATCGCAACACAGGCCGCTACTCCCAGGATCCGGTCGCGGACAAGATCATGATCCGGATCGCCGCGGACGAGAACCTGCACTCGGTGTTCTATCGGGACATCCTGGGTGCGGCACTCCTCATCCAGCCCTCCGAGGCGGTGATGGCCATCGCGGCGGAGGTGCTCGCGTTCGACATGCCCGGCACCAGCATCCCGGGCTACCTGCGCAAGGCCACCCAGCTGGCGCGCGCCGGCGTGTTCGACATGCGCATCTTCCATGACGAAGTGCTGATGCCCATCCTGCGCCACTGGCGCATCTTCGAGCTCGAAGGCCTGAGCCCGGAAGCGGAGATCGAGCGCCAGCGCCTGGCCACCTACCTGACCGACCTGGACGCCAGCGCCCGACGCTTCGAGGAACGCCGCGATGCGACGAAGGCGCGCACGGACGCGCTCGTGGGCGTCAGCCAGGACTAGCGACCCCAGCTCGGTCGTCGCCAGGAGCTCCCGCTTCGCTCGCCACACTGCCCGGCCTGCATCAGCCAGGAGCTGACGGAGTCGCCGGTGCTGTTCCACCAGCCGGGATACCTTCCACGCTTCCTGCACTGACCCCGTCTTCCCGCCACTCAGGCGACCCAGCAGGGACTCAGGCGACCCAATACCAGCGCGCGTACAGGCCCATGAACAGTGCCCCGACGCCCATGCCCACGATCATCACCGCGCGGTCCACGGTCGGCCACCGGCCGGCCATGCCCATGACCAGGAACATGGGGAAGAACGTGAGCACGAACCTTGGGAACGAGATGAGCGAGCCGGTCAGCAACGGGAACACCACGAGCGCCGTGAAGTAGGCCGCGTAGCTGCGCCGGAGCAGCTTCCAGGAGGCGAGCGCGAGCCCGGCAGCCAGGAGCATGAACGTGAAGTCGACCAGGGAGTGGGGGCCGCTGTGGAGCTCGAACGGGCCTTCCAGGAACTTGCCGATGGTGTCCCACGGGGCCATCAGCGACCGGTTCCAGTCCGACTGGGCGTTGAGGAATGCCAGCGGATCGCCGAACTGATAGGCGAGGTACGCCATATAGCCCAGGAGCGCCGCCGGGATGGGCACCATCGCGAGGCCCATCCGCCACCACGCTCGCTCGCCACGCTGTTGCCACGCTTCGATGAGCAACGGCACCAGGATCAGCCAGCCGAATGGTCGGGTGATGGCCGCGAGACCACCCAGCAGCCCTGCCTGCCACCAGAGACCGCGCCTGCAGGCAAGGACGGAGCCTAGCGATAGCGCCAGGAACAGCGACTCGCCATACGCTGCGGACAGGAAGAAGCTGGTCGGGAAGACCATCAGGTACCAGCCGGCCCGGGACGCGGTCGCATCGTCGAAGTCGAGCCTGGCGAGTTGCACCAGCTCTACCGCCGCCACGAACAGGGCGACGTTGGCGACCACGACGGCCATCGCGTACAGGCCGGGCGGGTCGGCGAAACGGGTGATCTCGCCCACCGTCCGGACGACCATCGGGAACAGCGGGAAGAAGGCCGGGCTCGATGGATCGGAGACCCGGTAGCCACCCCACGCGATATCCAGGTAGTGGAGCGAGTCCCAGCGGCTGAACGACTCGAAGATCGGGTTCAGGCCAGGACGAAGCCACTCCAGCGGGATAGCACTGGAGATGGGCAGCGCGGACACGGCGATCGCGGCGACCACGATCAGGGTCACCCGCGTGACCAGGAATGCGGCGAGGACGTCCAGCACCGTGGCGCGATCCGGCCGCGTGCTGATGCGGGACGGGCGTGCGGTCAGACCTGATTCCTCCCCAATGGCTCGATGGCCGGCGGCACAGCGGTCGCCTCCGGTCACGCGGGTCGTTGGGTTGACCTCGCCCGCGGGGCATCTCGCGCAGTGTAGTCAGACGGCGACGGCGATGCCGGGATCGGCGACCGCCGGGCGGCTCCCCGGACCCAGCTGGCGCCGGGGCTGCACTCCGCCGCTACCGGACGTCGTTGGTGATGCCGCTCAGGCCACCCAGTACCACTGCGCGTAGAGTGCCATGAAGACGCCGCTGAGGCACATACCGATGACCAGCAACGAGTCGTGCACGTTGGCACGCCTGCCAAGGATGGCCAGGACCAGGTACATCGGGAACATGACCAGCACGAAGCGAGGCATCGACAGCAGCGTGCCGCTCATGAGCGGCACCAGCATCAGCGCCGTGCAGTAGGCCGCGTACGACGGCCGCAGTAGCTTCCAGGCAAGCACCACGACCACGATGCCGAAGAGGCTGAAGCCCAGGTCCATCAGGGAGTGCAGCCCGCTCGCCAGCGTCAGGCGGCCATCGAAGAACTGGAGGAACGTGTCCCAGGGCAAGCCCAGCGAGCGGTCCCAGCCCTTCTGGGCGTGCAGGAACGCCAGCGGGTCGTGGAATGTGGCGTCCAGATACAGCATCCATGCCCCGACCGCCACGAGCGGCAGCACGACGGCGACGAAAGGTCGCCAGCGCCAGGTCCCGGACGCACGCCATTGCAGGAACGCCTCGATGGCGAGCGGCAGGCAGATGACCACGCCGACCGGACGGGTGACGGCGGCGAGCATGCCCAGACCCGCGGCCCAGAGCCATCGATCGGTGCGACCGGCAAGGACAGCTCCGATGGTCAGCAGCAGGAACAGGGACTCGGAGTACCCGGCGGAGAGGAACAGGCTGGTGGGAAACACCAGCAGATACCAGACGCTGCGACGGGCGTCGTCCGGCCCCAGGTCCAGGCGCACCAGCGCGGCGAGCGCCATGGTCGCCAGCACGAGGCAGACATTGGCGACCACGATGGCAGCCAGGAACAGGCCCGGACGATCGGTCCGACCCTGGATCTCGGCGACGAACCGGATGAGTGTCGGGAACAGTGGGAAGAAGGCGGCACGCGAGGGGTCGGAGGCTGGGAAGCCGGTCTCCGCGATGCGCGTGTAGTGCCAGGCGTCCCAGCGGCTGAAGGCATCGAACACCCGGTCGATGCCGGGGATGATCCAGTACGCCGGCACGTACCGCGAGAGCGGCAGCATGGCCAGCGACAACGTGCCCGCGAGGATGAGCGGCAGTCGTGTGGCCAGGAAGGGGACGATCGCCTGCCACAGCTGGCCACGGTCCAGCGACGGTACGCGTCCTGTCCCGGTTGCGGTCATCGGCCGAGTATGTGACGAACCCGGCCGCCGTGCGACCGAACGTTACCCAGAAGGCGCCACGCTTTCACCGGGTCGAAACCTCCGGCTGCCG
>Ga0105048_10009937_pt1 | contig 15088 bp, 16 predicted proteins | sample MAT05_FD_78382 | JGI IMG/M metagenome (GOLD analysis project Ga0105048, IMG submission 78382) | Freshwater microbial communities from Lake Fryxell liftoff mats and glacier meltwater in Antarctica - MAT-05 | ecosystem: Environmental > Aquatic > Freshwater > Ice > Liftoff microbial mat | place... | reverse complement strand
TCGCAGCGGATCCTGGACGATGTGGCCTTCGACGTCGAAGGCTGGCTGGCTGAAAAGATCGCCACCCGCTTTATCCGGGCGGAATCTGCGGCTTTCGTCAGTGGCGACGGGGTGGACAAGCCGAGGGGGTTCCTGCTGCCAACCAAGGTCCCAAACGCGTCCTGGACTTGGGGATCGCTGGGCTATGTGGCCACGGGCGTGGCGGCGGACTTTGCCGCGATCAATGCCTTTGATCGCATCGTGGATCTGATCTATTCGCTGGGCGCACCCTACCGCGCCAACGCGACCTTCGTGATGAACTCGCGGACTGCCGGGGCGGTTCGCAAGATGAAGGATGCCGATGGCCGCTTCATGTGGTCGGACGGCGTGGCGGCGGCGGAGCCTGCGCGGTTGATGGGGTATGCGGTGTTGATCTGCGAAGACATGCCCGATATTGCGGCCAACGCCTTTGCCATCGCGTTCGGGGATTTCAATGCCGGCTACACGATTGCCGAGCGTCCCGACCTGCGCGTGCTGCGTGACCCGTTCAGCGCCAAGCCGCATGTGCTGTTTTATGCGACCAAGCGGGTGGGTGGCGACGTTTCCGACTTTGCGGCGATCAAGCTGCTGAGATTCGCGGTGTCCTGACCGGCACCGTGAAGGTCTGACCCTCGGGTCGGGCCAATGGGCGCGCGCCGGTTTTCCGTGCCGTCTAGCAGCTCCCCCCTCCGTCCGAGCGGTGCGGGGCGCGCGTCCAGTTTGTTTCAGGGGCAGGTTTGGAGTTCGGACATGATGCTGATCGAGCAGACGACAGTGCCGGGGGCGGCGCTGCCGGTGCAAGGGTTGAAGGACCATCTGCGGCTGGGAACCGGGTTCACCGATGACGGGATGCAGGATGCGCTGATCGAGACCTATCTGCGGGCCGCGATGGCGGCCATCGAGGGGCGGATCGGCAAGGCGCTGATCGCGCGGCGGTTTCTGCTGACGTTGCAGGACTGGCGCGATCAGGCCGAACAGGCGCTGCCGGTGGCACCGGTGTCGGCGGTGGTTTCGGTGACGCTGGTGAACGGGGCAGGCGTGCCCGGTGTTGTTGCGGCCAGCCGCTATCGGCTGGTGCCGGACATGCACCGGCCGAAGCTGGCGGCGGCCGGCATCCTGCTGCCGAGCGTGCCGGCCGAGGGGCGCATCGAGGTGGTGTTCGACGCAGGGTTTGGCACCGCCTGGGCGCAGGTGCCTGCCGATCTGGCACAGGCGGTGCTGCTGCTGGCGGCGCAGTTTTACGAGCGCCGGCTTGATGGCGGGGCGGTGACGGGATTGCCGTTTGCCGTGCAGGCGCTGATCGAACGCTGGCGGACGGTGCGGATTCTGGGTGGGGGCGGGGCATGAAGGCGGTGCATCTGACCCGGGCGCTGATGCTGGAGGACCCGGTCGAGGTGGCGGATGGCGCGGGGGGGCTGGTGTTGAGCTGGGTGCCCTTGGGTCGCGTCTGGGCCGAGGTGGTGCCGGCGACGGGGCGCGAGGCGCCGGGGGAGGAGATCAACCTTGCCACGGTCGGCTACCGGATCTCAGTGCGCGGCGCGGTGGTGGGAGCGCCGTCGCGGCCAAAGCCCGAACAGCGGTTTCGCGACGGGTTGCGGCTGTTCACCATTCTCGCGGTCACCGAGCGCGATGCGGGCGGACAGTATCTGACCTGCTTCGCGCGAGAGGAGGTTCCGGCATGAGCTATGCGGCAGCAGCGGCGTTGCAGACGGCGGTCTATCAGGCGTTGACGGCGGCCCCGTCTTTGGCGGGGGTGCAGGTGCTGGACGCGCAGGCACCGGGCAGCGGGAGCGGAACATTCGTTCTTATTGGCCCAGAGGTTGTGAATGATCGTTCGGATAAAACGGGAGCGGGTGCCGATCATCTGATCAGCATCGCCGTGATCAGCGATTCCGCCGGGTTTCTGGCGGCGAAAACGGTGGCCGTCGCGGTGTCGGACGCTTTGGTGGGGGCCGATCTGACGCTGGGCGCCGGGCGGCTGGTTTACCTGGCCTTTCTGCGTGCCGAGGCGCGCAGGCTGGGCGAGGGCAGCCGCCGACGGATCGACATGACCTTTCGGGCGCGGATCGAGGTCTAGCACTATCAAACATTTTTGGCCGTAGGTTTGTGGATAACCGCCGGTCTTCTTGACAGAAACGGAGAACGAGATGGCTGTTCAAAGCGGCAAGGACCTGTTGGTCAAAGTGGACATGATTGGTGACGGATCGTTCACAACGGTGGCCGGACTGCGGGCGACGCGGCTTAGTTTCAACGCGGAAACCGTGGATGTCACCAGTTTGGAAAGCACCGGCGGCTGGCGGGAGTTGCTGGCTGGGGCAGGGGTGAAAACCGCGTCGATCTCGGGGTCGGGCGTGTTTCGCGATGCGAACACCGACGAGCGGGCACGGCAGATTTTCTTTGACGCGCTGATGCCCGAGTTTCAGGTGATCATTCCCGGTTTCGGCGTGGTCGAGGGACCGTTCCAGATCACCTCGATCGAATACGCGGGCAATCACAACGGCGAGGCGACGTATGAGCTGTCGCTGGCATCTGCCGGGGCTTTGACCTTTACGGCTCTGTGATGGCGAATCCTTGGGCGGGGGAGGTGGCGCTGTGGCTCGACGGGCAGCGGCATGTGGCCAAGCTGACACTGGGGGCGCTGGCCGAACTGGAGGCGGCGCTGGAGGTGGGGTCGCTGATGGAGTTGGTCGAGCGGTTCGAGAGCCAGCGGTTTTCGACGCGCGATGTGCTGGCGCTGATCGTGGCGGGGCTGCGCGGCGGCGGGTGGCGGGGCACGGCTGCGGATCTGCGGACGGTCGAAATCGGCGGTGGTCCGATCGAGGCGGCGCGGGTGGCGGCGGAACTGCTGGCGCGGGCCTTTGCGGTTCCGGGCGAGGGCTGAGGTGGATTGGCCGGGTCTGATGAGGGCGGCGCTTCATGGTCTGGGGCTTGCGCCCGAGACGTTCTGGCGCCTGACGCCGGTGGAGTTGAAAATCATGCTGGGGGGGCAGGCAGGCCCCGCCGCCCTGACGCGGGCGCGGCTGGACGAACTGGCGGCGGCATATCCGGATGTGAGATCGGGGAAAAGCGATGGCTGAGATGGAAGACCTGCAAGACCAGATCGCGGCGCTGGAGGCCACCTTGGGCGGCACGACCAGCATGGTGGGAGCGTTCGAGGGCGAGTTGGCGCGGATGCGCGACAGCCTGGTGTTCACCGGGCGCGAGGTGAACGTGCTGTCGAACGGCCTGTCCGGGGGCCTGCGGCGGGCGTTTGACGGCGTGGTGTTCGACGGGCTGAAATTGTCGGAGGCGCTGAAGGGTCTGGGGCGGTCGCTTGTCGATACCGTCTATGGGATCGCGATGAAGCCGATCCAGAATGCGGTGGGTGGGTTTCTGGCAGGCGGGCTGAACAGCCTGCTGAGCGGGATGATGCCGTTTGCGGCGGGCGGGGCGTTTTCGCAAGGCCGCGTGATGCCGTTTGCCAAGGGCGGGGTGGTGGCGCAGGCCACGGCCTTTCCGATGCGGGGCGGCACCGGGCTGATGGGCGAGGCGGGGCCGGAGGCGATCATGCCGCTGGCGCGCGGGGCGGACGGCAGGCTGGGCGTGCAGGCCGGCGGGGGCCGCGCGGTGACGGTGGTGATGAACATTCAGACGCCGGATGTGGCGGGGTTCCAGCGCAGCCAGAGCCAGATCGCGGCACAGGCGATGCGGGCGATGAGCCGCGGGCAGCGAAACAGATAGGGGCGGACGATGAGCTTTCACGAGATCAGATTTCCCGCCAACCTGAGCTTTGGCTCGTTGGGTGGGCCCGAGCGGCGGACCGAAGTGGTGACGCTGGCCAACGGGTTTGAGGAACGCAACACGCCCTGGGCCCATTCGCGCCGGCGCTATGACGCGGGGCTGGGGCTGCGGTCGCTGGACGATGTCGAGATGCTTATCGCGTTCTTCGAGGCGCGGCGCGGGCAGTTGCACGGCTTTCGTTGGAAGGACTGGTCGGATTACCGGACCTGCCGCCCGTCACAGGTGATGACGCCGTTCGACCAGAGCCTGGGGCGCGGCGACGGGGTGAGCGTAGTGTTTCCGCTGCGAAAGACCTACCGCTCGGGCGAGGAAAGCTATGACCGGCCAGTGGTAAAGCCGGTGGCGGCCACGGTGCAGGTGGCGATTGCAGGCGACCTGAAGGTCGACACTGTGGAATATTCGGTTGATCCTGTGACGGGTCTGGTGACGTTTGCGACCCCGCCGGATATCGGGGCGCTGATCACGGCAGGGTTCGAATTCGATGTGCCGGTGCGGTTTGACACCGACCGGATACAGACTTCGGTCGGGTCGTTTCAGGCGGGCGAGGTGCCGAGCGTGCCGGTGATCGAGGTGCGGCTGTGAGCGGGTTTTATGACCACCTGTCGCTTGGGGTGACGCATGTCTGCCGGGCATGGTCGGTGCGGCGACGCGATGGGACGACCTACGGGTTCACTGACCATGATCAGGATGTGGCGTTCGAGGGCATCGCCTTTCGGGCCAGCTCGGGCATGACGGCGCGGGCGCTGCAGCAGACGACGGGCCTTTCGGTCGACAACTCCGAGGCGATGGGCGCGCTGAGTGCGGCGGCGATCACCGAGGCGGATCTGCTGGCGGGGCGGTTCGACGGGGCCGAGGTGCGGTCCTGGCTGGTGAACTGGCAAGACGTGACGCAGCGGGCGGAGCAGTTTCGCGGCACCTTTGGCGAAATCGTGCGGTCGGCGGGGTCGTTTCGGGCCGAGTTGCGCGGGCTGACCGAGACACTCAACCAGCCACAGGGGCGGGTGTATCATCGGGCCTGTGGCGCGATTCTTGGCGACGGGCAATGCCGGGTGAACCTGTCGCTGCCGGCCTTCTCGACCGAGCAGGCGGTGGTGGCTGCCGAGGGGTCCGTTCATATCCGGCTGCCGGAGCTTTCGGGGGTTGCGCCCCGATGGTTTGATCGTGGGCGGCTTGTGGTGCTGTCGGGGGTGGCTGCGGGTCTGGTCGGGGTGATCAAGGCCGACCGGAACGCGGACGGGCAGCGGGCGGTCGAGTTGTGGCAGGGGCTGGGGATCACGCCCGCGGTCGGCGATCTGGTGCGGCTGGAGGCGGGCTGCGACAGGACGGCGGAGACGTGCCGGACGAAATTCGGCAACTTCCTCAATTTCAGGGGATTTCCGCATATTCCGGGCGATGACTGGCTGGCGTCCTATCCGGTTTCCACAAGCCGGAACGATGGCGGGAGCCTGCGCGGATGAGCAACATCGTCATCGCCGCGCAGGGGTGGATCGGCACGCCCTATCGGCATCAGGCGTCGGTCAAAGGTGCCGGAGCCGATTGTCTGGGCCTGCTGCGTGGCGTCTGGCGCGAGGTTCTGGGTGCCGAACCGGAGGCTGTTCCCGCCTATACGCAGGATTGGTCCGAGCCTTCGGGGCGCGAAGAGTTGCTGGCGGCGGCGGTGCGGTGGCTGCGGGAGAAACCGCTGGCCCACGCCGCCGCCGGAGATGTGCTGCTGTTTCGGATGCGGTCCGGGTCGGTGGCCAAACATCTGGGCATTGCGGCCGAAATCGGGCCCCATGCCAGTTTCATTCATGCCTATTCCGGGCACGGGGTGGTAGAAACCGCCCTGTCCGCCCCATGGGCCCGTCGCGTTGTGGCGCGGTTCACCTTTCCGACAGGAGCCTGACAGATGGCCACGATACTGCTTTCGGCGGCGGGTGCTGCACTGGGTGCGGGCTTTGGCGGCACGGTTCTGGGCCTGTCGGGGGCGGTGATCGGCCGCGCGGTGGGCGCGACGCTGGGGCGGGTGATCGACCAGCGCCTGCTGGGGGCTGGGTCAGAGCCGGTTGAAACCGGCAGGGTCGAGCGGTTCCGGCTGATGGGGGCCAGCGAGGGTGCGGCGATTGGCCGAGTCTGGGGCCGCATGCGGGTGCCGGGGCAGGTGATCTGGGCGACGCGGTTTCAGGAGAACACCGAGACAAGCGGCGGCGGCAAGGGTGCCCCACGCCCGCGGTCGACCGCGTTCAGCTATTCGGTGTCGCTGGCCATTGCGCTGTGCGAGGGCGAGATCACGAGCGTCGGCCGGGTTTGGGCAGACGGGGTCGAGATCGGGCCCGATAGCCTGGACCTGCGGATTTATCCGGGCTCTGAGACCCAGCTGCCCGACCCGAAGATCGAGGCGGTCGAGGGGGCGGGTCAGGCGCCCGCTTATCGCGGAATCGCCTATGTGGTGATCGAGAACCTTGATCTGTCGGCCTATGGCAACCGCGTTCCGCAGTTTTCGTTCGAGGTGTTGCGGCGGGCGCAGGGGGCGGCGGCAGAGGGCATTCTCGATCTGCCGGGATCGGTGCAGGCGGTGTGCCTTATTCCTGGCACGGGGGAATATGCGCTGGCGACGACTCCGGTGCACTACAGCGACGGGCCGGGGCAGAACCGGTCGGCCAATGTCAACTCTGTGTCGGGCCGGACCGATTTTGCGACCTCGCTTGGACAGTTGCGTGACGAGTTGCCGGACTGCGGATCGGTGTCGTTGGTTGTCAGCTGGTTTGGCAATGACCTGCGCTGCGCCGCGTGTGAGGTGCGGCCGAAGGTGGAGCAGGTAGCACGTGACGGTGTGGGCATGCCGTGGCGGGCCGGAGGGCTGACCCGCGCTGCAGCGCAAGTGGTGCCGCAGGTAAACGGCCGGTCGGTATACGGCGGCACGCCTGCCGACGCGTCGATCATCGAGGCCGTTCAGGCGATCCGGGCGGGCGGGCAGGAGGTGATGTTCTATCCCTTCGTGCTGATGGATCAGTTGGCGGGCAATGTGCTGCCCGATCCGTGGAGCGGGGTGGTTGGCCAGCCTGTGTTGCCGTGGCGGGGGCGGATCACGCTGTCGGCCGCGCCGGGGCAGACCGGCACGCCGGACCGGACGGGGGCGGCAGGCGCCGAGGTAGCTGCCTTCTTTGGCACGGCGCAGGGATCGGATTTTGCAATCTCGGGGGGGCAGATCAGCTACACGGGCCCCGCCGAATGGCGATACCGGCGGTTCATCCTGCACTACGCGCATCTTTGCGCGCTGGCCGGTGGGGTGGACGCGTTCTGCATCGGATCGGAGATGCGCGGGCTGACGCAGGTGCGCGGGGCGGCGGATGTATTTCCGACAGTGGTCGCGCTGCGCCAGCTGGCGGCGGATGTCAGGGCCATTCTGGGGGCTGGCACCAAGATCAGCTATGCCGCCGACTGGTCGGAATATTTCGGCTATCACACCGGATCGGATGTGTATTTCCACCTTGACCCGCTGTGGGCCGACGCCAACATCGATTTCATCGGAATCGACAATTACATGCCGTTGGCCGACTGGCGCGATGGCGATGCCCATGCCGATGCTGCCTGGGGGTCGATCTACAACGTCGATTACCTGAAGGCCAATATTGCCGGCGGAGAGGGGTTCGACTGGTATTACGCCTCGCCCGAGGGCGAAGCCGCCCAGGCGCGCATTCCGATTTCCGATGGCGCGCATGATGAGGCGTGGGTCTATCGGTCCAAGGATTTGCGGTCCTGGTGGTCGTCGAGCCACCATGACCGGCCGGGCGGCGTCCGGGCTGCGGTGCCGACGGCGTGGATTCCGCAATCCAAGCCGATCCGCTTTACCGAGTATGGCTGTGCGGCGATCGACAAGGGGGCAAACCAGCCGAACCGGTTTCTGGATGTGAAATCTTCGGAATCCGGGCTGCCGCGCGCATCGAACGGGCGGCGCGACGACCTGATGCAGATGCAGTATTTGCGGGCGATGCGCGAGTTCTGGCAGGATGGCGCCAATAATCCGCTGTCAGCGCTTGGAAGCGGATCGATGGTCGATCTGGCACGATGCCATGTCTGGGCCTGGGACGCGCGCCCCTATCCAGCCTTTCCCGGCAATGCCGCGTTGTGGTCCGATGGCGAGAATTACCTGCGTGGCCACTGGCTGAACGGTCGCACGGCGGGGCAGCCGCTGGCGCGCGTTCTGGCGGAAATCTGCGAGGCGGGGCAGGTGTTGGGTGTGGATACGGCGCGGGCGTTCGGGCTGGTTCGGGGCTATGCGATTGGCGACATCGCCTCGGCCCGCGCGACGTTGCAGCCGTTGACGCTGGCTTACGGGCTGGAGGTGGTCGAGCGGGACGGGGTGCTGGCATTCCGCAATCGGGATGGACGACAGGCGGTGGTTCTGGACCCCGAAAAGTTGGCGTTGAGCGCGGACCTTGACGGTGCTTTGGAAACCAGCCGTGCGGCAGAGGCCGAGATGATCGGGCGGGTCCGGTTGGCCTTTGTCGAGGCGGATGGCGACTATGCCGTTCGCACCGCCGAAGCGATCTTTCCCGATGACAGCGCGGTCGTGGTTTCGGACAGCGAGATGCCGCTGCTGCTGACGCTGTCAGAAGCGCGCGGCATGGTGGAGCGGTGGTTGGCCGAGGCCCGGGTGGCGCGGGATACGGCGCGGTTTGCCTTGCCGAAGTCGGCGCTGCCGCTGGGTGCGGGTGATGTGGTCGACCTTGGACCGCATCGATACCGGATCGACCGGGCAGAGCAGTCTGACCTGCAGCTCTTCGAGGCGATCCGCATCGAGCCCGGCACCTACGACCCCGGTGAGGAGACTGTCGAGACGCCGGTGCATGCTGCGGTGGCGGGGCCGGTGCCGGTGTTCCCGATCTTTCTTGACCTGCCGCTTATGACCGGAGACGAGGTTCCGCACGCGCCGCATGTGGCCGTCACGGCGACGCCGTGGCCGGGGCAGGTGGCCGTCTGGAGCGCCCCGAGCGACGAGGGTTACGCGGTCAACCTGCTGGTCGATCAGCGCGCTGTGGTCGGGGTCACCGAAACCGGGCTGACGGCGGCCGGAGCGGGGCTGTGGGACCGGGGGCCTGCGCTGCGGGTGCGGGTGCTGTCGGGCGATCTGGCGTCGGCCAGCCCTGTTGCCGTGCTGAATGGCGCGAATGTCATGGTGATCGGCGATGGCACGCCGGGCACCTGGGAGGTGTTGCAGTTCGCCGAGGCGACGCTGGTCGCGCCCCAGACCTATGACATCCGGATGCGGCTGCGGGGGCAGGCGGGGACGGATGGGGTGATGCCGCCGGTCTGGCCGGTGGGCAGCTATGTGGTGTTGATTAACAGCGCTGTCGGTCAGATCGACCTGCCGGTATCGGCACGCGGCCTGAGCCGGTTCTATCGCACCGGTCCGGCCAGCCTCGGCTATGACCAAGCCAACATCGACGTGCAGGAGCGGGCCTTTGACGGGATCGGATTGCGTCCCTATTCCGTCGCACATCTGGCGGTGCGCGGACAATTGGGCAGCGCGATGCCAGTCACATGGACCCGCCGCAGCCGGATCGACGCCGACAACTGGCAGTCGGCCGAGGTGCCTCTGGGCGAGGATAGCGAGCTTTATCGCGTCCGGATCAGCCAGGGGGCGACCGTGCTTCGGGAAGTCGATGTCGTGGGTCCGGGATGGAACTATACCCCGGCGCTGCAAACTGCCGACGGTGTATCGGGGGCGTTCCGCATCGGGGTTGCGCAGGTTTCCAGCCGGTTCGGCCCCGGGCCGTTCCGGGTCATCGACATCGCCTGAGGGGTTCCTGCCGGATCGACCGCTTGGATTGCGCGTTGAACGGTCCATATGCTATCGTCGGGGATCATCAGAGGTGCGCCATGGCCGAGTCCAAACTGAGAGTGTCAACCGTCGATCCGGTTTGGCAGCGGGTCTGTGACGAGGCGTATGAGGCCGTGCGCGCAGAGCCGTTGCTGGGCGGGCTGATCCATTCCAGCCTTTTGCATCATGCCAGCATGGAGCGGGCGCTGGCCTACCGGTTCTCGCTCAAGCTGGCGAGCGGCGAGATGAGCGAGCAGATCCTGCGGGAAATCGCGGATGAGGCCTATGCAGAAGAACCCTCGCTGGGCCAGGCCGCGCGGGCCGATCTGATGGCGGTCTACGACCGCGATCCGGCGTGCCACCGGTTCATCCAGCCCTTGTTGTTCTTCAAGGGGTATCAGGCCGTGCAGGCCTATCGCATCGGACATTGGCTGTGGCAGAACGGCCGCCGCGACATGGCCTATTTCGTGCAGATGCGGGTGTCGGAATTCTTTGGTGTCGACATCCACCCGGCGGCGCGGGTTGGACGCGGCATCATGATCGACCATGCCCATTCCATCGTCATCGGCGAGACGGCGGTCGTGGGTGACAACGTGTCGATGCTGCATTCGGTGACGCTTGGCGGCACCGGCAAGGAAGATGGCGACCGGCATCCCAAGATAGAGGATGGCGTGATGATCGGTGCGGGGGCCAAGGTGCTGGGCAACATCACCGTTGGCCACTGCTCGCGCATTGCCGCGGGGTCGGTGGTTCTGCATGACGTGCCGCACAACACGACAGTTGCCGGGGTTCCGGCGCGGGTCGTGGGCGAAGCAGGGTGCTCGCAGCCGTCGGTCACCATGGACCAGCTGATTTCCGGCCAGATATGACCGAACGGCCAGAGGGGTTTCCCCTCTGGCCGTTTTTTCATGTCCGGGCGGTGAAGATCAGGCCAGCATCGCCAGCGGATTTTCCAGATTGTCGATGATGGCCTTGAGGAATTCGGCCCCCAACGCCCCGTCGATCACCCGGTGATCCACCGACAGCGTCATCGACATCACCGTCGCCACGCCGATCGTCCCATCCTTCTGCACCACCGGCTTTTTCACCCCTGCGCCCACGGCCAGAATTGATCCATGCGGCGGGTTGATCACGGCGTCGAAATTGTCGATCCCCATCATCCCCAGGTTCGAGATCGCAAAGCTGCCGCCCTGGTATTCGTGCGGTGCCAGCTTGCGGGTCTTTGCCCGCCCGGCCAGGTCCTTCATTTCCGCAGACAACGTGGTGATCGACTTGGAATGCGCGTCGCGCAGAACCGGCGTGAACAGACCGCCCTCGATGGCCACCGCGACCGCCACATCCGACGGCTTCAGCCGCAGCATCCGGTCGCCCGCCCACACGGCATTGGCATTCGGCACGGCCTGCAGTGCATTGGCGCAGGCCTTGATGATGAAGTCGTTGATCGACAGCTTTACCCCGCGCGCCGCAAGTTGACCGTTCAGCGTTTCGCGGAACACCATCAGCGCATCAAGCTGCACGTCGCGGCGCAGATAGAAATGCGGGATGGTCTGCTTGGCCTCGGTCAGCCGCGCGGCGATGGTGCGGCGCATGCCGTCAAGCGGCACTTCGACAAACTCGCGGTCGGCATACATCTTGAGCACGGTTTCGGTCGACGGACCGGACGGCATCCCCGTGGCGGGTTTTGCCGCCGGGGCAGGGGCGACAGCGGGAGCGTCCGCAGCCTTGGGCGCCGGCGGAGCGGCAACCGCCCCCTCGACATCGGCCTTGACGATCCTGCCGTGGGGGCCTGATCCGGCCACCTTGGTCAGGTCCAGCCCCTTGTCCGCCGCGATGCGCCGCGCCAGGGGCGAGGCGAACACCCGAGCGCCTTCGGATCTTGGTGCCGCCGCAGGGGCGGCAGGGGCCGGTTCGGTCGCCGCGGCCGAAGCAACTGCGGCCGGGTCCGCAGCAGGCGGGGCCGGGTCCGGAGCAGGCGGGGCCGCCTTGGCCGCAACCGGCGCAGCAACTGCATCCGCCGCTTCGCCGTCCTCGACCAGCACCGCGATCGGGGTGTTGACCTTGACCCCCGCCGTGCCCTCGGCCACCAGCAGGCGTCCGACAACCCCTTCGTCGACCGCCTCGAACTCCATCGTCGCCTTGTCGGTCTCGATCTCGGCCAGGATCTGGCCGGACTTCACCGTGTCGCCCTCTTTCACCAGCCATTTCGCCAGCGTGCCCTCCTCCATCGTCGGAGACAGCGCGGGCATCAGGATTTCAATCGCCATGGCTCACCTCACCGGTAGCATACGGATTTGACGGCATCGACGACCTCGGCGGTCGTGATCAGCGCCAGCTTTTCAAGGTTCGCGGCATAGGGCATCGGCACATCCTTGCCCGTGCAGCAAAGCACCGGAGCGTCCAGATAATCGAACGCCTTCTGCATGATGACCGAACTGATGTGGTTGCCGATGGCCCCGACCGGAAAGCCCTCTTCGACCGTCACACAGCGGTTGGTCTTCATCACCGAGGCCAGCACGGTGTCATAGTCGATGGGCCGCAGCGTGCGCAGGTCAATGACTTCGGCCGAAATCCCGTCCTTGGCCAGCAGATCGGCCGCTTCAAGCGCATAGGTCATGCCGATGCCGAACGACACAATCGTCACGTCGGTGCCGTCGCGCCAGACCCGGGCCTTGCCGAACGGCACGGTGAAATCGTCAAGCACCGGCACCTCGAAACTGCGGCCGTAAAGGATCTCGTTTTCCAGAAACACCACCGGGTTGCCATCGCGGATCGCGGTTTTCAGCAGTCCCTTGGCGTCTGATGCCGAATACGGCATGCAGACCTTCAGCCCCGGTATGGCCGCATACCAGGCCGCAAAGTCCTGACTGTGCTGCGCGCCGACCCGCGCCGCAGCGCCGTTGGTGCCACGAAACACGATGGGGCAGCCCAACTGCCCGCCCGACATGTAGTTGGTCTTGGCAGCGGAATTGAGGATGTGGTCAATCGCCTGCATCGCAAAGTTCCAGGTCATGAACTCCAAGATCGGCCGCAACCCGCCCCAGGCCGCCCCCACGGCGATGCCGGTAAAGCCCATTTCGGTGATCGGGGTGTCGACCACGCGCCTGGGTCCGAATTCGTCGAGCAGGCCTTGCGAAATCTTGTAGGCCCCCTGATATTCGCCCACTTCCTCGCCCATCAGCATCACTGTCGGCGTGGCGCGCATTTCCTCGGCCATCGCTTCACGCAGGGCCTCGCGCACGGTCATCGTCTTCATGGGCGTGCCCTCGGGCCAGTCGGGCGAGGCCTTGGACTTGACCGCCTCGACCGCGGCCGGGGCGATCGGCGCCGCCGCGACCTTGGCCGGAACCTCGGTCTTTTCGACGGCGGCGGGCGGCGCATCCGCGGGGCCGGCATCGGCCGATTCGCCCGCCTCGACCATCACCGCGATGGGGGTGTTGACCTTGACCCCCGCCGTGCCCTCGGCCACCAGCAGCGCGCCTATGATGCCCTCATCGGTCGCCTCGAACTCCATCGTCGCCTTGTCGGTCTCGATCTCGGCCAGAATCTGGCCCGACTTCACCACATCGCCGACCTTCACCAGCCACTTGGCCAGCGTGCCTTCTTCCATCGTGGGCGACAGCGCCGGCATCAATACTTGCGTAGCCATGGTCATTCCCCTCAGGCGTAGATGTCGGTGTAAAGCTCGGATACATCGGGCTCCGGGCTGTCCTTGGCGAATTCGGCGCTTTCGTTGACCACCGCCTTGATCTCGCGGTCGATGGCCTTCAGATCGTCGTCCGACGCAAGACCTGCGTTCAGCAGCAGATCGCGCACATGCTCGATCGCGTCCTTTTCGTCCTTCATCTTCTGCACTTCCTCGCGGGTGCGGTATTTCGCCGGGTCCGACATCGAGTGGCCGCGATAGCGGTAGGTCATCATCTCCAGAATATAGGGACCGTTCCCGGCCCGGCAGTGCGCCACGGCCTTGGCGCCGGCCGCCGCCACCGCCAGCACATCCATGCCGTCCACCTGTTCGCCCGGTATGCCATACGCCAGCCCGCGCCCGAACAGAGTTTCCGACGTGGTCGACCGCGCCTGCGAGGTGCCCATGGCGTAGTGGTTGTTTTCGATGACGAAAATCACCGGAAGCGCCCAAAGCTCGGCCATGTTGTAGGTCTCGTAGACCTGGCCCTGGTTCGCCGCGCCATCGCCGAAATAGGTGAAGGTCACGTTGTCATTGCCAAGATACTTGTCGGCAAAGGCCAGCCCCGCGCCCAGAGGCACCTGCGCGCCCACAATCCCGTGCCCGCCGTAGAAGTGCTTCTCGCGGCTGAACATGTGCATCGAGCCGCCCTTGCCGCGCGAATAACCGCCGGCCCGGCCGGTCAACTCGGCCATCACGCCCTTGGGGTCCATCCCGCAGGCCAGCATGTGACCGTGATCGCGGTATGAGGTGATCCGCTTGTCACCCTCCTTGGTGCAGGACTCCAGCCCGACGACCACCGCCTCCTGCCCGATATACAGATGGCAGAACCCGCCGATCAGCCCCATGCCATACAACTGCCCGGCCTTTTCCTCGAACCGGCGAATCAGAAGCATCTCGCGGTAAAACTTCATCAATTCGTCTTTCGAGACGTTCGACGTCTCGGCCGACATCTCGGCGGCTTTCCTGATGGCCAAGCTGGCATCCTCCACATTCGCGCAACGGCGGTCATGACTTTTTGTCGATGAACAATGGTTCACCCTTAAACTATCTGCAGTTTATCGACAAAATAAGGCCCGCACAAAGGCTTTCTCCGCCGTGGCGCAGAAACGCGCGCTCAACCGGCGCGTGATCAGCGGTCATCCGCCGTCCCGCGCGGTCGTCACCTGTGCCAGAATGTGGGCTGCCCCATCCCCACGCCGACACGGTCAGCGAATGACGATCTCATCGGCGCGCACATAGCCCAGAACATCGCGCGCTTGCTGGTCCAGCAGGTCAAGGTCCAGATAGCTGTCAGACAGACGGTGCGTCAAAGTCTGCATCCGCGCCAGTTCGGTCACCAGCAACGCCTTCTCGGTGGCCAGCGCCTGCGCCTCGGCCGAAATCTGCGCCCGACGAAATACTCCATAATCCCCCTGCACAGCGGCAAAGGTAAAATAAGCGCCCAGCACCAAAGCCAACACCATATAGACGATGCCACCCAGTGCCGGGCGCTTGTGGGAGGATTTCATCAGTCTGCCTCTGCTCAGCAGCCCCTCTTGCCGGAGGCCTCTGCCCGAATCATGCCACATTGGAATCCCTAAGGGAATCCCTTAACTTACCTGATCTCGAATTGAACCTGCGTGTTGAAGTCTCCGACACTGGCCTTGCACGTCTCCGACACTGGCCTTGCACGTCTCGGTCACCGGCATCTCCGCGCCGGGTATCCAGATCAGCGTCGCGCTGAACAGGCCGGACATGCGACCGCCAGTCTCGTCGCCGTGACGTGCGGCAGACAGGATCGTCACCACCGCGCCCCGACCTTC
>Ga0105048_10009932_pt1 | contig 15090 bp, 12 predicted proteins | sample MAT05_FD_78382 | JGI IMG/M metagenome (GOLD analysis project Ga0105048, IMG submission 78382) | Freshwater microbial communities from Lake Fryxell liftoff mats and glacier meltwater in Antarctica - MAT-05 | ecosystem: Environmental > Aquatic > Freshwater > Ice > Liftoff microbial mat | place... | reverse complement strand
GCTTCGACACCGACTGGCAGAAGATGGCCTACGTGCTGACGCCCGGCGAGACGGATGCCCCGCCCGGCCTGCAGCAGGCCATTGCCAACACCAACACGTTGCAGGACGCCCTGATGCTCCGGCACTCGCGGCCCGGCGCAACGGGTGGTGCCGTGTTCCGCGCGACGATGGCCGAGATGAAGGAACGGGGCATCGAGGCGATGGTGTACTCGCATCCCATCGGGACACAGGGCCATGGCATGGGCGCCGGCATCGACTTCCGCGCCGCCAACCGGAGCGATACGACGGCGCTGAACAGCCGCCTGCGGCTCGGCAGCTACATCTCGATCGAGTTGAACACGGCAACGCCAGTGCCGGAGTGGGGCGGCAAGAAGGTGTTCGTGATGATGGAGGACGACGCGCATCTGACGCCCGATGGCTTCCGTTTCTTCCGGCCGCGACAGGAGAGGTTCTACCTCATTCCGAGCGTGCCGTCGCGTCCGCTGGTGCCCTAGCTGGCGCTGACGGCACGCCGCAACCGGGCGCTGCCGTGGGTGCTGGTTCGCGGTTTGCACGAGACGGTATGCATGAGCATGCCACCGAGCAGTGCGCGTTTGCGCGTCGTCATCGTCGGTCGCACAGGAGTGCGTCGGAGTTTGGCCGATGAGCAACGCTCCACCCGATGAGTGTGCTCGGGTGGATGAGCGCCGTCGGCGCGCTGCTGCTGTTCATGGCGCTGATGTCGGCGCCGGTGCAGCGGCTGCCGATCTCCACCTCGCTCATCTACCTGATGGTGGGGTTGGTGCTGGGGCCGGCGGGATTCGGCTTGCTGCGCATGGACGTCGAGGGCCAGCGCACGTGGATGGAGGTGCTCACCGAAGTGGCGGTGATCGTCTCGCTGTTCGTCGGCGGGCTCAAACTGCGTCTGCCGCTGCGCCATCCGACGTGGCGGCCGGCGCTGCTGCTGGCCGGCCCGGTGATGCTGCTTTCGATCGTCGGGGTTGCGCTGATCGGCTCGCGATTCCTTGGCCTGCCGCTGTTCGAGGCGTTGCTGCTCGGCGCCATCCTCGCACCGACCGACCCCGTGCTCGCCTCGGCCGTGGCCGTGTCCGACGCCGGTGATCACGATCAGGTGCGATTCGCGCTGTCTGGTGAGGCGGGGCTGAACGACGGCGCGGCATTCCCCTTCATCATCTTCGCGCTCCTCGGGCTGCAGCATGGTGGTCCGGATGGGTGGATCGGCGGCTGGTTTCTGCACCGTATCGTGTGGGCGATTCCTGCGGGATTGCTGATCGGCTACGTGCTGGGGCGTTTCATCGGGCGGTTCGCAATCGGACTGCGCAGCCGCCAGCGTGACACGGGTGCGCCAAGTGACTTCCTCGTGCTGGCGTTGGTCGCCCTGTCATACGCAGCGGCAGAGGTGGTCGGTGGCTGGGGGTTTCTCGCGACCTTCGCTGCCGGCGTGGGATTGCGTCATGCGGAGCTGGACGTCGTGAACGAGTCTCCGCATCCGGAGGTCCACCGCAGTGTGCAGCGCTGGTTCGCGATGCGCGGCGAGTCTGACGAGATGGCGGCGCACCCGCATCCGCCGGCCGAAACGCTGGTGACGGCGGACATGTCGGCCGAATCGATGCGCCAGCCGGCGGTGTCGGCTGGCGTCCTGGTGAGCGAGGCGCTGAGCTTCGGTGACACACTCGAGCGGCTGCTGGAAGTGCTGCTGGTGGTCGTGGTGGGCATCGCGCTGGCCGATGCGTGGTACGTGCCCGGCGTGGGGCTGGCGCTGGCGCTGTTCGTCATCGTCCGACCGCTGGCCACCGAGGCGGTCCTCTCGCGCACGGACACCACGAGGGCGCAGCGCGGTCTGCTGAGCTGGTTCGGCATCCGTGGCATCGGCAGTCTGTACTATCTGACCTATGCCCTCAATCACGGCGTCGAGGCGGCGGCTGCGATGCCGCTGGTGCGACTGGTGCTCACGGTGGTGGCATGCAGCATCATCGTTCACGGCATCTCGGTGACGCCGATCCTCGACTGGTACGAACGCACGCTGGCCGCCCGCGCCCGCGCCGCCGAGGCCTGACCACGGCTTGCGCGTCAGCCCGCAGCCGACACCGACGCCATGTCACGAAGGCTGGTTGAGGTCGTAGCGCATGATCGCGGCATGTGTGCCGCCCTTGATGCGCTCGAGTGCGTACACCTCCCCCGCAGGGCCGGGGGCGTGCGTGACGAGCGCCTCGAGCACGGCGCGCTCGGTGCCGCTGAGCGTGAGTGGAATGGCCGCCAGCGTGGAGTCGAGGTGCAGCGCATGTCGCGCACCGACGATGGCCGCGGCCACGGCCGGCTGGTCCAGCACGTAGCGCAGCGCCACGGTGCTGATACTGGTGCCATGCAGCGCGGCGAGACGTGCGAGCGTGCGGAGGAGATCCTGAAACGCCTCCCAGCCACCGTACTCGTCGATGATCAGGCGGTACTTCGTGAGCGACCGGTTTTCGAGTGGCTCGGTCGGTGGCGCGGCTCCGAGCCACCGTGCCGACAGGAAGCCACCCGCGAGGGCCCCGTAGGCCAGCAGAGGCACGTGTCGCTCGCGCGCGATCGCGGAGAGCGTGCGCAGTGCCCGCGCGTCCAGCAGTGACACCTGCACCTGGTGCGCGACGATCGGCACGCCGGCGTCGAGCAGCGCGACGACGTGCGCGGCATCGAAGTTCGTGAGGCCAAGGTGGTGGATCTTGCCGGCGCGCTGCAGGTTCTGCAGATGCAGCGCGGCGTCGACGTAGCCGGGGATGTCGCAGTCCCACCAGTGAAACTGCACGAGGTCGAGCCGTTCGGTGCCAAGGCGCGCCAGCGATCGGTCGATGATGGCCTCGATGTGCTGTCGCGTGATGCGGGGCAGGATCTCCAGATCGGGCACGCACTTGGTGTGCACACGGATCGGTGGCGCGTCGCTGCCGCGGACCTTGCGCCAGTGGCGGACGAAGCTGCCGATCATCTCTTCCACGCCGGTGTAGATGTCGGCGCAGTCGAAGGCGGTGATGCCGGCGTCGGCGAAGGCGATCATGTCCGCGATCGCGTGGTCCTTGAAGACGCGTCCGTGTCCGCCGGCGAGCTGCCAGTTGCCCTTGATCAGGCGGGGGATGGCATAGTCGGGCGCGAGGGCAACCTGTGGAACTGCGTGCGGCGGTGCGGGGATCTGCGTCATGTGAGGGTGCCGTCGTCGGGGGGAAGCGGCACGAGGGTCACCTCGCCGTGGCGGAAGGTGCGGGTGCCGATGCGCGTGATGCGGAACCGTCCGCCGCAGTGCGGATCGGGACAGGCAATGTCGGCATCGGTCGTCATCCAGTCGTTGCGATGCGTGGGTCGCTGCTTTGCAGGCAGCAGCGGCAGCAGCGCCGCCAGCGGGTAGAGCGGGAAGCCCTGACCGTCGGGAAAGTGCAGCATCTCACCGCTCACCTCGAAGGACATGCCGGCGGGGTGATTGCAGACCATGGGGCGGTCGGTGGCAATCACCTCGACGCGCAGGTCGTGGAGCGTGAAGGCGTCGTGCGGCGGGTCCGGGAGCGGCGTGGAATCGGATGGCATGGCGCGAACGTTAGCGCGCCGCGAGTTTCCTCGTCCACATGCCCGCGCCTCTCACGCACCCGACTGACGCTCCGCTGACGTTCCGCGGGAATACCGCTGGCGCACTGGCACCGTTCGTGGTGTTCCTCGGCGGTGTGACGCTGCTGGCGTTGCAGGGGGCCCCGGACGAGACAGGCTTCTGGCCGGTGTTGCTGGCGGCGCTCGTCGTGGGGCTGGCGCTGGCGCGCGACCGGGCACGGTACTGCGAGGCGATGCTGGATGGCATGAGCCAGCGCGTGGTGATGCTGATGCTGTGTGCGTGGCTCTTCTCGGGTGTGCTGGGGGCGGTGATCGGCAGCTCGGGGTTCGTGACGGCGCTGGCGTGGCTGGCGCGCCGGCTCCACCTCACGGGCGGCGCCTATGCGGTGGCGGCGTTCGCCATCTGCGCGCTCGTGTCCACGGCCACAGGCACGAGCTTCGGCACGATCCTGCTGGCCGGACCGCTGCTCTATCCGGCTGGCGGTCCCGCCGGGGCCGACCCGGCAATCCTGATGGGAGCCATTCTCGGCGGCGCCACGTTCGGTGATTCGATTTCGCCGGTGTCCGACACGACCATCGCCTCCAGTGGTTCGCAGGACGCCGACATCGGTGGCACGGTGCGCAGCCGGCTGCAGTACGTGGTGCCGGCGGGCCTGCTGGCGTTGCTCGTCACGGGGCTGTCGGGTGGGGCGGTGATCCCCCCCGCTGCTCTCGATCCCTCCGTCTCGGAAATGGCCGTGGAGCCACGCGCGCTGCTCATGGCGCTACCGCCGGTGGTCGTGATCGTGATGCTGCTCCGCGCCCGCCATCTGATCGAAGCGCTGCTGGCCGGCCTCGCGCTGGCCTGCGCGCTGGCGCTGGCGTTCCGACTGATCACGCCCTCGACACTGCTGCATATCGACGCGACCAGCTTCGGCGCGAAGGGAGTGCTCATCGACGGGATGCAGCGCGCGGTCGGGGTCTGCATTTTCACGCTCCTGCTGGTCGCACTGGTCGGCACGCTGCAGGCGACCGACCTGCTGGACCGGCTCGTACGCGCTGCCTCGCGTCGCGCACACAGCGCGCGCGCGGCCGAGTGGTGGACGGTGGGCGTGGTCAGTGCGGCGGTGCTGCTGACGACGCACAGCGTGGTCGCGATCCTCGCAGTGGGGCCGTTCGCGCGCCAGGCTGGCGAACGCTTTGGCCTGTCGCGCTACCGCCGCGCCAACCTGCTGGACCTCACGGTCTGCACCTGGCCGTTTCTGCTTCCCTGGTTCCTGCCGACCATCCTCGCCTCGAGCGCTACCGCCGGGGGAGACGCACTCGGCATGCCGCTGCAGTCGCCGCTGTCCGTAGGGTTGCACAACTACTACGCGATGGCGCTGGTGCTGGCGGTGTCGATTGCGGTCGTCACGGGCTATGGGCGACGGTTCGAGGGCCTTGCAGACTGAATTTTCAATAGCCACGGCATGTCGCACAACGGCACGGCCGCAGAACGGCAGACGTCGGGAACTACAGCCGCTGAGGAGCCAGAGCTATTTTGTCACTGCCAGCGCACGTCGCCGACCCGGAACGGGAACGATTTCTGCAGCGTCGAGTCGGGCAGTTCACAGTGTGCCGTGGCTGTTCCCCAAAAAATGCCCCGACGCTCGCCGTGGTGCAGAATGCCCGTCGCGCGACCGACCGCTTGGCGCCTTTCCGTGCCCTTGCTTTTTCCCTTGCGTTCTGCTGTTGCCGCTACCGATACCGTAGGAGGTGGGGATTGCACACGACGAAGGCAGTGATTCTGGCGCGCGGGCTCGGCACGCGCATGCGGCGAGCCGATGCTGCGGTGCGACTTGATGCAGCGCAGGCGCAGGTGGCCGATGGCGGTCTCAAGGCAATGATCCCGATCGGACGACCATTCCTTGATCATGCGATCAGCAGTCTCGCCGATGCCGGGATCACCGATGTGTGCCTCGTCATCGGCCCCGAGCACGAGTCGATCCGCGCGTATTATCAGGGCGTGTCTCTACGCCGGGTGCGCGTGCACTTCGGCACCCAGTCCGTCGCCGATGGTACGGCGAGCGCAGTGGCGGCGGCGGAGGCGTTTGCGGCCGGTGATCCGGTGCTGGTCATGAACGGCGACAACTACTATCCCGTCGCGGCCTGCCGCGCTCTCGCGGCGCTCAGCGCCTCGGGCACCGTCGGGTTCGAATGGCAGGGACTCGTCGCGAACGGCAACATTCCCGAGGAGCGGGTCCGGGCGTTCGCGCTGCTGCAGCGCGACGGGCACGGCTGGTTGACGAGCATCGTCGAGAAGCCTGACGAGGCGACCTATGCGCGGCTGCTGGCGCAGTCGCTGGTGAGCATGAACCTCTGGTCGTTCACGCCAGTCATCTACGAGGCGTGCCGTCGCGTGCAGCCCAGTGTGCGTGGTGAGCTGGAACTGCAGGATGCGGTCCGCATCGCCATCTCCGAGCTGGGCGAGCCATTCCGCGTGCTGGAGAGCCGAGAGGGCGTACTCGACCTCTCGACGCGGGGCGACATCGAGAGCGTGGCGCGCGTGTTGCGCGACCGGCCGGTGTCGCTCTAGTGCGACGCTCGCGCCAGGCGTTCCACGATACGCTGCTGGCGGGTGGGTTCCGCGACGCGCTGGCGGCGCGAACGGCGGACGCGCTGCAGCGCTGCGACGCAGCGCTCGACGCGGCGGGCGCGTCGCACGCCGGCCGCACTGCCGTCTGGGTCCCGGGGCGGATCGAGGTATTCGGCAAGCACACCGACTATGCCGGCGGCCGGTCGCTGCTGGCGGCGGTCGAGCGGGGGTTCGCCGTGCGCGCTGCGCCGCGCGATGACGGGGAGGTCCGCATCGGTGATCCCGTCACGGGCATGCGCTGCGAGACGGTGCTGGGTTCCTCGGGCACGGCGCCTGACGGTGACTGGAGCCACTACGTCCTGACCGTCGTACGACGGCTCGCGCTGAACTTTCCCGAGGCCACGCGCGGTGCCGACATCGCGTTCGTCAGCGATCTCCCGCTGGCCGCTGGCGTCAGCTCGTCGACGGCGCTGATGATCAGCGTCTTCCTGTCGCTCGCCGCGGTGAATCGCCTCGATACCACGACGGTCTGGCAGCAACACCTCTCCTCGCGGCTCGATCGCGCCGGCTATCTCGGTGCGATGGAGATGGGCGGACCGTATCGCGGACTGGCCGGACTCGACGGCGTCGGCACACTCGGTGGCAGTCAGGACCAGACGGCGATCCTCTGCGCACAGCCGGATCACGTCGCGCAGTTCTCGTGGATGCCGGTGCGCTTCGATGGTGTGGTGGCGCTGCCGCGCACGCACTGCTTCGTGGTCGCCTCGTCCGGCGTGCTGGCCGAGAAGACCGGCAGCGCGCGCGACGAGTACAACCGCGTCTCGCTGCTCGCGCGTCACCTGCTTGCCACGTGGAACCACGTCACCGTGCGTGATGACCCGTCGCTGGCTGCCGCGATGGACAGCGGCCCCGGTGCCCCGGCGGCGCTTCGTGCGATGATCCCGGCGCATGCGACGCCCGATTTCGACGCCGCCGCCCTCGAGCGTCGGCTCGCCCAGTTTCTGCTCGAGACGTACGCGCTCATCCCGGCGGCCACTGTCGCGCTGCAGGCGCAGGACTGGGCGACGTTCGGCGAAGTGACGGCGGCCTCGATGCGTGGGGCGACGGCGCTGCTCGGCAATCAGGTGGCCGAGACGATCGCGCTCTGCGCGCTGGCCCGGGCGCACGGGGCGGTGGCGGCGTCGGCCTTCGGTGCGGGGTTCGGCGGGAGCGTCTGGGCGCTCGTGGAGGCCGATGGGGCCGAGGCATTCCGCGACACGTGGGCGGCGACGTACCGCCGGCAGTTCCCTGCGGCCGGTGCGCTTGCGATGTTCTTCACGACAGCCGCCGGCCCCTGCGCCACGCAGTGGGACGACGACGATCCGGATCCCTGACCAGACAAGGCTGCCCATGACCGACTCGCCCGACGATCTCTCACGCCGCGACCTCCTGAAGGGGGCCGCACTGACGGGCGCCGGATTCGCCTTGGGTCTGCCGGGCGTCGCCCATGCCGCCGCCGCGCCGGCGCACCTCGGCCCGATCGCGCTGCCCGAGCCGACAGCGGCGGCGGCTTCGATGGTCGGTGTGCCGTTCGAGAAGCACGCCGTCGTCCGCATTGCGATCGTCGGCACGGGCCTGCGCGGCCGGTCGGTGTTGCACGAGTTGCTGGGCGTGGACAACGTACGCATCACCGCACTCTGTGACACGGCGCCGGAAACGCTCGACCGGGCGGTGAAGCAGATGCGGGACGCGGGACACGACTACGAGCCCGCCCGCTTCACCGGCAGCGAGACCGCCTACGAGCAGCTCGTGCAGCGCGACGACATCGACATCGTCTATACCGCCACGCCCTGGCAGTTCCACGTGCCGATCTGCCTCGCAGCCCTTCGCGCCGGCAAGCACGCCGCCACCGAGGTGCCCGCGGCCTACACCATCGACGACTGCTGGAAGCTCGTGGACGCCTCGGAGCGCGCGCGAAAGCACTGCATCATGATGGAGAACTGCAGTTACGGCTATAACGAACTTTTGGTGCTGAACATGGTGCGGGCGGGCGTCTTCGGTGACCTCAAGCACGGTGGGGCTGCGTACAATCACGACCTGCGGGAAATCCTGTTCGAAAACCGTGACGAGGGTCTCTGGCGCCGCGCGCATCACACGTTGCGCAACGCGAACCTCTACCCCACGCACGGACTCGGCCCGATCGCCGCAATGATGGACATCAACCGCGGCGACCGCTTCGACTACCTCGTCGCCATGAGCACCCCGGAGATGGGGCTGACCAGGTGGCGCGCCGACCACGAGCCGAAGGATTCGCCGAAGTGGAAGGAGCAATACGTCACGGGTGATCTGAGCGTGTCGTTGGTCAGGACGGCCCAAGGGCGCACGATCCGACTCGAGCACGACGTCTCGAGCCCACGTCCCTACTCGCGCATCAACTCGGTGCAGGGGTCGAAGGGCATCTTCGAGGATTACCCGGCGCGCGTCTACGTGGAAGGCGAGGGTGCGGCGCATCGCTGGACCACGCTGGATGGCTACAAGGCGAAGCACGAGCATGCGCTCTGGCGCGCGCTGGGCGAGAAGGCACGCGCCGGAGGCCACGGCGGCATGGACTACGTGATGGCGTACCGCCTCGTGCAGGTGATGCGCGAGGGGCTCGCCCCGGACATGGATGTGTACGATGCGGCGGCGTGGAGCGCACCAGGACCGCTGAGTGAACTGTCGGTGGCCAAGGGCAGCATGCCGGTCCGGTTCCCCGACTTCACCCGTGGTCGCTGGTCCGGTGCACGCGCGACGCTGTGACTGCGGCACCGGTCCGGCATGACGACGACGTCGCGGTGCCGGATTCCGGGTACCGCGATGCTGTCGTCTCACACCGGCAGCGCGTAATCCTTGAAGCGTTCACGCAGCGCCCGCTTGAGAAACTTGCCGACGGTCGTCTTCGGAATCTCGTCCACGAATTCGTAGGCGTCGGGTAACTGCCACTTGGCGATGGCACGGCTCAGGAGGTAGCGGTCCAGCTCCTCCTTGTCCACCGGCGTCGCGGGATCCCTCAGCACGATCACGCCGAGCGGCCGCTCATCCCACTTCGGGTGCGGCACGGCGATCACGGCAGCCTCGCGCACCAGCGGATGGCCCATCAGCTCGTTCTCGAGATCCACACTGCTGATCCACTCGCCACCCGACTTGATCAGGTCCTTGGCACGGTCCTGGATCATCATCGTGCCATCGCTCTCGATGGTGGCGATGTCGCCGGTGTCGAACCAGCCGTCGTGCTGCGACGCGGCGGTGGCGTCATCGTTGTGGTAATAGCTGCCGGTGACCCAGGGGCCGCGGATCATCAGCCGGCCCGATTCACCGGTGCCCCACGCCAGCTCGCGATCGGCGTCGTCGAGCAGCCTGAGCTCCACCAGCGGCGACATCTTCCCGCTGTAACACATGCGGTCGTATCGCAGCACTGTGTCATCCAGAAACTCGTCATGCCGTACCTGGTTGACGGTGCCAAGCGGTGTGGTCTCCGTCATGCCCCAGGCGGGTGTCACGTGCAGACCGTGCCGATCACCGAAGCCGGCGATGAGTGCGCGCGGCGTCGCCGATCCGCCGATCACGAGCGTCGTGAGGGAAGGCAGGTGATGCGGGGTGCCAGCCTCCTTCGCCCGGTCCATCTCATCGAGCAGGCCAAGAAAGATCGTCGGCACGCCGGCGCAGGTGGTCACGCCCTCTTCGGCAATGATCCGCGCAATCGTCTTCGGGTCGGTGAAGACGCTCATGTACACCTGCTTCGCCCCGGTCATCGCACAGGTATACGGATAGCCCCATCCGTTGACGTGGAACATCGGCACGATCGGCATGATGACATCTCTCGCGGTCACGCCGAGGAGGTCGGCGCTGAGGCTGGCGAGACTGTGCAGCACGATGGCGCGATGGCTGTAGAGGACGCCCTTCGGGCTGCCGGTCGTGCCGCTGGTGTAGCACATGCCGCTGGCCTGCCGCTCGTCGATTTCCGGATAGACGAACGTCGTGGGCTGCGCGCCGATGAACGCCTCGTAGTCGATCACCCCCGCCGGGAGGCCGCCGGGCACCGGGCCAAGCACCACGATCGTCTCCACCTGCGGCGCGTGCTGCCGGATGAGCGGGATCATCCCGGCAAAGACGTTCTCGATGAAGAGGATGCGATCTTCGGCATGGTTCAGGATGTAGGCGATCTGCTCCAGCGGCAGCCGGATGTTGACCATGTGACAGACGGCGCCCATCGACGGTACGGCGTAGTACAGCTCGAAGTGGCGATAGGTGTTGAGCGCCATCGTGGCGACGCGGTCACCGGACGTCACGCCGGCGGCGGTGAGCGCGTTGCAGAGCTGCATCACGCGCGGGTACGTCTTCGCGTACGTGGTGCGGTGCACGCCGGGTACCGGGGCCTTCGTCTCCGGGTCCACCCCGACCGGGATCACGGAGACGATCTCCTGGTGCGGCGCCATGCGCACGGCGCGCTCGAGAATCGACGGGATGGTGAGTTGGTAGTCCATCATTGTCGATTCGAGCATGGCAATCTCCTCGCGGGGCGGGTCATGGGCCGGATGGTGGGCCATACGCAAGCGGTTGGGCACGGGTTGGGCAAGGTGCGCGGTGGAGGCGGGGTCCGGAGCGGTCGTTCCAGCGGTATGCTTCCTGTTCGCCGGATGACCACCGTGACGAATCACCCGCTTTCCGTCTCCCATGCGTTCCGTTCCCGACTTCCGTGTGTTCCGCGGCTCCGCTGCCACGGTTCTCCAGCTGACCTTGCTCAGCGCTGCGGCGATTTCGCCCCGTTCCGACCTGCTGGCGCAGCGCGGTCCGGCCGACGGCAACGCGGCGTTCGTGGTGACCACAGGGTGGCTCGCGGCGCATCAGCGCGATCGGGACCTCGTGCTGGTGCAGGTGCTGCGCGACACGTCGAGCACCGCCGAGGCGATTCCCGGGTCGCGCCGGCTGACGTACCGCGACATCGTCACCACCCGCGACAGCAACAGCACCGAACTGCCCCCGGTCGAGGCGCTGCAGGCGACGTTCGAGCGCCTCGGCATCAGCAACAGGAGTCGCGTCGTCGTGTACGCCCCCGACGCGCCGCTCGCGACGCGGGTGCTCTTTACGCTGGACTACATGGGGCACGATCGCATCGCCTTTCTGGATGGCGGTCTGCCGCAGTGGAAGCGCGAGCAGCGCACGGTCACGACCGAGGTCGTGACGCCGACGCCGGCGACATTCACGCCGCATCCGCGTCCGGAACGCCTCGTGACGGCCGAGTGGCTGTCGGAACGGCTGGATCGTCCGGGGCTGTCGATGATCGACACGCGCACACTCTCGGAATACGTCGGGAACGCGTCAGCCACCGGCGGCAGCGCGGGGCACATTCCGGGGGCACAGTCCCTGCCGTGGGAAGACCTCTTCGGCGACGCGGAACGCTCGATGCTCAAGCCGCGCGACGAACTCCGGCGCCTGTACGACGAGCGCGTGCGCCCCGGTGATGAGGTCGTGAGCTACTGCGTCGTCGGCTACCGGGGCAGCGCGACTTGGTTCATTGCACGCTACCTGGGCTATGACGCTGTGAAGCTCTACGATGGTTCGTATCAGGACTGGTCGCGTCGCAAGCTGCCCGTGCGTGCCGGCGCCGCCCCATGATGGGGCGGCCCGCCCTCGCGGCCATGGTCGCGGTCGCAAACCCGCCGGCCGACTCGCGCACCAGGACGACGCGCCTGTCACGTCCTGATTGGTGTCTACACCGCAGTCGAGGAGACACCGGCAGATGGCGCGATCATTTCATCAGTAGAGTACCGAGTTGAAGCTGCGGCTGGTCGAAGCGATCGAAGGGGGACAGCTGTCGTTGCTGCTGTCGTTGCTGCTGTCGTTGCTGCTGTCGTTGTTGCTGTCGTTGTTGCTGTCGTTGTTGCTGTCGTTGTTGCTGTCGTTGTTGCTGTCGTTGTTGCTGTCGCAGAGGAAGCGTCAGCGGATCTGATAGTCCCTGGGCGGCTCGGCGTCGAGCAGCCAGCGCACGAAGTAGTCCCACCGCCGCCGCATCATGTAGTTGGACGCGCTGCCGAAGCCGTGGCCGGCGTTGGGGATCATCAACAGGTCGAAGTCCTTGTTGGCGCGGATCAGGGCGTCCACCACCAGGTAGGTGTTGTCGGGCGGGACGTTGTTGTCCATCGTGCCGTGCGCGAGCAGGAGCTTGCCCTTGAGGTTGCGTGCCAGCAGCTGATTGGCTTCGATCGCGTAGTTGTCGCCGTCCGGGCCGCCGCGGGTGAGCAGGCCCTGATAGCGCTCGCCCCAGTCGTCCTCGTAGTTGCGCTGGTCGTGGTTGCCCGATTCCGCAATGCCGACCTTGAAGAAATCCGGGTAGCGGAACATCGCACCGGCGGTGATGAAGCCACCACCCGAGTGGCCCCACATCGCGGCGCGCTCGATGTCGATCCACGGAAAGCGCTTGGCCAGGTTCTGCATGCCCGCCACCTGGTCGGGGAGCGTGTTGTCGCGTCCCATCGCGCCGTAGTACGCGTCATGGAAGCGCTTCGAACGACCCGGCCCGCTGCCGCGACCGTCGATGCTCACCACGATGAAGCCCAGCTCGGCCAGCGCCTGCTTGTCGCCGCGGGCGGCCGCGAAGCTCCGCGATCCCACGCTGCCCGCCTGCGGTCCCGGATAGGCGGTGTTGATGATCGGGTACGTCTTCGTCGAATCGAAGTTCGTGGGCCGGAAGAGCTGCCCGTAGATGTCGGTGGTGCCATCGGCAGCCTTCACGTTGAAGAGGATCGGCGGCTTCCACCCAGCCGCGAGCAGCTTCGAGATGTCGGCCGTCTCGAGCGCCATCACGAGGCGGCCCGCTGCGTCGCGCACGGCCGTCTGCGGCGGCGCGTCGGCCTTGGACCAGGTGTCCACGATCCAGCGGCCATCGGGAGAGAGCTGCACCGTGTGGTCCCCGTCGTCCGGCGTGAGCGAGGCGACGGTGCGGCCATCCAGCCCGATGCGGTAGGCGTGACGAAGGTACGGGTCCTGACCCGGCTCGCGTCCCTGCGCCATGTACCAGAGCGTCCGCGTCTTGCCATCGACGCGCACGATGCCGCTCACCGGACCCTCGCCGGTGGTCACCTTGCTCTTCAGTCGGCCGGTGGTGAGGTCGTACAGATAGAGCTGGCTCCAGTCGTCGCGCTGCGAGTTCCACAGTACCTCGTTGCTCTCCCACAACACGCGCCAGCCGGTGATCGACTCGAAATGCGTGGGCACCGTCTCCTCGAACACCGTGCGCACGGCGCCGGTGCGGGTATCGGCCAACCGCACGATCGTCTGCTTGTGGTCGCGTGACGTGGAGGCGAGCGCGAGCTGCGAGCCGTCCGGGCTGAAGACGTAGTCGCTCATCGAAATGTCATCGCCGAGCGTCGCGCGATGGAAGTCGGGCGCCATCTTCAGGCGGGTGACGGTGCGCGAGTCGACGTCGATCACGACGCGATGCACCATCGCCACGACGCTGTCACCGGGCAGCGGGTACTTCCACGCCCGCAGCGTCGGGTGCCCGACACGCGTCTGCACGAGGAACATGTCACCGACGGTGCGTTCATCCTGCTGCTGCGTCGCGATCTTCTTCGCGTCGGGGGACCAGAGCAGGATCGGCCGGTCACTCGTCGTCCAGCCGGCGTTGTCGGTGGCGTAACCGAAATTCTCGCTGCCGTCGGTCGTGAGCGGCGTTTCGGCACCGGTGGCGACGTCGCGGACCCAGAGGTTCCAGTTGCGGATGAAGGCGGCGCGTGTGCCATCGGGAGAGGTGACGCTGAGCGCACCGCGCACGGCGGCGGCTGGAGCAGCAGCCTGGCCGGGCACCGGCGCACAGCTGGTCCCGCTGCTCTCGCAGCGCACCCGCCGACCGTTCGCCGCCGCCGTGAAGCTGCGGCGATCCGCACTGAGCTCGATGCCGGTCAGCGGCAGCGCCGTCGCACGGAAACTCGTCCCGAGTGCGGTGCTCAGGCTTGCCGCCAGCTTGACGTGGTCGAAGAGCGGCGTGCGGGATCGGGCGCGCGGGTCCACCAACACGAACTCCGTGCCGGCGGGTCGGACGCTGCGGTAGTGGAACATCCCGTCAGGCAGCCACACGACGCCCGGTGCCGTGCCGCCCACCACGAGCGAGGCGACGGTCGGGCCGAGCATCCGGACGGCGCGGTCGTAGTCGGCGGCCGTGAACTGGCGGCGCGCCTGCCCCGTCAGGGAGCCGGCCGCGATCAGCGAAAAAAACAGGCTCTGCAGCGCGGTGCGCGACTGGAGGCCGATGAAGCGGCGCATGCGGTCTGTGGTGAAGGGGCACAGCGGGAGACGGCGGCAAGCCGTTCATTTGCCATCAATGTTGCCGGACGCACGTCGGCCCGGCAACGTGGTGTACGCTGGCTGTGCCTCGAACGTTCTGCGGGGGGCGGCCACCCCTCCACGCGGCTTCCCCTCGGCAACGTTCGGGTGCTCAGCCGATGCGTTCGTGCTGCTGGGCATCGACGCGAACTTCCGGGAAAGGAGCAGCGCGAACGTCGGCATCGCAAATCTCGGCCTGAACATCCGTCCCGCCGATCAGCTCCGCATTTCCGGCACCTGGTACCACGAGTGATCGAACCGTCGCACCAATGGCACCCGCGTCCTCACGCGCACCGTGCCGCGGGTCCGAGTGGAGTACCAGGTCACGCGCCAGGTCTTCGTCCGCGTGATCGCAGCGGTGGCCAGACTGCAGCAGGATTTCCTGCGCGACGACTCACGCACCACCCTGCCGGTCTACTTTCGGGGCACCAACGGAACGCTGACCCGGGCGGTGGCCTTCGATCGGCTGCCTGGCTGGCTCGACGTCCTCTTCTCCTGCGTCCTGACGCCCGGGACGGTGGTCGACTTCGGCTACGGCAACAGGTCGCGCGCCGACCGCCCGGGCGGCACCAGCGCCTTGCAGCCCAGCCGCGATGTATTCTTCACGAAGCTCAGCTACCTCTTGC
>Ga0105048_10009931_pt1 | contig 15090 bp, 14 predicted proteins | sample MAT05_FD_78382 | JGI IMG/M metagenome (GOLD analysis project Ga0105048, IMG submission 78382) | Freshwater microbial communities from Lake Fryxell liftoff mats and glacier meltwater in Antarctica - MAT-05 | ecosystem: Environmental > Aquatic > Freshwater > Ice > Liftoff microbial mat | place... | reverse complement strand
AGCCGCGGCTTCAAGACATCGGCAATGCCCCAGGCTTCGAACAACTGCAGCAGGAAAGTGCCGCTCGGGCCGGTGGAAACACCCAGGCTCTTTGCTGCCAGCAAGGCAGTGCACAGCGCCGCCGCGTTCGTTATGTCAGGCACTGGTGCGCCGGCCTGCACCGCCACGGCCACGGGCGAGCGCACCAGGTCCACCCGGCTGCCGGCGCGCAGATGGCCTGCGGCGATGAGTCTGTCGATGGCGTCGCTGGCCAGCACCACCACGTCGAAGGTCTCGCCTGCGGCCACGCGCCGGGCGGCATCCAAACCGCCCACGGCCGTGATGCTGGCCTGCACCCCCGTCTCTCGCGCGCAGTCTTGCGCAAGCTCCGCGAGCAGGGCGCGCGTGGCCATCGAAGAGATGACGGTCAGGGAGACGATGTTCGATGAGCTGCCCATGGTGGGTCGATTCTTGACCAGCGCCTGCCATGCCAGCACGGCCCGATGCAAAGTATTCCCGGCACGCGGGCCACTTCAGCAGTAGATTGGCACCATGTTCGACAAGAGCCTTGCGGTGATCGGTTTGGTGGCCTGCCTGCTGGTGTGGGCCAGCATGGCGCTGGGGCCTGCGCGCCGCCAGCGCTGGCAGGCGCGTGCGCGCTTGTGGGCGCTGCAGTGGCAGCAGCGCCTGCGCCGGCCGGGCCGGGCGCGCGATGCGCGGCGTGAGGCCGCCGAAGCCATCGAGCGGGCCCGCCGTACGCCGAAGACAGAGCGCGACGGCAATGTCTACCGGCCCGACCGCTTTCACCAGGGCCGCGACGGCAGCGACAAGCTGCACTGAGAGCCCGGTCCACTGTAGGTGCCCGCCCACAGTTGAAGGCGCAGTCGGCCTATCGCGCGAGCTGCCGCACCCCGGCACACTGCCACACACGGCGAGCGTTCTCGCCATCGTTGGGCGCCAAACGCGCCGAAAGGCAGACACATGAACAAGACTCCTACCTCGAAGGCCGTCGGCGCGGTGCCGGCAATCGCCATTGCCGTGGCCGCGTTGCTGGCGAGTGGCTGCTCGAACATGAGCGAGCGCGAGCGCGGCACCGCAGGCGGTGCCGGCGTCGGTGCGGTGGCGGGTGCCGTGATCGGCTCGGCCACCGGTGGCAAGGCCGGCACGGGCGCTGTGGTTGGTGGCGCGCTGGGTGCGGTACTCGGCAACGTCTGGTCCAAGCGCCAGGAAGACAGGCGCGTGGCGCTGGAGAAGGCCACCCAGGGCACCGGCGTGGAGGTCTCGCGCACGGCGGACAACCAGCTGAAGCTGAACATTCCCGCCGATGTGTCGTTCGACTTCAACAGCGCAGCCGTCCTGCCGGCTATGCGCAGCGTGCTCGACCCCTTTGCCAGCGAACTTCGCGGCGACCCGAATGCGCGCGTGGCGGTCGTCGGCCACACCGACAGCACCGGCTCGGCCGCGGTCAACAACCCGCTGTCGGTCGAGCGCGCGAACAGCGTGCGCGACTATCTGGCGGCACGCGGGGTGCCGGCGATGCAGGTGCAGACCTCTGGCCGCGGCGAAGCTGAACCGGTGGCCACCAATGAGACCGACGCCGGCCGCGCCCGCAACCGCCGCGTCGAGATCTACCTGCGCGAACCGGCGGCCTGATCGCCTTGGCCTTGGCCCCTGGGATGACTCGGGGCCGGGTGCTCGAGACGGGGCGTGCCTGAGGGTGCGACTGGGGAAGGATGCGAGGTGACGTGCGCTAGGGTGTAATCCCGACTGCACACGTGGGGTGGCGGTGACGCAGCATCATGCGCCGCCCGACCCAAGACCCCCCGACCCCCGACCCGCGAGGAGACCCACGCATGGCGCGCTTGAACGTGAATGGCCAGCTGCTTCAGCACGATGCTGAAGCAGACACCCCGCTGCTGTGGGTTCTGCGCGAGCAATTGGGCCTGACCGGCACCAAGTACGGCTGCGGCGTGGCGCTGTGCGGTTCTTGCACCGTGCACATCGACGGTGTTGCAGTGCGCAGTTGCGCGATGCCGGTATCGGCGGTGCAGCCCCATCAGAAAGTGGTGACGATCGAGGGGCTGTCTGCAGAGTCTGTGAACCGCAAGCAGACCATCGGTGGCACTGTCGGTGAGCACCCGCTGCAAACAGCCTGGGTGAAGAACGATGTGCCGCAGTGCGGCTACTGCCAAAGCGGAATGATCATGGCCGCTGCGGCCCTGCTCAAGAAGAACCCGAAACCGACCGACGCCGACATCGACGCAGAGATCACCAACATCTGCCGCTGCGGCACCTTCAACCGCGTGCGCGCCGCCATCAAGGAAGCCGCCGGGATCACCAAGACCACGGGCCTGGACATCATCCACATCACCAGGAGCGCGGCATGAGCGGCACCGCCCTGAACCGCCGCCAGTTCATCGGCACGGGTGCTGCCGCCACCGCCGCCGTCTCGGGCGGCTTCATCTTCGGCTTTCCCACCAACGCCACGGCCCAAGGCCAGGCCCCTGAAGTCAACGCCTGGGTCGTGATCCAGCCCGACGACAAGGTCATCATCCGTATCGCGCGCAGCGAGATGGGCCAGGGCACTCTGACCGGCCTGGCGCAGATGGTGGTCGAAGAGCTGGAATGCGACTGGGCGCAGGTTGCCACCGAATACCCCACGCCGGGGCAGAGCCTGGCGCGCAAGCGCGTGTGGGGCGACTTCGGCACCGGCGGCAGCCGCGGCATCCGCGCCAGCCACGACTATGTGCGCAAGGGTGGTGCCAGCGCGCGGATGATGCTGGTGCAGGCTGCGGCCGATGAATGGAAAGTCCCCGCCAGCGAGTGCACAGCCAGCAAGGGCGTCATCAGCCACGCCGGAAGCGGCCGCAAGTCGAGTTACGGCAAGATGGCCGCGGCCGCCGCCAAACTGACGCCGCCCACGGAGGTGCCGCTGAAGGACCCCAAGGACTGGAAGGTGCTGGGCACGCGGCTGGCGCGCCTGGACACTGTGGACAAGACCAACGGCCAGAAGGTCTTCGGCGCCGACCTGAAGCTGCCCGGCATGTTGACGGCATCCATCAATGCCTGCCCCGTGTTCGGCGGCAAGCTGAAGAGCTACAACGCCGCGGCTGTGGAGAAGATGCCCGGGGTGAAGAAGGTGGTGGCGGTGGGCGACAACGCCGTGGCCGTGGTGGCCGACACCTGGTGGCACGCGCACAAGGCGCTGACGGCCCTGCCCGTGGAATGGGACTTCGGCGTGCACGCCAAGGCGCAGCAGGCCGAGTTCAACGCCGTGTTGAAGGCCGGGCTGGACGCAAGCGACGCCGTGGTGGGCACCAGCAATGGCGACATCAAGGCCGCGCTGGCGGGGGCGGTGCGCAAGGTGGAGGCGGTGTACGCCTACCCGCACCAGAACCACGCCACGATGGAGCCGATGAACGCTACCGCCAAATGGACGCCCGAGCGCTGCGAGGTCTGGACGCCGACGCAGAACGGCGAAGCTTCGTTGTCCGCTGCCGCGCTGGCCGCAGGCTTGCCGGCCGCGCAGTGCGAGGTCTACAAGATCGACCTCGGTGGCGGCTTCGGCCGCCGTGGCGCGGTGCAGGACTGGGTCACCCAGGCCGTGCAGATTGCCAAACAGCTGCCCGGCGTGCCGGTGAAGCTGCTGTGGTCGCGCGAAGAAGACATGACGCAGGGCCGCTACCACCCCATCACCCAGGCCAAGATGACGGCGGCGCTGGATGGGCAAGGAAACATCACCGGGCTGCACATGCGCATCAGCGGCCAGAGCATCCTGGCCGGTGTGGCGCCGCAGAACATCCGAGGCGGCCGCGACCCGGTCGTGTTCCAGGGCCTGAACAACGGCGGCGGCGAGGCCATGATCGGCTACACCTTCCCGGCGCTGCTGGTCGACCACGCGATGCGCAACCCGCACGTGCCGCCGGGCTTCTGGCGCGGTGTGAACCTGAACCAGAATGCGGTCTACATGGAGTGTTTCATCGACGAGGTGGCGCACGCCACCCAGCAAGACCCGCTGGCGCTGCGCCGCAAGCTCATGGTCCAGCACCCCAAGCACCTGGCGGTGCTGAACGCCGTGGCCGAGCGCGTGGGCTGGGACAAGCCGGCCGCCGACATCAACGGCCAGAAGGTGCACCGCGGCCTGTGCGTGACGCATGGCTTCGGCAGCTATGTGGCGGCCTGCGCCGAAGTCTCGGTCAGTGCCGAGGGCAAGCTGAAGATGCACCGCATCGTGGCGGCCACCGACTGCGGCCACGCGGTGAACCCGCAGCAGATCGAGGCTCAGGTGGAAGGCAGCTTCGTCTACGGCCTGAGCGCGATGCTCCACGAAGAGTGCACGGTGAAAGACGGCCGCATCGAGCAGCGCAACTTCGACACCTACCCCTCGATGCGCATTGCCGAGATGCCCAAGGTGGAAACCATCGTCATGCCCTCGGGCGGCTTCTGGGGCGGCGTGGGCGAGCCCACCATCGCGGTGGCCGCGCCGGCGGTGATGAACGCCATCTTTGCCGCCACCGGCAAACGCATCCGCGAGCTGCCCATCAAGCAGCAGAGCCTGCGGGCGTAAGGCGGGCCTGGCATTGGCGGGGATGTCCATCCTCGCGCTGAGTGCTGCGCTTGGCACCGCCGTGGTGTTCACGGCGAATTTCACGGTGGTGGGCGATGGCATACCGCAGCCGCTGACGACGACACCCGGTGATGCGGCCGCCGGCCGCGCCATCGTGGTCGACCGGCAGCAAGGCCTGTGCCTGCTGTGTCACAGCGGGCCCTTCGACCGCAATGCGATGGAGAAGGCACAGGGCAACCTGTCCACCAACCTGAGTGGTGTCGGCAGCCGCTACAGCGCGGCCCAGTTGCGCCTGCGCGTGGCCGATGCCAAGCACCTGAACCCCGCCAGCCTGATGCCGGCCTTTCACCGCCTGCCGGCCGACGCGCACACACACACACAGCGTGTCGGCGCGGCCTGGCAAGGCAAGCCGGTGCTGAGCGCGCAGCAGGTGGAAGACGTCGTCGCGTTTCTGGAGACCTTGAAATGACGCGCACGCGCCGTGGATGGTTGGCGGCTGGCAGCGCCGGCGTGGCAGTCGTGCTGCTGCAGCCCTGGGCCGCACGCGCCGAGATTTCGCCGGCCTTGCAGGCCGCCATCGACCATTTCACAAGTGGCGCGCCGGTGCAGACCGGGCGCGTGACGCTGGCGGTGGATGCCGTGGTGGAGAACGGCAACACCGTGCCGGTGAGCGTGAGCGTGCAAAGCCCGATGACGGCCGAGCAGCACGTGCGCAGCATCGCCATCTTCACCGAGCTGAACCCGCAGCCCGAGGTCGCCGTTTTCCACCTCGGCCCAGCCAGCGGGCGGGCCCAGGTGAGCACGCGCATGCGCATGGCGAAATCGCAGAACGTCATTGCCATGGCGAAGATGAACGACGGCAGTGTCTGGCAGCACCGCGTGGCGGTGTCGGTGGCGCTGGCGGCCTGCCTCGAAGGCGAATGAAGATGGCTGCCTTGCGTACCTTGCTCCGCGTTCCCGCCAGCGCCCGTCCCGGCGAGGTGATGGAAGTGCGCTTGCTGATGCAGCACCCCATGGAAACCGGTTTTCGGCCCGACGCTGGCGGTCGCACCGTGCCGCGCAACATCCTGCGCCGCATCGAAGCGCGCTTTGAAGGCGAACTGGTGTTTGCCGCCGATCTGTTTCCAGCCATCACCGCGAACCCCTACATCGCCTTCCCGCTGCGCGCCACCCGAAGCGGCACGCTGACGGTGACCATCGAGGGCGACAACGGCCTGGCAGAGCGCGAGACGGCCGTCATCACCGTGGCATGAAGCTGCCACTGGCAACGCTGCTGCTGGCCTTTATCGTCGCTGCGGCGAGCGCGGCCCAGGCCGAACCCCGCCGCTCGGGCTTCGACGACATGTCGCCGTCCACCCAAGCCCTGCAGCGCGAAGACACGCAGAACCCGGCCATGTTGTGGGTGCTGGACGGCGAGCAGCGTTTCAACGCCGACTGCGCGCGCTGCCACAGCGCACAGAGCCTCGGCGCCGCCGCCGCCCGGCACCCGGCCTGGGACGCTGCGGCGGCCAAGCCGCTGACGCTCGCCGGCCGCATCAACCAGTGCCGCGTGCGCCATGTGAAAGCGCCCGCGCTGGCGCCAGAAAGCGAAGGTCTGCTGGCGCTGGAAGCCTTCGTCGCGCTGCAGTCGCGCGGCCGGCCCATCGCCCCCGACCCCGCACCGGCGCTGCGACCTTTCGTCGCCCAAGGCGAGCGGCTCTTCAAACAACGCATCGGTCAGCTCGATTTTTCTTGCGCGCAGTGCCACGACGACAACGCCGGGCGGCGCCTGGCTGGCGCCAAGATTCCGCAAGCCCACCCGACCGGCTACCCCATCTACCGGCTTGAATGGCAGGGCCTGGGTTCGTTGCAGCGGCGGCTGCGCAACTGCATGAGCGGTGTGCGCGCAGAGCCTTACGCTTACGGCAGCGACGAGTTCACGATGATCGAGCTCTACCTGAAACAACGCGCCGCCGGCATGGCGGTGGAAAGCCCGGCGGTGCGCCCTTGAAATCGAACGCGAACACCAACGCCTTGCAAGACACCCAGACCTGGCTGGAGCAGGCCGTCATCGGCCTGAACCTGTGCCCCTTTGCCAAGGCGGTGCACGGCAAGGGGCAGATTCGCTGGGTGGAAACTGCGGCGACACAACCCCGCGAACTGCTGGGCGAACTGGTGGCCGAGTTGAAGACCCTGGCCGCCGCAGACCCAGAAGCAATCGACACCACGATGCTGGTGTGCCCGCACACGCTGGCCGATTTTCTCGACTTCAACGACTTTCTGGATGTCGCCGAAGGCGCGCTGGAAGACCTGGGCCTGGACGGCACGCTGCAGATCGCCAGCTTCCACCCGCAGTTCCAGTTCGAGGGCACCGAACCCGACGACGCCGGCAACCTGAGCAACCGCGCACCGCACCCCACGCTGCATCTGTTGCGCGAAGACAGCGTCGAACGCGCGGTGGCGGCGTTTCCCGAGGCCGAGACCATCTTCGAGCGCAACATCGCCACCCTGGAGGCGCTGACGCCCGAACGGCGCGCTGAGCTGTTTGGTGAAACCGCACCTCGCGAGCCAAACTGACCCTCTTCACTGGCTTTCTGGCTTCCGCTTTTGCTCGCGCACCGGCTCGCTCCCCGCTCACTCCCACCGATGAAAATTCAAATCACCGCCTTGGCGACCGCCGCCTTCTTTGCCACCACCCTGCCCGCTCTGGCGCAAACCGCCGCACCCACGGCGCCCCGCGTTCCGCTGCACCCTGATGTGGCCGCGCTGGTGGCCGAGATCTCGCCGCAGCGCATCGAGAAGACCATCCGCACGCTGGTCGCATTCGGCACTCGCCACACGCTGTCGGAAACTGAATCCGACGCCCGCGGCATCGGCGCTGCACGGCGCTGGATTCACCGCGAACTGCAGGCCTGCAGCGCCGCCGTCGGCGGCCGCTTGCAGGTGGCCTTCGACAGCCACACCGTGGGGCCGACGGCGCGCATTCCCAAGGCCGTGGAGGTGGTGAACGTGGTCGCGACGCTGCCGGGCACCGACGCGCTGGCCAAGGAACGCCATTTCATCGTCAGCGGGCATTACGACTCGCGCGCCAGCGACGTGATGGACGCCACCAGCGACGCGCCGGGCGCCAACGACGACGCCTCGGGCACCGCTGCGGTGATGGAGATGGCCTGCCTGATGGCCAAGCGCCGCTACCCGGCCACGCTGGTTTTCATGGCCGTGGCCGGCGAAGAACAAGGCCTGCTGGGCGCCGACGGTTATGCCGCGAATGCGCGCCGCAGCGGCCAGCGCATCGACGCCATGATCACCAACGACATCATCGGCAGCCCGGTGGGCGACGCCGGGCAGAAAGATGCGCGTCAGGTGCGTCTGTTTGCCGATGGCCTGAGCCCGCTGCTGACGATGGCGCTGGCCCCCGCCCCGGCGGGTTCCGCCGCCGCCAGCGCAGACACGGCGCAGCAAGTCGCCGTGCGCGAACAGCTGCAGAACCAGGTGCGCACCGGCGGCATGTCCGACTTCGGCGCCAACCAGCTGGGCCGCCACCTGAAGGAGGTGGGCGAGCGCTATCTGCCGGGCTTCAACATCACGCTCATCCAGCGCCCCGACCGATTTCTGCGCGGCGGCGACCACCTGCCCTTCCTGAACCGCGGCTACGCGGCCGTGCGCTTCACCGAGCCTTTCGAGAACTTCATGCGCCAGCACCAGAACGTGCGTGTCGAGGGCGGCGTGCAGGTGGGCGACCTGCTCGAATTCGTCGACCCTGCCTACATCGCCGATGTCGCACGCATCAACGCTGCGGGCCTGGCCTTGCTGGCGATGGCGCCGGCCACGCCCACCGGCCTGCAGGTCGAAACCCTGGCGCTGGGCAACGAGACCACGCTGCGATGGGCCGCCGCGACAGACCCGCGCGTGGCGGGTTTTCGCGTGCTGTGGCGCGAAAGCGCTTCACCGGTGTGGCAAGGCCACCGCGACTTCGGCAAGGTGCAGCGCGTGACGCTGCCCGACCTGTCGAAGGACAACGTCATCTTCGGCGTGCAGGCTTTGGACGCTGATGGCAACGCCAGCCTGGCCGGTTACCCGCTGCCGGCGCGGCGCTGAAGCGTGCCTGCGGCAGCCTGGGTTGAGGCCTGCCGCTGCCTTGAATCGACCTGCAGCCAGTCAGACCGCGTCATGTCAGACGCCACAAGAGGCCGGCGGCCAGCGCCAGCATCGTCACGCCGATGATCGCGTCCAGCAGCTGCCACGCACGCGGGCGCTCGAACCACGGCGCCAGCCAGCGTGCGCCGTAGCCCAGGGCGCAGAACCAGGTCAGACTGGCGGTGGCCGCACCAGCGGCGAACCACCAGCGTTGCGCGCCCTGCTGTGCACCGACGCTGCCCACCAGCACCACGGTGTCGAGGTAAACGTGCGGGTTCAGCAGCGTGAACGCCGCGGCCTGCGCCAGCGCCTGGGTGCGCGTCATCGCTGCTGCGCCTACGGCCGCGTGCAGTGCACCGGGGTGCCGTGCACGCGCCAGGGCGCGCAGCCCGTAGAGGCCGAGGAACGCCACGCCACCCAGCGTCAACCAGAACGCCAGCGCCGGCCGCTGGCCGAGGATTTGCGCCAGCCCGGCGATGCCGGCCGTCATCAGCATCGCATCGACGCCCGCGCACAGCAGCACCACGGCGCCGACATGCTCACGCCGCAGGCCCTGGCGCAGCACGAAGGCGTTCTGCGCACCGATGGCGACGATGAGCGTGAAGCCCAGCGCCGCGCCCGTGACTGCGGCCGTGAAGGCGCTGCTCATCGCACCGCAGCCCGGCGCATAGACTTTGGCGCGATTGGGGTTATCAACGCATTCAGCACGGTGACGGCAGCAATGAAGAAGGCATGCAGATGAAAGTGGCCATCGTCGGTTTGGGGGCCATCGGCGGGCTGTTCGCGGGCTGGCTGGGCCAGCGTCTGCCGGCCGATGAGATTTCGTTGTCAGCCCTGGCCCGCGGCGCCACGCTGGCCGCGGTGCAGCGTGAAGGGCTGTGGGTACACGGGCATGAAGGCGCGCAAACCGTGGCCCTGAACGCCAGCGACAGCGCCGCAGTGCTCGGTGTGCAGGACCTCGTGATTCTGGCCGTCAAAGGCCCTGCGCTGGCCGCCGTGGCCCCGGCCGTGGTCGCGCTGTGCGGCCCCCACACCCAGGTGCTGGCAGCGATGAACGGCGTGCCGTGGTGGTTTTTCGAAGGCCTGCCCGGGCGCCACCACAGCCTGGTGCTGAACAGCGTCGACCCCGGCGGCGCCGTGCGCGCGCTGCTGCCGGCGCAGCGTGTGGTGGGCTGCGTGGTGCACGCCAGCAGCACGGCGCCGGCGCCCGGTCATGTGCGGCATGCGATGGGCCAGGGGCTCGTCATCGGCCGTGCCAGCGGTGGCATCGACGCGCCTCTTCAGCACCTGGCCGCACTGCTGGGCCGCGCGGGCTTCGCCGTCACCACGTCGCAGCAGGTGCAGCGTGAGGTGTGGTTCAAGCTGTGGGGCAACATGACGATGAACCCGGTCTCGGCACTGACCGGCGCGCCCTGCGACCGCATCCTCGACGACCCGCTGGTGCGCGGCTTCTGCAGCGCGGTGATGCTGGAAGCGCAGCAGATCGGCGCTGCCCTCGGCATTCCCATCGAACAAGAGCCCGAAGCCCGCCACGCGGTGACGCGCAAGCTGGGCAGCTTCAAGACGTCGATGCTGCAAGACGCCGAGGCAGGCCGGCCGCTGGAACTGGACGCGCTGGTGGGCGCCGTGCGCGAGATCGGCCAGCACCTGGGGCTGGCCACGCCCCACATCGACACGCTGTTCGGCCTGGTGCGGCTGATGGCGCAACAGCGCGGGCTGTATCCGACGGGCCCGTCTGCCATGTCCGCCATGACTGCCATGTCTGCCATGTCTGCCACCGCTGCGGGCTGAGCGGTCGAAGGACACAAAAGCGATGGCCTGGCTCGCCTATGCTGCTGACGTCATGCCTTGCCCCAGACCCGAGGAGAGCCACCCGTGGACCGCCATTTCCTGACCCCGCTCTTCAACCCGCGTTCGGTGGTCGTCTTCGCCGGCGACCCCGACGGCGAAGCGCCCACGCGCGAGTCTCGGGTGCTGCGCACGGCGCTGGCCGAGGGCGGCTACGCCGGTGAGCTGACCTGGCTCGACATCAAGACCACGGGCACGCTGGCCGACCTGGCCAGCAGCCGCGCCGACCTGGCGCTGATTGCGCTGCCCGCGGCGCAATGCTTGGCGGCGCTGGAGGTGGCCGGCCGCATACGTTGCCGCGCGGCGCTGGTGCTCACGAGCGGGCTGGACGCGCCGACCTGCACCCAGTTGCACCACACGGCGCGCCAGTACGGCGTGAACCTGCTCGGCCCCAACAGCCTGGGCCTGCAGCGCCCGGCCATCCACTTCAACGCCAGCACCCTGGGGCCGCTGGCCGCGCCGGGGCCGCTGGCCCTGGTGTCGCAGTCGGGCGCGCTGACTTCGGCCATGCTGGACTGGGCGCGCCAGAACGGCGTGGGCTTTTCCGCCGTGGTCTCGCTCGGCCCCAACACCGCACTCGAACTGCCGCAGGTGCTGGACTACCTGACCAGCGACGCCAGCACACAGAGCATCCTCATCTACATGGAAGGCATCCGCAATGCGCGGCGCTTCATGAGTGCGCTGCGCGCTGCCGCCTATGCCAAGCCGGTGGTGGTGATGAAGGCCGGCCGCCAGGCCTCGGGCAGCCAGGTGGCGCTGACACACAGCGCGTCCATCGTCGGCGCCGACGATGTGTTCGATGCCGCGCTGCGCCGCGCCGGCGTGGTGCGCGTGCGGCAGTTCACGCAGCTCTTCAGCGCCGCGCAGTGCCTGGCCTCGCGCTTTCGCCCGGTGGGCGAGCGGCTGGCGCTCGTCTCCAACGGTGGCGGCCCGGCGGTGCTGGCGGCCGATTGGGCCGACACCCTGGGCCTGCAGGTCAAAGGCGTGCAGGACCTCGGCGAAGACGCCGACGGGCCAGCCTATGTCGCCGCGCTGCAGGCCGCCCTGACCGACCGCGACGTCGACGGCGTGCTGCTCATCCACGCACCCAAGGCGGGCGTGGATGGGGACGCCATCGCCCAGGCCATTGCCGCAGTGTTTTCGCCAGCCAGCAAACCCGTGCTGGGCTGCTGGATGGGCGAGGCCCGCGCGCGCCCGGCGCGTGAACTGCTGGCGGCCAAGCGCATGCCGGTATTTCGCACACCCGAGGCCGCGGTGGACGCCTTCCACAGCATCGCCAGCTTCTACCGCAACCAGCAGTTGCTGCAGCAGACGCCGTCGCCGCTGGGAGATGGTGCCCTGCCCGACACCGAAGGCGCGCGCCTGCTCATCGAAGGGGTGCTGGCCGAACGCCGCAAGGTGCTGACGGAAATGGAAAGCAAGGCGCTGCTGGCGGCCTTTCACATCCCCGTCACGCGCACGATGCTGGCGCGCAGTGCCAACGAGGCGATGCTGATTGCCAGCCAGCTGGGCTATCCCGTGGCGCTGAAGATCGATTCGCCCGACATCACGCACAAGAGCGACGTGCAGGGCGTGATGTTGAACGTGCAGAACGCCACCCAGGTGCGCGACCAGTACCACGAGATGTTGAAGGCGGTCACATTGGCGCAGCCGGGCGCTCGCATCAACGGTGTGACGGTGCAGCCGATGGCAGGCTTGCGGCATTCGAGAAAGGGGCCTGGCCGCGAAGTGCTGGTGGGGCTGACCACCGACGAGGCATTCGGCCCCGTCATCACCTTCGGCGCCGGTGGCACCATGGTCGAGCTGATCGACGACCGTGCGATGGAGCTGCCACCGCTGAACCAGTTTCTCGCGCAGCGCCTGATTGCCCGCGCGCGCACCGCCGAGATGCTGGGCGCCTGGCGCGGCGCGCCGGCCATCGACCACGCGGCGCTTGAAAACGTGCTGCTGCGCGTCAGCGAGATGGTCTGTGCCCTGCCACAACTTCGTGAAATGGACATCAACCCCGTCATCGTCGACGAGAACGGCGCGGTGGCGGTGGATGCACGCATCGTGGTGGGCGACACGGCGCAAGGCAGCGGCCTGCCCGGCAGCTTCGGCCACCTGGCCATCGTGCCCTACCCCACCGGGCAAGAGCGCGAGTGGCCGTACCGTGCGGCCCCGGGCCGAGCGCAGGGCAAGGCAGAGGGGAAGGGAGAAGGCAAGGAAGCGGGCAAGGCAGAGGGGGCGAACGAAGTCAGCGGCGTCTACACCATCCGCCCGATTCACCCCGACGACGCGCAGATGCTGCAGTCCCTGGTGCGAGGCCTCTCGGCCGAAAGCCGCTACTTCCGCTTTGCCAGCAGCCTGCCCGAGCTGCCGCTGCGCATGCTGGCGCGCTTCACGCTTATCGACTACGACCGAGAGATGGCGCTGGTGGCGGTGGTGAAAGAGCCGCAGGCCGACGGCAGCGTTTCCTCAAAGGACAGCGAACGCATCGTCGGCGTCAGCCGCATCGTCACCAACCCCGACGGCACGAGCTGCGAGTTCGCGTTGGTGGTGGGCGACGACTTCGCCGGCCGTGGCCTCGGCACACGGCTGATGCTGTCCATCATCGACGCCGCGCGGCGCATGGGCCTGTCCGAGATCATGGGCCTCATCCTGACCAACAACGCGCCGATGCTGAAGCTGATGGCCAGCCTGGGCTTCCACGTCGCGCCGTATGCCGAAGACCCAGACTTCCGCATCGCGACGAAGGCGCTCTGACGGGCGCGTTTTTGGGGGATCGGGTGGGGGATGGGTTGGGCGCTTTGTTGGGCGCCTTATTTGGGCAGCTCGATGGCGCGCCCTGAACGGCCAAGCTCAGCGGGCGTCTTGCAGCACGTTTTGTGCAGCAGCACGCGCCGCCGCACAGGCGTTGCCCGTGCAGGTGGCCAGCACCTGCTGCGCCAGGCTCAAGGCGCGTTCACGGCCCGCAGCGCTGCCTTGCAGCAGGTGCTGCCGGGCCAGTTCAGCGCGCGCAGCGCCGAGTGCCGGTTCGTCGGCGCGTGAGGTGCCCTGCAGCAACGTTACCGCTTCCTGCAACACGGCCAGCGCCTGTTCGGGCTGGCCCAGCACCCGAAAGCGCACCCCCAGCGCAGTGATGACCTGGCCGCGCAGCACCGGTTCACCGGCAAACCCCATGCGCGCCTTTTCCAGGGCCTGCTGCGCCCGCGGCGCCTCCACGGCCAGGTCGAGCGTGCCCGTGGGCGGCGGTGCCTCGGGCAAGGCCTCGGGCAGCTGTTCCTGCAGAAAGACGCGCGCGGCATCGGCGCGCTGCGTCTGCCCCTGGCCGCGTTGCCAGGCCTGCCAGCCCGCCCACGCCAGCGCCAGCACCACGGCCCCGGCCCCGACGCCCAGCGTCACGCGCATGCGGTGGCGGCGCAGCCACAAGCGTGCGCGGTGCGCAGCGCTGCCGCCGGCGCCGGGCACCGGCTGCCAGGCCAACACCCGATGGAGGTCGTCGATGAGTGCCGCAACCGTGGCGTACGGTGGGGCGTCGGCTGACGCACCGGCTGACATACCGACCAAAGCCCCGCCGCCCTGCAGCGCCCGCCGCAACACGTGGGCCACATCGGGGCCGGGCGCCACGGGTGTTGGCGGGGTGGTGGTGGCGCCGCTTGCCGCTTGCCCATCGTCACCCGCCAGAAGAGCCTGCAGCACGCCGCCCAAGGCGCGGATGTCGGCAGCGCGCGTATCAGGGCGCAAGCTGCGGCCGCGGCCCCAGTCCAGCAGGCGCACGCGGCCTTCGTCGTCCACCCGCAGGCTGGCCGGGCCCAGCCCGGTGCAGGCCACTTCGCCTTCATGAGCCAGGTCCACCACGCGGCAGGCCTGCACCAGCAAGGCCAGCAGTTCGTGCAGCGCGAGGCCGCGGCGCTGCGCGTGGGCCACCAGGCTCAAGCCTTCGACGAACGGCAGCACGCGGTAGAAACGGCCTTCGGCGTCGATGCCGGCGTCGATCAGGCGCACGATTTGCGAGTGCTCGGGCAGCGGCACCACCTGCCGCTCGGCAGCCTGCTGCCGCGCATCGGGCGGGGTGTCGGGGTCGCTGGGCGCGGGCAGGCACAGCGCGAAAGACTTGCGCGCCGTGCTGTCCGGGCGCTCTGCACGCTCGGCACGCCAGACGCGGGCACTCTCGTGCCCGTTCAGAGGCTCCAGCAGACGGTAGGGCCCCACACGCACCTCGGCCCGCCGTGCGCGCGGCGGTGGCGGTGCCACGGCCACTTCGGCCTCGACTTCGGTCAACGCCAGCTGCGCCAGGCGTTCGCGGATGCGCGGCACCAACGCCTGCTGCGGCCCCGGCAGCGCAGCCAGATAAGCCTCGCGCTCATCAGGCGGCAGCGCCAGCGTGCGCTCGATCAGGCGGCTGAGAACGCGGACTTCGGTGGCAGAAAGCTGCATGGCAGGCGGCAGGCGTGAGCAAAGTGCGGGGGCCCCTAGCAGGCCCGGCTTGAAATATGCCTCAAGCCTGCAGTGGCCCGAGCGCCAACTCGAAGGCTTTTCGGAGGCTTATTCGTCGGCCAATTCGGCGGCTGTTCCAAGCGCTGTCCAGAACGCAGTCT
>Ga0105048_10009930_pt1 | contig 15090 bp, 25 predicted proteins | sample MAT05_FD_78382 | JGI IMG/M metagenome (GOLD analysis project Ga0105048, IMG submission 78382) | Freshwater microbial communities from Lake Fryxell liftoff mats and glacier meltwater in Antarctica - MAT-05 | ecosystem: Environmental > Aquatic > Freshwater > Ice > Liftoff microbial mat | place... | reverse complement strand
GGAGTCACATCCGTAATCGAACGCACCCGAATGCCAATGCCCTGCAGAGCACGCACAGCCGCTTCGCGACCAGGCCCTGGGCCTTTCACATATACATCCACTTCCTGCATGCCGTTGTCCATCGCAGCGCGATAGGCGTTTTGTGCAGCAATACGTGCAGCAAATGGCGTGCTTTTGCGGTTGCCTTTGAAGCCAGCCGCACCTGCACTACCCCAACAAATCGTCGCGCCGATCTTATCCGTGATCGTGACAATCGTATTGTTGAAGCTGGCGAAAATATGTACTTGCCCGGCCGCAACGTTTTTGCGCGCCCGGCGCGGGTTAGTCTGGCGGCGAGGCCCGCGATTTCCTGACTGTCGTCCCATGCTCCGAATTCACTCCCGGCAGCTCCACACGCGAATACAATCGCGCATCTCCACTGCCAACATAAGTGGCTGGTCGTTAGTGGCTGGTTGCTGGTGGTCTATTACCAGCAACCAGCCACTAACGACCAGCCACCAAATCACTACTTCTTCTTCGCGCCACGCTTGCGGCCGCGACCGGCAACGGTCTTTTTGATGCCTTTGCGCGTGCGGGCGTTGGTGCGCGTGCGCTGGCCGCGCACGGGCAAATTGCGCTTGTGGCGCAGCCCGCGATACGAGCCAATCTCAATCAGCCGCTTGATATTGAGCTGAATTTCGCGGCGCAAATCGCCCTCGACGCGGTATTCCTTCTCAATAATGTCGCGCAACTCGCGCTCTTCGGCTTCAGTCAAATCTTTGATGCGCGTGGCCGGATTCACCCGGGTGCGCGCCAAAACAACCGATGCCAGTGGCCGGCCAATGCCATAGATATAAGCAAGGCCAATATCCACGCGCTTGTTTCGCGGTAGGTCTACACCTGCAATTCTTGCCATCTTTTCCTTAATCTAATTGGGTGCCGGAACATGCGAGCCTATCACTCGCATATCCCCGCAGCCCATCGTAAATTAGCCCTGGCGCTGCTTGTGCTTCGGATTCTCGCAAATCACGAATACCCGACCGTGACGCTTCACGATTTTGCACTTCGGGCAGCGCTTCTTAACGGATGCTGCTACTTTCATTTCAACTTCACCTTACATAGAACGTCCGACCTGAACCGCTGTCTTGGCAGCTGGCACGGGCCGGACATCCTCCACAACACTAATTTAGTTTTGTAAGAACTTCCGCTTCACCGTCGGTAACGGCCACGGTATGTTCAAAATGGGCAGAGAGTTTACCATCAATTGTGGCTACCGTCCACCCATCTTTCTTGATTTTGGTCTCATATCGGCCCTCATTGATCATGGGCTCAATTGCAATGGTCAGCCCCGGCCGCAGCAGCATGCCGTGACCCGGAGTGCCATAGTTCGGCACTCCAAACTCGTGTAGTTGCGACCCTACCCCATGACTGGTGTGATCTCGCACTACGCTAAAGTGTTGGGGCTCGGCTACAGCCTGAATGGCCGCACCAATATCACCTGTGCGATTGCCATTTTTGGCAGCCGCAATCGCCGCAGTCAAGCAGTCTTCAGTCACTTTCAAGAGCTGCATTGTGCGCTCACTAACTTTGCCGACCGGGATGGTCGTGGCCGAGTCACCGTGATATCCCCTAAAATTCGCGCCGACGTCCAATTTGAAGATATCGCCTTCTTTCAACTTTCGTGAGCCCGGAATGCCGTGCACGATCTCGTCATTAACGGAAGCACAAATCGAACCCGGGAATGGGAATGGTGCGCCACCCGGTTGATATCCCTTAAACGATGGCGTCGCGCCACAGTCGCGAATAATTTCCTCGGCCAGCCGATCCAACTCAGCCGTTGTAATCCCCGGCTTCACGCGGGGTCGCAACTCCGATATCACCGTGGCCACAATTTTGCCGGCTTGGCGCATCAGTTCAAGTTCATCTTTCGACTTCAATACGATCATGACTTATCCCACACTTCGCACAAATCAGCACTGTTTCGCTTGCTGCACCACTTTTTGCAACAGACCATTCACATACTCAATTTGATACTCGCCATTGATTTCAGCGAGCACTTTCTTCGCCCAGTAGTAACCAATCAACGGCGCGGTCTGCTGCAAATACACTTCAATACGATGCTTTTGGGTCTCGATGTTGTCGTCTGAGCGCTGATACAGCTCGCCAGTGCATTCCTCTTTCTTGCAACCAATGCGCGGGGCCAGTGATTCATACGCAAACACGGCACCGCAATCCCGGCAAGTCCAGCGATGCGACAAGCGCTCAATCAGCATCCGCTCACGCACCTTGATGTAAGGCACAACCGTGACGCATTTGTTCATCTTGGTGAGGGCGTCATCCAACGCGTCTGCCTGCGGCAGCGTGCGGGGAAAGCCGTCCAGAATAAACCCAGTATCTGTATCCGGCTGAGTTAGTCGGTCCTGCACCATGCCCACAGTCACTTCGTCCGGCACCAGATCGCCACGGTCAATATAAGTCCGTGCCAGTCGGCCCAACGCCGTGCCCTTGGTCATGTGATCGCGAAAGAGCTCGCCGCTGGAAATATGCGGGATGCCCAACTCCCGCGCCAGCATGACCGCCTGCGTGCCTTTGCCCGAACCGGGCGCGCCCAATAAGATGATTCCGTGCATAATACAGAGATCAGATTTCAGATGTCAGATATCAGAGCACTAACCACAGAATCTCACGATTCCGCGGTCTGATATCTGAATTCTGACGTCTGGCCTCTGTCACTTGATAAAGCCTTCGTAGTTGCGCATCATCAACTGCGCTTCAAGCTGGCGCATGGTATCGAGCACGACACCCACCACAATCAGCAAGCCTGCACCTGATAGCAACATGTTGTTACCACCGACAGGTGCCAGGAAGGCTGCACCAGGGATGTTCGAGGCCAGACCCAGCAAGTAGGGCAGAATGGCGAGAATTCCCAGGAACAACGCACCCACCAGCGTTAATCGTCGCATGACCTTGGTGAGAAAGTCGGCCGTGTTTTTGCCAGGCCGAATACCAGGGATGAACCCACCCTGCTTTTGCAAGTTCTCCGGCAGATTCTGCTGTTGCCGCATCACATCGGTATAAAAATATGTGAATCCCAACACAAGTAGGAACAGCAAAACAATGTAGATCAGACTGCTGGGAGAAAGCGAGTTGGCCGTCGGCGCGGTAAATAGTGTCACGATGCTGGTCGTGATACTCTGTACGGCCGCATCTGGGCTATTCACAAAAAAGCTGGCAATGATCGCGGGGAAGACCAGAAGCGCCTGGGCGAAGATCAACGGGATCATGCCGGCTGTATTCACCTTGAGCGGGATATGTGTGCCCTGCCCGCCCATCATGCGGCGACCCCGTACGCGCCGGCCATATTGCACCGGAATTCGCCGTTCACCTTCCTGGATATACACAATGACCAGCACCGTCAAAACTGTGATAACGACAAATGCCAGCAATGTCCAAAAGGCAGTCGAACCTGCGGCAATCTGAGCCAGATTGCTGGGGATACGCGCCACGATGCCGCCGAAGATGATGATGGACAAACCCTGACCAATGCCTTGTTCGGTGATCAGTTCGCCCAACCACACGGCGAACATCGTGCCAGCTGTCATCGTGATCAACGTGACAATGGTCGGCAAAATAAACTCGGGCCGATCCAATCCCCACTGCGGCAGCACCCGCGCGCCACCAGACACCTGCGAGCCAATCTGCTCGAAGATATTCACCTGGCCAATTGCATTCAGCGCAGCCATCGGCACTGTCAGAATATAGGTCAGCCGGTTAATCTTCTGGCGGCCTGCATCACCCTCTTTCTGAATCTCTTCCAAACGAGGAATGATTGGGATTAGCAATTGCAGAATCAGCGAAGCCGTAACATAGGGATAAACACCCATGGCCAGAACGGAGAAGTTATAAACTGCGCCGCCGGACAAGAGACCGATCAACCCCACCAGGCTACCCAAACCACCCGCAGTACCTGCCGCGACGTTGTTCTGAATTTGCTCCAGAATACGCGCGTCCACGCCTGGCACCGGAATATGTGAAATCAGGCGATAGATAATCAGGATGAAAATCGTAAACAGAATTTTGTTACGAATTTCCGGAAGACTCAGGGCATTTCGTAGTGCTTGGAGCATATTGAAGTAAAAAGACAAAGATCAGTTGCACGATTTGTCGCCAATCAGCGAGCAAATCGTACAACGGATCATTCCGATGCTTATCGAGTGCGGTATCCTCCGCGCTTCACTTCCAATTTGGTAATCGTGCCGCCGGCCTTCTCAATCTTTTCCTGGGCCGTTTTGCTGAACTTGTGTGCAGTGACTTTGAGCGCCTTGGTGATATCACCTGAGCCCAGCACGGCAACATATTTCTCGTCCTGCCGCGCCAGACCACTGTTCTTCAACATCTCAACGGTCACTTCAGCGTCCGCTTCAAACTTCTCGTCCAAATCGCTGACATTGACAGCCCCATACATAATCTTGTAAGGGTTGCTGAAGCCAATACCACGCATGAATGGCAGCTTGCGCACCATGGGGAACTGACCACCTTCGAACATCGGGCCCTTGCCGCCGCCGGAGCGCGAATTCTGGCCTTTCTGGCCACGTCCGCCCGTCTTACCTTTGCCCGCCGCAATACCCAAACCCTTGCGCATCTTCTTTTTGTGCGCGCCAGGTGCTGGTTTCAAATCACCTAATTTCATGTCTGTGTAACTCGCTTTCGCTAACGCTACGCTAGTGCTTAGTTCTTAGTGAATAGTTTTTAGTTAAATGCAAACCGCAGTAACTAACGACCAATGACTAACGACTAATAACTAACAAGTTATTTATATCAATACAACCAAATGTCGCACGGCATTGACCATGCCACGCAGTTGGGGAGAGTCATCATGCTCTCGCACCTGGCCCAGCTTCTTCAATCCCAACGCCTTAATCGTGCGCTTCTGGGAAATGCTGTAGCCAATGGCGCTCTTCACCCACTTTACGGTCACTCTCTTAGTTGGTTCCGCCATCTTTGTTACGTCTCCAGAACGGCTGAATCTGCTCAAGGGTCTTGCCGCGGGCCTTAGCCTCTTCAGCAAGGTCCTTCAGCTTCAACAAGCCAGCAAATGTGGCATACGTCGCATTCATCTTGCTTTTGCTGCCCAATGATTTGGTCAGCACATCTTTGACGCCAGCCGCTTCCAATACCGCGCGCACACCACCACCGGCAATGACGCCAGTACCGGGTGATGCCGGCTTCAGCAGCACTTCTGCACTGGCATGCTTGCTCAGCACCTCATGCGGGATCGTGTTTTGAAGCAGGTTGACCGACTTCATGTTGGTCTTGGCATGCTCGGTGCCCTTACGAATGGCATCCTGAACGGCACGAGCCTTGCCCAGACCCAGCCCAACACGGCCCTTGTTGTCACCGACAACCACGAGTGCGCGAAAGGCAAAGCGCCGACCACCCTTGATCACTTTGGCCACGCGGGCCACTTCGACGATACGCTGATCCAGCATATCCTTCGGATCCTGCTGAGCATCTCGGCGCGGATCCCGACGGTTGTTGTTATTCCTTTGCGGTCTACCCATATTCTCTGTCTCACGTTGTAGAGCTGGCCTACCCAACTTCTACAAGCTATAAGCCGACATGTGAAATGCGCAAATTGCGCGAATACACGCGAACGTTAAAACTTCAGTCCACCCTCGCGAGCGCCATCGGCCACAGCCTTAATGCGACCATGATAGCGATAGCCCGCGCGGTCAAACACCACGTCCGTAATCTGCTTGGCGGAGGCACGCTGTGCCAGCAACTTGCCCACTTCGCTGGCCTCAAGCACTTTCTTTTGCGACAACGCCTTAATGTCCTGGTCCAACGTTGAAGCGGCAACCAGTGTATGGCCGGCGACATCATCAATCAGCTGGGCATAGATGTGCTCCAGACTGCGAAACACATTCAATCGCGGGCGCTGGGGTGTCCCGCTAATCTTGGCACGCACGCGTCGGCGACGCCGTTCACGTTGTGCTGCTCGTTGCAATGCCATCGTTACCTCATTAAAAGCCCAAGAGCAATTGGCTCGTCCAACGGCTCGGCTTTTACAAACCTAGAGTCGGATGCAAAGACCCGAATAGTCTTTATAATCCGAACTCCAGTGAATTACTTCTTACCCGCTTTGCCGGCCTTACCCGCTTTGCGGCGGATGATTTCGCCTTGATACTTGATGCCTTTGCCATTGTAAGGCTCGGGCGGACGCAGTTTCCGAATGCGCGCAGCAATTTCACCAACCAGCTCTTTGTCGATGCCGCTGATCGTGATGGTGCGAGTCTTCGAATCCGACACAAAAGCAATGCCGTCCGGTGCCTCAAATGGAATGCTGTGCGAGTAACCCAGAAACAGTTCCAGGTTCTTGCCCCGCATTTCGGCCCGATAACCGGTGCTGCTCTCGGTAATCTCCAGCACTTTGCTGTAGCCGGCCGAAACACCGGTCACCATGTTGTTCAGCAATGCGCGGGTCAGACCGTGCAGTGCACGCTCCTGGCGCTCATCCGTATTGCGCTTGACTTCGATGATGGGACCACTCTGGGCAATGCCGATGCGCTCGTCAAACGTCCGGATCAGTTGACCTTTGGGGCCTTTGACCGTGACCGTCTGGCCGTCAATCTTCACATCTACGCCCTTGGGCAGGTCAATGGGTTTCTTTCCTACACGAGACATATGTTTCTCCAGGCCAGTTATTAGTCGTTAGTATTTAGTCATTAGTGATTTGGTTCTGCACTAACAACTAATAACTAATAACTAACGACTAGTAGATGTAGCAGAGCACCTCGCCACCCACACCCAATCGCTTCGCCTGTGCACCCGTCATCACCCCTTTCGGCGTCGAAAGGATGGCAATGCCAATGCCGCTGAGCACACGAGGAATTTCGTCCTTGCGGCAATACGTGCGCTTGCCGGGCTTGCTGATGCGCTTCAAGCCACTAACCACCGGCTTGCGCGCGCGCCGCTCACCGGCGTAGCGAATCGTCAGGCTCAGGGATTGCTTGGTCTCCTCGATCGTCACGACTTGGAAAGCATCCAGATAGCCTTCCTCTTTCAAGATCTCGGCCACACGCGCGGTGAGTTTGGACGCCGGCACTGCTACGGTGGGATGACCTACTGCCGCCGCATTACGAATGCGCGTCAGCATATCGCTCAATGAATCAATTGCCATATCTACTTACTTTTGCCAGCCGCAGAGACTGCAAAGACTCAAGTCTATCTTTCATTTATCATCTTTCATTTCTCCTCTCATTCAATGCAAATATTTATTGCCTCAAATGAAAGATGAAAGATCAAAAATGAAAGATAAATTGGCCTTTTGTCTCCCTGCGACCACAGTCCAGCTTCATCCCCCGTTTCGAACGAGGAGTAAAGCCGGATTGCCAAACCAATGACCTTCTTCCAGGGCTACAAAAGACTTACCACGACGCTTTGCGAACGCCGGGAATCTCGCCCCGTAAAGCCATTTCACGAAATGTAATGCGAGACAGGCCGAACTTGCGCATGTATCCACGCGGTCGGCCCGTAATCATGCAGCGATTGCGAATCCGCGTCTTGTATTTGCGGCGTAGCTCACGAAATGCCATGCATTTTCTTGCCATATTTTTAGTCCTTAGTCGTTAGTTATTAGTTTTTAGTTACTGAGTTCAGAAGACCAACCACTAATAACCAAGCACTAACAACTTCTTTTTTACCGCTGATCTCCCGGCTTGCTAAATGGCATGCCGAAATAGCGCAACAAGGCTCGACCCTCTTCATCGGTCTTGGCCGTGGTCACAATCGTAACTTCCATGCCGCGAACCTTGTCAACTTTGTCGTATTCAATTTCCGGGAAGATGATCTGCTCGCGCAGGCCGAGCGTATAGTTCCCGCGCCCATCAAATGCATCCGCCGGCACACCGCGAAAGTCGCGCGTGCGGGGCAGTGCCAGGTTGATCAGGCGAAACAGGAAGTCATACATGCGTGCCCCGCGCAAGGTCACCTTCACACCAATCGGCCGGCCTTCGCGCAGTTTGAAGCTGGCGATGCTGGTCTTGGCCTTCGTCACCACAACTTTCTGACCCACGATCTTCTCCAGATCGCTCACAGCAAAGTCGACGATCTTGCCATTGTCGGCAGACTCGCGGCCCACGCCAATGTTGACCACGATCTTGTCGACTTTCGGCGCCTGCATAAGGTTGGAGTAACTAAACTCTTTCACCAATGCTGGCCGAATTTCTTTGACGTATTGTCCTTTGAGGTCAGCCATGCTAATCCAACACCTCTTCAAGCTTGTTCGAGTAACGCTTCTTCACGCCATCCTCGATCGAGTAATTCACGCGGGTGGGCTTGCCACTCGGCGCAATCAGCATCACATTGGACGCATCAATCGGCATCTCTTTCTCAACAAGACCAGCCTGTGACATCGAGCGGCCTGCCTGACGCGGCTTCGCATGCTTCTTCACCACGTTTACACCCCGCACAACAATCTTGCCGGTTGCAGTGATGACGCGAAGCACTTCGCCGCGCTTGTTTTTGTCATTACCGATTCGAATCAGAACCGTATCGCCCTTCTTGATCTTCATCCTATTTGCTCACTTGTTCATTGACTCACTTGCTCATTTGCTCACCTGCCTGTTTGTCAATCGACAAATGAGCAAGTGGACAAGTGAATCAATGAGCAAATCTCTCTAGAGTGTCTCCGGTGCCAGCGAGACAATCTTCATGAAACCCTTGTCGCGCAATTCGCGCGCCACTGGGCCAAAAATACGGGTGCCGCGCGGGTTCTGTTCGTCTTCGGCCAGAATCACCGCCGCGTTATCATCAAACCGGATGTACGATCCGTCGTCACGGCGATATTCCTTGGTCACCCGCACAATCACGGCCCGCACAACCTGGCCTTTCTTGACATCGCCGGCCGAGCTGGCACTCTTCACGGACGCCACGATGACATCGCCAATGCTTCCATATTTGCGCTTGTGGCCGCCTTTAATATGGATGCACAAAATTTCCTTGGCGCCGGTGTTATCGGCCACCTGCAAACGAGACTCTTGCTGAATCATGGCTTAGGCTTCCTTCTGTTGCACAACTTTCTCAAGCAACCACCGTTTGGTGTTGCTTGTTGGGCGATGCTCCACAATTTGCACCAAGTCACCTTCTTTGGCGCTGTTCTCTGAATCGTGAGCCTTGTACTTCTTCGTGCGGCGAATAACTTTCTTGTACACCGGGTGCCGAATTTGTCGCTCGATACTCACGACGATGGTCTTATCCATCTTGTCGCTGGTCACCAAACCGACTACACGGCGCTTTCTATCTTCACTCATCATTTACCTCATCTACGCCGACGGCGTCGTCTGCGTCTCTGCCGTCGGCGACTGTGCCGTCGGCGACTGTGCAGCCAGCTCTCGCTGACGCTGTATCGTCATGATGCGCGCGATATTCAGGCGCACCCGTCTCATCGAGTTGGTGTCTTTCATCTGACCCTGTGCCCGTTGGAAGCGCAGATTGAAGATTTCCTTATAGGACTCATCCAACCGATTCTGCAATTCTGCGCCAGACAACCCGCTAAATTCTTTCGATGTCATCGCTAATACCTATAGGGGGCAATCGGGGATTTCAGGCTTGTCAGGTTCTTAAAGTTGATCAAGTTGATCATGGTTCCTAACTTCATAACCTTACAAACATTAAGAACTTTACAAACCTTAAAAACCGTCCCACCGATTCCCAACACCCAATCTATTCTGTCCGCGCAACCACCTGGCACTTCATCGGCAACTTGTAAGCCGCCTGCAATAGTGCCACCTTGGCAATCCCGGCATCCACACCGCTGACTTCAAACATCATCCGGCCCGGCTTCACCACCGCCACCCAATGATCGACCGAGCCTTTGCCAGAACCCATGCGGGTTTCGGCCGGCTTGGCCGTAATCGGCTTATCCGGGAAAATCCGAATCCACATTTTCCCACGGCGCTTCATTTCGCGCACAATCACGCGACGAACCGCTTCAATCTGGCGGGCTGTCACCCATGCCGGCTCCAACGCCTGCAAGGCAAAATCGCCCGATTCAATCGTTACACCGCCCTTCGCCTGGCCCTTCATCCGGCCACGCTGTTGTTTGCGATATTTCACGCGCTTTGGCAACAACATGATGTCTTAAAACTCCTTAGCACTTGCCAACGCCTTTGCAATAATGCAGGCGAGGCGAGAGCCCAACTATGATGACTTGGGCGTGTCAACCGGTGCTTTAGTTGCAGTGCCGGTCACCGGGCCTTCTGCCGGCGAATAGCCAGCACTTCGATCATCCCGGCGCGGGCCGCCAGGGCCATCACGACGAGGGCCGCCACCTGGGCCACCCCGGCGCGGGCCGCCACCGCCACGGCGATCTCCGCCACGGCCATCGCGATTGGGCGCCTGTTGCGTGCGCGACGGGCGAACAATCTCTTCGATGGGCATATTGGGCAGAATCTCACCCTTGTAAATCCATACTTTGACGCCGATCTTGCCGTAGGTCGTTGTGGCCTCGGTCTGGGCGTAGTCGATATCGGCACGCAGCGTGCTGCGTGGGATCCGGCCTTCGTTCACCTTATCCGTGCGCTTCATGTCGCCGCCGTTCAAGCGGCCGGCGCACTCGATCTTGATGCCCAAAGCGCCCTTGCCCATGGTGGCCTGCGCGGCCTTCTTCATGGCTCGGTTGTGCGGAATGCGCTTCTCGATTTGCTGCGCAATGTTCTCGGCCACCAGCGCCGCGACCATGTCCGGCTTGGTGATCTCTTCAATGTCGAGCTTGACTTTCTTGCCGGTCAGCTTCTCGACACCGTCGCGAATGCCCTTCACCGCCGCGCCCTTGCGTCCAATGACGATGCCAGGGCGGGCCGTGTGAACGGTCACGTGCAACTGGTTGGGCGGGAAGCGCTCAATGAGCACATCACTCACGCCGGCCTTCTCCATTTCTCGCATCAGATACTGGCGCAGCTTGAAATCCTCGCCCAGCAATCGAGTGTATTCGCGCTTCGGTGCAAACCAGCGGCTCTTCCAGTCGCGAATAATGCCAAGCCGGAAGCCGTAAGGGTGAACTTTTCGTCCCATAGCTGTTATTAGTTGTTAGTTGTTAGTGATTAGTTGTTAGTAGCTGGTTTAGATTCTTAACTAACCACTAACTACTAATCACTAACAACTAGTTACTCCTGTTCTTCCTTCTCTTTTAACACGACCGTGATATGACTGCTCTTGCGCAAAATTGGGCGAAAGCGGCCACGTGCGGCGAAACGGCGCCAATGTCGCGTCGGAGCCGGGTCAGCAAAAATCTTGCTGATCACCAGATCGTCGGCGGCCATTTCCTTGTTCTCGGTCGCGTTCGACACGGCCGAGACAATCAGCTTGCTGATCGGCTCAGCCGCTGCCTTATTCGTAAAGCGCAGGAGATCCAACGCCTCTTTCACGGCCCGGCCGCGCACCAGATCCACCACCAGGCGAACCTTCTGCGGCGACATGCCGACATAGCGAGCAATCGCCCGCACTTCGTTATCAGCTACTTTAATAGGCATGGATCAACCTTACTCCTTGTCGTCACGCGACACGTGGCCGCGGAAGGTGCGTGTAGGCGCAAACTCGCCAAGTTTGTGGCCGACCATGTTCTCAGTGACATAGATCGGAATGTGCCGGCGGCCATCGTGCACCGCAATGGTGTGTCCCACCATTTGCGGGAAGATGGTGCTCGAGCGCGACCACGTGCGAATCACCCGCTTCTCGCTCTTGGTGTTCATGGTCTCGATCCGCTTCAGCAACTTCGGCTGCACAAACGGGCCTTTCTTGAGTGATCGTGACATGTTTTACTTCCTACCCTTCTTCTCACGGCGGCGCACAATGAGATAGCTCGTGGTCTTGTTGCGGCGTGTCTTCACACCACGGGCAGGCTTGCCCCACGGTGTCTTCGGGCCAGGCATACCAATGGGTGAACGGCCTTCACCACCACCGTGCGGGTGGCTACCAGGGTCCATCGCCACACCGCGCACCGATGGGCGAATGCCCAGATGGCGGGCGCGACCGGCCTTACCTAGTTTGATGTTGCCATGGTCGGTGTTACCCACCTGCCCCACCGTGGCCATGCACGTTTGCAAAACCATGCGCACTTCGCCGCTCGGCATGCGCAGGGTCACATAGTCACCCTCTTTGGCCAGCAGCTGTGCGCCGGCCCCGGCCGACCGCACCACCTGTGCACCCTTGCCCGGCTTCAACTCGATGTTGTGAACCGTCGTGCCCAGCGGAATGCTGCCCAACGGCAACGCATTGCCCACGCGGGCCTCGGCGTCCTTGCCGCTCACCAGCTCATCGCCCACCTGCAATCCCAGGGGAGCAACGATGTAGCGCTTCTCGCCATCAACATAGAACAGCAGCGCAATATAAGCACTGCGGTTCGGGTCGTATTCGATGGTCGCCACGCGAGCCGGCACGCCGGTTTTGTCACGCTTCCAATCGATGATGCGGAAGTTGCGCTTGACGCCGCCGCCCTTATGACGTGTCGTCACGCGGCCGTAGTTGTTTCGGCCGCCATGCTTCCGTAGCCCCTCTACCAGCGACTTTTCCGGCTTGTCCGTTGTGATTTCAGCGAAATCACTCATGGTCATATTCCGCCGGCTGGGGGTGGTTGGTCTAAAACTCTTTACTGGCATGATTAAGCTACACCCTCAAAGATACCGATCCGGTCTTTGGAACTGACCTGAACAATAGCCTTCTTCCAAGACTGTGAGCGCGTCACGTGCGCTGCCTTGCGGCCAGTGATCCGGCTGCGCGGGCTGCGGCGACGCTTCAGCGCCACGTTAATCACATTCACTCGTTCGACTGTGACATTAAAAGCCAGTTCAACAGCGGCTTTGATATCCTGCTTGTTGGCCCGCTTATCCACCTCAAACGCATACTGCGGCTTCTCATAGCCGACCTGCCATTGCGTCTTCTCAGTAATCAAGGGCCTTAGCAATACTTCGTATAAATGCATTTCGTCCTCAGACTTCAGAAGTTAGATGTCAGATGTCAGATGTCAAAAGTTAGAGCCTCACGCTCCAAAATCTGACATCTGGTATCTGATGTCTGCCATCTGAACTACCCCAGCCAAGCCTTGACTACGTCGAGAGCATCTAGAGAGATGACAAGGTGGTCATACTTGAAGATATCGCGGATGTTGAGATAGCCGGCCTGCAAGGTCTTCACGCCTTCCATGTTGGAGGCACTCTTCTCAAGATTGGAATTCTTCGATCCCAACACAATCAGTCCCTTGCTAATACCCAACGCCTGCATCGCCACAATAAAATCTTTCGTCTTGGGCGCGCTCATCTCAAAGCTGTCAATCAGCACAATTTGCTGATCGGCCAACTTCTGAGTCAGGGCACAACGAATGGCACCCCGGCGCATTTTCTTCGGCATGTCCTGCTCATAGCTGTGCGGATGCGGCCCAAACGCCACACCACCGCCGCGCCAGTGCGGAGCCCTGCGGCTACCCTGACGAGCATTGCCCGTGCCTTTCTGCTTATACACTTTCTTCGTCGTGCGGCTGACCTCGCTACGCGTTTGCGTATCGTGGGTGCCCAAATGCGCGTTCGCCAACTGACGAAGCAACGCTTGGTGCATCAACGGTATTTTGACCTCGACGCCAAAGATGTTCTCGGGCAGCTCTGCTTCGCTGACCTGCTCGCCCTTCAAATTCTTTACTGCTACTTTCATGTCTCGCCTATATCCGGCTTAGCCTTTCACCTTGCAAATCTTCAAAATAAACATTTGCAATGATGATTGACCAATCCGTCCTACTGCTTGCCAGCCTCTTTGATGTAGACGAGGCTACCGTTGGCGCCGGGCACTGAACCACGAACCGCAAGCAAATTGCGTTCCGGATCAACCAGCATGACTTTTAGATGCACTTCCGTGCGAATGACATTACCATAATGACCCGGGCCCTTGTGGCCCTTGATGACGCGGCCCGGCGTGGTGCCTGCGCCCACAGAACCAGGTGCGCGCTCGCGGTCTGAAGCACCGTGCGTCTTCTTCTGCCGATGAAAGCGATGGCGCTTGATGGCACCCGCGAAACCGCGGCCCTTCATCGTGCCGGTCACATCCACAAACTCGTCGTTGGTGAAAATATCCACACTCACCTTGTCACCAACGGCGTACTTGACCTCTTTGACACGCGCTTCCTTGAGGTGCCTGAGAGCCGGAACTTCCGGCGGCAGGTCTCTGCGCTTCGGGTGCTTGTCATTCGCCTTGAGCTTGCCCAAATGGCCCAACTCGCCACGCGAGAGTGCCTTGAACTTCTTCTCGGGGACTTCACCGAAACCGAGCTGAATGGCTGTGTAGCCATCCGTCTCAGCGGTCTTGACCTGGGTCACGAAATTGGGCCCGGCCTCGATCACGGTCACGCCGGTGACAGTGCCCTTCTCATCAAAGAGCTGCGTCATTCCGACTTTGCGTCCAATCAACAACTTCATTTTTTGTCAGAAGTCAAATATCAGATATCAGAAGTCAGAAGTCAGAAGTCAGATAGAAACTCAATTGAGTCACAATCTGACATCTGACATCTGACATCTGATGTCTGATGTCTGCCATCTCTCCTTACAACTTGATCTCAATATCCACGCCGGCCGGCAAATTCAGCCGCATCAGCGTGTCAATCGTCTTCGAATCCGGATCCAACACGTCAATCAAACGCTTGTGCGTGCGAATCTCGAAGTGCTCGTGCGAGTCCTTGTCAATAAACGGCGAGCGGCGCACGGTATAGCGCTCAATCCGGGTCGGCATCGGCACCGGTCCCACGACCGTTGCCCCTGTGCGTTCTGCCGTCTCGACAATACGCTGCGCACTCTGGTCGAGCGCGCGATGATCGTATGCCTTGAGGCGGATGCGAAGTTTCTGTTTTGCCATATCTAGTTATTAGTTGTTAGTGGTTAGTCATTAGTTCCGAACTAAGAACTAATCACTAACAACTAAATACGCTGCTCTTACGAAAGCACCTTGTTAATCGAGCCGGCACCCACCGTCAGGCCGCCCTCGCGAATGGTGAACTTCGAGCCCTGCTCCAGCGCCACCGGCGCAATCAGCTTCACCTTCATCGTCACGTTGTCCCCCGGCATCACCATCTCC
>Ga0105048_10009929_pt1 | contig 15091 bp, 9 predicted proteins | sample MAT05_FD_78382 | JGI IMG/M metagenome (GOLD analysis project Ga0105048, IMG submission 78382) | Freshwater microbial communities from Lake Fryxell liftoff mats and glacier meltwater in Antarctica - MAT-05 | ecosystem: Environmental > Aquatic > Freshwater > Ice > Liftoff microbial mat | place... | reverse complement strand
CGGGTTGGCCTGGGCCTTTGCAGTGCAGCCGTCGCAGCATAGATAGACGGGTTGGCCATCGTGCAACAACTTGATCTGAGCACCCATCGAGCCAAGTAATCCTTCGGGGTTGATAGCGCAGTATTTCTGTGCTTCTTCGGCCATTCGTTCTTCCATCGGCAATTTGGCGAGTTCGGCTGTGGCCGCACGCAGTTTCTCAGCCATCTTAACAGTCGCAGCACCACCGTTCATCGCATCTTTGGTGCATTCCTTGCAGCACAAGAATACAGGTTTGCCTTCGATCATCACCTTGAGCGGCGTGCCCATTGCACCGAGGCGATCGTAAGTCATGATGGGGCAAAAACGTTGTGCCGTAGCCAGTTTTTGATCTTCGGCCGACAGTTTTGAGAATGCGTCCGTGATCTTCTTCTCAGCCTGCTGCATCGCTTTAGGATCGTGACCAGCGGCGTGTTTTTGCCCATCCTGCGCGGACGCCGCGGAACCCAAAAAGCCACCCGTGAGAATCGCAATCGCCATGGCAAGCATGGGGAATCGTAACTTCATCATTCGGAAAGTCCTTATTATGAGAAACTGTGAATTGCTCCCTGCCATGCGTAATCGCAGCAATTGTGTTTGCCATCTAAAATTATGCACGTCAAAGTGGTTTGGGAGCGGTGTACCTGATTGGTTAGATGCAGGACGGTTCACAATTCTTCACAAGACTCTGGAAAACTTTGTTGGCCGCTCGTGGGTCTCCGTAAATGAGCGGTATAGAAAGGTTTTTTCGCAAATCCACCACAAATGGTTGTTCTGGACTTGACTCTGTACTTAGGTAGGAAGGCGATAATGGTGGGCAGGGTCTAGCGTCAGCGACGAGAGGGTCGTCGCTCGTTTCACCCTGTAGCCAAACCGAAAAAACAATGCTGGCGTGACGAGTTGATCGAGCAGCGTCGATGTCAACATGCCACCAAAGACGACCAGCGCCAGCGGATAGAGAATTTCTTTTCCTGTCTGGCCTGCACCCAGAATGAGCGGCAATAGTCCAATGAAGCTGGTCGTGGCTGTCATCATCACCGGGGCCAACCGTTCGAGGCTGCCGCGGATGATCATTGACTCGCCGAACTCTTCGCCTTCGTGTTCCATTAGGTGTATGTAGTGCGAGATCATCATGATGCCGTTGCGGCTGACGATGCCTATCAGCGTGATAAAGCCAACCCAGTGTGCGACGGACAGCGTCGTCGCGCCGATCCACAAACTCGGCCATTGCCACCACGGGGCCGCTGCGAGCGCGTCCCACGATGGTTGGTTGACGATCAACAGTGTGATGATCGAACCCATCGCCGCGAGTGGAATGTTTACCAGAACTTGCAATGCGGCTCGCCAGGAACCAAGGCATTTAATCAGCAAAAGGAATACACCCACGACCGACAAGCTTCCAAGAATCAAAAGTCTCGCATTCGCGTCTCGCTGGGCCTCAAATTGCCCACCGTATTCAATGTGATAGTCGCCGGGCAGCAAGCGCAAGCGTGCTTCGATTGGGGCCGTGGCGGTACGGATGTCGTTGACGACGCTCGCAAGATCGCGACCTTGGACATTGCAGAACGCGACGATGCGACGTTGGACGTGTTCACGATTGAGCGTATTCGGTCCGGTCGTGTCGAGCACATCGACTACTTCGCCGAGAGAAACACGGCGACCCGACGGAGTCTCGATGATCGTTTGTGCAATGACATCGGGATCGCTGCGCGATTGCTCGTCATACCACACGACCAAGCCAAAGTAACGATCTTCGTCGAGAACTTGAGAAACAACGCGACCCTTGTAAGCCGTTTCAAGTAAGTCCGTGAGATCGCCGGGTGCCAATCCGTATCGGGCCGCGTCCTCGCGACGCACTTGCAATCGCACTTGCGTTACTTCGACTTGCGGCTCAATTTGCAAATCGACAACGCCCGGAATCTCATTCATTGCCGTGTAAACGTCTTGGCTGGCATTGCGAAGTTCACGCAAATCGGTGCCAAACACTTTCACGGCGATCTGCGCACGAACGCCCGACATGATGTGGTCGAGCCGGTGCGAAATCGGCTGACCAATGTTGGCTTTGATGCCGGGGATCAGTGTGACCTTATCGCGAATTTCGGCCATCACTTCCTCATGCGGTCGGCCTCGCGTCTCGACGCCCCATAAATGTGCGATGGGAATCAATCGCAGGATCGCTGGGAACAATCCAGGCTTGTTGCGGTGATGCGGTACAACTTGCACATCGATCTCGGACGAGTTCACTCCTTCAGCGTGTTCATCCAGTTCGGCACGACCCGTTCGACGCGAAACCGCTGTGACTTCTGGAATCTCAAGCAGCATCTGTTCTGCCCGCTGGGCTAAGCGCTGGCTTTCGATCAGACTCGTACCCGGTTCGGCTTGAAAGCTGATGGTGAAGGTTCCTTCGTTGAATGGCGGCAGAAATTCACCACCCATCCAGTAGAGTGTCGTTAGCGAGAGCATGACGCAAACGAGTGTCACCGCCAGTACTGCGTTGGCATGATGCAAGGTAATCTTTAACACTCGACCAGCAATCCGCTTAAGCATTCGTAGTAAAAATGGATCGCCTCGTTCGTCCAAGAACTTTGCACCGGGCAGCAAGTAATAGGCCAGCACTGGAGTGACGGTCAACGACACCGCAAGCGACGCGAGCAGCGATGTCATGTACGACAACCCTAGCGGAGCAAACATGCAGCCTTCGAGTCCCCCCATCGAGAATAGCGGTAACACGACCAGCGTGACGATCAGTGTCGCGTAAACGATTGAGTTGCGGACTTCGCACGAAGCATCGTAGATCACGTCGATCGCTGGGCGTTGTTGGTCAAGTGGCAGTTGACGATTTTCTTTAAGTCGACGATAAATATTCTCGATGTCCACGATCGAGTCGTCGACCAAGTCGCCGATCGCGACCGCGATCCCGCCCAACGTCATGGTGTTGATGGTGATGCCGAGCCAGTGAAATATCATGAAGGTGAGAAAGATCGACAACGGCATCGAAGTCAGCGAGCTGATGCTGGTGCGAAAGTTCCACATAAACAGAAACAGCACGATGACGACCCAGATCGCACCGTCGCGGACGGCTTCGATTACGTTGTCGATCGCGGCATGAATGAAGTCGGCCTGCTTGAAGATTCGCCTTTCGATAATGACGTCCTCGGGCAAGTCGGCCTGTAAGTTATCCAGGACCACATCAATCACTTGATCGAGTTTCAACGTGTCGGCACCAGGTTGCTTTTGCACGGCCAGAATGACCGCCGAGCCGCCTTCGACGCCGTTTTCGGTTTTCACTTGGACGCTGCCGTCGCCCCGTTTCACTGGACCGCCGAAGCGCACGTCTGCGACCTCGCGGATCAAGACGGCTCGTTTGCCTCGCCATAGAATCGGGGTGTTTTCGATCTCTTCGAGCGTAAGACTTTGGCCGCTGATGCGAATCAACGATTCGCGAGGTGGGCGCACCATGATGCCGCCGCCGGCGAGCACGTTGGCTTTCTGCGCAGCGGTGGTCAATTGATCGAGCGTGATATTCTGTGCGGCTAACCGCCCTGGCGACGTGATAATTTGATATTGCTTGAGCGTGCCGCCCATCACGGTAACTTGCGAGACACCCTCGACAGCCAGCAGTCGATTGCGAACGGTGAACTCACCGAGCGTGCGAAGCTGCATCCGCTGGATTTCGAGAGCTTCCGCGTTTGCCGGTTTGACATTGGACCGCAAGCCCAGCAACATGATTTCGCCCATAATCGACGAAATCGGAGCCATCACTGGATTCACGCCTGCGGGCAATCGCTCGCGAACAATTTGCACCTTTTCGGCAACGATTTGGCGATCCTGGTAGATGTCCGTGCCCCACTCGAACTCGACCCACACAATGGACAGTCCGATGCCCGAAGCGGAGCGAACACGCTGGACGCCAGTGGCACCATTGAGTTGATATTCGATGGGCCGCGTGACAAGCACTTCGACTTCTTCTGGAGCTAGTCCCGGCGACTCAGTCATAATCGTCACGGTGGGACGATTCAAATCGGGAAAGACATCGACAGGCATTTGTGTGAGCTGATATCCGCCGTAGAACAGAATCAACAGTGCACCGATGAGTACGATCCCGCGGTTGTGCAGCGAGAATTTAATGATCGCGTTGAGCATGGTATCCTTACTTCAACGCCGCATAGCCGGATTGCAACTCGGACACGCCGCCGACCGCGATCATTTCACCAGGGGTCAACCCCCTTATGATTTCGACACTTCGATCGTTTTTTACGCCGGTTTCAACGAACCGACGCTCAAATGCTTTGTCCGCACGTTGGATGAAAACGTAAGATCGTATACCCTCGTGAACGATCGACTCGCGTGGAGCAATCAAACCTCCGGTGGTTGCACCTGTTTCAATACTGATCCTGGCTAACATGTTGTGTTGCACCTGGAAGGTCGGCATGTCGCTTAGTTCGATCCAAACGGAAAGTGTGCGATCATTATCGGATATAGATTGGCCGCTGCGAACGATCGTGCCGCTGAGCACTTCGTCTGGTGACGTGACCAAACGAACGCGAACGGTTTGCCCGATGTGGATTGCAGGGAAGTCGCGTTCGGATACGAAACCTTGGACCCATGCGTGGCTCAAGTCATGAACTTCAAATAGTGGTTCGTCGGGGCGGACGACGTGACCGAGGAACTTGTCGAAACCGACGATGATGCCGTCGATGGGTGCTCGAACGGGCAGCGATTGAACCAACTCTTTTCGTGTCACGATGCCGTTGACTTGATCGGCATTGAGCCCAGCGGTCCTGAGCTGCATAACAATCGTGTCACGACGACTGGTGAGTTGATTGACCAGACTCTCTGTTTCCCACAAACGTCGTTGTGCAATTCCATCAATGGCTGATCGCAAGTTCTCGACCAATCGCGTTTGCAAATCTAGGTCGAAACTGACTTTCATCAATTCAAGTTGCAGATTTTGGAGTGCTTGACTGCTGATCTTAGCGAGAACGTCACCGCGACGCACTTTTTGGCCGCGATCAACGAGAATCGATTGGATCGATCCGCCCAATTGCGCCGACGCGACGCTGCGATGCGTCGGCGGGACGTCGATCACGCCGTCAATCGTGATGACGTTTGCAATGGACGAAAGGCTGATCGGCTGTACTTTTAAGTCGATGTCGCGAGCGGCTTCCGGGCTGACAGTCAGCACGCCTTTCGCAAAGAAGCTCCCCAACTCGTGGCTGCCGCGCGTCACGACACGGTCGCCAGGGAATAGCTTTCCACCCCGTATTTCGATAACGTCTCCTGATCTAGCTCCCAAGGCCACAGGTTGCTTTTGGTAAGTCGACGCGACAGCGGTTTGTTCCTGTTCGACCAAGACGAATCGTTCGGCACCGTCACGAATGACGGCGGCTAATGGGATGACGTTCAGTTCGCTCTTCGATGAATCACTGGTTTGTTCCACTTGCACCGAGCCGGACATCCCAGGCAGCAGTTTCGCTCCGTTGCTCGCAGCATTCTGTAAGGTCGCCCAGACAATGCCCAAATGTGTTTCTGGATCAAGAAACGAATCAACAACATCCACCGTACCAGTGAACTCGTGGTTCGGAATCGAAGTGACCGTGAACGTCAACTGCTGACCTACCGCTACGCGGGCTAGGTCCTTTTCCAAAACGCCGATTTTGAGCCACATGGTCGCAAGATCGATGATCTCGAAGAGGTGTTCTTTGGGGTCGACGATCTTTCCGATCGATAGGTCCGCGTGAGTCACCACGCCGTTGATGGGGCTGGTCAACTGCAGTGTTTGCCGAATCGGTTGCTGAGGATTTCGGATTGCGGCGTCGAGTGTCTCAATGGGCAAGCCGAGCGCTTTCCATTTCACACTGGCGACATCGACCGCGGCCTGGTCTTGCATAAGCTTCGCGCGAGCCTCGGCCAGACGAACGCCAGGAATCGCTCCCGATCGACCCGCAAGCTCAGTCGAAGCCACCAGTTTCGTTGACAACAAAACGTCGGCTTGTGCGGCTCGCAGTTCCAGTTGCAATTGCTCTAGCTCAGGACTGTCCAATTCCGCAAGGACTTGCCCTGCCTGAATTGTGTCGCCGGGATTCGTATTCAAGGCAATAATGCGACCACTTAGCAAAGATGCAATAACCGCATGTTGCTTCCACGGAACGACGATCGAGCCATAGGCAAAAATGCTGCGATGGATCGCTTGTGGTGCGACTTCGACGGTTTGCACGTCGAGAGTCTCGCGAGCCGTTTTGGTTAAAATCATGCTGCCGGTTTCGGCATTGACCTCCATGCCACGAGTGGGCAGTGGTCGATGGCCCTCGTGGGCGAAGACGTTGGCATTGACGTGGGCATTGACGTGGGCATTGACGAAGCACAACAGCAGAAACGCCCATCGATTGCGTGCGTTCACCGAGTATTGCTCGCTTTCAACTTCGCCACTGCGGCAAGCGTTGCTTCGGAATCGTTCATCGCCTTGGTCTTGCAACCTTTGCAACACAAGAAAACTGACTGACCCTTGACGTCGATTTTGATTGGCTTGCCCATCGATCCGAGTAGGCTGTCTGTCTGCACCGCACAGAACTTCTGCGACTTCGCCAATGCACGATCTTCTTGGCTAAGCGTCGCCAGCGCCTCCGTAACTTCAGGGTCTTCGCTTGGTGTGGCGGTTGCTGATTCAGCCGATTTTGTTTTGGCGGCTGTTCCGCTATCGCTTGGCTTTTGAATGTAGTCTTCAGGCCCCTTCACTTCGCTGGGCACTTCCTTTGCCATGCGAACAAATTCGTCGACGCATGGCGGGCAGCAGAATAAGTATTTCTTACCGCCGACAGTCCATTCGATTTTGGGATTTGCCTTTGTAAACGTTACCGGGCAAATGAAGTCGCCTGGCTGCGGACTCATATCATGCTTGGACATGAAGCCGCGAAACTTCTGACCTGCCGAAAGTTTGCCATTGGCTTCAATGTCAGCTTGTGCGTACTTGCCGCCCGGAGTGAAGTAGAGCTTCTGTTCTTCGGTCCCCGTCACAGCGGCCGGCATCCCGCTATCGTGCTGCTGAACTGCGGTCGTGAATCCAACGCGGAACCGTTCGCCACCGATGCGTAGGTTGGGAATGGTGACATCGACGGCAACGCCGACTGCCGCGTCGGGCAATTTGCCGACAAACTGGGACGTCTTTCCATCGGCATCACCGTCTTGAGGAGTTGCTTTCATGTCAATCGGAGTTGCATCGGACTCACCGGCGGCTTTGACATAGGCTTTCACGGATTGGACATCGACTTCCTGAATCCGAGTCTCGTCGGCACCGAGCATCAGCAAACGAAACGTGCCGTCCTTTTCGATGACGGCTTCAGCGTGATAGCTATCCGAACCAATCGGAATAATGATCCCGCCATGAGCACCAGGAACGTGTGGGTGTTCCTGTTCGCCGACTGCCGCCGCCTTTACGGCGGGCTTCGTCACGGCAACCGTCGCCGCTTTCACCTCGGACGAAGCAGCAGGCGTCTGCGTTGCAACAGGCTGATTGCAGCCGACCAAGGCAATCGCAGCTATTGCGATCACCGGTGCAGCGACGACAAAAATGTGATACGGTCGATTCATGAAAACATCCCTGATTGAGTGATTTTTTGCTCCACCTGACTCCAGTTGGATGCTCGACGAGCGACTTCCCTTCGCGGATTTCATGCGAGAATGACAAAAAGAGTCAATTTTCGAAAAGTTGGTGAAGGATTGCCGGCGAAAGAGCATCCAAGTGCCGTTCGCAAGTCTTTTCGTGAGCCGTACCGCTCGCGTCGGAATCCAGAAATTTAGTTGGAGCAAATCGCTAATCGCCGGGCCCGTCACGCGACGCGCAGCGTTTCGGTGAAGCACATTTGTCTAGCATTGCGTCGATCATCATTGATAGAGTGATTTCCAAAGCATGGATTCGCAGACTTCACCAACACCTTATTCTGGCATCCCGCAAGCAGAAGTGGCGTCGAAACACATCCCCGAGTTGGACGGTGTTCGAGGACTGGCAATCCTTGTCGTCACGCTGTATCGGTTCAGTCGCGAGATACCGACCGATTCGACTGTTGGCACGCTGATCCACAGCGGGCTGGCTTTGGGTGAGCGGGGTGTCGAATTATTTTTTGTACTGTCAGGCTTTCTCATAACTGGCGTGCTGCTAGATGCGCGAGGCACACCGCGTGGCTTCGGAAACTTCATCGCCCGTCGCAGCCTGCGAATATTTCCGCTTTACTTTGCCACACTCGGGTTTTGTGTAGTCTTTCTGCCGTGGCTGTTGAAGGAACGTAACCCATTCGCGGCAGCCACCGAGCAACAGTTTTATCTTTGGACCTATCTCACCAACATCCGCATGAGTTGGCTTGGTGAATGGTGCTTCGGGCGACTAGATCACTTTTGGTCATTATCGGTCGAAGAACACTTCTATCTCATTTGGCCATTGATCGTCTTCGCGGTGCCAATTCGTTGGCTATTCAAAATCGCCTTAGTCGCAGCAATAGCAAGTGCCTCAAGCCGAATGGTGTTCGCGGCGACAAGCAACAACGGTGTCGCACCCGATGTTCTCAGTTGCTTTCGCATTGATTCGATGCTCATCGGTGCGATGCTGGTTCTCTACTTTCGATCGCCGCATCGCATCACGTCGCCTGATCAGCACGTTAAAGCAATGCTTTTCGGCAGTCTGATCATCAGCATGGGTGCATCACTTATCAATCGGCGGCTTTTCACGATAGCGGAGACACTTTGGCCGATCACATCCGCGTTGCTAATTATGCTCGTGTTGCAGTCACCTAGCGCTAGTCGATTGCCGAAGCTGTTTCGGATGAAATTCCTGCGAACGTTGGGCAAATACAGCTATGCGATGTATGTCTTCCAGAATCCCCTAATCCCGATCATCGCTCTGTTTCCACTTACCGTGAAGATAATGCAGTGGATGGGCGGACAGAATTCCATCGCCGCCCAAATCGGCTACATGATCGTAATGATCATGCTGACTTTTGTTTCGGCGGTGTTGAGCTGGCATTTTTATGAGAAGCACTTCTTAAAGTTAAAGCGATTGTTCAGTACCGGCTCAAAAAGTGTTAATGCGCGACGATTGTAATGCCACCGTCGAATACCCTACCCCGGTTCCTGGCGGAAGTGACAATTGCCTTCACTGCTTGTTGGCAATCGTTCCGATTCAAACTCACGAAGGTCAAGGACGGTACTTCATGGGAGTACTTCATGGGAGTTTCGCAGAATGCGTATAACGACACAAGTTTTTTTGCTAGCAATATCGCATGCGGCGATCAGCATCGCTCAGGAACCAAGCGGTCGGTTCGACCGCTTGCAAATGCGTATGCCCGAAGTTTCAGTTGCTCCCGAATTCGTGACCAACGGACTCTCGCTGGATATGCTTCAGTCGATGGCGCTCGCCAACAACCCGACGCTACGACAAGCGAAGGCCCAAGTCGTCGCGGCTCAAGGCGCAGCGTTGCAAGCCGGTTTGCCACCGAATCCGCATCTGGGTTTCGTAGCCGAGCAGATCGGAGTAAATGGTACCGCTGGCGAACTTCTCGGCGGCTCCGCTTCCCAGGAGTTTGTACGCGGCGATAAACTCGGACTGAGCCGCGCAAAGTATTGCCAAAGAGTTCAGATCGCGATGACGAATCTGCAAGCTCAAGAGCAACGAGTCCGAAACGATATTGAGATTCGATTCTACCAAGCACTTGCAGCACAAAGATTGATCGACGTGGCTGAGCAAACGATTGCAATCGCCAACGACAATGTGCTGACCCATCGTGAAATGCTTAACATGGGACAGCTTGGTGAAGCGGAGGTACTGCAAGCAGAAGTGGCTTTACGGCGGGCGTCGGTCAACCAGCGACAGGTACACAACGATTTCGATCAAGTTAGGCGAGAGTTGATGTCCTTTGTCGGCGTCCCCGGCTCGCGAAACACGGGTTTGATGGGTACTCTGGACACGGACCTCGGCCCGGTCGATTGGGACACGGCGTTGTCACAGTTGCTTGCTACCAGCCCCGAAATCGTTGCTGCGAGGCAAAAAATTCGCCACGATGAAATCGTTATCAAACGTGAACTGGCCGAGCCGATTCCCAACGTGACTGCCGGACTAACAACGGGATACAATGCAGAAACGCAACAGGCGGTCGCCGGTGTGACGGTCGGTATGCCAATTCCGATATTTAATCGCAATCAAGGGACGGTCCGCCAAGCTCGCGCAGACCTCAATCGATCGTACGCCGAAGTAGAACGACTACAACTTGATTTGCAAAACGCCTTAGCAAAGCAGTTTCGAGACTACGTCACCGCTTGGCAGCATGTACAAGAATACGAGCAGACCATGCTTCCAAAATCACGCAGAGCGGTCGAGATTCTCGAAAAGAGTTATGTTAATCGAAGGGCACCGTGGACAAGCGTGCTGGCGGCAAAACAAATGCTCCTAAGCCTCGAGTCCGAACAGATACAAAACCAATTGTCGTATCGCACGGCGGACGTTTCCATTCGTGGAAACCTCCTCACGGGCGGATTGACCGAGCCGAGCGGACCGATGACCGGCGGGCATATCGACGCCAATAACCAGCCGCGATAAGCTTAACCGACATATACCGCGATCAGAAACATTCTATTTAGCAGGCCGACCCATGAGTAGTTTAGAGAAACGGCGGAATTTCTTGGTCGGCGGAGCAATCGCAGCCAGCGGACTGCTGGCCGGGCGGGTCGCTTCGGGACAAGACAAAGGTGCGGGTCACAGTGCGCATGAAGGCAAGAAGATGCCGATGCCAAAAGGTGATGAGATGCCCCTGAACGACATGGATATGGGCGCCGCGGATTACCCGAGAATGCGTCCCGGTGTTGGTGGTCCGGTTGGTAGCCCAACGGACCGTGGCAAGCTGGTCGCGGGTTTGCGCGATATGTCGCTTCCGCCAACCCCGATCCACGCGCCCGATTTGAAAGCACTGTCTTGGGAAATGGTCAACGGGGCGAAGGAGTTTCAACTCACCGCAGAGCCAGTTCGCCGCGAACTGTTACCCGGACTATGGATGGACACCTACGGTTACAACGGCGACATGCCTGGGCCGACGATTGAGATCAATCAGGGCGATCGAGTTCGAATCATCGTCACGAACAAATTGCCGGAAGGGACGTCGATGCACTGGCACGGTTTGGAGGTGCCGGTCGAGATGGATGGCGTGCCGCACTTGGTCCAGTCGCTGATCGAACCGGGAGAATCGTTTGTCTACGAATTTGTCGTCCATCAGGAGGGTACGTTCTTTTATCACTCGCACGTCGGTATGCAAGAAACGATGGGCATGGTTGGTTTGTTCATCGTTCATCCGGCGACCACGCACCTGCCCACCGTCGACCGAGACTTTTGCTTGATCGCTCAAGAGTTTCAGCTTCGGCCGAATTCATCCGTCCCCGATACACTCGCGATGGAATGGAATTACCTTACTTTCAACGGTCGCTGTGGTCCATTCACGACACCGATGCTGTGCAAACTTGGCGAACGAGTGAGGATTCGGTTCGTCAACTTCAGTGTCATCGATCATCACCCACTCCACCTGCATGGACATACTTTTTGGGTGACGGGCTGTGAGGGTGGCCGAATTCCCGATCCGGCTTGGGTTCCAAGTAACAACGTGCTCGTTGGTGTCGCTCAAGCTCGCGAGATCGAATTCATTGCCAATAACCCTGGTGACTGGATTCTGCATTGCCACATGTTCCATCACATGATGAACTCGATGACCTCGCAAGCCGGTCCGATCACTCGTCAATTCTCGAAACCTAGCCAATTGAAAGTTCCCGGCTATCCGCAAAACATGCTCGGCATGGAAGCGATGAAGTCGGGGGACATGAAAATGGACGGGATGGATATGGGTGGAATGAAGAAGGACGAAACGAAGCCCTCTTCGCAGTACGCAATGGACATGAGTTGGATGGGCATGATCGAAGGTCGGCGGGAAGCTGCCGGGATGCGAGCGGGTTGGTCCATGGGAATCGAAGGATTATCGACTATCGTGCGCGTGTTGCCACCCGAACTTTATGATAAGATCACGCAAACCAACGAGCCGATCCCACCCAACACCAGCACACCTTGGGGACCTGGAGATACCAAACCGATGGACCACTCCAGCCACGGTGGCATGAAGATGTAAACTGTTGCGTAGTCGGCATGCGTTTTTGTAGATGCCTTATTAAGCAATCAGATCATACGAAAGAATGCCCTCACCTGCCGCTCTCAAATAGACGCTACTGTTGGCTGAACGTCAGACCTCGCAGTCCGTCATCGCCACTGTTGTCGGTTACTGGGTCGAGCGCGCCGGTCAAGACATATCCATCGACTAAAGCCTTGGCTTGTGCCAATTGGGCTTGCGAAGTGATGTATTGCAAATTCGTATCGAAATAGGTTCGCCTTGCCACCAATACTTGCACAAAACTTGTCTCTCCGGCCCTGTAGGCAGTCTCAGCTAGTTTCAAACTCTCATCAGCATTCGGAATGATGTCGTTGGAATACTTTGTAACCGCTGCGAGTGAAGTGTCGTATTGCCGCGACACGGCGGCCAGCCGAGCTTTGATCGAGTTCTCAACCCGCTCAACCTCACGGCATGCGCGCATTAAATCCGCGCGCGCCGCAGCGATGTTTCCTTGATTTTTGTTGAAGACAGGGATTGGGGCACCAAGCTGTAAATTGACCATGCCCGAGTTAGTCCCATTATCGACGCCCGCACCGAAATTCATGTCAACGTTGGGGATCGGCTGGACGAGCTGCCGTTGGACGTTCGCCTGCGCTCGACTAACTTGTGTTTGAGCGGCGTGATACTCGGGACTATTCGCGACCATGGATGCCGCCAAGTCATTCCATTCCAAAGTGGATTCGGATTCGGGAAGGTCACCGTCAATCGTCGCGGGCACCATTGTTGGGCTTCCAGCCAGCGCGGTCAGTTCTCGCCAAGAGGCATTGAAGCTGACTTCGGCCTGCTGTAACAACAAATCGATTTCGTTCTTTTGGACTTTCGCTTGCACGACTTCGAGCTGTGAACCTTCTTGAGCCTTCTTCCGAAGCTCAGCCAACTCAACCCCCTTGTCCGCAACGGCTTGAAACTCACGAACTAGTTTTACTCGCTGCTGGACGGCAAGGGCATCGTAAAACTTGACACGAATATCGGTTGCAACTCGATACTTTTGCGCCTCGAGTTCCAAAAGTTGCGAGCGAAGCGCTGCATTGAGTACTCGCCGATTTAATTCCAACTTATCGGCGGTAATGATCGTTTGCGAAATGTAGGCGGTATGCTGGTCAGTTCCCGCGTCTGCGATTTGAGTCCCATTGTACCCCATTGTCGGATTTGCCCGCAAACCGACTTGGGTACGAAAGCCCGCCGCTTTTTGAGTTGTCGCCACCAGTTCGGCAATGGTGGGATTGTTATTGAGCGCTATCTGTTCGAAGTCTGTTAATGAATAGGTCGCCGTGCCGTCTTCAATCGTTTCGTAGGAAACGGTAGCAACGATCGGAGCGTGACTCGCGGATGGCTCTTTAGAGGCGAATTGATCGCTAGGCTTCGCGTTCAACATCGCAGATTGATGTGGCCTTGACGCGTTGCGTGATATTTCCGCTACATTTTGCCGCGATCGAGCACAACCAACCGACAATACGAGCAAGCACGACGCGGCGTAGGTAATGTGGGTATTCATGGCATCCATTCCAAAACTGCAGACGAAACACGACGGCCGCGCTGACTTCCTTGCCAGTCCAATTGATAATACGCGCGAGTTGTGAATGACTAAAGGATGTAGTCGGATTCAATTGAACGGCAAATGCAATCCGAATCGCGTCAGACAATGATGTTGCGCAGTAGAGTCGTTTCGACCGGAATAATCGTTACGGTTTCCAGTTCGACTTCGCGAAATGATTGATCCGTCACAAAAACGGGCAGCCGCCCTCGGCGAATGGGTAGTCCAACAGTTCGACGAGCCGATTGACTTGGAAACGCAAGTCCTGGGTTGCATTGCCCTGCGACCCTGCGACCCGAGGATGCGCTTAGCCGCCAAAGCTAGCAGAATTTGCCAGCAATGCTGAGTTCGTGCCGCGAAACTCTCGACTCGTCGGCCGCTAGTTGGCAGTTGTCCGTTCAGCGTGGGCGCTCTGAGATCAGTGTTTCGCCGAGCCGTCACTTATCTTCAATCATTCGCCACATGTATATTCATTATGGGCAATACAAACACGCGGCATCCCATTTGCAGCGGAGCGATTCTGATGCGAACTCCTGCGCAGTGCGAAAAGGGCGTAGTTTTAATCAAACCACTGAACCGCGACGGCCCATCACCAACCCGATGATGAATAGCACGAGGAAAACAAAGAACAGCACCTTGGCTATCGAGGCCGCTGTGCCAGCGATGACTCCGAAGCCTAATACACCAGCGATTAACGCAATTACCAAAAACGTCAAAGCCCAACCCAACATGATACACCTGGAGTTTACGAGTGATAGTTACCCACAATACCATTCAGTACACCTGCCGTTAAACGATTTCGTTGAACGCTTTCGTTGAACGCTATTGTGTTCGCCCAAACAGCATACGTTGCAGTTCGGGAGTTCTTGATTATCTGTATCTGCAAAGCCTGTGCCAACAGGCTGTCGGCCTCAAGCACGTAGACAGCAACTATTTGCGGCTTGCTAGTTCATGCCTATTTTGGTCAACCGCCCTGAGCAAAGCTGGGGTAGTCAGTCATACCGCCATCGACGAAGATCGTTGTACCTGTGACATAAAACGCAATGTCCGAAGCGAGAGCGACGACCATTCGAGCGATCTCATCGGGATGGCCGATACGGTTGACCGGGATTTTGGTAAGCAGGTGTTTCATCTGCGCGGGGTCAGTCCAAACCGACTCAAAATCTGTACCACGCTTAGAAATTCGACAAACCCAAGGAGACAGGTACAGTTCTGCTCTGTTGCGGCACGCACCGTCAACTTACGGCCAGAGAACAGCATCGATAAAATTACAGTTGGTCGGGAATCGGTCAAACGGACAGCTATGCGATCAGACTCAGGCATGTGGCCACCCAAATTATTAGTCTGGCCAGGG
>Ga0105048_10009928_pt1 | contig 15091 bp, 16 predicted proteins | sample MAT05_FD_78382 | JGI IMG/M metagenome (GOLD analysis project Ga0105048, IMG submission 78382) | Freshwater microbial communities from Lake Fryxell liftoff mats and glacier meltwater in Antarctica - MAT-05 | ecosystem: Environmental > Aquatic > Freshwater > Ice > Liftoff microbial mat | place... | reverse complement strand
TTGTCCCATCGCGGGCGTCGATCTGCTGCCGGGGCCGGGCGGCAAGCTGTACGTGATCGAAGTAAACGCCGTCCCCGGCTGGCGTGCGCTGGCGTCGGTGACGGGCATCGACATCGCGGCGGAAGTCGTTCAGTTACTGGTAATAGGTGTCAGTTAATGACCGATGCCGAACCGCTCTGGTTTCCAGAACGCCTCGAAATCGACGCTCACGCAGCTTGCGTGTGGGAAGTCACGTCGCGGAAAATCGGAAACGTCCATCGGTACGCAGATTTCGGTGATGTAACACTCGTCGATTTTCTGCTTTCAGCGGGTATTGCCGCAAGAAATCTTTGTTTCGGTACCATGCGCTCGGTTGGTCGGTCGATCCGCGGGGCGGTGACTGAGACGTATCAGACGGTGGGCACGAATACGAACATTGGGATTATACTTCTACTTGCCCCACTCGTTGCGAGACAGTTTTTCGGTGAAGAATCTGTACGCGAGAGTTTGCCGCATTTTCTGGCACGTCTAACAGTGCAGGACACGAAGCATGTGTACGAAGCGATTCGTCTCGTCAACCCAGGCGGTCTCGGCGACGCCTCCGAACAAGATGTCCGCGAGGAGCCGACTGTTACGCTGCTCGAAGCAATGAAACTCGCCGCCGACCGCGACATGGTCGCCCGGCAGTACGCGAACGGGTACGCCGATGTCTTCGACTTCGGCGTACCCGCGTTCCTCGACGCCTTCGCGCGGTTCGGGTGCGTCGAGGCCGCGGTCATCGACTCGCAACTCCGCTGGCTCGCCGAGTACCCCGATTCGCTGATCGCACGCAAGAACGGGGTGGGGGTCGCGGAAACCGTGCGGCAAATGGCGGCGGCCGTCCTGTTCCGCGGCGGGATCGAGACACCAGAAGGCCGGCGGGCTGGGGTCGCACTCGACCGGCATCTGCGGTCGGACGGCAACAAGCTCAACCCCGGCACCACCGCCGACCTCATCACCGCCTGCCTGTTCGTGGCCCTGCGCGAGAATAAGGTAACGCCCGCCGCCCCGTTCCGCTGGCACACCGACGAGTGGCTGTAGTCATGGGCACCGAGCGCTACAAAGTTTGCGTCACGAGGGACCACCTCGTCTTCTGCTGCGGGCACTTCATCAGCTACGACGGGCACCACTGCGAACGTCTGCACGGACACAACTACCGGGCGGCGGTCGAGGTCGAGGGGCCGCTCGCCGCCGACTGGTACGTCTTCGACTTCGTCGCCCTCAAAGCCCGAACGAAGGAAATCACCGACGAACTCGACCACCACATGCTCCTCGCCACCCGCAACCCGGTCATCGCGGTGGACGAAACCGAAACGAGCGTGCGGGTGCGCTACAAGGACCGCGAGTGGGTGTTCCCGCGCGGGGATTGCGTCCTACTCCCGATCGAGAACACGACGGCGGAGTTGATCGCCCGCTACATCGCCGGGCGGTTACTCGACGTGTTGAAGGGGCGGCACGGGTTCGTGCCCGAGGTGCTGCGGATCGAAGTTGAGGAGAACGTCGGCCAATCGGCCACGGTCGAGTGGACGCCGTAGCGCCGCCTTACCACGGCTTTTCCATCATCGACACGATCTGCGTCGCCATCAGGTCGATGGCCTTCTGCTGGGCCGTCGTGTACGACTCGCCGAGTTCCGGGATCATGCGGCCGTTGGCGACCAGCCGGATCGGCAGCGCCGGCTGCGGCGGCGCGGGGGAGGGCGGGAGGTCCACGTTCGGGTCGAACGGCTGGATCTGGTCGGGCGGTAGGGGTTGCCCGTTGCCCGGGGTCCGCCCTTTCCGCGGGGCCGACAGAATCGTCCCGTCGCGCAGGTCGCGCCAGAGTACGTCTACCGTCACCACCACTTCGGCCTCGCGCGTCAGGTTCTGCTGGTTCCGGTTCAGGATCGTCTTGCTGATGTCCACCACGTTCATGAGCAGTTCGGTGTCGGCCGCGGCCGGGTCGGACACGACCTTGAACGGCGTCTTGGCCCCGATCTCGCGGACCACCGCCCGCGTCACGTCCACCTCAATGCCGCGGTTCGGGGTCGTCTGGAACGCCCGGTTGTACGACACGGGGACATAGACGGTCTTGATGTTCGTGTCGTACAGCGCCGCGCCGCCGAGGCGGTAGCCGAGGATCGTCGGCGGGCCGCCCTGGCAGCCGATGACGGCGGCGAGCGCGACCACGGCGGCAATCAGCACGGGGGTCCGAAGGCGGCGCATTTTGCCGGTCCTCGCGAGCCGGGGGGCACGGGCGGAGTCGTAAGCGGTCGGGGTCACGGCGTCGGCCCCGCACCCGGCGGGCCGCCGGTCGCCCCGGCCGGCCCGACCCGCGGGTCGGGCGACCCCGGCCCGACGGGGGCGCGGGGCGGGTTCTTCGACGGGTCCACGTCCGGCCCGCCCTTCGGCCCGAACAGCTCGCCCCACTTCGCCTGGAGGACATTCCACGGGTCGTACCCCTTCGGGGCCGTCCCGTCGGCCATCTGCTTGGTCAGGAGTTCCTTCCGCTCGGTCGCCACGTCCGCGTACTGCGTCCCCGAGTACCGCCGGCGGACGAGTTCGTAGTAGAAGATCGCCGACCCCGGGTGCCCGGTCCGCTGGTAGTATTCCGCGGTGCGGAAGTCCTTCTCGGCCTGCTGATACCGGATGGCGAACTTGGCCCGCGTCAGCTTGTCGGCCATCTCGGGGTCGTGGGTGAGTTCGGGCACCGACGCCTCGGCGACGTGGACGAGGTGCAGCGCCTCGGCGCACTTCCGCCCGTCGTACACGGCCCCGCCGGTGGCGTTGTTCTTGGCCTGGATCGCGTAGGCGATGGCCTGCGGCCGGAGCGGGCTGTCCTTGTGCAGCTCGACCAACTGGCTGAAGAAGTGGTCGGCCTCGTCGAAGTTCCCGCGGATGAAGTTCACGTACCCGCACCAGAACAGCGCCTTGTCGGCGATCGGGCCGGTGATGTCGTGGGTGTGAACGTGCTCGAGCGCCTCGACCGCCCGGTCCTCTTGCACGACCGGCGGCTTCGTCCGGTCCGTCGGGTGCGGCCAGCGCGGCCGCCAGTGCAGCACGCCCGTCTCCCCCTTCGCCGACCGGGCCGTGAGTTCGTCGCGGAAGTCGTCCATCCAGTAGTCGGCGATCTCGAACGTCCGGGTACACGCCTCGCGGCGGTGCGCCCCGGTCGGGAAGTCCGTCATCAGCTTGTGGTAGGTATCGACCGCCTCGGGGTAGTGGCCGCGCATCCGCCGGCTCTCGGCCTGCATGAACCGGGCTTCCTCGGCGAGGGTCGAGTTGTTCGCGGTGTTGTCGGCCAGTTCCTTGAACGCGACCCCGGCCTTCTCGTACTGCTGGGCCTCGAACAACCGCCGGGCCTCGGCCAGCTTCTCGTCGGCGCGCGGGTCTTCGTACGACGAGGCGATGTGGACGGAGCGCACCTTCTCCTTCGCCGCCTGGAACGTCTGGCAGCCCGGGGCGGCGACCGCCCACGCGACGGCCGCGGCGACCAGCCGGTATCGTCGGAACGTTCGCTCGGCCGGTTCCGCCATGACCCCGCCCCCCCGTTCGACCCGTGGGCCGTCGATCCCTCAACGCCCCTCGACGTACCCGAGCAGCCGCGGCCGGCGGCCGAGGACGTAGCTGACCATCTGCCCGAGCAGCCCCCGCAACTCCCCGCGGACGGCCGCGAGGTCGGGCACCGCCCCCGTCCCGTCGGCCGCCGCCGCCAGCCCGCCCAGGGCGGTCAGCCCGGCCCCCGAGAGCGGCCGCCGGTCCGCCGCGGCCGGGCCGCAGGGTGTACACACCACCCCGCCGGCCGACGCGCTGAACATCACCCGCGTCACGCCCGGCGGGACGACTTTCCCGCACCCGGTACAGACATCGAGCCGGGGGCCATAGCCCAGCTCCTTGAGCCAAACAACCTCAAACGCCGAAACCGCGTCGAGGGCGGACCCCGCCCCCAGCCCGCGGAGCGTCGCGCGGGCCGCGTCGAAGAGCGGCGGGTGCGGGTCGTAGTCCTGGGTACCGTCGGCGAGGAGTTCGGCGACGTAGTACCCGGCGTACAGGGCGGGCAAGTCGTGCCGCAGCGCCGGGAACCGCTCGGCCATCCGCGCCTCGGTGAGCAGGTCGAGGCCGCCGTGTACCTTGCGGAGGAAGACGACTTCGCAGACGCTCAGAAGGTCGAACGCCACGTCGAAGTTCGACTTCAACCGCCGCCCGCCCTTCGCCAGCGCCCGGACCTTGCCGAACTCGCGGGTGAACAGCGTCGTGATCCGGCTCGTCTCGCTCCAGTCGGTCCCGCGGACGACCAGGGCGAGCGCTCGTTCGGCGGGCATCGGCACCACCTCCCCACCCGTGATACCAGCGCCCCGACTCGCCGCGAACCCCGGTTCCGACGATAATGATTCGGTACTAGCGGACCGGACGCGGCTCGAATCAGAATGGTGGGGCGATGAAGTCGCTCGCGGAATTGCGCCAGGAATACAGCGCCGGCGGGTTGACCGAGGCGGACGCCGGCACCGACCCGTTCGCCCTGTTCCGGGTCTGGTTCGACCAGGCGCTCGCGGCCGGGCTGCAAGAGCCGAATGCGTTCACGCTGGCGACCTGTACGCCGGACGGCGTCCCGTCGGCGCGGGCGGTGCTGCTCAAGGCGCTCGACGCCCGCGGGTTTACGTTCTTCACCAACTACGACAGTCGCAAGGGCGGCGAGTTGGCGGCGAACCCGCGGGCGGCGCTGGTGTTCCTGTGGCACCCGCTCGAACGCCAGGTGCGGGTCGAGGGCACGGTCGAGCGCGTCGCGGCGGCGGAGTCCGACGAGTATTTCGCCACCCGCCCGCTCGGCAGCCGCTTCGGGGCGTGGGCGTCGTCCCAAAGTGCCGTGATCCCGGGCCGCGAATTCCTGGAACGCCGGCACGCGGAACTCGTCGCCGAGTACCCCGACGGAACCGTCCCCCGCCCGCCGAACTGGGGCGGGTACCGCGTGCTGCCGACCGCGCTCGAATTCTGGCAGGGCCGCCGCAGCCGGCTGCACGACCGCATCCGGTTCGCGCGGCAGCCCGGCGCGACGTGGCTGCGGGAGCGGTTGGCACCGTAGCGGGCCGGGGCGAATACCCCGCCCCCCTTGTCCGTCTACGGGGGTGCCGGCTATCAATGCGGGGGACGCGACGCTCCACACGAGGACCGAACCATGAAGGCTCTGCAGTTGGCCGCCGCGGCGGTGATCCTGGCCGGGTGCGCGGCCGTCGGCACGGGGGAGGACAAGAACGTGGGCAACCCGCTCGACGCCAAGATCAAGGGGATCGACGGCAAAGACCTCGACCTGTCCAAGTACAAGGGCAAGGTCGTGCTGGTCGTGAACGTCGCCAGCCAGTGCGGCTACACCCCGCAGTACAAGGGGCTGCAGGAATTGTACGGCAAGTACGAGAAGGACGGCCTCGTCGTCCTCGGCGTGCCGGCCAACGACTACGGCAAGCAGGAGCCGGGGACGGAGGACGACATCAACAAGTTCTGCTCCACGAAGTACAACGTCACGTTCCCGATGACCTCGAAGGTGGTGGTTAAGGGGGCGGACAAGACTGACCTGTACAAGGCGCTGACGGCCGCCACCCCGGACGCCAAGACCGGCAAGCCGGTCGAGGTCGGCTGGAACTTCGAGAAGTTCCTGATCGGCCGCGACGGCAAGGTCGTCGGCCGGTACAAGTCGGCCGTCGCCCCGGACGCCGAGGAGTTGGTGAAGGCCGTCAAGACGGAACTCGACAAGAAGTGAGTCGCGCCGGGAGCGCCGGCCCACGCACCCTCGTGCGTGGGCTTTTCCGCTTCCCGGATGTGTGCAATTCTAACCTTTCGGAAAAGCCCGGGTCGGGCGAAATCGCGTGCTGGAAAACAGGCAAGGCGCTCAAGGCGCTCAAGGCGTGCGCCTATCGGAAGCGAGCGCCTTGCCCGGGTAGAAACGGGTAATTACCGTCGCTGTTGTCGAGTAAAAATGGACACTTTACTGCCCACACTCTAACGCCCCACCGCACATGCCGCCCCTCGTCTGGCAGTGCCGCGACCGCCGCTTCGACCTCGACCGCCGGCCGCTGGTCGCGGGGATCGTTAACGTCACGCCCGACAGTTTCTCCGACGGCGGGCACCTTTCGAGTATTGACGCGGCGGTCGAACGCGCCCTCCTGCTCATTGCCGAGGGTGCCGACCTCCTCGATGTGGGCGGGGAATCGACCCGTCCCGGGGCCGGGCCGGTGCCACTCGACGAAGAGTTGCGCCGCGTCGTGCCCGTGGTCGCCGAGCTGGTGAAACACACGTCCGTGCCGATTTCCGTCGATACGTCAAAGGCCGAGGTCGCCCGCCGCTGTCTGGCGGCCGGGGCGTTCGTCGTCAACGACGTGACGGGGCTACGGGGCGACCGCGACATGGCGGCGGTCGTCGCGGAGTACCGGGCCGGGGTGATCGTCATGCACCTGCGTGGCACCCCGGCGACGATGCAGGCGAACCCGCGCTACGCCGACGTGGTCGGTGAAGTGGGGGCATTCTTCGAGGAACGATTACGCACCTTGACCGCCGCCGGCATCCCGGCCGCGTGTGTATGTCTCGACCCGGGCATCGGTTTCGGGAAGACGCTCGACCACAACCTCGACCTGCTCGCCAACCTCGGCGCGTTCGCCCGGTTCAATCGGCCGATCTGTCTGGGGGTGAGTCGCAAGGGGTTCATCGGCAGCCTGTGCGGGCGGGAGGTCGGGGAGCGGCAAGCCGGGTCGCTCGCCGTCGCCTGCTTCGCCGCCGCCCGCGGGACTGCCCACATTCTGCGGGTCCACGACGTGGCTCAAACGCGCGACGCCGCGGTGCTGCTCGACGCCATCGACCGCTATCGCCGCTGAGTGCGTCGGGCGGGTACAATCGTGATGGGGCGAAGAACCTAACCCCCCAACCCCCTTCCCTAAGAGGGAAGGGGGAGCCGGAAAATCCGTCGGGCCGTAGGCCCGGCGTCGTACTCCCCCTTCCCTCTCAGGGAAGGGGGTTGGGGGTTAGGTTGCCTATCGCCCACACCGCACCAGGGTCCGCCGTGAACGTCGCACTGCAAGACTCCCCCGCCGCTCTCGCAACCCTCTGCCGCGACATGGCGGTGCGCGCGAAGGCCGCCTCGCAGGAACTGGCAGCCGTCCGCACGGGCGCGAAGAACCGCTGGCTGCTCGCCGCCGCTTCCGCCCTCGAAACGCAATCGGCCGAGGTTCTCGCGGCGAACGCCGAGGACGTGGCCGCCGCGCCGGGGTACGGGCTGAACGCCGCCACCATCGACCGCCTCGAACTCACGCCGGCCCGCATCGCGGCCGCCGCCGACGGGCTGCGCCAGGTCGCCGCCCTGCCCGACCCGGTCGGCGAGGTGCGCGAGGGCGGGGTGCGGCCGAACGGGTTGCAGGTGCTCAAAGTCGGGGTGCCGCTCGGCGTCGTCTTTTTCATCTACGAGTCGCGGCCGAACGTCACGGCCGACGCCGCGGCGCTGTGCGTCAAGAGCGGCAACGCGGTCATCCTCCGCGGCGGCAAGGAGGCGATCCACACGAATACCGCCCTGCACCGCTTGATCGCCGCCGAGCTCGCCGCGGCCGGTCTCCCCGCCGACGCCGTGCAGCTCGTCCCGACCACCGACCGCGAGGCCGTCGGCCACCTGCTCAAACTCGGCGACTGGATCGACCTCGCCATCCCCCGCGGCGGCGAGTCGCTCATCCGCCGGGTGGCGCGCGAGGCGACGATGCCGGTGTTGAAGCACTACGACGGGAACTGCCACGTCTATGTGGACGCGGCGGCCGACCTCGGGATGGCCGAGCGGATCGTGGTGAACGCCAAGTGCCAGCGGCCGGGCGTGTGCAACGCGGCGGAAAGTCTGCTCGTCCACGCCGCCGTTGCCGATACCTTCTTGCCGCGCGTCGGGGCGGCGCTGCGGGGGCGCGGCGTCGAGATTCGCGGCTGCGACGAGACGCGGCGGTTGATCCCGGGCACCACCCCGGCGACCGACGCCGACTTCCGGGCCGAGTTCCTCGACCTGATTCTCTCGGTGAAAGTCGTCGCCGACCTCGACGCCGCGGTGCGCCACATCGCCGCCTACGGGTCGAAGCACACCGACGCGATCGTGACGGCCGACCTCGCCGCCGCCCGCCGGTTCGTGCAACTCGTCGATTCGGCGGCGGTGATGGTGAACGCCAGTACGCGGTTCAACGACGGGTTCGAGCTGGGGCTGGGGGCGGAAATCGGCATCAGTACGGACAAGTTCCACGCCCGCGGGCCGTGCGGGTTGCGCGAACTGACGACGTACAAGTACGTCGTCACCGGCGACGGGCAGATTCGCGAGTAGGGCCGGCGGCCGGCCGGAACCTAACCCCCCAAACCCCCTTCCCTAGGAAGGGGGAGCCGGACCAAGACCGCTGGGCCGTATGCCCGGCGTCGGACTCCCCCTTCCTAGGGAAGGGGGTGGGGTGGGTTAGGTTGCCTTTCGTTCCGCAGGCAGAGTGGGTGTATGGTCACGGCGGTGTTCATCCTGGTCGCCGTCGGCGGGCTGTTCTGGCTGGCGTACCGCCGGCCGCGGCCCCGCCGGTGGCTCATCCCCCGCCGGGCCGGGGCCTACGCCGGGGCGCGGGCGGCGGCCCCGGCCGAGGCGGCCGTCGGGTCGGCGGTGGACCGCCAGCACCGCCACCTCCAGGCCGGCGGACGCATCGGCGAAACGACCTTCGAGGCGGCCAGGGCACGGCTCGCCGACCTGCTCGCGGCGGGCCGGGCGGCCGAGGCCGAGGGCGAACTGCGGGCCGGGCTGGGGTTCGCCGTCCAGGTCCGGGCATTGGCCGAGATCGCCCCGCCGGAAGCCGGGGGCATTCTCGAACGCCAGCTCGACCGCACCCTGACCGGCGACCCGGCCGAGCAGGCGTGGTACTGGGTAGATGTCGCCGCCGCCCTCCGCGGGTTAAACCACACCGATGCCCTTCCGGCCGTGCTGCGGTGTGCGGACGCGGCCGCCGGCACGCAGCAGGGCGTCGTCCTGTCCGCCGAAGCGGTGGCGTTCCCGAACTTCCCCGCGGCCCTCCACGCACTCGCGTCCCCGGCCGGCCGGCTCGCGGTCCGGGCGCTCGCCCGCGCCGCCCGCGGCGGCCGGGACGGGGTGGTGGACGTGGCCGACCTCGTCCGGGCCGGGCTGGGCGACCACCTCGCGGCCGTCGGCGAAACCGCCCCGCCCGCCCCCGACCCGTGGCTGACGGCGGCCGTCCTCGAAGCCGAGCGCGCCGCGCGGCGCGCCGGCCACTGGGCGCGGCTGCTCGCCGCCGACGCCCGCCCCCTGGCCGAGCGGCAGGGGGCGCGGCTGGCCACCTCCGCGGCCCGGCGGCGCGGGTGGCTCTCGGGCGCGGCCCGCCGCCTCGCCGCCCGCTTCCCGACCGCCCCGGCCGACGAACAGGTCGCCGCCCTCCGCTGCCTCGACGACATGCGGGCCGACGTGACCCACCTGTTCCCCGAACTCCCCGACCGCCGGGCGGCGTGGTGGGCGGACGCGGTGCGCTGCCTCCGCTGGTCGCGCGCGCGGGCGACCGGCCCGCTGCTCGCGGGGCTGGCGGCGCGGTCGCTCGGGTCGAAGCGCGGCGGGGCGGCGGAGGTGGTGTGCGGGGCGCTCCGCGGCCACCGCTGCCGGGAAGCCGAAGCGGTCCTCCGGACGGCGACCGGGAGCCGCGACCCGCTGGTCCGCCGGGCCGCGCTGGGCGGGTTCGGGTGGTGGGACGCCTTCGACGTGGCGGCGGTGGTGGCCGCGCTGCACGCCGGCCGGGCCGACCCGGACCCCGGCGTCCGCCGGGCGGCGGTGGCGGCCCTGGCCCGCCTCGGCGAGCGGGCGGCGCTGCGGGAATACTCCGCCGCGTTCACCGCCGAGGACGCGGTCATCCGCCGCCTCGCGGTCCTGACCGCCGCCGAGGAAGGCGTGTCGTGGGTGTGGCCCGACCTCGACGCCGTGGCCGACGCCGCCGACCCCGAAACGGCCCTCGCCGCGGCCGAGGCGCTGGAGCGGATGCGCGAACACCTGCTCGGCCTGGCCGGGTGATCGCACTCAACTCCAACGCGCGCCGGTGCCGAATGAGTATGAGTGCGGCCGGTTCCCGCGTGTGTCGGGTGCGACGATGAGGGAATGCGGCTGGCGGGTTTGGGTCGTCGTCGTCGCACTCGCGGCGGCGGGCGGGTGTGCCTTGAAGAAACCGTACTCCGCCGACCCGCTCCTGCGCCACGGCCACGGGGAATGGGGCGAGCAGGTGCAGGCTCGAACCGCCGACCGGCCCGCCGCGCCGGAACCGACCGCCCCGCTCCCGCCCGCGGACTCGCCGCGACCCCTCGTCGCCGTCATTTTGCCGTGATCGGCGTGAACACGACCGTGCCGTTGTCGTGGCCCGACAGCATCCCCTTCCCGTCCGGGGTGAACGCCACGCAGTAGCCCGGCGACTTGACCGCCGCGGTGAATTTCGGCTTCTCGTCGGTCAGCACCCACTGCGACACCTGCCCCGAGTACCCGCACACGGCGAGCGCCTTGGTCGCCGGCGACCACGCGAGCGCGTACGGGTCGTCGGTCGTCGGCCCGAGCTTCTTCGTCTCCTTGCCGCCGGCCACGTCCCACACGCGGACGGTCCGGTCCATCGACGCGGAGACGAGGGTGTTGGCGTCGCCGGCGAACGTCACGGCGGTGACGGGCAGGTCGTGCCCCTTGAGTTGCTTCAACTCCTTCTGCCCGGCCACGTCCCAGACGCGGACGAGGTTGTCGCCCCCGACCGAGGCGAGCGCCTTGCCGTCGGGCGAGAACGCGACCGCGTACACCGACCCGGTGTGCGACCCGAGCGTCTTGAGTTCCTTGCCGTCGGCCGGGTTCCAGAGCTTGACCGACTTGTCCGCGCCCGCGGTGGCGAGCGTCTTGCCGTCCGGCGCGAAGGCGACCGCGTCCACGATGTCGGTGTGGCCCTTGAACTCCTGCGTCGTCTTGCCGTCGGCGAGGTTCCAGAGGCGGGCCGTCTTGTCGAGGCTGGCCGAGGCGAGCGCCTTGCCGTCGGGCGCGAACGCGACCGCGTATACCGGCCCGGTGTGCCCGGTCAGCGCTTTGAGTTCCTTGAGCGCGCCGTCCGGGGCGAGGCTCCACAGCTTGACCACGTTGTCGAACCCGGCGGTGGCGACCGTCTTGCCGTCGGGCGAAACGGCGATGGCGTGGACCAGGGCACCGTGCGCCTTCACCGGTTGGGCGGCGGCGGGTGTGACCGCGGCGAGGCCGAGGGCGAAGAGGGCGAGTCGCAGGTAGGTCATCGCGTCGTCTCGATTGAGGAGGGTGCGGGCGGCGGCCCGGCGGGTTGGGGCATTGTGGATCGTGCCGGCGCGAATGACAACCGAGAAACCGCGCCGCCGGGTTCACTCCATCGCCAGGACGCGCCGGTCGCCGTCGCGGGTCGTCAGGCCGATGCGGTCGAGGTATTCGCAGATCGGGATGGCGTACTTGCGCGTCGTACCCAGCAGGTCGCGGATCTCGGCGACCGTCGCCCCCGGCCCGGCCCGCAGTCGTTCCGCGACCGTCCGCCGCAGCGCCGCTTCCGCCGCCGCATGTAGGTACAGGCCGGCGGCGACGGCCACGAGCAGCCCCTCGGCCGCCGCGACCGCGAAGATGTCGGCGAGGGCGGCCGCGTTCCCGCCGGCGTGGTTGACGAAGTCGCTCGGTTCCGGAGGCCGCAACCCCGCCGCGGCGTGCGCCGCGACGATCCGGTCTTTCAGCTTCCGCTGCCGCACGCTCAGCTTCGGCTCGAAGTCCGCGCGTGCGATCCGCCGGGCGTCGCCGACCAAGCGCTTCGCGGCGAGTAGGCGGTCGGTGACGGCTTGGAGGAGTGCTTCGTCGCCCGCGTAATCGAGCCGGGCGAGTACCTGCGGCCGGTCGTGGGTGGTGGCGAGCGGGTTCTCGGCGTGCAGGGCGGCGAGCGCTTGGAGAATCCCCTCTTCGAGTTCGGTGACGCGACCGGCGTGCAGGATCGACCGGCGGTGGGGCGAATCGAGTGCGACGAGTTTCCCGGCCGCGATCGACTCGCCGACGAGCGGTGCGACGCGATCCGGCGCGACCCCCGCCCCGCGGACGAGCGCGACCGGGGTGCATCCGGCGGACCCCGCGAACCACGCCGCCGCCGCCGCCCGTTCCGCGTCGTCCTCGGACCACAGGCGTTCGACCCGTCCCAGCGCGTCGAGATTGCGGCGGCGCAACTTCGCGGCGACGGGTTGCAGGAGTTGCCCGCCGCCGAGCGTGCGTTCGGCGGAGGCGTCGCGCACGACGAACGGCTGGCCCCACACGCACGCCACCGGGCGGTCGAGGAAGAGTTGGCCCAGCCCCCACCGCCCCGGCTCGACGGCGTCGCAATCGAGGAGCGACACCGCCGCCATCACCTCCGCCGTGCCGACGTGGAGGCGGACCGGCAGGCGGTGCCGGATCGAGCGGGGGGATTCGGGCGACGCGAACAGGCGCACCGTCAGCACCCGGCTCGGGACGAGGTAGCCGGGCGCGGCGAGTTCCTGCCCGCGGCGGACGCGGGCGAGCGGCACGCCGGCGAGGTTGACGGCGGCCCGCTGCCCCCGTCCCACGGTTTCGACCGCCCGGCCGTGGCTGTTCAGCCCGCGCACCCGCACCCGCTCGACCGCCCCGTCGCCGGCGTGCCAGTCGAGTTCGTCCCCGACCGCGACCGACCCCGACGCGACCGACCCGGTGACGACGGTGCCGCGCCCGGCCACCCCGAACGCCCGGTCGATGGGCAGGCGGAAGTATTCCGCCCCCTCGCGCGGCGGCACCCGCCGACACGCGGCCGCGAGTTCCTCCTTGAGCTCGTCGATCCCCTCGCCCGTGCGCGCCGACGTGGCGACGACCGGGGCGGCGGCGAGGAACGTCCCGCGGACCAATTCCCGCACCTCGGATTCGACCGCCGCGCGGGTGAGGGCGTCCGCGCGGTCGGCCTTCGTCAGCGCGACGACCCCGTGCCGGAGGCCGAGGAACGAGAGGATTTCGAGGTGCTCGCGGGTCTGCGGCATGACCGCGTCGTCGGCCGCGACGACGAGCAGGGCGAGGTCGAAGCCGGTCGCCCCGGCGAGCATGTTCTTGACGAACCGCTCGTGCCCCGGCACGTCCACGATGCCGAGGCGGGCGTCGCCCAGGTCGAGGCGGGCGAACCCGATGTCGATGGTCATGCCGCGGGCCTGCTCCTCCGGCAGGCGGTCGCCGTCGGTCCCGGTCAGCGCCTTCACGAGCGCCGTCTTGCCGTGATCGACGTGCCCGGCGGTGCCGAGGATGAGGTCGCGCGTCATGCCGCCATATTACCCGCCCGCGGCGCGCGATTGGGGTAGGCGGCGGGCGGGCGGATTGGGTAGGTTCCCGGAAACGGGCGGAGGAGTGCGATGGACCTGTTGTGGGTGCGAGGCGTGGTGCGGAACGGGCAGGTGGTGCTGGACACCGCCCTCGGCCTGCCCGACGGTACGGTCGTGACGGTGACGGACTACGACCCGGCCGACGACCCGCGTTCGGTCGAACCGGCCGGCCCCCTCCCACTCGACGTTGCCCTGCGAGTCATGACGGCGCTTACCGGGCGACCGGACCTCGCCGAGGCCTACCTCCGGAACCGGCGGGAGCGGGAGGCCGGATGAATCGCGCCGCACCCCGCCGCGGGTTAGTCGAAACCCGACTCCTGATCGAGATCCGGGCCGGAGATCCGAACGCCTACGAATTCGCTATCGAGATGCTCCGGGCGGCCGGGATCGAGGTCAGTGAGTTGTCCGCGACCTGCCTCATCGCGCAGGCCCGCACGGTCGAGGAACGGCATCGGAATCTCGCGTTTCTCAGCAATTGCACGGTTCACGCGGTGTCGGCTCGCGTCTCGCACCGCGCGTACCGCATAGCGGCTTCGGTTCCCCTTCCGGCGTCGCTCACGGCCGACGACGCCCTCGTTGCCGCCACCGCCCTGATCCACAAACTACCCCTGTACACCCTCGACCCCGCCCGGTTCGCCGCCGTCCCCGGACTGACCGCCCTCCGACCCTACTGACCCGCCGCGAGGACTCCCCATGCTCGGCACGACGCTGACCCCCAAACAATTCCTGACCCGCGTGGCCGCCGAACTCGACCGCATCGACCCGGCCGAGGTCCAGAAACTCGCCGACCTGATGCACGAGCGGTACGCCGCCGGGCGGTTCGTGTTCGTCATCGGGAACGGCGGGAGCGGGTCGAATGCCTCGCACTTCTGCGAGGACATCGGCAAGGGCACGCTCGCCCGCAAGTTCTTCGACGACGACTCGAAGAAGCGGTACAAGATTATCAGCCTGACGGACAACACCCCGTACATCCTCGCCTGGGGGAACGACGAGGGGTTCGACCGCGTCTTCTCCGAGCAGCTGAAGAACCTCGCCTCTCCCGGCGACCTGCTCATCGCCATCAGCGGGAGTGGGAACAGCCCGAACATCCTGCGGGCGGTCGCGTGGGCGAACGGCCACGGGCTGACGACCTACGGCTGCACCGGCTTCACCGGCGGCAAGCTCCGCGACCTCGCCCACCACGGCCTGCACGTCCCGCTCGACGACATGGGCATCGTCGAGTCGATCCACCTGACCGCCTTCCACTGGGTCGTGGACGACCTGCACCGCCGCGTCTCGCTCTGACCGCCCGCGCGTTCGTACCGCGGACGACGGATTGCCGCCGATCCTCGGCCGCACACGCCCGGGCGATGGCTCGCACGTCGCCCGGGGAGACGGTCCGCAGTTCGCCCGACTCGAACTCGCATGGCGCGTCCCACCCGCGCCAATCGGCCTTCTCGAACGCCAGGTCGTGGATGGAGTTGTAAACCGGGCGGGCAAGCTTTTCGGCGTCGTCGTCGGCGACGACCAGCCGCCGGCATCCCGCCTCCCTGGAACCGACAAACCACGTCGCACGCCACCTGTCGCAAAATCGTGGATTTCCCCTCGCCACCCGGCCGGTCAGCAGGGCGAGTGCGTAGCGCTGGGTCGCCAACCCGCCCGCGGGCTGGTGGTATCAGCCGCACACCGCCTGCCGGCGCGGGATGACCGACTCGGTGGCGAGGGCGTGCGCCCACGTCGGTCA
>Ga0105048_10009927_pt1 | contig 15091 bp, 10 predicted proteins | sample MAT05_FD_78382 | JGI IMG/M metagenome (GOLD analysis project Ga0105048, IMG submission 78382) | Freshwater microbial communities from Lake Fryxell liftoff mats and glacier meltwater in Antarctica - MAT-05 | ecosystem: Environmental > Aquatic > Freshwater > Ice > Liftoff microbial mat | place... | reverse complement strand
CGGGGCGCCACATCACGCGAAAATCGACCAGGCCGACACCGTCTCCACGACCGCGAGGTGCCTCTGGGGCGCACGCGCGCCGGGTGCCCGGGGAAATGGCGCTTCGTTGTCCTATCCGCCAAGGCGGGGCGATTCCGCGAGGACCTTTATTACCGCATCAACGTGCTGCCCATCCATGTTCCGCCGCTGCGCGAGCGACGCGAGGACATTCCGATCTTGCTCGACCATTTCCTGGCGCGGAACAACGCTCGATTCAACACCCAGATCCGCGGGATCGACGCCGAGGCGAGGCGGCTGCTGCTGGAGTATGCCTGGCCGGGGAACGTGCGCGAGATGGAGAATACCATCGAGCGAGCGATGGTGTTGACGGAGCGAGACTCTCTCTGCGCCGAGGACTTGCCGGAGCGGGTGCGGGAGTCGCGCGATCCGGTGCAGATGCACCTGAAGAGCGGGGAGATGTCGATCAAGAAGACGGCGCGGATCATCGAGGAGATCTTGATCCGGCGGGCGCTGACGAAGACCAAGGGTAACCGGACGCGGGCGGCCGAGGTGCTGGAGATAAGCCACCGGGCGCTGCTGTACAAGATCAAGGATTATCACATCGAGCTTTGAGGAGGAGGGCAGTCGCCCAGATCGTCTCTGTCCGCCGAAATCTGCGCGCAGGCGCAGCGCCGGGCATGTTACCGTGAGCCCGATCAAGGTGGGCACGCTCGAGCGCATGGACACCGGGGAGAGGATCACGCTCCGATCGCGCGCGCTCCTCGGGCGGTCGGCCGCCTGCGATCTGCGGGTGGAGGATCCAAGCGTGTCGAGCGAGCACGCGAGCCTGGGGTGGACCGGCGCAGGCTGGGAAGTGCGCGATCTCGGGAGCAAGAACGGCACATTCGTGGGCGAGCGCCGCGTCGCGGCCGGCGAGCGGATCCCGCTTCTGCCGGGCGATCTCCTCACGCTGGGGGCGCCTCGCCCGCCCGCGACCGCGTTCGTGCTCGCCGACGACGAGGCGCCCGCGGCGAGCGCGCGGCACGCGCAGACCGGCGTGGTGCGCGCGGCGATGGCAGGGCTCATCGTGCTCCCGGACGACGAGGACCCCCGGGCCAGCGTCGTCGAGCAGCACGACGGGAGCTGGGCTGTCGAGGCTCAGGGCACCGCGAGGCTCGCCTCGGATCGCGAGACCATCGTCGTCGACGGCGAAGCGTGGATCCTGGATCTGCCGCAGCGATCGAGCTCGACGGCGGAGGGCGGCGGCGCGCTCGCGCTCTCGACGATCGCGCTCCGCTTTGCGGTGAGCCGGAACGAGGAGCGGGTCGACATCACCGTGGTGTGCCCGGACCGGGACATCGAGCTGCCGGCGCGCAGCCACCATTACCTGCTGGTGACGCTGGCGCGCGCGCGTCTCGCCGCCGCGGCGGAGCCCTTGGCGGAGCGTGGTTGGCTGGAGCGGGACGAGCTTTGCCGGATGCTGGCGACTGACGAGCTGCGTTTGAACGTGGAAGTGTGTCGGGCGCGCAAGCAGTTCTCGGCGCTGGGGATCCAGGGGGCGGCGAGCATCGTGGATCGGCGGATGGGGACGGGGAGGATCCGGCTCGGGGTGGAGCGGGTGGACGTGCGACGGATGTAGTGGCGGGGCGGCGGGGCGGCGGCGGGTGAAATAGGGGCGAAATACCCAGCGGGGCAGGAGGGGCTCATACTCACCTCGTGCGAAGGCGTCTCGACGGACGAGCACGCCGGAACGACTCCCGCGAGCTGCTCGGGAATGCCTGAGTCGGGCGGCCGGGAAACACACATCACTCACGTTCTGCACCCACTCATAGCTATCCTTCGTGATAGAGGAGCCCGTATGCATTCGAAGCGCGTGGTCTGGACGTCGGTGCTGTGTGTCTCGCTTGCAGCCTGCACCGGGGTGGACAGCCAGCCCAGGGACGAGGAGGCCGTCGATGAGAGCGCCCTCGCCCTCGTGTCGGGAGCCAATCTCATCACCAACGGGAGCTTCGAGCTGGGATACGAGCTGACGACGGGCATCTACGGCGCCTGGCCGGCCAACGCAGACCTCTGGGCGCCCATCGGATACTACGGAGCGATCAACTCGATCCCCCGCTGGACGGTGGGCGGTGACGGCGTCGACTGGCACGACTCGAGCATCGGCCCGCCGGCCGGCGAACCGATCGCGGGCGATGGCTCCCGCGCGGTCGATCTGAACAGCGTCGTCGGCCTGAATCCGGGCACGATCTCCCAGACGATCGCGTCCACGCCCGGAGCCCCGTACGTGATGAAGTTCTTCTATTCGGCGCACCCGTACGGAGGGTGCAACCCCGGGCCGAGGCCCATGCTGGCCAGCGCGGGCAGCGCGTCTCTCGTCGTCACGCCGGATCCCGTGAGCGAGGGGTATGTCGGCGGTATCAACGTCTGGCACCGCGCCAGTTTGTCGTTCACGGCGACCAGCTCGTCGACGACGATCTTGTTCGCGAGCCGCGTCGGCAACACGTGCGCAGGTCCCCTCGTGGACAAGGTCGTCGTCGAGGCGCTCCCGATCATCAACGTCGACACGATCTAGAGTCTCGACCCCGCGCTCGACGCGTCGAGGAGCCGGCGTCGACATGTCGAGACGCGTCGACGCCGGCGCCGCCCGCCGCCTCCTCATTCCGCTCCTTCCCGGTAACGGCAAGTGTTGCTCGGCCATTTCGGTTCGTATCTACTTGACACCCCCGGTTGCCCGACGCGCCCGGCGCGAGGAGCCCGACGGACTTTCTCGTGAACGGGCATCCCTGCGCCCGGGCTATCGCGCAAGAAAACGAGGACCATCATGAGTGACCTGACCATTCCGACCACCGAGACGCCGATCACCGCCACCTACGCGCTCCTCATCGGGGTCGACGAGTACGCCAACCTGGACGACACGACGGACGCCCACGACCTGAAGGGCAGCAGGAACGATGTCCTCCTCCTCGCCCGGTACTGCTTGACGGTGCTTGGCATGCCCATCAAGAACATCCGGATGCTCACCAGCCCGAGATTCGAGGACGAGGAGCTGAAGGAGCTCGTCGAGGCGCTCCAGCACGAGGTCATCGTGGACCCGACCAAGCTGAAGACGGCCAGCTACGGCGCCCTCGAGTCCGATGTCAAGAGCGGAGTCGGCTGGCTGCTCGAGAGCACGAAGGAAGGGGATACGGCGCTGCTCTCGTTCTCCGGGCACGGCTCGTGGTCGAACACGTTGGGCCCGGTGCTCTGCCTCGGCGACACCAAGCGCGACACGACGGGAGACGTTGTCAACGGGGTGCTCCCCCTGAGGGAGCTCCAGGGCCGAATCGAGCGAGCCGGCGCCAGGCCCAGGCTGATTGCGGTGCTCGACTGCTGCCACGTCACGGGGCCGGCGACCCACCCGAGACTCCAGACGACGGGGATCCCGCACACGGGCACGCCCAAGGACGTGAAGGGCGATGATAAGGACTTCAACGTGAGCGATCGCGTGCTGCTCGCCGCGCAGCCCGGGGAGCTGGCGCACCAGATGCGTCTCGGGATGCACTGGCAAGGGGCGCTGACCTTCGCGCTGGTGACGACGGCGGAGCGATGGCTGGCGACGAACGGGGTGTCGCACGGGTCGTACGAGCAGGTGTGGACGCGAGCGAACGAGGTGATAACGGCGCTCGACGTGCCGCAGACGCCGAGGATGGTGCCGGCGGCCTTGACAGAGATCTGGAAGGAGCCGTTCCTGGGGGTGAAGGCGGGGGAGACGGTCCCGACGCCGGATGCGGTGGGGATGAGCACGCAGCTTCAGCCGGACTGGATCTACACGATCTACCTCGACTCCATCAGCGACACTCAAGTACTGGCTCAGGTCGTCATAACGCCGAACGACACTACATGCGTTATGGTCCAGTGGGAGGATGGTTACCAAACCATCCTTGCGAACCGCGCGACGGAAGTCTGGTTCCTGAATCCGTCGCAGCTCGGCCGTTTAAGCTTCGCCAGCACTGTCTTCATCCAGGGACAACAGCTTCCCCACCTCGTCGGGGGGAACCCGGTAGTGAAGATGAAGTCGACCGTCGCCCATTCGGCAGCATTCACCAGCGTTTCGAGCTTGAATGCCACCTGGCGGAAACCGCTCCCCGCCCCTGACGGCAGCAGGCTGTTCAAATGCGGCACCACCGGCGCTGCCATGTATATTCTGCTCACCAGCGTGAACGGGAGTCTCGGCGTGCAATGGTATGTGACACGGGACCCGGCGTCCACCCCCTTCGACCCCGCTCCGGACTCCAAAGCGCCCAGCGGCTATACCCTGTCGACGGACCGGACGGATGCTCTTTTCGGAGCATCGTCGCACTGACGACCGCTCCGTGAGCCGATTCACCTGCTCCGCCAGGACCGCGCGACCCGTAGACCCACCCCGAGCCACCGCGTCTCCGGCCGGCTGCCAAAGCGCGCTGCGCTCCGGCTGTTGGTGATCGAGCTCCCCCAGGAGCCACCACGGATGATCCGGAAATCGTCGTCGAGCGGCGGCTCCGGATCGAGACATAACCTCCCTCGTTCGACGCGCGGCCCATCGAGCTTCCACAGGTTCGCGCACCACTCCCGCACGTTCCCCGCGAGCCCGCGTACGCCGTAAGGGCTCTCGTCCGCAGGAAAGGTGTCGACGGGCCCGCGCGCCGGCGGGCCCCGGTGGCTCTCCAGCGCGCGTGCGAAGGTCGCGTCCGGGTGATTGCCCCACGGGAACAGGCGCCCGTCCACCCCGCGCGCCGCCTTCTCGCGCTCTAGCTCGTTTGGCAGACGCACCGGGTAGCCTGTCTTCTCCGCCAGCCATTGCGCGCAGAGCGAGGCGGAGTGCCAGTCCATGAGCACCGCGGGGAGGTCGGGCGGGGAGCCCTCCGGCAGGGCCAACCACCCTTCGGCGGTCCGCGAATAGAGCGGCTCGCGACGTTCGGTCGTGCTCGCCGATTGCTGGGGGATCGCCCGGATCGCCTCCGCTTCGCGACCGCTCTTCAAGAGAGCGTTCAAGAGATCGAGGTAGTCATGGTCGGTGACCGGGAACCGCCCGATCACGAAGGCCTCGATCCAGATCCGCCGGGACGGCAGGCGGTCCGCCGCGTCGGGATCGCCCCCGATCCAGCACCACCCCGCCGGTACATAACACTCCTCCGGCCCGAGCTGCCCCTCCTCTGGCAAATGCACCGGAGACGCTTCCGTCTCCTCCGGCGCGCAGCCGTCCCAGTGTCCGCCCCGCTCGATCAGCACTGGATACTTCACCTCGTGCCTGCCCGGCGCCGTGATCCGCACTCGGTAGCTCCCCTTCTGGAGCGGCAGCTCGCGGATCGGCGTCACCCCGAGCACCCCACAATCCTCCGGTACGAGCCGCCGACCACGCAGCACATATCTTTCGAGCCGGACCTCCGCGCCCGGTGGATCCGTGACCAGCGTCAGCGCCCCTTCGCCCCGGAGCAGCGTCGCATAGCGACCGCGATCATGGGACTTGAGCCGCGCCTCGGCGCGCGCCGCCTCGGTCTCGTCGTGTACCCGCTCCGCCGCGAGGAGCTGCTCGCGATGATGATCCGCCAGCGCCGCGTGCGCTTCGGGCAGGTCCGGATCCACCGTCAGCGCGCCTTGCAAGGCTTCGAGCCACTCCGCTTCACGGAGCACCGCGGTCACCTCCAGCCGACCTGCCTCGTCTTCCAGAGCCCAGCCGGCCTCTTTCTTCTCCACGGGATCGAACGGTTGCACCCCATCCAAACGCACCTGCGCCTCGACGCGCTTCTCCGTTGCAGAGGCCCGCAGCGCCTCGATCTCCGGCTCCATGGCCTGCGCCTGCGCCACACGGTCGAGCGCCTGCTCCCGCCGCCGCGCTCCGTCGAGCCACGCCACCACCTCGCGCGCCAGCGCCTCCGCGTCCGGATAGCGCGCGTCCATTTCCCGCTCCATCGCCTTCGCGCAGATCGCCGCGAGCTCCGCGGGGACCGGCTTGCCCTGCGCGGCCAGGGCGACTGGCACCGGTGATCCCTCCAGCACTTGCCGCAGCACATGGAGCGCGCTGCTTCCTCGGTACGGCGGGCGGCCGGTGAGCAGGCAGTACAGCACCGCGCCGAGCGCATAAACGTCGCTCGGCAAGCCGTGCAGCTCGCGCTGTCCGCGAGCCTGCTCGGGCGGCATGTACGCCGGAGTTCCGAGCACGTCGCCATGCCGGGTGAGCTGCGAATTCGCGCTGTCCTCGGCGGGCGCCGCCGTCCCCTCGTCGCGCACGTCGCGCGCGCCGACGCGCCGGCCGAGGCCCCAGTCCATCACCAGCGCCTCGCCCAGCTCGCCGACCATGAGGTTGTCGGGCTTGAGATCGCGGTGGACGATGCCGCGGCGGTGCGCGTAAGCCACCGCCTGGCAGACGCGCGCGAAGGCGTCGACGAGGCGGCGGAAGGTCCAGCCCGAGGCCGTCTCGCGAAAGCCCTCTGGACCCGCAGCGGCGTGGACCTCGTCGATGACGTCGCCGAAGGTGCGGCCGCGGACCTCGCGCATCGTGAACCAGAGGCGGCCGTCGCCGAGCCGGCCGGCGTCGTGGACGCCCACGATGCCGGGGTGCTCGAGGCCCGCCGTGAGCTTGGTCTCGGCGAGGAAGCGCACCTGGATCTGCGCGGCGTCAGCGACGTCGGCGCGGAGCAGCTTCATCGCCACCACCCGATCGAGATCGAGATCGTGGACGCGCCGGATCTCGCCGAAGCCACCCGCGGCGATGCGGCCCTGGTCGCGGTAACGCGCCGGCAGACGGAGCACGCCGAGCGGGGCCGCGTCGACGGTCGCGTCTGGGGCCGTGGTCAAGGTCTCGCTCCGCGCGTCTGCACCGAGATCGATCATCCTGCGTTCCTCTGGTCCTGGTCTGCGGCGGCGCTCCTGGGGGGCGCAGTATCCGACAGGATACCGTGAGCCCGAGCAAGTTGGGCACGCTCGAACGCGCGCTTGGGTGGACGGGCGCGGTCTGGGCGGCGGAGCGGCGTTTGAAATAGGGGCGAAATACCCGACGCGCGGCGAGGGGGTATCTCCTACGCACGGAGGAGAACGCACCGCTCATGTCGTCGGATGCGACGCGGTCGCCGACCGATCGTCGTGCATCAGCGCTTCTTCACCGATGGATCCGCCAACGTCACGAACAAGGAGAACATCATGCTGATTGTATGCACCAAAGACCCGACGATAGTCCAAACGGCGCAGAACCCCGCTTCGGGATCGCCCACGTGGGGACAGCTCATCGTCATCAACGTGGCGTTGAACCAGGCGATGGCGACCCAGTCGCTGATCCACGCACTCGGGCAGCTCGGCCCGAACGAGGCGCTCTGTTTCTCGGCGCACGGGAACGACAACGAAATCGGCGACGCCGGCGGCGGTGTCAACGACTGGGGCTGGACGCGCGCGGACATCGCCACCCTGCTCGCCCACCACGCACCGATGCACTACGTGGGTCCGATCCTCGTCCACGCATGCGCGCAGAATGTGTCGAATTTCTCGGCCGGTCTGGCCGTGGCCCTCCAGCACCTTCAGAGCCTCAACGGGGTCTGGATCTACGGCTACAACCGCCCTGTCGCGGCGGCCGCGCCGTTTCCGGATCCGGCCAGGATGGGCCAGAACGTCGAGCTCCAGGGCACTCACGTACACTTCGCGCTGCAGGACCGCCCCCTCGCGGCGGCCCCCGCCGTCGCCGGCTATCGAATCACGTTCCCGAGCGGGCATGTCGTGGAGCTGCCGAGCGGGTTCGACCTGGAGGAGGCGCGTAACATCCTCGGGCTGGTCGCCGAGGGCGTGCTCCGCGAACGCGCGGACGGTTCATCCCTCCAGGCCGTGTCGCCGCGGTCGAAATAGTCGGGAAATACCCGGCTGGCGGAGAGGGGGATAGACTCACCTAAGACGCGGAAGAGACAGGCTGCTCAGGCCAGGTCGACCGCGTGAACAATCGTCACCACCGAAAGAGATAACCACCATGTCCAGCGGATCGCTCAAGCTCACCCTCGTCAATCAGTCCAGCGACGCCAACAACTCGACCGTGCTGATCTACCAGCAGAGCGTCCTCGCCAGTCTGGGGGAATACGCTGTCGCCTGGCAGGTCATCCAGAACCTCGGGCGCGGCTGGTCCCACGACTTCGAGTACGAGTTCGATCTCTCGGTCGGGGCCATGGACAGCTACGGCAACACCTCGCCGCTCATGACGGCCACGCCCGGTCAGCTCTTCAGCGTCTACTCGGCCCCTTCGGGCGACCAGATCCAGCCGAAGGGCTCCGTGCCCAACAAGACGACGGAGATCTGGGTTCAGAACGATCTGGGCGTCGGGGCCACGAGCGCCTGCATCTATCGCAGCGGCAAGCTCCTCGCGACCAAGACCGGCATCGCACCCGGGCAGACGGCGGCGTTCCAGTTCAACCCCTCCATCTACATCGGCGTGGTCTCGCAGTGGGACGTCAAGCCCGGTCAGATCCTGAACGCGGCCATCATGTCGGCGGTGAACACCCAGATCTCGCTCGCCGGCCTCACCGGCGACGGGACCATCATCATGAGCGGCGGCGGGCCGGGGCGGGCGTCCACCCCGTTCACGTTCACGCTGCAGCCTGGCTGATCCAGAGTCGGCCGACCCGCGGCGCGCGGCCGTCCTGCTTTCCCACGCAGGACGGCGGCGCGCTCGCTCCCCATGCCTGATTCAACAAGAGAGCAGCTCGGCCCGGCGGATCGGCCCGGCGCGCGAGTCGACGAGACCGATGGAGTTCCCATGCCCCGCGAGATCACCAGCACCTGGACGCAGAAAGTCAGCCACGGAGACCTCTGGAACACGCTCATCCTGGACGTGACCGTGGTCGTCTCCGAGGACGGAGACGAGACCGTCTGGCGCGGCACCCTCTCGTCGGAGCGCTATTATGGCCCCTTCCAGGTCATCCCCTCGCAGGCCCCCACCACGCCGGCACGCCTGAACGCCAAACTTCCGGACGGTCTCCTGCTGAGGGGCGATATCCTCCTGCGCCTCTGGGGAGACGCGTGGGTCCTCTGGACCGACGACCTCTCGTATCATTATCCCCTTCAGGAGCCCCAGCACGTCGACGGTAGCCTCCTCGCGTTTGGAAACGCGACCACCTGGCCTCCGTCGCCTCCTGGTCCGCCGTATCCCCCGTATCCCCCGGAGCCGCCGTGTCCGCCGCATCCCCCGTGTCCGCCGGACGATGGTCCCGCCTCTACCCCTTTCGTGCGCCCTGCACACGGGAGGGAAGGGACGCTGTTTCCCTACCAGTACTTACGGCCCTGGCCCGCGCCGCCACGGGAGGAGATCGCGCTTGGCTTCGTCTCCTACCCGCCCCGTGCCAACGCAACTTTGCCTGACACGTTCATTCAGTCCCTGAAGCAGCTCAAGAAGGCGGGTGGCCCCGGCGCGCGCTCCGCGATGCAGAGCGCTGCGAACACGTACATCGAGGCACCGCAGCCCCTCAACAGCCCCGCTACCGACCCTGCGCCGTTCGTCTCCGCGCTCGCGGCCCTGCCCGCGCCGTTCTCCCGCTATCCGGAGGCGCGCGCCTTGATCGTGGTGCTGAGGGAGGAGCCGCCCGCGCTCGTCCTGGAGCTCCTCCGCGCCGTGGTGGGCTCGCCCGACCTCGGCAGCGCGGCCTATCTCCAGGTCCTGACGCGGGTGTGGCAAAGCCTCTTCGCGCTCGCCGTCACGCGCGGTTACGACGCGTCGCTGCGGAGCGCGCTGCTCGACGTCGTCGTGGTCGATCACCTGCTCACGTGGCTCGCCGCGCGGGAGGCAAAGAGCGTCACCAGGGCTGACTTCGCAGCCCTGGCCGGGGCCAGTCTCGTGCTCCCCGCGAGCATCTTTCCACTGCCGCCTTCAGCCCTGCTCGGGACCGTCGCTTCGACTCCGGATCCGTCGAGCGAGTGGATCGTGCCCTATGCGGTCGGTGATTTGCAGCTCGTCAAGCAGCGCCTGGTGGGGTACGCGCTCGGCGAAATCGCCTACGTGCAGAGCGTGATGGCCGGGGAGCGGCGCAAGACGGTGCAGCGACGCAAAAGCCGACTCCTTCGCACGGTCGCCCGGACCGCGTCGGACGACCGATCCTCGGAATCAGGGGCCCTCTCGCTCACGGACGAGGTGCGGAGCACCATCGAGGACGCTGGCACCACCGCGATGTTCAAGAACTTCAGCACAACATATGGCCCGCCGGCGCCGTCGTCGGACGACGCGGCCTCCACGGAGGCGCCCTCCACCCTCATCAACGGTTCATGGACGCTGGCCCCGGGGGACGGATCCTCCACCAAGCCGCTGCCCGTTGAGGCCTCACGCTACGCACGCAACGTGCTGGATCGCGCGGTGCAACGGGTGGCGAACAAGGTCGTGGAGGCGCGCGTCACCGAGACGCTGCGCGAGGCGGAGGAGGAGACGACGAGCGAGCTCGACAACACCTCGGGGACCACGGGACGGCGCGGGATCTTCCGCTGGCTGAACGAGATCCACGAGGCGTTCGTGGTCAATCACGGGAGCCGCCTCGTGCTCGAGATCGTCCTCGCCAGGCCGGGCGCCGCGTACCTCCGCGACGAGATCGATCTGCCCCGGAGCGCCTTCCCGCCGGTGCCGCCTACGTCGCTCGGGATCACGTCCTACAAGGACGTCACTCCCGACTTGTTTCCCACGCTGGCGGCGCACTATCCCGGCGAGGCGCTTGCGCTTCCTCCCAGGGGTAATCGATCCACGAGCGGGTGGGCGCGGAGCGGAGAGCCCCTGTCGTTGACCCTGCCCGAGGGCTATGTGTCGACGAAAATCAGCGTCGGCTATTTGGTGACGCCGGGGCAAAGCCCCCCCCTCGTCAGCGGGGTCGCGGGGCGTACGGCGATCCAGATCAAAGACCCCGGGGTGACAACGCAAGCCCTGGCCGGAGAGAGAGGCACGGTGCAGGTGCTCTTGCAGACGTCGCCTGTCGGCACTCCCGCGGCGGAGATGACGCGGGCCACCGGGGAGGCGCCCGCCGATATGCCCGTCGCGATCACGCCGGTGCAGCTCGTCGTCGAAATCGACGCCGTGCCGGACGACGCCTGCATGGCCGAATGGCAATTCCGCACCTTCCAGGCGGTGCAGGCCGCCTACGCAGCCCAGGTGGAGACGTATCGCGGTACGCGCCTGGGCGACAACGGGGGGACCGTGCCCATGCCGCGCCTCGGGGCGCGCGCCGTGGAGCAGCGGGAGATCAAGCGAGGAGCGTTTGATCTGCTCTTCCAGACGCGCGCTGACCGCGTGGGGAGCGAGGCCGCCGACGTCGACGTGGCCCGACCGCGCTATCTTCAGTTCTTCGAGCGCGCCTTCGAGTGGCCCGAGGTGAGCTATGGCTTTCTCCTCGACACCGTCAACGGCCCGAAGGCTGGGCGGCTCACCCAGGGCGACGATCGCTTCATCGACTTTCTGGAGGCGGCCTATGCGCAGGTGCTACTCCCGGTGAGCCTGCGCGAGGCCCTGCCGGTCCTCTTCTTCCTGGCCTCCGGCGGGCTCTGGGACAGCGCCTGTGAGTCCGCGCCCGTGCACGAGGCCGACGTCACGCTGGCCTGTGCGCTGAAGCAGCTCTTGCGCGCGCCGCCCGAGCCCCGCGGCGTCGGCGAGCCCTGGGAGGTCGTCGTCCCGACCACCGCGGCCGTGCTTCAAGACGGCTCGGGCACGCTCCGCGACCTCGCCGCCGCGCGCGCCGACGTTCCGCCGGAGGAGGTCTGAGATGTGGGACCGCCGTTTTTCCCGACTGCCCGCGGCGCCAATGCCCTTCTCGGGCATGCCTGCCGCGCCGTATCCCCCGCTCCCGGCGCCGTGCGGGCCACTGCCCATCGGCGTGCCCGTGGGCAGCGTGGTCGCGTTCGCCGGGACGATCTTCGGCCAGGAGGGTGCAGGCGTCACGGCCACCAACATCGCTCCTGCCGGATGGATGGTGTGCGACGGACGGAAGCTCCACCGCGCGAGGTTCCCGGAGCTGTTCGCGGTGGTTGGCTACCGCTACCTGCTGAAGGGGGAAACCCCCGGCGTCCTCTACCGGGTGCCTGATCTCCAGGGCTACTTCCTCCGCGGCGTCGATCCGACCAACACGATCGATCCTGACAACAGCGCTCGAAAAACACCCGCCGGCGAGCACCCGGCGGCGGCGGCGCCGCTCGTGGGTTCCATCCAGGGCTTTGCGCTGCAGCGCCACGAGCATACCTACGTGGAGCCGGGGATCGAAGGGAAGACCCCGGGCGAGGGGAAGCCCGAGAACATGATCACGACCGCACCGAGCCCGACAGAGGGGGTGGTGAGGGCGAAGAACTGCCTTGAGCCAGTCACCTCGGACAAGGAGACACGCGCGATCAACGTCGGTGTCTATTACATTATCAAGGTCTCGAACGGCGTCTTTCCGTGGACAGCTCCGCTCGGCGGCGCGTTCGGAAGGTGAGCCGGTCCCGCCCTCCCCGTCCTGTTGCTCGATCAGTCCAGAGTCAGAGAGAAAGAGAGTACGCTCATGAATGACATTCGCGCCCAGATTCTTGCTGCAGCACCCACCGTCGTTGGCCTGGACGCCGACCGCGCCGATCCCGATCGACGTCAACGCTATCTCGACCTCATCGCCCCCGGCGAGACGCCGATCGTCGCTGCGGACCTCGCGACCCGGGCGGGGTGCGGCCTCGTGGTCGCCGGCCTCTGGCGTGCGGCCGGCGTCGAGGATCCTCAGCTCGATGCGCCCTACCGTATCGGCAGTGCTCTCACTCGGCTGAAGAGCATCGCGGACAGCGTCGGCGCCTGGATCCCTTTCGCGGCGGGGAGCTTCCCGGATCCGGGCGATATGGTCCTGGTCCGCGATACCGGCGCAGTAGATGTCGAGCATGTTTTCACGGTGACGGCGATCACCGTCGATGAGCAGGGAGCCGCCCAGATCCAGAGCGTCGATGGAGGGCAACGGGACGCCAAAGGGTTCGAGACCATCCTGGCCTTGTCCCGCTCGTGGCGTGGGTCGATCGACACGGTGACGGGCCATGCTTCCCGGCTGATCGTGGGCTGGATTGACACCAGCTTGCTACCTTCGAGCAGCGCTCCGGCACGGGTTGCCACGGGATCGTTGGACTCGCCTGTCACGAGGTCCTCCGCCGTCTTTTCCCAGGCGGCGAGGGGCGCTCCAGGCGTGGACAGCGAGGCGCGGGTGACGCAAGCCGACGTGGATCTCGCAACGCAGTCGTTCAAGACGGCGCCTGTCTTCTGGGGACGCTACTTCTCGACGCCGACCACCGGCGGGCCTGTGGAGTACAATCCCGTTGCGGAGAACGCCATTCTCCACGCAGCAGGGATCTTTGTGTTGCCGATCGCGCGGCAGACCGCGGCTGTCGGCGGCTCCGAACGGCAGGGGGAAAGCGATGGTCGAGTAAACGCCGCAGCTCTCATCGCGGCCTTCGGCCTCTCTTACCTCGTCTCGCAGGGCGGGGAATTCTTGATGTTCCTCGACGTCGAGCCGGAACACCCGCTCTCGGCCGACTACTACCAGGGCTGGTGCAAAGGCCTCGCGAGCATCGCTCCGGCGATCACGATTCACCCCTGCGTGTATACGAACCAGGCCAACGAGAAGACCTGGATCGCGCTGAACGTGGCGGCTGCCGCCGGCACACCGTGCCATGGGCTCTGGGTGGCGCACTACATCGTACAGGGCGTCTTCGAGCCCCTCGGCGATTGGAGCGTGAAGGACACCGCTCCCTCTCCGCCGGTCGCGGCTCCCGTGCTGATCTGGCAGTACGTGGGGGACGCGTTCAAAGGAAGATTCGATTGCGACCAGGTGAGCCCGACTCTGGATCTCGAGAAGGATCTTCTGCGCTATCTCATCCTGCCGCCCGCGTAACCTCGCTCGTCGCGTTGCCGTGGCGGCGCCGGCCGCGCTAAGGCGGTAGGCAGGCATGCGGCGGAGACAAGCCAGGGTGCCTGCCAGGGCTGATCCGCGCTTGGTGCAGCGCTGGGATCCCAGGGGCCAGGTCAGTCGACCAGCGCCGCGCGCAGCCAGGAGAGAAACGGAGCAACCGCAGCAGCCTCCACATCGAGGTAGCGTGCCTTGATCGCCAGACCGAGCGGGTTCCCTGGTCGTTCCTGCGCAGCGAGCCACGCGTGGATGCGCGCCTTGGAGCGATCCTTGGTTGCGAACCGGCGCGCGGGCGCGGGGATGCCGTCGAGGAAAGTATCGACGAGCGGCAGAAGCGCATCTCCGCTCGGGATCAAGAAGGCGAGGAAGTCTTCGAGGATGCCAGGAAGGCGATTGTCAGGCATGAGCCAGATGCCTGCTGGAGGAAGGTTGGGGTCATGCACGATGATCCCCCCCGCCGAAGGTTGCTCGGGCATGTCGCGGTAGCCGGCGGCGAGGAGAGCTCCGCGCACCTCACCCCAGCGGCGTTCGAGGTCCGTGTCGGCGTCGAGGATCACCGCGAGGCGTTCGAGGTCACTCGCCTTGGGTTCGCTGCGCAGGAGCTTCAGCACCTCGCGGTCGTTGCCGGCCACCTGGACGACGAAGGTATTGGGCAGGGCGTGTCGCTCGCACAGGTTCCACAGGACGTGCTTATCGTCGGGGCCCTCCACGACCAGGATGCGGCGGCCCATCAGCGAACCTCGATGTGGTGCTTCGTCACGGTGGGCAGCTCGTCCTGATCGAAGAGCACCGCTCGGTGCTCGTGGTCCTTCTGTTCCAGCCTCATGAGCAGCGCGGAGCCCTCTGGCTCCTCGGTGGCGGCCTGCTGGAAGGCTTCAATGCAGTCCCAGGAGTGTGTTGTGGCGAAGACCTGGATTCCGCGCTCACGGGCGGCGCGGAAGAGGTAACGCCACACGTCGGGGAGAGCGCTGTAATGGACGCCGATCTCCACCTCGTCGATGAGCAGCACGGGCTCGTCAAGTGCGATGAAGATACCACCGTCGACATCTTTCGCGTCGGTGGTGAGCAGGGTGGTGCTCGGCGTTGCACGCGATGCCGCAAACTCCATAGCGAGCGCGAGTTCGAAGACGCGTAACATACCATCGCCGAGGCTCGCGAGCGGCACCGGATCCATTTCACTCGTCATGCGAGCCATTGCCATACGCTCCCCTTCTCGATAGGACACGGGATCCGCGACGAGCGCG